>Ga0228535_1001569_pt1 | contig 32741 bp, 23 predicted proteins | sample SJ1metagenome_FD_168457 | JGI IMG/M metagenome (GOLD analysis project Ga0228535, IMG submission 168457) | Enriched culture of PCE-dechlorinating microbial communities from Ithaca, New York, USA - SJ1 | ecosystem: Engineered > Modeled > Simulated communities (microbial... > Unclassified | place...
CATATGTCAATAGTTATATGAGCATTTATTCAAGTGTTTTTTATATTATTTGAAATATCTCAAAACCATCTATTACGACATTAATACCATAAAAGGGTGATTTCTATACAAACCTATTTTAAAAACATGTGTGTGGTAAACTAGAAACCAAGCAGTTCGGAAGATAAGAAACCAAGCAGTAGGAGCAAAGAACTCCATTGCCAAGCACCTCAAAATGTAATACCCTTTTAGTTACCAGGCTGAAAGGGGAACAAGGAGATGTTAACAATGGAGCAAGCATATTATATCAGAAACAAATATCGAAGGGAAGATAAAAGCTTCCGACAAATCGCTCGCGAAACCAAGCATGATTTTGCTACCGTAAAGAAGTATGTTGAAATGGAAAACTTTAGTCCCTCTCCACCAATAAAACGCAACCGTAAGGGGAAAGCAACAAAATACAGAGAAATTGTATTGAAATGGTTAAAAGAAGACGAGTTGGCACCACGTAAACAAAGGCACACCGCTCATAGAGTATTCACCCGATTGAGAGAGCACGCACAAAACCAAGGTAAAGAATTAGACATTTCAGAGCGATCTGTACGGAATTTAGTGGCTGCACTAAAGAGTGAAATAACGGCAAAGCAACCGGTATACTTACCATTAACTCATCCCGCTGGAGAAGCACAAGTAGATTTTGGTGACACTGTGTTCTTCGAAAAGGGGATTCGTTACGAAGGACACCATTTGTCAGTAACCTTTCCACATTCTGACGGTAAGCTTGTCCAATTATTCAAAGGAGAAAACCTAGAATGCCTCATGGAGGGCTTGGTTAATATCTTTAATCATGTTGGTAAATCACCAACCGTCACTCGATTTGACAATATGTCTACTGCCGTGAAGAAGATTCTCGCTTATGGCGAACGCGAGGTCACCGACGGGTTTAGACGGCTAATGGAGCATTACCATTTTCAAAGCAACTTCTGTAATCCAGCAAAAGGCAATGAGAAAGGTTCCGTTGAGAACTATGTAGGCACAAGCAGAAGAAACTATTTTGTTCCGGTCCCACGCATAACCGATCTAAAAGAATACAATCAGTCATTACTTCAAATGTGTTCCAACGACATGAAGGAGCGGACGCATTACAAGCTTCAAAAAGTGGTTTCCGATTTATTTCAGGAAGATCTTAGGGCAATGAATCATCTACCGAAATACGAATTTGAAGCATGTAAATACACTCTAGCTAAAACAAATAAGTTTGGTTACGTTAAATTCGAAACGAACTCGTATTCCACAACCGAAAGTTATGAAAGCAAGAAAATAGTCAAAAAGCCACGGCGATGCAAGTTGTTTTATATGATAATGACTCTAACTTCTTGGTGGCACACCCAAGAATCTATGGCAAAGGTGAAGAATCTACGATATGGGCTCCCTACTTGCCCTTAATCGCTCAGCGTCCTATGGCGTTAAGATATACAGGTTTTTATGATGATCTTCCGGCTGAAACCAAAGATTTTTTTGACCAATGTAATCTACCGGAGCGTAAAAAGGCACTGAAGTTTTTATCTAAGATGAGTGAAATGACAGGCTATGCGAATGCAATTACAACGATAGATCATGCAATTTCACTGGGTGCAAAGGATGCTGACAGCCTAATTTCCGCATACCGACACATAACGGACTCTAAACTTCTGGAAATTAAGATGCAGCTTCCCCCTTATTTTCCGGAAACCGCAGATTACAAAGTAAATCTCGATGTTTATATGGGCCTCCTACCGGAGGTGCGTCATGAATAAGCAGGATAGGGTGCTTGATTTGTGTAGGCAAATGCGTCTAGGCGCGTATGTTTCCGAAGTATACAACACAACAGAGGCTCAAACTCACGAAGAGTTCTTGATTAAGCTCTTGGAAGGCGCTGTCGAGGCAAGAGAGTTGGAACGGCAAAATCGTTATCTAAGACAAGCAGACTTTGATTTATACAAAACCTTTGAAAAATTCTCGTTTGAGAATATACAGTTACCGGAAGCTCTTACGTTGGACTCTCTAAAGCGTTGTAATTTCTTAAAGGAGGGTCATAACTTGATCCTGTATGGTGTTCCTGGCACCGGTAAAACGCATTTAGCAACAGCGTTAGGAGTTGAAGCATGCAAACAAGGTCACCCTGTCTTGTATTACAAAACCAGCAAATTAGTGAATATGTTAGTTGATCTGAAGTCCGCCAACAAATTGAACACCTTTTGGAAGAAACTAAAGAAAGCCAAACTTCTCATACTGGATGAATGGGGATACATTCCCTTTGAACGCACCGGTACACAGCTTCTCTTTGAGGCCGTTTCCCAGTGCTATGAGCAGCGTAGTATTATTGTTACTACTAATTTGCCGTTCAATGAATGGAACACCATTTTTTATGACGAAAAGCTTACCAACGCTATGTTGGATCGCTTAGTACACCACGGTCATTTGATTATACATAACGGACCCAGTTACCGATTTACCCATTCACTAATGCAGAAGCCACACCTCGATTAGATACAAAATAACTTGAGTAGGTGCTTGAATTCTTATTTTCCGTTTGCTTGAATTTTATCTTGCCAAACACACAGATGAGCGTTTTACCAAGCTGACCACTAGCTACGAAGCTGAGCAGACCACTCTACAGAGTCGGGTGGATGAACTGAAATCCACCATGAACGCAGAAAAGGAAAGCGCACTTGGCTTAGAACATTTCCTAGCCTTGGTAAGGAAGTACATAGAGATAAAAGAACTCACAGCGGAGATCATCCGGGAGTTCGTTGAGAAAATCTATGTTTATAAGGCTGAGCGTGTTGATGGCAGAAGAATACAACGTATCAAAATCGTTTATAACTGCATTGGTGAGTTTGACCCACTGACTACTATACCAACCACAGGAAAAGAAAAATCGGCATAGTCGGTAATACTACCAAACTATGCCGATATACTTCAGGGATTACAAATCCCTAAGACGCACCCACTAAAGGGTGCTTTCTTTATTTGTAGTAAATGTCCCCAGTAAGATAATGTTCATGGGCTTCAACATACTTTATATAAAATCCTTTTACACAACCTCACAAAGTTTTTTCCAAATCTTGACCATACCGTAAGTATCGAGTTCGCAGTACTTCAACAAGTAACCTCTGTATTTTTCCAACTCTTCCTTGGACATGCTCGCCATTTTAGGAAAAATTGCCGAAGCGTCTGCTCCGTTTTGAATTTCCTCAAGTTTGCTGTAATCTAATTCAGGGTCATTGGGATACAACGCCGGTAACACATACTTGATAGAATACGATCCCTGCATTGCTCTGGTATAATAGCTTTTTTGACGAAACGGAATCATGAGATCAATGATGTGATCATGAATATTCATCAAGTGGCCTGCCAAATCGGGAAATAACTCTGCTAGTCTTTTAATGCGTGCTTTCTCAAAGCTCATGTTATAAGCCACCGTGCAAACATTGAGTGGTATATCCTTACACAATTGCTTGGCTAATTCTCTTCTGGGGTCCGCTCCCGGATAAGCTAAGTACGCTTTATGCATGAGTTGCCCATCTTTGGTTTCTATGTAATGTAACGAATATTGAAAAACAATTTGTTCGTAGGGTTTGGAACCATCATAAAGAGGGATTGCCGGCTGAAACGATTCAAAATCGAGGAAATAGAGTGGATACGTGACTTGTTCCAGGAAAGCGGCGATGCTATCCTTTTCCACATAGTCCGGTAAATCATAAAGTTCGTGTCTAGTTTGTAGAAGATTATTTATGTTGAGTTTCGGCTGTTGCTCTAATTCAAGAAAAGAGATGCATCCGCGTTCATAATGAGAGAACATGGTTCGTTTCTGCATGCCGGCTACATGAAACAAGTTGGGTGTTGGTAAATCTCGGGTACAAAACGCGAAAAAGCCACAACTGTAGGGCGCGAAACAGTGCGGGCCAATCCTCTGCTCGGGTTCTTCCGTTTGCTTAATATATTCTTCTAGTTCTTTGATTCGTTTCTCAACATCGGAAAAATAACTTCTTGCTTCTTCAGTCACAACATTGATTTTGAAAAGCGAATCAAGCTCCAGATCACCGATGCGTACGTAGGTGTTATCGATATGGACGATACCGACCACTTCGACTGTAAACCCAAGTTTGGTCAGCACGTAATTCTGGTAAGCAGCGTCGTGATAATAAATGTCTTGAATCTGGGTCGAGCTCTTCACCTCATAGATTTCTACTCGGTTATTTCCGTTATTTTTGAGAAGATCCACACTACAGAAAAGTCCGTTGAATGAAAAAGAGGCCTCAGCAATGTTCTTTGTTCCAGCTTGCAATAAACGCTGGGTTTCTTTGATCATCTCGTTTAAATCCCCGTAAGGAACTTCTGTAAAATCGCCAAAAAGACCCATTGCCAAATCACCAACTTCTAAGCCGGTATCGAGAACCGCATGATTCATGACCGAATCATCGAATTGCTCGGGGCAATGCTTTTTCAACCACAGCATTTTGGGGCACTGCACCGCTGAACAGTATCTTGATTTTGACAGGTATAAGGACATAATGGACTCCTTTACTGATTCTTTTGAAACAAATCAGGTTAGTTTTTTCGATTTCAACAAGTGAACACCAACTAGAATAATGCGGATCGTGAGCCAACAGAATAAACTACCGGTCCACGACCTCATTGTCAATAATCGTATTCATTGCAGATAATTTAGTCAAGTCACTATTGGTGAATGAGCCATCTAAAACCATGGGTTAGGAATAATTTTACGGCTTGATATTGTCTCTTAGGATAGCAGGTTCATTATCTTCAAGCACTTTTTCTGTTCACTTTTCCTAGACCATTATATTCAAAATCGGATCACTACTTTTTACAAAATGCATATCCAAACATCCTTTGTTAACTAGTAAACTCAACCCAAGGTCGTTGTGCCAAGTTGCCTTGTCATATATTTTCTAATATATTCATTGACAATATGACATAGCGGGTTTATAATTAACATACAAGGAGGGTGAGTTGAATGTTGGACAACAAAGGCATAGGAGAGAACTTACGAACCCTAAGAGAAAGCGCTGAGTACAATCAGCAAAGCATAGCGAGATTTTTAGGTGTGGATCAAAGTCTGATTAGCAAAATTGAAAAGGGAGAAAGAAGCATTACTGCAGATATGCTTGACAAGTTGGCTTCTTTGTTTGGCATGGATACTGTAGTTTTAGTGAACGAAGTTGTTGAATCAAAAACATTGTCTTGTGCTTTTCGATGTAGCGATTTATCCCCCGACGACATGGAAGTCATCTGTATTATTAATAAAATTGCGTTGAACTCAGAATTTATGAGTGGCTTATTGGAGGGGATACGGCGTGACAGATAAAGCTACTCTATTAACAAGAGCACTTCAACTTAGGAAGGAATTCGGCGAAGACAGCAATTCGCCCATTGATATTTTCTCTTTGGTACAGAATATTGAAAAACTTTCTTTAGTTTTCTTCCCCATGGGAGAAAACTTAAGTGGCATGAGCATAAAAGGTCAACGAGGTACTTGTGTTATAGCAATTAACTCTGCCATGTCTCTGGGGAGGCAGAGGTTTTCATTAGCACACGAGTTTTATCATTTGTATTATGATAAGAACATGTTAGCCATTTGCAGTAAGAAAATCGGCGATGGCAAAATCATTGAAAAAGAAGCAGATGTATTCGCTTCCTATTTGCTCATACCTGCAGCAGAATTAGATAATAGAGCCGCTCAATTATCAAAGAATAATATCAATGGAAAGCTTTCGCTGGACGATGTCATTCGGCTTGGACAGTACTTCGGTGTAAGCCACAAAGCTATGGTCATCCGATTGAAAGAGAACCCCTATATGGACTCCGATAAAACGGAAGAATACCTTGCGACAGGGGTTCGCTACAGAGCAGAGATGTTGGGCTTTGACTCTGACTTATACAAACCGCTTTCAAAAGAGAAGCAATATAAAACCTATGGTTACTATATTCATCAAGCCGATCAATTGCTTAAAGAAAATCTTATTTCTATCGGTAAATATGAAGAACTTCTTTTAACTGCGTTTCGCTCTGATTTGGTATATGGCGAAGAGGGGGACGGTGCTATTATTGACTAAACCTCTGTGGCTTGAAGAAGCATTACATTGGTAGTGGTTTGCGTAAAAGCTCAATAAATCTGGGCGGCTAGGGTATAATCGGCAGTTATATCCATAGGAGTTGTGTATTTGCTTCTTCTACTTCAAAATTACCGTTAATGGATGCCAATGAGACCAAGATGGAGTTTAATAATGGAAGGAAGTCGCCAATGTACGTGGTGGTTTGGCGCATATCTGCAGAGAGTAGGTCTTGGAAACAAGAAGGTATGACGAGGATTCGCTCTTCCTCCGCGCAGCAGAGCATGACGGTAATGACTTGCTCCGGTGTGTAGGCGTTGCCAATTATGGCAAATAACGCCTGTGAGTAATCGGGAGAATAGTAAGGAAAGCTTCCCCAGATTTTCGAGGGCGGTATACTCGTTTTTAAGTTGTTGGTATTTGTCCAATGCGGTCACTCCTTGGAAAGGCGTTCCACCTGAGAATTCGTCTTGTGTGGGCTCAGTTAAGAAAGTCCAGGAGTAATCGATGTACCTTGATAGCTTATTAAACAAATCGAACCGCGGTGCCATACGTTTGCATATAGAAGAATGTAAATCCGTTTGTATCTAGGTCAATATCTTGACGCATGCTGATTATAGCATCAGCATGAAGAATTGCGGCACGTTTCTTAAGCTCTTGAATCGCAATATAGAATGCTTTTTCAAAATCACTTTGGCCCACAGAGTATTCGCCATATAAGAATCCCCAGTCCGATCTCTCCTCCGACAATGCTCCATTATTCTTTAATTGCTGTAATTCTTTGGAATATTGAGTAACTAATACACTGAGAGCACTACTAAAAATCCCCTTGTTCGATACTTGAAAATACACCGGTCCAATCACTTCGTAATCCCTTTTTAAGTCTCCTGTGGTTACAATAATGTCACTCATCCTAATCCTCTCCTTTTTTGATTTTCTCTAGACTTATTTCTTCTCTTTCAAACTTGGGAACCATTCCTGTAGTATGAAGTACAGATACCTTACTATTAAACACGATGTTTCATATACTCACTCCACCTTCTACACACATCTCGTGTGGGTTCATCCAAATAAGACCAGGCACGTTCTTTCATCCAATCAGGAATGCCATAAGCCGCTTCGGCAATTGAGCCGGTGATTGCTGCCAAGGTGTCGCTGTCTCCTCCAAGTGAAATAGCATTGCGGATGGCATCTTCAAAATCGGTGCTTTCTAAAAATGCAATAATCGCTTGTGGCACAGTTTCTTGGTTAATCACATCAAAGAGGTATAGGCAGGTCGGAATTACATCTAAAATCTTGATCAAGTCATACCCTGAGTGACTAATATTCATCGTCTTCCAATATTGAACACCGTCAGGTTCGTTTGAATACCATCTCACCAAAGACTTCAATTAGCCTGTGCTTTATTTGCTATAAAAAGTATCAAAAAACCTCTATTTCCCGAAATAATGGATAAGATTAAGCCATTGATAGTAGATTACAGTCGGGGTATTATGATATAATCGGCATAGTGTAAGTGTATTTAGGTTAAAAACCCTTCAATTCAATGTACTATCCAAACATTATTAATACATAAGAAGGTTGTGTTATAGAATGAGATTTTTCATGATCTCAGATCTACATTTTGGTATAGGTCTTTCGGTTGAGAAAGCAAAAGGTCAGTTTGTGACTCTTTGTAGAAAAATTAGGTCCGATTTTTCATTAGAAGATACTATCCTCTTTATAATCATGGGTGATATCATATTTAGAGGCGATACAGCTGCTTTCTCGGATGCACGGATATGCTTGGATTGTATTCGCGAGGAATTAGGCGGGCGAACTGTAAAATTTGAGTTTTTACCGGGAAACCATGATCTTACAAATGGAAATTTCGACGATTTTGATAAATTTACTGCGGAATATGGCTCATCTAATCCATTTGGTCGAACGGGAGTTTATTCAAAGACCTATGATGATGTAAACTTCATTTTTGCGGATTCTAACCTATCACGAGATCACAGATTACCTGGGAAATTAGATATAGAAGCTATTCGAACAGAAGCTAAGAAAACGTTAAATTTGCTATTTTGCCATCATGGATTCACACATTGTTATGGAGATGACCACGATACAATTGAAAACGGCTATATGGTACTTAAAGACCTTGAATCTATGGGTATTCAATTTGCATTTCATGGACATACCCATCGTGCTGATACGACACTGTTAAAAGAAGGGATTGTTGAAATAGGATGCGGAACGATGTTTAGTGATGTTTCCGTTATGGATGGTATTCCAAACCAATTTACCGTCGGTTACATTAGAGAGAAAAAACTTGTAATGGTAGAGCGTTTTATTGTTTCGAAGGATGGGGGAAATGGGTTTCCTAGAGAGACACTCTATCCTGAGCAACACACATTCGCAGACCCTAACAATATAGATAAGAGAATATATAACGCTGTACCGAATTATATTCATAGAAAAGCTCTTCCACACGCATCCATAATTGATGGAGGAGCTGAACGATTCTTATTTAAGGGGAAAAAAACCTCTTTACTCAATGCTCTGTTGGAGAGTGAAAAAGTGTTGTTTCTTGGTGATGCTGGGCAAGGTAAAAGTATTGAAATGGAAAATCTCGCTCATGAACTAAGCCAGACATCATATTTCCCTTATTTATACAGACTTAGAAATTATACAAATTCGGAAATAAGGGATCTATTACCTGAAGGTTATAACGAAATAGCACCACATTACAGGGTACTTCTATTTGATGGATATGATGAACTTCATGTAGAAAACAGAAGAATATTTGAAAAGAAACTCAATTCATATGTGGAAAACTGCTCCGGCGAAAAAATTATAATTTCATCACGTAGTAACTTTTGTAAATCCGAAATGGATGATGAATCAAGAACATTTCCTGGATTTAAAATCTATGATCTTAGTGAATTATCACTAGAGGACATCAACTTTTATTTGAATGCGCAAGGGATAGAGACCAAACGGTTTTTAAAAGAAGCTCGCAATGTTGGTATTTATGATTTACTCACTAATGCTTTCTATCTTACTAAAATAAGTGAACTTTACAAAAAAAAGTGGCTACTACCGAAAAGAGCAGAGCTCATGGATAAACTGATAGAAGCTTGCTTTGAAACTGATGATGCTAAGTTTACAAATGACCTTGATAATAATTATCTTGAATTTATGAAATTGTTAGAGCAAGTCTCATTTGCGATGCAGCTTATGCAACAAAGCAAAATTAATGATCGTACAGAATACCAAGCGCTTTTTGATAAAAACGAACGCGATCTAATCATGCATAGTGGTATGTTGGTTAAGGACGGTGACTCTTGGCGGTTTTTGCATAACAACTTTCGTGAGTATCTGACAGCTAAATATTTGTCCAAGATTGGCCAAGAAGAAGTCATCTCCTATATCAGCAGCGGAAATGGTATTAATCCAAGTTGGGTCAATACTCTAGGTTACTTAACCAGTATGGTACTGCAATGGGATTTGGTAAGCTGGGTTGCCACCAATGCCCCCAATGTTTTGGTTAAGTTTGAACCAGATCGAATAGATCAACCCACCCGATTTGATCGTTATGATGTATTTACACGAATATTCTGCTATTACGAGGCAAAACGGTTGTGGTTCAGTGATGAACTATGTGATGAAGAGGAACTTGCTTATTTTTCGGAAAGTGATACTGCTCTGACTTTTCTACTCGGTAGAATATCCAGGCCTGTGCATGCTATATCGCAATATACTGCAGTAAATTTACTTCGTCATTACCGAAGCCTATTTGGCAGAGGGGACGAAGTGCGTGCCTGTTTACTTGATTACTGTATAGGACTACCTGAGACAAGAAAAGATGTCTGTAGACTTGCAATAAAAGCACTTTATCAACTAAAAATTTGCAGCCCCGAGATTACTGGGCAACTCATTACCATGTTTAAACATAGCAATGTTGACTTTGTACGCGCAGGTTTATACGAATATTTGGTGGAAACAAAAGAGCATAACCAGTATGTTGAGTTCTTTCTGGTCGGAATTCGCTATATTGTGCGCGGTATCAATCAGGACTACGAAAGAGTTGGAGATGAGTTATTTAGCCTTGTTGAAGGTATGAAGAGAATGTCTACGGTGGAAAGTATTTCGGCCGTCCTGGAATGGTTTGCTTCTGAAACAAAGCCTAGTTTTTACGGTGACGAAGAAGTCTTTACACTTCTATCGCGCAGAGCTGGTCAACTATACAATGAAGGTGCTCATGGCTTGTATGAAATCTTGCTCAGTTGTTGCAAAAAAAGTTTACGCGAATTCGATCTGAAGACTTCTAAAGATTGTGTTGATTTCTTTGTTGTTACAGATACAGCAGAGATTGCGATACTTACACTTATCACAGACGAATGTTTTATGAACAATATGAGTTATATCTCCGAAATGCTTTATTTGCATCCTGAATTTGTCAAATACATTGTTTCAGCATATTCAGAAAATAGATTTAACAATCATGACGTCTTTAAAAGTATTGTGGTTCGCCACATTGAAGATGAAAATTTATATAATAGGTGTTCAGAAGTAATCCTAGGGCGTTCTGGAGTTCAACTCACCAAACTAATGCCTAGAATCAATTATGAGACGGAAAGCTATAAAAGTACGCTTAAGTATTTTAATTCGTTATTCTCTAGAGAAAAAGCCGAGAGTATGCTCTTGGAATTGGTAAAAACTATCGGACATCCTCATTTGTTAGTGAAAGATCTTTTGGACTTCTCTTCTGGTATCCCTTGGTATTCTCCATTGAAAAATTTGAAACATGCTATTTATATATGGGCAAACAAGGAAACCCAAGTGGCCGATTTCTTTACTAATCTCGATTTTAACCGTTTTACAATAATTGAGTGTAAGAAGATTCTAAGTGGTAAAAGCGGAATATCAGTTTCTGATGAGCAGAAAGAACACATAAGGAACATTATTATTCACAACTTAGATCAAGATGTGTTAAAAACCGAAGTTAGACATTTATCAGGTAAAGTATGCCTTACTCTCTATGTAAATTCGTTAATTTTCCTATCACAGTATTTTGATTTTTCCCTTAACGAGGACAAATTACTTGACATGACTTTGATTCCTGAACAGTGTTTTGGAGATTCGAAAACTAATCGAAAGTATGAGTATTTAAAGGAACAAGTCACAATGGACAAATTGAAAACTCGTATTGCACAGAATTTTAGTATTCAAAATCTGGATTCTGTGATTCTACAAGATCATATTGAATTCTGTAGTGAGAACTCGTATGATGCTGCAACATCCAAAGCACTTGATCTTTGTTATTCAGAGAATACCGATAGTTGGTTACGCACCGCATCACTTAAGTATCTGTACAAGCTCTATGGGGATGATTATTTATGCAAGAGAATTTTGCCAACGGCAACGGGTGGTTTTTTACTGGAAGTTACAACATTGTGTAAGGGTATTCCCTCCAATATTGTTTGCCAAATATTGGAGGGAGAATATACGAGAGTTCCTTCAAATGAATTAATGGCACGACTTATTTTTCATGGAAGCACAATCGGAGTTGAGGCATATGTGAAGGAAATCACAGAGAACCTTCGTGTTCCCGAAAGAAATTTGCTTCCAGATTCACCGACAAGATTGATTGGTACCATAGATAATCCTATTTTTCTACCAATGCTGGGGAAACTCATTGACGCAATAGGCAATCCTCAATTTGTTGATGATGATTTCTTTGGTTTGCGTAATTCCTTGACAAATGCGCTAATTAACTGTGGCAAAGCCGACTCCGATGCAACTATTGCAGTAATCGAAGAGCATCGCAAAGATTCAGACAACAATGATAGAAGTATTCGGTTCTTTAATTACGTAATTGAAGAAATCCATCGCAATAAACAAAAGAACGGTGATCAGCCCCGGAGTTTAAAGGAAACAAAAACTCTATTGAAATTATACTCATAGGTGTTCATTTAGAGAAATATTGTTGTTTAATGTATGTTTGCTTCTTAGCTGACAAGTTCTTTTATAGCTTTGCTTTACTCTTTAAAAAGACTTACCGAATAGTTATCGCTATCCCGTAAGCCTTTTTTGTATAATAATCTAAAAGACTTCCATGAAATCCGAATACGATGCAAGTTCATAGACCACGTTTCTTGGTACTTTTTACTTCCCAAACATCGCCTTCAGCACATCGCCCATGAGTTTCACAACGGTTTTGGTATCGGTGGCTTGCGATGATTTATCGGTCAACGTCTTTATAATCTCTTGTAAACTCGAAGTGAATTTAGTGTCAAACATCTTTCGAACCCACTCAATGTCAGTAACAGCTTTATTACCCAAGTAGATTTGTTCAAACACATAAATAGTACCTTCGCCAAGCACAGCAACAATGCTCCCCGCAACAATGGCATTCAATGCTGCTGCGCCAATATTCAGACCGGGTATCGCTTTCGCAGCGTTTATGGCTTGCCTTGCCACAATGCTGACGGTGCCAACTTCAACAATCGTATTGAAGAGATTCTTTGAGGCCTCATCTTTCTTAATCTCATACACTTGCGCCAAGGAATTCACCAAAGCCACTTCCAAAGGCATGAGTATGGTGGCATCTGGAAATGGGATAGGAACCGCTCCCACGACCACTGCAGCAGTGGTGGAAACACTAACAATGGCCTGCGACATAAATCGCTTACGATTCAATTTATAGGCTGCAATGTCGTGTTCGCTGGATTTCATCCCTTCTGGCATCAGTTCATTGGTAGCTTCAATCAGTTCGGTGAGCCCCTCGGGAGGTGCAAATGCGTTATCGTTCAACACAAATACCTGCGCCACAACCGGAATGACTTTGCGCAGATTCTTGGTATACTTCTTCTGTTTGGCAAAGGCATTGTAGACCATTTCAATATTTCTGCTGCGATCCGGAACCGAATAGGATTTCGTTATCACCACAATCACCGGAACCGATGGCCACATAGAAGTTGCTCGAGATAAATCATGAATGCTTTTGGCAAAGAGCTTTCCGGCGGTTCCTTCAACACAAAACCAGATTACATTGATTTGAGTATCGGCATGGCCTTCTTTGGCACTATTCTTGGACCACTTGATCACAGAATTAATAGCCCGCATTCCCTTAAACCAAGACGGCTCAAAACCTACAGTATCGATCAGCCGGAAGTTCAATGTATCGCTTTCATATATAGCCAGCTCTTCCGTAGTTCCTTCTGTTCCCCACCCAGTTTTGGCCCGTTCTTCGCCAAGTAGAGCATTGATTAGGGTAGACTTGCCTACGCCGGAATTACCAATGACTAAGACGTTTCCTCTGCTCATAACCAAGACTTCCTTTCGTTAGTTTCCCCTCTTTACATTTTACTCCGTTCTATCTATATTTATAATCACAAACTTTGTTCAACAATTGTTCTCTGCTTACCTTCCACAAAATCATAGAAAAATTGATAAAAATACAATAAACAAAAGAAAGACGCTAAGCAACATGCTTAAAGTCTTTCTTTTGTTCTATAAAACTCCCAACCTAATGTTTACTTGCAATAAATTCCTGAATCGGAGCGAAATCTACACCTGTCGTCAAGCTGGCTATGTCGAAACATACCTGCAACCCGTTATAACTGTTTGTAAAGATTAAGACCCCTGACTTTGCCTCTAAATCCATGCAAACAAAGGCTTTGAAGCCCCCATTGTCTCCCCAATGCCACAGAAGGTTTTCCTTGACTTTATAGATCCCCCAGCCGAGTCCCCAAAACACCTCTTGATTGAAGGTGTTCTGCACTTGAATCATCTCTTTAAAGCTACCGGGGTGTAATGGTAGGGTTTCTTGATCCATGAGGTTCAACAGAAAGCGGGTATAATCTTCAATGGTGGTATACAGGGAGTAAGCAGCATTGGGGTCGGTATTGCCACTGTTATTGGCGAGATTGCGTTTGGGCTCCCTTTGGCCGTCTTTATCAAAGGTAAAAGAAAGTTGCTCGTTTACAAGCTCGGTTCTGACCATGGCACTGTGGTTCATGTGCAAGGGTTTGAAGATATACTCCTGAATAAGTTCTTCTAACCCTACCCCGGTAATTCGTTCCACCGCTTTTTGCAAATAGAAATACGCTTCACCGGAGTATTGAAACTGGCTTCCCGGGTCAAAATGGATGATGACCGGTTTCTTGCTCCAATTCGCAAAACCCGAGCCATGGGACAAAACGATGCGAGGGGTAATCTGCTTATACCGCGAATCCTGGCTGATTTCATAATCCGGGAGGTATTCTGCAACCGGAACATCTAAATCAATTTTGCCCTGATCTCGAAGCAGCAAGATTAGATACGCGAAAAGCGGTTTTGTTAGCGAGGCGGCTTCAAACTTTGTAAGGAGTTGCACCGGATCTTGGGTGAGGTCGTTGGTAATACCGTGGGTGCTGGTATGAATCACATCACCATGGGAGACGAGTGACATCGCAAGGCCAAGCACCTTGTTTTCTTGCATGGATTCAGAAATGACGGAACTTAACATAAGCGTTTGTTCAATTTTCATATAGCATAACTTCCTTCTATATAAAACTCATAATCACCAAGGGAGATATTCTCCTACCGCTTTAAGAGTTCTCTCCTTTTTCTATACTCAATGATTGGCAGATCTCCTTGTATAAGATTTTCTCCCATGACTAATTCGCTCTTGATTGGCAATTGAGTTAACACAACTTTTCGATCTTGATGCAGTATGGTTTTGTTCATAATGGAGCTTAACGAGTTTACGATTTGTTTTAAGCCCGGTGTGCGTATAAACTTTTGGTAAAACCGCAGATAAATGTGCGTATTTTCTTCATCAATGGGAACGAATGCAGCCACAATCCGTACTTGGTCCGATATAATATTTTGCCATGTGTTCGGCATTTGGAACTGCAAATGAAATAGCTCCTCATAGTTTTCGATCTCATTTGGCTTTTTAGGGATTTGGCCCTGGTCTTTTTCGTTTTTCACATAAAACGTCATACGATTATCATTCCATTTAACAACTGGGCCATTGACGAGTCTTGAGTTGCCTTTGCCAATGGTTGTTGCATGCACAAAGGGTAAATGCACGATATCCAATTGATTCTCAATAGCGCGCGTATAATGAACCTTCCAGGTTTCAGAAAAACCGCCATACGAAAATCCTTCTCGTAACTCTTCAAAAAATGGAATCTCGGGAACATTGGTTCTCTGATCACTATACCATAACCAAATATATCCGTAGGCTTCTTTGACTAAATATGCGTTTACTTTGTAACGATCCGGGACTTTTGCATTCTTGCCATTGGCAGGGATGTATTGAACTTTGCCACTTGAATCATATTGAAAGCCATGGAAGGGACACTCAACGTGGTTGTCTACAATTTTACCCGTACTCAACGAGGCTCCGCGATGGCAACATTTATCGAAAATACAATGAACCTGATTCTGATCATCTCTCCAAAAAACCAGTTTATCCGATAACCTCGTTACGCCAAGCAGCTTATTTTTTTTAACTTGTTTTGCGTCTAATACCACATACCATTGATTTTTAATCATAGGTTAATCTCCTCTTTTCTAGATAAACTCTAATTTCAGCATCATCCTATAGATCAATGTCACCGCTTCGGCTCTGGTGATGTTCTCGTGGGGTTTAAAGGTTCCGTCGGCATAGCCTTGAATCATTTCAAACTTGACCGATTCGGCAATGGCCTGTTTTGCCCATTCACTGATTTCGTCGTTGTCTACAAACATTGCAAGGTAGGGCTCAAGGGCTTCACTGTTTAGGTTCGTTTGCGGGCCGGCATAGTGCAGTGCGTTTTGGAGAATCATGATCATCTCTTCCCTGCTGGCAAAAGCATGCGGGTTAAACGATCCATTGCTGTAACCTTGAATAATACCCGCCTCCACGGCAGCACCCAATTCTCCCTTGAACCAGTCGTCTGGCTGAACATCGTGGAAGATCACCTTTTCCGGTGCGCTCTCCAGGCCAAGGGCTCGTACCACTACCGCCACCAGTTCTGCTCGAGTGATGGGGGTATCTGGGGTAAAGGTTTGTTCGGTCGTGCCTTGGATGATCAGCTTCGATGCCAGAATCGTGATCTTCTCCTCTGCCCAGTGACCGGTTGCATCTGCAAAGATCTTTTTGTTTTCAATAATGGTGTAGGTGCTGTTGGTTTTGCGCATGATAATGGCAGAGCTTTGCGTTCCGGTTTGTTTGAATCTAGTAGGAACCGGAACAAAGGAGCCGTCTGGTTTTACTTCAACCCCGACCGCAAAATTGGTATTGACCGGTCTTGGCAGCTCAATGGTCCGCTCCACATAATCACCAAAGCGGGTGACCACAAAGGTTTCGTCGCCCACCACAACTTCAATTTGGAATTTCACCGGCGTGCCCACGATTTCAAAGCCGGCGATTTCTGCTCGGCGGTAGGCTTCTTTGGTTTCTTCCTCCGTGATTTGCGATATGCTGACGTTGATTTGTGCATCACTGGCTTTTACACCGGTCTTTTCAAAAATGGCTTTCATGTTCATTTCTGAGGCCGGTAAGGTATACGAGGCGTAGGGGGTTTGAATCCCTAAGGAGTTGCTGTTTTCTGACATGGCGTCCATGAGCTTACCGCTCAGTGCCACGTTGAGGGAGTCTGAGCTGGGCACGACTTTTACTTGCAGGGTTGTTCCTGCATCGCTGCCGGCGACAACGTCCATCACCTTTTCTTCATCGATGGCGATATTGGTATAGGTGCCTTTCTCTTTATCGGTTTCTGTGCTGACGGTTACCGGAATTGAGACGGTCTCACCATTGGAGGATCCCACGCTGACTGTGCCGGTTTCGCTGGGTTCTGCCGGTTTGGGTTCTACAGGCGGTTCTTCTTCAGGTTCTTCCGGTATTGCTGCCGTGGTTAGGGTAGCAGTGGGTCCGGTAGGGGTCCAATTGTCGAAAGCGTCTTCTGCTCGCACCGTAAAGGTGTAGGGGGTAGCCGGAGTGAGCCCGACTAGGTTGAAGGTTTGAACATTGCCTAAGCTTGCATAGAGTTTTCCGTTCATGTAGATACGGTAACCCGTCACTGCTAGGTTGTCTTCTGCCGCCGGCCAGGTTAAGGTCAGCGTGTTTGTGCCTAGGTTTGTGGCGACGAGTGCGGCATTGGTTGCCCAAGTGGGGGCATCAAAGTCGGTGCTTGAACTAGGTGTGGTGTTCGGCAACGGCGTAACAAAGATACCTAACCGGGTGCTGGCATAGTAGCTGCCGGGGTTGGCTGCACCTGCCGGGGCAATCGCCATGGCGTAAGCCGATATCTCGGTGCTTCCGTCATGCATGCCTTCCTTGATTTTATGCCAATGCGCGCCATTGGAAGAGGTAAATCGGTATCCTGCCGTGGTCATCATGGAGCCGGCAGTGGTGGGGCTGAAAACAGGTGTGCCCGAGACATCGAAATCACGGCCGATCTCTGCCCAGGTTTCTCCGGCATCTCGGCTTTCAAAAATATAGCTACCGGTAAGTGTTGTGGTCAGATAACGAACATTGCCAACCACGATCAGGTGATTGTCCTCTAAGGGATTGACCACAATAGAACTCGGCAAAATGCCATACTCTGGCATGCTTTCAGCTAAGTTAGGCTGGAGATTGCTCCAAGTAAGTCCTCCATTGCTGCTCTTGAACAGGCTTGGCATCGCAACGGTGCTGTCGCCTTTGCGCACTGCATAGATCACGTTGGTAGTACGCGCAGCCGCAACAGAGGTAATTTGTTCGTTCACTTCGTAAATAGCAAGCCTTCTCCAGTTGGCACCGCCGTCATCGGTGCGATATAAGCCGTCGCTATTGATTCCATCCATGTAAACACTGGCGTAGAGCGCTCTTGAAGTTCCGATTTTCTCTCCAAAGACAAGGGTATCTGCCAAGATGGCAATATAGGGTTGGTCGGGGGTCGAGCCAATTGTTGATTTGGGAAGTCCGTTATTGACCGGATTCCAAGTTAATCCGCCATCGGTTGTTTTATAGACGCCACCATAGCCATAGATATCTTCAATAAAGCGGGTGATGCCCACATAAACGATCAAGGGATCATCTGGGTCCACTGCTACACTGCGAATGGTGGTTTGAGGTAATGCTTGGGTTCCACTTCCCGAGGCTGCGACCCAGGTCACACCCCCGTTGCCACTCCAAAAAACTTGTGTATCGGTGGTACCGTATAATCGGCTTCCGTCCGCTGCCCAGTGCAATTTCTGTAAGGCTGTTGAACCTAGGGTAGCATCCGAAATTTTCTGCCACGTTTCGTGGGTAAAGGTTACACCGCTTGTTTCAACTAGGCTGCCGTCCGTATTGGTGACCTTGACTGTCACTTCTGTGAGGGTCGCGTTTTCGGCTGGCGGCATGTATTTTGCGGCATAGCCATCTACCGCTGTTATGGTGCCTAGCTCTGTGTTGCCCCCGAGGATGTCATTGACATACCAGAGCAGATCGGTTTCAATTGTGCTTGTTTGCTCCGCAAAATAGTAGATCTCATAGCGGTCCCCCATATTGACAATCTGTTTGGGATCCGCTTGCAGCCTAAGCTCCGGTTCTACGGTGCTGATTGCTCCGCTTAGAAGCGTGCCAATCACATACCCACTCGCTCCGGCTTTTGGAGCCAGTTTTACAGTCAGGTCAAACTTGCCATCTCGATTTAGTTCCGTGACCTTCACCTCATAGAGATATCTGCCGGTCTGCCAGAGGTCTGCTGTGTAAGTAAAGCTGCCACTTCCATCGTTTTTCCATAATTCTATGCTGTACAGGTTTCCGCTCGTCTGTGATTCGACGCTGGTTACCAGTAGATCGAGATGCCCGTCTGCATCGGCATGGAACAATGCCTGAAGAGTTCCTGGAATTGCTAAGGTAATCGGTGCTTTGAAGGTGCCATTTGCTTGGCCTTCAAACAAATAGACTGTGCCCTTGCTGACAATTAGGTCCCCGATGCCGTCTGAGGTTACATCTCCATAGAAGCAGTTTCCTGTAATGTCATAGGTTTCTCCCCAGGGTTTGTTTACCGGTAAGCCCGTGTATGCGCCAAAGCCATCGTTCAAAAAGACTTTAATGCTCGGACCGGCATCAGGGATACCATTTAAGCCGTCGAATGCCCAGTTGAACGAGATCAAATCAAGATATCCATCTTTGTTGGGGTCCCCGGTGAAGACGAAAGATCCTTCTTTCCCTTCTTTCGCATAACTACCACCGCCGGAGAATCGGCCGCTTCCGTCGTTAAGCCGGATGATTATATATGAATCTCTACCGGTGGAAATCATATCCAAATCTCCATCGCTGTCTACATCTTCAAACAACAGAACCGGGGAAAGTACGCCGCCCGTGGCCGGTGTAGCGATACCGTCTCTGCTACCCCAAACCTTGGTGAAGTTGCCAGAACCGTCCCCTTCGTAGACCCGAGTTTCGTCATACTTGCCGTCGCGATCATTGTCTTTCATCACCACTAAATCGGGGTATTCATCCCCGTTTAGTTCAGCAACCCATGATTTTTCCGGGTAGGAAATATCGGTATCCAACTTGTATCCTCTCAGTTGCTTCACCAAATCAAAAGTTCCGTCTCCCCGGCCGGTGTAGAAGCTGAGTCCATCTATGTTCCGATGGGTCCCGCTAATCCATAGATCGGCAATTCCGTCACCCGTAAGGTCTTCAAAGATGTAGCTTCCGTAACTTGTACCGATTCCGCTGGGTACCGGGAGGCTCATCCCCTCCACAAAGACACCGTCTGAGGCTACAGGGGTAATTTCAATTTGGGTCATGACTTTCTCATGATCACTCAAAGATTCGGCGTAAATGATAACCTTGCCGGAAGTCGGCACACGAGTAGGCGCACGGTATAGCCCGTTTTCATCAATGCTTCCTAGATCCACACCGGGCACCTCGCCAATCGACCACTCAGCAGCTTCCGAGGCGGTAAACTGCAAGGTTCCACCAACGGTGACCTGCTTCTCTCCGGTTATAATTAGAGGTGTAGGGGCAGGCGGAAGTTGACTCGGCTTCGGTGTTACGAAAACACCGCCTCGTGTAGCAGCATAGAAGCTACCGGGGTTTGGAGCTCCCGCTGGGGCAATGCTTATGGTTTGTGGGTAGAGCACGGTGGTGCCTTCAATGAGTCCTTCCAGAACACTGTGCCAATGCACCCCTTCCGATTCACGGTAGAGATGCCCGCCGGTAGTCATCATGACTCCAGCCGTAGTAGGGCTGAATACGGGAATACCCGACACATCGAATGCTCGAGCAATCTCTGACCAGGTTCCTCCTGCGTCTCTACTTTCAAAGATGGTAGTCTCATGTAAGGTATTACCGTTGAGTCGAAGATAACCGACCACCAAAATATGGTTATCGTTTAACGGATCAAGGAGTACATTTCCTGGCACGAAGAGATACTCCGGCATGCTGGTAGCAATGTTTGCTTGTAGATTGGTCCAAGTACCCCCTCCGTCACTGCTTTTGAAAAGGCTGGTCAGTGGTTCGGTTGTATCGCCGCTTCGAACCGCATAGACAATACTCGCGTTGGCTGTAGCCGCTGCTGAGGGGATTTGTTCGTTACCACTATAAATGGCAACTCTTCTCCAAGTGGCTCCTCCGTCATCGGTGCGGTACAAGCCATCGGTATTGATCCCATTTAACACCGTACTCGCGTATAATGCTCTCGTTGTTCCGATTTTTTCCCCAAAAACAAGGGTGTTATCCCAAATCGTAAAATAAGGGCTGCCGGGGAACCCAACAATATCAACCGTTGGAAGTCCGTTATTGACCGGGTTCCAAGTCAAGCCACCATCGGTTGTTTTATAAACACCTCCATAAACGGCATCGTAATCGATATGGCGCGAGATGCTTACAAAGACGGTCAAAGCATCTTCCGGATCTACAGCCAAACTGGTAATTGAAATCTGCCGTAATTGGGGTAATGCTTGTGTTCCGCTTCCCGAAGCAGCCACCCAAGTCTCGCCCCCGTTGTCGCTACGATATACACTGGTATCGGTGGTGCCATAGAGGCGACTTCCGTCGGAAGACCATTGCAATTTTACTAACGCGAGGTTGTCTAAGGTGTAATCCGATATTTTCTGCCACATATAATGAGTAAAGCTAACTTCGCTAGTCAAGGTTTGGCTGGCATCTGCATTGGTAACCTTGATTGTTACATCCATTAGGGTTTCGTTCGCTGCCGGAGGGAGGTATTTTGCCGTGTAGTCATCTTGCACTGTAATCGTGCCAATCTCCTCGTTACCCCCGAGGATATCATTGACATACCAGAGCAGTTCGGTTTCTATGACGCCAGTCTGTTCCACATAAAAGTGCATATAATAGCGATTCCCCATATTGACAATGCGTCTGGGGTCGGGAAGCAGCCGAATCTCGGACTCAAGCGTATTGGCAATTCCACTCAAAAGGGTGCCTACTACATAGCCCGAAGCTCCGGTTTTGGGAGCGATTTTAAGAGTCAAATCATAGGTGCCGTCTCGGTTCAGTTCGTTGACTCTGACTTCATGAATGGTCCGATTGGTCTGCCAAAGGTCAGATGCGAACGAAAAATCGCCACTTCCGTCACCTTTCCATAATTCTAAGTGGTAGAGATTACCGCTGCTTTGTGTTTCAGCACGGGTGACCAGCAAATCCAGATACCCATCTCCATCGGATTGAATCATTGTTCGTAGGTCCCCGCCGATTGCTAAAGCAATTGGGTCATTGAAGCTGCCGTCGGCTTGACCTTGTAAAAGATAGACCCCGCCCATGGTAATCAGCAGATCTCCAATGCCGTCTGCGTTGAAATCGCCGTACAGACAAGTTCCCAGGGTAGCATAGGTGTCTCCCCACGGTTTTAGCAAGGGTTGTTCGGAGTAGCTGCCGTCGCGATTATTTAAGAAGACTTTGATACCCGGCCCTGCATCTGGCACGCCAACGATTCCGGTTGAGGACCAGTTGACTGCAATCAGGTCCACATAACCATCGTTATTCGGGTCTCCGGTGAAGAGATACGATCCTTCTCTACCTTGTTTGGGGTAACTTCCACCATAGCTGAAATATCCGGTGCCATTGTTGAACCGAACGACGATGTACGGATCCCTACCGGTAGAGATCATATCTAAATCCCCGTCGTTGTCGACATCTTCAAAGAGCAGCACAGGAGAACGCACTCCTCCCGTGGCTGGGGTGGCATACCCATCTCTGTTACTCCAAAGCCGGGTGAACGTACCGCTTCCGTCTCCGGCATAGGTGCGGATTTCATCGTAGCCGTCGTCGTGGTCATTGTCTTTCATTACGACCAGATCCGGGAATTCATCTCCGTTCAGTTCAGTGATCCACGATTTGTCGGGGAAAACGATATCGCTTTCTAATTTATAGCCTTCCAGTTGCTTTGCCAGATCAAAAGTTCCGTCTCCAAAGCCGGTATAATACGAGAGTCCTTCTAGGCTGCGGTGCTCTCCGCTGATCCAAACATCGGTGATTCCGTCCCCACCGATGTCTTCAAACATATAATTGCCATAACTTGTGCCGATTCCGCTGGGCACTGGGACACTCATCCCCTCTACAAAAACGTTGTCGGAGCGAATGGGGTGAATTTCGATTTGGGTCATCACTCGCTCATTGTTACTGTCAGCCTCAGCATAGATGCTTACTTTGCCGGAGGGAGGCACACGAGTAGGAGCAAGGTAGAGCCCGTTTTCATCAATACTGCCCATATAGACACCGGGCATTTCCCGAAGCGACCAGGTCACCGCTTCTGAAGCAGAAAGCTGAATCGTGCCCCCGGCTGCGACTCGCTTCTCTCCGGTGATTGCCAAAGGACCCGAACTGGTAAGGGGACCGGATTGCAAAATACATCCGCTGGCGCCGACCGCGACAAACGTGTTGTTCCCATAAGCAACCCCACGTAGGGCTTTCGGTGGGGAAACGGTAAAACGGCTGTTCCAGGTCAATCCGTCTTCAGAGGAGAGTATTTTTTCGTCCTCTGTTACTGCAAGAATCGTGTTTCCGTCTGTTGCAATATCGCGAATGCTTTTTGTGGGCTGTTCCAAGCAATTCCAATTAACAGCATCGTCCGAAAGAAAGACCGCACCCACATTGTTTCTTTGTCCCACAGCAATATATTGGGTTCCGGTATACAGAATATTATAAATGCTGGCAGAAACCCCTGCATCTGAATAGGTGCCATTGATCATCCAATAATCCTTGCCAAAGGCCGAAACGTAGGTGTTTTTGTTACCCATGGCAATGAACTCATTGTCCCCATAGGCAATGGCAAAAATCGCATCGGAGCTATCCAACCATCTGCGGTTCGCCATCATCCAATCCGACTGGTTTTCTGAATAATAAACATTATAGTCACTTGAGGCGACTACTGTGTTGTTGCCAAAGGCAACATTGTAAAGAGGCATAGCAAAATTGCTAACGTCGGTGAAGGTTTGTAGCGTCCAATTCATACCATTGGTAGAGGTCAATACCAAGCCGTCTTGCCCAACCGCATAAAAGGTAGCGTAAGCTTCCACATAGATAACGGCATAGATTTGTTTATTAAAGTGCTGCGTCACCGCTGTCCAGGTTTCACCAGTAGCAGAATACAGAATCAAATCCCGCCAGGTTCCTGCATTGTTTTCTGCTCCCACTGCCACGAACATGTTGTTACCATAGGCTACGTCTTTAAGATCATAGTTCGTGTTTTCTCCGTTACGTAAAGTCCAAGTGTCTAGGCCGTTATTCACGGCAGCCTCCATAATTGGGCTCGCACAGACCGATCCGATTAAAAAGAGCATCATGGTTAAGAATCCGAGTTTCCGCCAAATTCGCTGTTTCATCTTATACCCTCCTCAAACTTTAGCTATAACCGTTGTGTCATTCTTTCCATCATTATATGTTATAAAAAGTTCGATTTTCCTTCAATGCTTACCTTCCACGAAACAGTAAAATCACTTGAAAAAATACAAAAAAGAAACACCGAAAGAAAGTGTTTCTTCTGTTTGGGTTTTAATGAAGTTATTACTTGTGTGGCTCCTCACAACAGCTCTTACCGATAGATAAAACTCATGATCATAGTCAATCCCACCATGATTACATTGCTGACACTGTGCATCATCATTGGGTAAACCATACTCTTGGACTTTTCATAACAATCGCCATAGAAGCAGCCTAATACAAAGGCCATGATCACCTGATACAAACTGTAACTAACTGAAAAGGGTGCAAATGAAAATCTCATATGTGCCATTGCAAAAATAACCGCTGCGACAATATTCGCTACACTTACCTTGCCCTTAAAAACTCTCTTCTTAATAACGAGTGCTAACATAGTAATAGCAAACGCTCTAAAGATCAGCTCCTCTGAGGGGCCCGATAAGAAAAGCTGAAAACCTAACTGCCCTAAGATATTGGTAGCGGTTAAGGGGTACGAGAATGCTTGGAAGGAGTTGGTTAGTAACGTTATCACATGGGATACTAAGGAACCTACTCCAAAATAAAGCGCGAAGGATAAAACATACTTCTTGCCCACTTCTTTGTTACCCCACCCAAAACCATAGTCAAGCGGTTTGAACCGGTTAATAACGGCAATCAGAAGGAGAAAAATGAGCGCCTGTACGATATGGTGTACGGAAATCCAAGCATAAACCCCATTGGGATCAAGTGTTTGATAATTGAATAGACTGGCAACCGTGCCGGAGAACTTTGGAACACCCAATAGAGTCAATGTTAATAAGAAGACAAATACAATACTTCGAAGCGCTTTGTTCACAAGTGATCCTCCGTTTTTCTAATAGTGTGTGCTTTTTCATAAGGATACTGACAATCCGGCTAATTCGACTATTTGGAATGATCTTCCTTCTGACCTAAGATGATTAAAATAGATGAATTAGACCTACCTCGCGCAAAAACCGAGCTCTTAGCTAATGCCAAGGGCTCGGTTTACTTAATTTTTCCTTACTTCAATTACTTCGTAACAAATTCAATGAGGATGACCACCACATTGCGGTCACTGCCATCTTTCATGCTGACCTCATAGACCTCCAATGTACCATATCCGGAAGCAGTTGCAGGATATTCAAGAACCACATCAAAGGTTCCGTGTGCCGGTGCTCCGTCTGAGGACATGGTTTGACTCTGTACTAAGACATTGCCATTGGCATCTTTTATGCGATAGCTGACCATCGCTTCAAACACCTGAGCTACTCCCTGAATATGAAGCGGGCTGGTCACCGTTTGACCGGGCACCGGGGAGGTGACCCAAATGGCAGGTGCATAAACATTGGTGAGATCGCGTTGGAAGGGTTGGATTGAGAGATCGACATGACCCCACCAACCCATGGCGTTCTCGGCGGAACCTTCCACAAAGAACTGCACTTGCTCAATGGTTGGGAACTCGGTGAGTGTGTTGACAATGCTGGCAATACCTAGCGCTTCTGCGGTGGAACCAACATTTGCATTGAGAACCTCTTGGGAAAAATCAATGGTGGCGATATTGTCTCGAATCGTGAGTCCCAAGATTGTAGTGCCTTCGGGCAGAACACGATATGCTCCCTCGGTCAGCGGAGTGCCGGAAATCAACTCGTTCAAAGCGGCTCGGGCAATGCCTACGCTTTTCTCTACAGTATGCACTTCTCGCACCAGAATCATGTCGTTGGTGGTGGCTTTAATGTAATAGACGGCTACATTCATGGTCTGTTTGGCAAAAGCACGGGTAATCGTTACCAAGGCTTCGGCTCTGGTGATCGGGGCGTCCGGTAAAAAGCTACCGTCGGGATACCCGAGCATGATTTGAGCATCTGCCACATTTTGCACTGCCCGTTTGCTCCAAGTAGCAATCGTTTCTGCATCGCTAAACGGCAGTGGATTTTGAGTCAGACCAAGTAAGTTGAGACGGTTAATGATCACAGCGGCTTCTTGACGCGTGATCTCTCCCTCTGGATTTATGGTCCCATTTGGATATCCAAACACATAACCTTCGGCGGTGGCTTTAGCGATGACTGGGGCATACCAAGCGCTACTAGGGACATCTGTGTAAGTTTTAGTACTCTCCCTTGTGAAGGAGTAGACTTGGTTGACCCATTTAAAGAATTCAGCACGTGTGATTGGGTTATCGGGTTTAAAGCTGCCGTCGGGGTAACCATGGGCAATTCCGCTAGCGATGGCTTGCTCAATCGTGACTTTAGCCCAACTTGTATCGTAATCATGAACCAGGGGTTCTGCAATGGCAAGTGGTAATAGGGTGAGAACTAATGTGAGAGATAGGATCAAGAGACAGAATTTCTTATTGATCCGTTTCATAATGAACTCCTTTCTTATAAATACTATGCAAATATTCTTTACCACGAAATCGTTCGGTCCTGCGTTCTAGACTGTCGGTAAAGCCCAAGGACTTCACCAAAGCCGAAGAGCCTATGTTTTCTTCATAGATGCAAGCGGTGACTGTGTTGAGTTGGAGGGTGGGAATGATGTAATCTAACATCGCTTTGACTGCTTCTTTGCCAAAGCCTTTTCCCCAGCATGCTGGCTGAAGGTCATAGCCGATTTCGCAGGTTCGGGCTTCGGGTTTCCAAATGTGAAAGCCTAAGGTGCCAATTTTAACGTTACTCTCTTTTAACCGGATGATCCAACGGTGCGCTGTGATTTTCTTCTGTTGCGTATACATTTGAATGATCTCGAGAGCGTCTTGGAGTGTTTGGGTGGGTTCTGCGTCGTAAAGATAACGGTTGACATCGTCATTGGAGAATTGTTGAAAGATGAAATCGACATCATCATCTGAGATGCATTTTAGGATGAGGCGGTCGGTTTCAAGGTCGTGTAGGATCATGGTTACCTCCTTGGTAGGATCTACGTTAAGTCTGTAATAAATGAATAGTCTTCACTACGTAAGCAAAAGCTTCGGGATCTAACCTTCTTAATGATGACAATACTGCGTATTTTGAGTTTGAAATGTTCTCTTGTGCATAAGGTAAAAAATCTTCAATTCTCTCGAACTCGGTTTTTGTCAAAATGCATGCTGCCATATACATAACTTTGCAAGCCATTTTTGCAGCAGTTTCCCGATTAAATCTCTCACTATAAATATGAAAAGTAATCCCCTGTATCCCCTTCAGAAACAAAGTGTATTGGTCTTTTCTGTAGTTCCCGCGTCCAGCGACACACGCAGCAGCCTCGATCGTATCTTCTAAGACCGCTTCTTCCGTTGTGCTTAAACTGCGATAAGCCATCTCGGTTTTAACTGTGGAAATATATGAACTATATACATCGTTGAAATCATCACAGACATCTATAAGAGTAGCAATATCATACATTTGCTTCAGAATTTCAACTTCTTTACCTACACCAAATTGAATTCCGGTAGTGTAAGGAGCAAATGCTGTAAGTTTATCTCCAAGGATACAATTGGTACTTGGCATGTAAACATTCGAATATGGATCGTGGGTGATTAAAAAATCGTGTGTTATTCTCTTTTGTATTAATTTGCTATAATGATGATCTTCGTATACTATGTCGAGTAAGATATAGAATGGTCTTTTCGAAATTGGAGAATCATAGGTATACTTATAATGCTGCTTTACGATATTGTTCTTCCCCAAACGATTTTGTTGCTCTAGAGAAATGAACGGAAATATCTGTGCCGCTCTCTCTAGGTAGGGCTGAACGTTGGTTCCGGGCTTTACGATAATATCAATATCCGTCGATAATCTCCTCGGGGTTTTCAATAACAGCATTAAACATGTACCACCTTTGAATATAAAAGGTAATCCTGCTACTGCTAATGCTTCTAATAAACCGAATGCATAAATACATCTTTCAAGAATAGTATGATCAACTCGGACATTTCCTTTGATTCTCATGATGTGTTCTAACGTGAAATTCTCTCTAGATAGCAATTACTTAACCTCCACAACAAGCTCTGCATCTGTTTCTTCTGTTAAAAAGGCATAGATTTCTCTGGCTTTATTTCTTCTTTTAGCATAACGAAACATACTTGTTTGGTTTATAATGTACTTTCTAAACATCTCACTTACTGCATCAGGAAAATCTGCTGGGGACAAAATGTGAAACAAACTTTTATTAGCAAAAAGATCTACAATAATTTTTTCCAAAAGCACATTATGAACATAAGGTTTCCCTTTTGGAGCTTCTGTAATAAGACGGTTGATGATTACGGAGTCATGCTCTCTGTATAAGAGCAATTGCTCAGTGGTTGGCATTAATAAAACACTAGTACTCTGCAAAATATCTCTTAGAGAATGAAATACAACTTCACAACCATTTTTTTCGATTTCGAGAAAAATAAGATTATTCCCGAGCTGATGATTTAAGAACTCATTAAGCCAGATGAGTTCCCATATCCGATAATTCATTAGTGGAAACTTAGTCTTCATAAACTCGATTATTTCTTCAGTGGTGGAAGAATACACGTTTTTGTATTGCCTTTTCAGTTTTGCACCGTCTGCTTTTATATATAGATTTCTTCCAACCCTCATAATTGATTTTCTCTTGAGCATTTTTCCTATGTGATAACGCAGTTGGGTTTCTTTTACCAAATGATCTGTATGCTCAGCAACTTGATAGATCTCTTGTCTAGTATAAACTTCATCCTTCATGCCCACCCTCCTTGTCTTTTCGGCAAATTATGATTTTTTTGCCGTTATGGCTTTACAATACCACTCAAGGAACCAAAAGTCAACAGCCGTATCGGCAATTATCATAATTATTGCCGATACGGCTGTGTTGGTTTTAGCATTCTTCTCCCCCGTACACAACTTGATTTGCCTCTCCGTGATCCAAATACATACGTTCTCTACGCAATAGATCTTCAGCTTCGGTGTCATTGGGGTAAAATGAAAGGTAAAGTTTCAAGAAAAACACGGCTTCTTCGTGGCTTCTGGCACAGACCATATTGAAGACTAGATTGATCAATTCATCTTGGTCCACACTGATGCCCGCCGGTGGGTTCACAAAGAGTTCTTTGGCGGTTTTGGTTACCGCATCGTAACCCCCTTGTAGATATGCATCGCATAACAAAATCGTCCATGAGACATCTACGGCCGAATAATCGTGCCCGGTGATTTCCGAGGCAAGCGCATGGTTAATTTGCTTTCTGCTGTAGGATTCGTCGTTCGACATCATCACAGCAGCTTTGTTCAACTCAGGGAAGAACATGAAGAAGTCGGTCCAACCAAAGCCCATACCGCCATGGCTGACTACCTTTTCTCCTTCGAAATGGCCTAACATCCAACCCAAACCCATTTTTTCATAAAAGGGAGGTGGCCTTCGCGTGGCAACAGCTGTCCAGAGCAAGTCCAGCGAAGCGGCGGAGACGATCTTTTTGCCATGCATCGTGCCTCGATTGATCAAGAATTCTCCAAAGGTTAGCATGTCGTTCAAGGTGGAGTGCAGAGAACTGGCCGGAGAGTCGCCGCGGTGATTCGGATAGTTTTGGTTGACCTTCATAACCGGTGTGCGCAAGTGTGGAAGTGCAAGACGGTTTTTTGGCACATCGCTTAAAAGAAACGTGCTGTCTTTCATGCCAATAGGCTGCAGTAAAAACTCTTTTAGGTAGGTTTCAAAAACCATGCCGGTTTGTTTGGCGATAATGTCCCCTAAGATACTATAACCCAGATTGCTGTAGTATAATTTGGTCCCGGGTTCGCTGCGCAGTTGTAACTTTGCCATGGCGCGGACGAATCGCTCCAGTGCGTCGTCGTCGGTTTCGGGGTTTTCCATGAGTGTGCTGTATTCACCTTCATCAATATCGGGCATGCCGGACATGTGGCCTAATAACATGCGGAGGGTGATCTTGCGAAAACGATCATCATCCAGTTTGAAATATGGCAAGTAGGTTACCACGTATTCATCCAACTCAAGAAAGCCACGCTCCACCAATTGCATAATGGCAAGTGCGACAAAGCTTTTACTGATTGAAGCGATGCAAAAAATCGTATTCTCGTCTACCTCGGCGGGTTCATCTATGCTTTGTACACCCAGTGTTTGTTTATAGGTCAAACCGTTTTCATCTACACTACCAACGGCTAAACCAGGAATTTTCCACTCTGTAAATATCTGTTGGATCGTTGTGCTTAGTTTCTCTGTTTTCACAAAATCTCCCCTCCTTTGTAGGTTTAGAATACTGCTATTCCCAATATTTGTCAACAAAAGGGGAGATAAGAGGAATTCACTGCGGCAATATCTAATGACTTAATTACATTTTTCGAAGAAAGATCAGGTGAGGCCAGATGACACAAGGAATTAGTCATATCACACTCATTGTCAAAGACTTGCAGAAAACCACCAGGTTTTTGCAAGATGTTTTCGATGCTCAAGTGGTATATACAAGCGGCGACAAGACTTTTTCGTTATCGAAAGAAGTCTTCTTTTTGATCCATGATCTTTGGCTTTGCATCATGGAAGGCGAGTCTTTAAAAGAACGCACCTACAATCACATCGCTTTTAAAATACCTGATGAGGAATTTGAGGGTTACCGAGCCAAAGTCATTGCTGCAGGTGTAGAGTTAATACCAGATCGTCCGCGTATCAAAGGTGAAGGTCGCTCGCTCTATTTCTACGATTTTGACAACCATCTTTTTGAACTGCACACTGGTACACTCGAGGAGCGATTGAGAAATTACAATGGGTAGGTTTAAGACAATTTTTTATAAAAACTCCCTATGCTAAATCCGAGTAAGAGAAACCGGACTGCATTGAACAGAATGCCAATAAGCAAATATTTCAACGAAGTATTTTGTGCCTTTATTGCCATGGGAAGATCAATCAGAAGAATGACCACGCAAAAGGCAATTGCACTAAGGTTCATGGATTTTACTATTGGATTCTTTGTTGGGTTGTTTCCCATAAAACGAAGGAAGAAATAACTGACGATGCCTCCGATGACCGCACCCGCAAGTAAAGAGTTTACCCATACAAGATGTATGCTCCAACCTGTGTAAGCGGCCCTATATTCCGCTGCAATGGGAAGCAGGGATGTTGCAACCGTTGCTGCCCAAAATGCTAATCCCCCGGCAATAGTTAATTTTCCTAATTTCGGTGCGAATTTACTTACCTTTCGCAGCTGAACTTGGCATGTGATGGGTGTTTGCATGAATTTTACCTTACACCCTTAACAAGTAACCAAACTCCCAAAGAGACTTCTGCAAGGAAACTTATGGCGAGTCCCGGGTAAGAGAGCATGCTAACTTCTGGCAAAACGAAAAACTGCATAAACCAGACAAAGACACCTACACCATCTGCCATGAGCAGCCCCCCGAGCCATTTTGGCATAAATCCAGATTTGAATACCAGATAACCAAGGGGAAACAACCAGGTGCCATAGAAAATCTGGGCAATGATAAAGCCACTTTTATGAAGGTTAAGAAAAAGGAGATTGAGCGCTTGAAGTTGGTTTGGTTGGAAAGCATTTTGAAGATCCAAACTGCGGTTGATCAGTAGAGGTGCATATATACCAAGCAGACTGAGACATTGTACAGCAACTCCAGTTGCATTGAGTAGTAAAAACAGTAGAGCAAGATTTTCGTTAACGGGTTTTAAGATAACGTAAAGAGACCAGGCGGACAATAGAAACAACAGGCCTGAGAGCAGGTCAATAAGAAAACTTGCGTGAAACAACCCCATTGATTTTCCGATTAGTTCAGCGGTTTTGGAGGCGTCGCCTAAATCAATCAGTTTTGAGCGGACAACGCCGGCAAAGATGCAGGTAATGACAAAAGCTAGATAAAAGATTCCAGCTTGTCTTGCGTTCATTTTACTTAAGGTCATGATTTTATTCTCCTTTTTAGGCCTCTGCTAAGTGATGTTTATATCTAAACAAAAAGGTTCTTTGTTTTCTCCAGAAACTTTCTCTTGCGTTTTGGGCCGTTATTGGTTACACTATACAGTGTAATTTAGAGGATGTCAATAGTTATTTACACCGATTAGTGTAATTTATTTTTAAGGAGTTGCATGGCATGATAGATCAAAAAACGCGCGACAAAAGCAAGAAGAGAACTGTTATTTTGGACGGCGCCATTGATGTTTTTATAAGCATGGGGTATGAGCTGGCCAGCATGGACAAAATCGCAGAAACGGCAGGTGTCTCGAAGCGGACTGTCTATAACCACTTCGGCAGTAAAGAGAATCTCTTTCAAGCCATTGTAGATGACTTTCTGACTCAAAGACAGAATTTGAAAAAGGCCATAGTCTTTGACCCCGAGAAACCCTTGGAGGAACAATTACTCGCCTTTGCCAACGCCGAAATTTTCTTAATTGATTCCCCAAGGCGGTTGGGTCTCTCCAGATTTTTAACCGGTGTTTTCTTAAAAGACATAAAATACGCCCGAGAAACTGTAATGAAATATCCTCCCACCTTCGATATGCTTCTAAATTGGCTAAAGGAAGCAGAGACAGCAGGAAAAATCAAAGTTGTAAACGCCGTACTGACCGCCAGAATATTCTATGCCATGATCGAGGGGGCCATAACTTACCCAGCAATTTTTAGTGATGGTATCAATAGAACAGCAGTTGAACCGATGCTAAAAGAACTCATCGCACTTTTCCTGACTAGATATGGAAATCGAGTAGGAGGTCACTCATTAGTTGAGTGACCGTCCTCTCACACCACCGTGCGTACCGTTCGGTACACGGCGGTTCAAGCGTTTGAGTGCAGAGACTCGTATCGGTCGAGGATACTGAAGTAT
>Ga0228535_1001571_pt1 | contig 32712 bp, 30 predicted proteins | sample SJ1metagenome_FD_168457 | JGI IMG/M metagenome (GOLD analysis project Ga0228535, IMG submission 168457) | Enriched culture of PCE-dechlorinating microbial communities from Ithaca, New York, USA - SJ1 | ecosystem: Engineered > Modeled > Simulated communities (microbial... > Unclassified | place...
TGAAACGCTCCCGCGCCAATGATAGTAGGCACCTCGCCTGTGAAAGTAGGTCATCGTCAGACTCCTTATACCAAGGCCCCTTCGATATCTTCGACGGGGCCTTCGCGTTTGTGGCGCCGGCCAGTTCGTGAAGCGCTGCCCGCAGGGCAGAACTCGCAGCGAGCGGCATGTAGAATGCCGTTGTGCATACGCGGCCCCATAAAGCCCTTTTCCCGATCCTGCGCCGCCTGTCCGACGGTTCCTTTCATTCCGGACAGGCCTTGGCGTGCGAATTCAGCCTGTCCCGCGCGAGCGTATTCAACGTTTTGACGCAGGCCGAAACGCTCGGGCTGCGCATTCATGCGGTGCGCGGGCGGGGCTATCGTTTGCCGGACCCGGTCGAGTGGTTGGATGCGTCCGAAATCGAGCGGTATCTCGGTCAAGCCGGCTCTGCGTTCGACGTGCGCGTAGTCGATAGCATCGATTCGACCAACCGTCTGCTGATGACGGAGGCGCTGGCCGGGGCGAGCGATGGCTGTGTAATCGCGGCCGAGCATCAGCAGGCGGGGCGCGGCCGGCGCGGCCGTTCCTGGCAGGCGACGCCCGGCGGCGGATTGATGTTTTCCGTGCTGTGGCGTTTCGACGGCGGCCTGCAGGCGATCGGGGGGCTGAGCCTGGCGGTCGGGCTGGCGGTCGCGCGCGCGGTCAATCGACACAGTTCCCACGTCGCCCAGCTCAAATGGCCGAATGACATCCTGGTCGGCTACCGCAAGCTGGCCGGCATTCTGATCGAGATACAGGGCGACATGCACGGCATGGCCTTTGCGGTCGCGGGCGTGGGGCTCAACGTCCGGATTCGGGGCGAGCAACGGGACTGCATCGATCAGGCCGTCGTCGATCTGGAAGAAATCGGGGCTCACGTGAGCCGCAACCGATTGCTCGCGGACTGTCTCGACGAAATGCACGCGGTCATGGCGGTGTTCCGGTGCGAAGGTTTCGCCGCGCTGCGCGCGGATTGGGAAGCGCTCGACGCCTACGCCGGCAGACCCGTCCGACTGCAGTTTCCGGATGGACGGTCGGCGCGCGGCACGGCCGCCGGCGTTGACGAGACCGGCGCCTTGCGCCTGCGCGGCGCGAATGGCCTGTTCCATCTGTATAACGGCGGCGAAATCAGTCTCAGGCCCGAGGAGCGGCCATGATGCCGCGTCTGCTGATCGATGCGGGCAACACGCGCGTGAAATGGGCGGTCGTCTCCGGCGAACGGTGGCTGACGCAGGGCGAGGCCGATTACGACGATCTCTCGATGCTGTCGGCGAGTCTTGCCGCGAACATGCGGGTTTACGTCGCCGGCGTGGCGCGCGATGCGCAGCTTGCGCGGGTGCGCGTCGCATTGGCATCGATCGATGAAATTCGCTGGCTCGAGTCCTCGGCGCGTTTCGCGGAGGTCGAGAACGGCTATGCCGCCCCGACGCAGTTGGGGGTCGATCGCTGGATGAATCTGATCGGCGCCTGGCAACGGACGCATGGCGCCACGCTGGTGGTCTCGGCCGGCACGGCGCTGACGGTCGACGCGCTGAACGACGCGGGGCGCTTCATCGGCGGGTTGATCGCGCCGGGCCGGGGGTTGATGCGCGCGGCCTTGCGGCAGGGGACGGCGCACGTCGATGCGCCGGACGGCGTCTGCCGCGACTTCCCGACGGACACGGCCGATGCCGTGGAAAGCGGGATCACCGCCGCCCTGTGCGGCGCAGTCCAGGCGCAGTATGCCCGCCTGGCGGCCTGCTGCACGGGCAATGCGCCGCGTTGTCTGGTGACCGGCGGCGACGCGGCGAGGCTGATGCCGCACCTGCGCATCCCCGCGGAACAGGCGCCGATATTGACGCTCGAAGGCATGGCGCGCGTGTCGAGAGAGGCGGCCGCGGTATGAAATGGATCGCAGGTGCGCTGCTCGCGGCCAATCTGGCCGTAGCCGGATACTTTCTCGCGGATTTTCAGCGGCCCGAGGCGTCGTCGGCCGCCAGCGCGCCGCTCAACGTAGAGAAGCTGAGCCTGCGCGGGCAATCGCGCGCGCCGGATGCCGTCGCGCAGCCTGCCGCGGAAAACGCGACCTTGTGCGTCGAATGGCGCGGCCTCAGTCTCGACGAATTAGTGCAGGCGCGCGAGCAGCTCAAGGCGTTGACGGCCAGCCGCGTGATGTCGTTCACCGAGGTGCCGCTGAGTACCCGCCACTGGGTGATCTTCCCGCCCTTGCCGAGTCCCCAGTCCGCCGGGCAGAAGCTCGGCGAGCTGACGGCCGCAGGCGTGCGGGATGTCTTTGTGGTCAAGGACGGGCCCTGGCGCAACGCCATTTCGCTGGGCCTGTATGCGAATAACGAAGCCGCCGGCCGTCGCGTGCGCGAGGTGGAGGCCAAAGGCGTGCTGGGCACGCGCGTCGAACTGCTGCCCCGGCAGGGCACCGATTTCTACTTCCTCATCAAGAGCGAGGACCCGGATACGCTGAAAAGCCTGTCGGACATCAAGCAGCCGTATACCGCCAGCCGGCTGTCGCGCATCGCCTGCCCTTCATAGGTAGCTCGCCGCGACGCCAGCGAAGACGGCGGCGCCGAACCAGGTGTTGTGCAGAAAGGCGCGGAAGCAGGCGCGTGGTTCGCGCTCGCGGATCAGGCGCAGGTGATAGGCGGCGATTCCTGCCGCCGCGACCAGCCCCGCGTAGAACGGCCAGCCGATGCCGCGCTGCCCGCCCACCCAGGCCAGGAGCGCCAGCGTCGCCGCGTAGCACAGCGCGATGGCCGCGAGATCGAAGCGGCCGAAGGTGATGGCCGAGGTCTTGATGCCGATCTTGAGATCGTCCTCCCGGTCCACCATCGCGTATTCGGTGTCGTAAGCGACGGCCCAGAATACGTTGGCGAGCAGCAGCAGCCAGGCTTCCGTCGGCACCTCGCCCCACAGCGCCGCGTAGCTCATGGGGATGCCGAAGCCGAACGCGATGCCGAGATAGGCCTGCGGAATCGCGAAGAAGCGCTTGGTGAAAGGGTAGCTCGCCGCAAGGAACAGGGCGACGACGGACAGCTTCAGCACCAGCGGATCGAGCGGCAGGATGAGCAGGAAGGCCAGCAGCGACAGCCCCGCCGCGAGCAGCAGCGCCTCCTTGGTCGACACCTTGCCGGCCGCCAGCGGCCGATCCCGGGTGCGCGCCACGTGCGGGTCGAAATCGCGGTCGGCGTAGTCGTTCATCACGCAGCCGGCCGAGCGCATCAGCACCACGCCGATCGCGAAGATCCACAGGATCAGCCAGTCCGGGCGACCGTGGCTGGCCAGCCATTGCGCCCACAGCGTCGGCCACAGCAACAGCAGGATGCCGATGGGCTTGTCCAGGCGCATCAGTTTCTCGTACTGGGTGAGGCGTTCGGCGAGCGTCATGGGCGTGCGAGCAGGGGCAGGAAGACTTCGGTGACGAGGAGCGGGTGGCCGTTCAGACAGAACGCCGAACGACGCGCCCAGAACCCGCGCGGCGCGTCGGACAGCCGGGCGGCGGCCGCGTCATACAGCGGATGGCCGGCGCAGACGCGGCGGAAGCTCAGCGTCTGCCGCGCGATGCGCGGGTCGCGGAACAGCGCATCGCCGAGCGAGCGGCTGCCGAGCCCGGTGATGCCGTGCCAGCCGCCGCGCAGGCCCGCGAGCGGCAATACGCTGTGCGCGAAGACGGCGGGCGCGTCGCCGCACATCAGCAGGACTTCGCGCACGTAGGCGCGCGCCCGGGGCGCGAGCGACAGCAGATCGCATTCGTCGCGGTGCGCGCGCGCAAGCCCGGTGGCGAGCGGCACGACGCGAAAATCCGCGCAATGCGATCGCAGCCGCTGCGTGAGCGAGCCGCGGTCGACCAGCCAGTGGCGCAAGGGACGCGGAATCGAAAGCGGGTGGGCGATCCAGCCCTGCCGAAGATCGTGCACGGGTCAAAGCGAACGGGAAAGCCGGCATTATGCCGCAGCTCAAATCGAAGACAGCGCCTGGCGCGCGCCGATCCAGCGCTCGATATGCGCGGCGGCCACGTCGGGCCGCTCGGCCAGGCAGCGGCGCGCCCGGTCGCGCGCCGTTTCGAGCAGCGCCACGTCGCGCTCCAGATCGGCGAAGCGCAGCATGGGCAGGCCGCTCTGGCGATGCCCCAGCAGTTCGCCCGGCCCGCGCAGTTGCAGGTCCCGGCGCGCGATCTCGAAGCCGTCGGTCGATTCGAAAATTACCTTGAGGCGCGCGCGGGCCAGTTCCGACAGCGGCTGTTCGTACAGCAGCACGCAGACCGACTCGCGGCTGCCCCGTCCCACCCGGCCGCGCAACTGGTGCAGTTGCGCGAGCCCCATGCGTTCGGCGTGCTCGATCACCATCAGCGCGGCGTTCGGCACGTCCACGCCGACTTCGATGACGGTGGTGGCGACCAGCAGATGAATGTCGCCCGCCTGGAAGGCGGCCATCACCGCCTGTTTGTCCGCGGGTTTCAGGCGTCCGTGCACGAGGCCGATGCGCAGTTCCGGCAACTGGGCCGACAGGGCGGCGAAGGTGTCCTCGGCGGTCTGGAGTTGCAGTTTTTCCGATTCCTCGATCAGCGGGCAGACCCAGTAGGCCTGCCCGCCCGCTAGGCAGGCCTCGCGCACGCGCGCGAGCACGTCGTCGCGGCGCGCGGCGCTGACCAGCTTGGTGACGACGGGCGTGCGGCCCGGCGGCAGGGCGTCGATGGTCGACACGTCGAGATCGGCGAAAAAGCTCATCGCCAGCGTGCGCGGGATCGGCGTCGCGCTCATCATCAACTGGTGCGGTTCCCGGCCCTTTTCCATCAGCGCCAGCCGCTGGCCGACGCCGAAGCGGTGCTGCTCGTCGACGACCACCAGCCCGAGCCGCCGGAAGCGGCCGCCTTCCTGGAAGAGCGCGTGGGTGCCGAGCACGATGTCGGCTTTCCCGTCCGCGACGGCCTGCCATGCCGCCGTGCGCTGCGCCTTGCGCTGGCTGCCCGAAACCCAGGCGCAGGCGAGGCCCAGCGACTCGAACAGCGGCGTGAGCTTCTTCGCGTGCTGTTCGGCCAGGATTTCGGTCGGCGCCATGAAGGCGGCCTGGAAACCGTTTTCGACGGCTTGCAGGCAGGCCAGCGCGGCGACGACCGTCTTGCCGCTGCCGACGTCGCCCTGCAGCAGGCGGCGCATCGGATGCGGCGCGGCGAGATCGGCCGCGATCTCGGACCAGGCGCGGCGCTGCGCCTCGGTGAGCGCGAACGGCAACGCGTCGAGAAAGGCCTGGGTCAATCGCTGTTGTGCCGGAAGCGGCGCCGTGCGCTGGCGTTGCCGGGCCGCGCGCGCGGCGGCGAGCGAAAGCTGCTGCGCCAGCAGTTCGTCGAAGGCGAGGCGTTGCCAGGCCGGATGCCGGCGCGATTCGAGCGCGGCCAGTTCGGCGTCGGCGGGTGGGCGGTGCAGGGTGCGGATACTGGTTTCGAAATCGGGCAGGCCCAGTTCGACCAGCCAGTCGGCGGGCAGCGTATCGGGCAGCGGCGATGCGAGTGCGCGCTGGACGACTTTGCGCAGCGCGGCCTGGCCGAGTCCCGCCGTGGTCGGGTATACGGGCGTCAGCTCGCCGGGCAGCGGCGTGTCGTCGCCGGCGCGGGAAAAACGCGGGTGGACTATTTCCAGCCCCAGGAAGCCGCCGCGCACCTCGCCGATGAAGCGGAAAGTTTCGCCCGGCTGGAACAGCTTGACGTGGCTGGGATAGAAATGGAGGAAACGGATGCCGAGTACGCCGCCGGCATCCTCCACGCTCAGCGTCAGCATGCGGCGCGGCTTGTAGGCGATCTTCGCGTCCCGCACGGTCGCCTGCACCTGCGCGGTTTCGCCGGGCAGCAGGTTGCGGATGGCGGTCAGCCGGGTTTCGTCCTCCCAGCGCAGCGGCACGTGCAGCACCAGGTCGGCGTCGCGGGAAAGCCCCAGTTTCGCCAGTTTGGCCGCGAGCGCGGCGCCGACGGGAAAGGAAAACGGCATCGCCGTTTTCAAGGCGCTTCAGTTGACGACCATCACCGCGTCGGCCTCGACCAGTGCGCCGCGCGGCAGCGCAGCGACGCCGACGGCGGCGCGCGCCGGGTAGGGCTGGCTGAAATAGGTCGCCATGATTTCGTTGACCTTGGGAAAGTGGTCGAGGTCGATGAGGAAGACGTTGAGCTTGACCACGTCGGCGAGCGAGCCGCCGGCCGCCGCGGCCACCGCGGCGAGATTCCGGAAGACCTGGTGGATCTGCGCGTCGATGCCGTCGACCAGTTGCATCGAGGCGGGGTCGAGGCCGATCTGGCCGGAAAGATAAACCGTGCCGTCGACGCGCACGGCCTGCGAATAGGTGCCGATCGCGGCGGGGGCGTCGGCGGTCTGGACGATGGTTTTTTTCATGAGGATGTGGACGGATGAGAATTACTGGATCTGCGCACGGCCGTCCTTCTTGCCCTTGATGCGGAAAATCCGCACCACGTCGGGCAGTACGCGCAGCGCGCGCATCAGGCGTGCGAGGTGCATCCGGTTTTCCACCTGCACGGTGAAATACAGGATGGTATAGGGGCTGCCGTCTTCCTCGGCCATTGAGACGTTGCCGATGTTGGAGCCCTGCTCGGCGATGGCGGCGGCGACCTTGGCGAGCACGCCGCGCTTGTTGCCGACGATGACCTTGATCTGCACGTCGAACAGATGGCCGGGCTCGGCTTCCCATTCCACGTCCAGCCATTTGTCGGGGTCGGCGCGGAAGGCGCGGATCGACGGGCAGTCGTGGGTATGGATGATGAGTCCGCGATCCTTGTGGATGAAGCCGAGGATGGGATCGCCGGGAATCGGATGACAGCATTGCGCAAGCTCGACCGCGATGCCCTCGGTGCCGCGGATGCTGATCGCGTGCGGATGCGCCGGCTCGCCGGTGCGGTCGCCGTGCATGTGCAGAAGCTGGTGCGCGACCACCAGCGGCAGCTTCTGGCCGAGGCCGATGGCTGTGTACAGCTCCTGCTGCGCCTGCATGCCGTAGTCCTTGAGCAGGCGTTCCCACACGGCCGCGTCGGGTTCCATCTTCTCCGGGTGCAGCGTCTCGATGGCATGGTTGAGCAGGCGTTCACCCAGCGCCGCCGCCTCGGTCGCGCGCGCCGTGCGCAGGTAGTTGCGGATGTGCGAGCGCGCCTTGCCGGTGACGACGAAATTCAGCCAGGCGGCATGCGGCGAAGCGTTCGGCGCGGTGAGAATCTCGACGTGATCGCCGTTGCGCAGTTGCGTGCGCAACGGCATCAGTTCGTAGTTGATCTTCACCGCGATGCAGTGGTGGCCGACGTCGGTGTGCACCGCGAAGGCGAAATCGACCGCCGTCGCGCCGCGCGGCAGCGCCATGATCCTGCCCTTGGGCGTGAACACGTAGACCTCGTCGGGGAACAGGTCGACTTTAATATGCTCGAGGAATTCGGGCGAATCGCCGTGGTCGGCCTGGATGTCCAGCAGCGACTGTAGCCAGCGGTGGGTGCGCGTCTGCACGTCGGACAGGGCGGTGTCGGCGGATTTGTACATCCAGTGCGAGGCCACGCCGGATTCGGCCAGCCGGTTCATCTCCGTGGTGCGGATCTGTACCTCGATCGGCGTGCCGCTTGGACCGAACAGGATCGAGTGCAGCGACTGGTAGCCATTGGCCTTGGGGATCGCGATGTAGTCCTTGAACTTGCCCGGAATCGGCTTGTACAGCGCGTGCAGCGCGCCCAACGCCAGATAGCAGCTCGGTTGGTCGCGCACCACGACGCGGAAGCCGTAGATGTCGAACACCTCGGAGAACGCGAGGTTCTTCTCCTGCATCTTGCGGTAGATGCTGTACAGGTGCTTCTCGCGGCCGGTGATGGTGGCGTCGATGCCGGCCTGTTCGAGTTTTTCCTGCAGCGCGACGCGGATCTTCTCGACCAGCTCGCGCCGGTTGCCGCGCGCGGCCTTCACGGCCTTGGCGAGCACCTGGTAGCGGTTGGGGTGGCTGTAGCGGAAGCCGAGGTCTTCCAGCTCCTGATAGACCGAATGCAGGCCCAGGCGGTTGGCGATGGGCGCGTAGATCTCCAGCGTCTCGCCCGCGATGCGCTTGCGCTTCTCGGGCGGCATCGCGCCCATCGTGTGCATGTTGTGCAGACGGTCGGCGAGCTTGACCAGGATTACGCGCACGTCCTGCGCCATCGCCAGCAGCATCTTGCGGAAATTCTCGGCTTGAGCCTGCTGCTCCGATTCGAACGCCAGCTTGTCGAGCTTGGAGACGCCCTCGACCAGCAGGCCGACCGCCTTGCCGAAGCGCGCCTCGATCTCGCCGGCCGTGGCGTGCGTATCCTCCACCACGTCGTGCAGCAGCGCGGCGGTCAGGGTCTGGGCGTCGAGATGCCAGTCGGCGAGGATGCCGGCGACGGCGAGCGGATGGGAAATGTAGGGTTCGCCGCTCTTACGGAACTGCCCTTCGTGGGCGGCGCGGCTGAATTCATAAGCCTCCTCGATGGCGCCGATCTCGGTCGGCGAGAGGTAGGCCAGTGCGGAACGAAGAGTGTCGAATGCGTGCGTCATCGCCGGCGCAGCGTCGGGGTGCGCCGGCGCGGAAGCGGCGACCGGCGCCTCAGGCGCGACCCCGATTGAGGATTTCACGACCGACCTTGCCGGCGGCGATCTCGCGCAGCGCGGTGACGATGGGCTTGTCCTTGGATTCGACCATCGGCTGCGAGCCTTGCGCCAACTGGCGGGCGCGATAGGTCGCGGCCAGCGTGAGTTCGAAGCGATTGGGGATCAGCTCGATGCAGTCATCGACGGTGATGCGGGCCATGCGGATTCTCCTGCCGGAATTCAGTTGCGACGAAATTCCTCGAACAGCGCGGCGTGGCGTTTGAGCTGACGCGGGCCTTCGAGGCGGATGCTGCGGGTGATGGCGACCAGGTCCGCGAGGGCGTGGTCGAAATCGTCATTGACGATTATATAGTCGAACGCTCCGGCGTGAGAGACGTCGTCCGCCGCGGCGGCGAGCCGCCGTTCGATGATTTCGTCGCTGTCCTGGCCGCGCCCCTTGAGCCGGGTGCGCAGGGCGTTGAAGGAAGGCGGCAGGATAAAAATCGAGGCCGCCTCCGGGAAATGCCGCTTCACCTGGGTTGCGCCCTGCCAGTCGATTTCCAGCAGGACGTCGTGGCCGGTGTGCAGGTCGTGCGCGATGCGGCCTTTGGACGTGCCGTAGAAATTGCCGTAGACCTCGGCGTGTTCCAGGAACTCGCCGTCGGCCAGCATCGTCTGGAAGCGCTCGCGGTCGACGAAATGGTAGTCGCGGCCGTCGGTTTCGCCGGGACGCGGCGCGCGCGTGGTGTAGGAGATCGACAGATGGATGGCCGGATCGGCCTTGAGCAGGGCCTTGACCAGGCTGGTCTTGCCGGCGCCGGACGGCGCGGAGACGATGTAGAGCACGCTGATGCGGTTCGCGTCCATGATGGGTTCCCGGGAATTATTCGATGTTCTGCACCTGTTCGCGCATTTGCTCGATCAGGACCTTGAGTTCGAGCGAGGCGCGCGAGGTTTCCACAGCAACCGATTTCGAGCCCAGGGTGTTGGCCTCGCGATGCAGCTCCTGCATGAGGAAATCCAGCCGCTTGCCGACCGCGCCCGGCTGGTCGAGTACCCGGCGCACTTCGGCGAAGTGGGTGCCGAGGCGGGCGAGCTCCTCGTCGATGTCGAGCTTCTGGGCGACCAGCGCCATTTCCTGCGCCAGCCGTTCGTGGCCGGCCTCGCCGAGCGCCTCGGTCAGGCGCGCCGCGAGCTTTTCTTTCTGCGCGGCCGCGAGTGCCGGCAGCAGCGGCTTCAGCGCATCCACCTGGGTTTCCGCCGCGGCGAGCCGGTCGAGAATGTGCTGCCGCAGTTTGGCGCCTTCGCGTGCGCGGCTGTCCGTCAGTTCGTCGAGCGCCGCGCGCATGCCGTCCAGCGCGGTTTCGCTCAATGCGTCCTGCGGCAGGGCCGCCGTCGGCACCGCGCCGGGCCAGCGCAACACCTCGCCGACCGTGAGCGGCGGCGCGTCCGGCAGGCGGGCGCGCACCTCGGCCTGCCAGCCGGCGAGCCACTCAAGAATGTCGGGGTTCAGGCCGTTATTCTGCGCGTTGGCGTGAAGCGGCGCGAGGCCGATTCGACACTCGACCTTGCCGCGCGCCAGCCGTTTCTGGAGGAGCTCTCGCAACTGCGGTTCAAGCGCGCGGAATTCGTCGGCCAGTCGAAAATGCAATTCGAGATAACGCTGATTGACACTTCGAAGGTCGATGTTGATGCTGACATGTTCGAGATTGAGGGTGCGGGCGGCGTACCCTGTCATGCTGGCGGTCATGAAGTGTGCGGAATCGGTTTGGAGAGACATCCGGTACGGAGCCGGTGAATAGAGAAAGATAATAGACGTTCGATTATGGCGACTCAACCCAACCAGGCGTTGCCCAACGGCTACCGGCTGAACGAATACACCGTCGTGCGCAAGATCGGCGGCGGCGGGTTCAGCATGGTCTACCTCGCGCGCGACGATACCAACCAGCCGGTCGCGATCAAGGAATACCTGCCCGGCGCGCTGGTGCTGCGCACCGAGGGCTCGGTGCTGGTGCAGGCCAATTCGTCGGAGAACAACGCCATCTTCCGCCACGGCCTGAAGTGCTTCTTCGAGGAAGGCCGCGCGCTGGCGCGCATCAATCACCCCAACGTGGTGCGCGTGGTCAACTTCTTCCGCGGCAACGACACGGTCTACATGGTGATGCGCTTCGAGCGCGGCAAGACCTTGCAGCAGCACATCCAGGCCAACCGCGGCTCGATCCGCGAAAGCTTCATCCGCCGCGTGTTCGCGCAACTGCTGAACGGCCTGCGCGAGGTGCACACCCACAAGCTGCTGCATCTGGACATCAAGCCGTCCAACCTTTACATCCGCCTCGACGGTTCGCCGGTGCTGATCGACTTCGGCGCCGCGCGGCAGACGCTGACGCAGGAAGAGAGCAAGCTGCAGCCCATGTACACGCCCGGTTTCGCCGCGCCCGAGCAGTACCACAACCGCGAGCGCCTCGGGCCGTGGACCGACATTTACAGCGTGGGCGCGAGCCTCTACGCCTGTCTGGCCGGCTATCCGCCGCAGGCCGCCGACGCGCGCCTGCTCAACGACAAGCTGGTGCCGGCGGCGGTGAACTGGCGGGGCGCCTACTCCGACCAGCTTCTCCAGACCATCGATCACTGCCTCAAGCTCAACTACATGGAGCGCCCGCAGAGCGTGTTCAGCCTGCAGAAAGTGCTCATGGACCGCAGCGCGCTGGAGCCCAAGCGCGGCTCCCTGCTCGGCAGCCTCAAACGCACCCTGGGCAGGGATTTGTTCTAAAGTATCGCCATGAAATTTACAATCTACCAAGCATCCCGGCAGGGCGGACGCAAGAACAACGAGGACCGCGTCGCCTATTCCTACAGCCGGGACGCGTTGCTGATGGTCGTGGCCGACGGCATGGGCGGCCATCTGCACGGCGAGATCGCCGCCCAGATCGCGGTGCAGACGCTCACCGACTATTTCCAGAAGCTGGCCAAGCCGAGACTGGCCGATCCGCTCGCCTTCCTCTCCGACACGATCACCCGCGCGCACTACGCGATCAACGACTACGCGGTCGAGCAGGATCTGCTCGAGATTCCGCACACGACCGTCGTCGCGGCCGTGGTCCAGGACAACACGGCCTACTGGGCGCACGTCGGCGACTCGCGCCTCTACCTTTTCAGCGACGGCGGCTTGATCGCCCGTACCGAGGATCACACCGCTGTTGCCCAGCTCGTGCGCGACGGCCTTATCACCGAAGAAGAAGCGGGCACGCATCCCGAACGCAACAAGGTGTCGAACTGCCTGGGCGGGTACGTGGTGCCGCAGGTGGAATGCGCCGTGCCCATGCCGCTGCACGATGCCGACACGCTGCTGCTGTGCACCGACGGCATTTGGGGCATGGTCAACGCCCCCGAGCTATCGGCCTTGCTGGATGCCTACACGCTGGAAGACGCGGTCCGTCATCTGATGGATCACGCCGAATTCCGGGGCGGCGAACACGGCGACAACCTCAGCCTCGTCGCCATGACCTGGGGCGAGGCGCGCATGCCGAGCAAGGATGCGATCTCCACGCTGGCGCTGCCGTCCGGCGGCGTGACCACCCAGATCAACGCGATGCGAGCCATGCCCGGCACGGCGGTGGTGTCAGACGACGAGATCGAGCGCGCGATCGCCGAAATCCAGCAGGCCATCCAGAAGATTTCCAACAAGTAGGCAGCCGTCGCGGGCAGCGCGGTAAAATCGCGCTTTCCCTCCGTAGACCCGCGATCATGTCCGCACCCGTCCGTCCCAGCGGCCGCGCGCCCAACGCGCTGCGCGCCCTGTCGTTCACCCGCCGCTACACCAAGCATGCCGAAGGCTCGGTACTCGTCGCAATGGGCGACACCCGCGTGCTGTGCACCGCCAGCGTGCTGGAGAAGGTACCGCCGCACAAGAAAGGCAGCGGCGAAGGCTGGGTGACGGCCGAGTACGGCATGCTGCCGCGTTCCACGCATACCCGCACCGACCGCGAGGCCGCGCGCGGCAAGCAGAGCGGCCGCACGCAGGAAATCCAGCGTCTGATCGGCCGCAGCCTGCGCGCCGTGGTCGACCTGAAGAAGCTCGGCGAACGCACGATCCACCTCGACTGCGACGTGCTGCAGGCCGACGGCGGCACGCGCTGCGCCAGCATCTGCGGCGCCTGGGTCGCGGTGGCCGAAGCGGTCGCGGGCCTGCTCGCCGCGGGCAGGCTGGCCGAATCGCCGCTTACCGACGGTGTTGCCGCCGTCTCGGTCGGCGTCTACCAGGGCACGCCCGTGCTCGATCTCGACTACGCCGAGGATTCGGATTGCGACACCGACATGAACGTGGTTATGACCGGCCGCGGCGGCATCGTCGAGGTGCAGGGCACGGCCGAAGGTGCGCCCTTCTCGCGCGCCGCGCTCGACGCGCTGCTCGATCTGGCCACGGCGGGCATCGCGCAGATTGGCGCGGCCCAGAAAGAGGTCCTGCAGGCATGAGCAAGCTCGTCATCGCCTCCGGCAACGCCGGCAAGCTGCGCGAGATCGCGCGCATCCTCGCGCCGCTCGACATCCAGGCCGTGCCGCAGTCCGAATTCGACGTGCCGGACTGCCCCGAGCCGCACGTCACTTTCGTGGAGAACTGTCTCGCCAAGGCGCGCCATGCCAGCCTGCACAGCGGGCTGCCGGCGCTGGCCGACGACTCCGGCATCTGCGTCGAGGCGCTGGGCGGCGCGCCGGGTGTGTTCTCCGCGCGCTACGCCGGCGAACCCAAGTCGGATGCGCGCAACAACGAGAAGCTCGTCGCTTCTCTTCAGGGCGTGGCCAACCGCCGCGCGCACTACACCTGCGTCATGGTCTTCGTGCGCCATCCGGACGACCCCGAGCCGGTGATCGCCGAGGGCCGCTGGCACGGCGAAATCGTCGACACGCCGCGCGGCGAGAACGGCTTCGGCTACGATCCGTATTTTCTCGTGCCCGAGTACGGCAAGACCGGCGCCGAGCTCGACGAGGACACCAAGAACGCGATCAGCCATCGCGGCCAGGCGCTGCGCGATCTGGTCGACAAGCTGAAGCGGCTCGACCGGATTGGCTGAACGCGTCGTCCGTTTGTACGCGGGCGGGGTGCAGGTCGCGCCGCCGCTCGCGCTCTACATCCACCTGCCGTGGTGCGTGAAGAAGTGCCCCTACTGCGACTTCAATTCGCACGCCGCCGAGCGCATTCCCGAAAGCGCCTACATCGATGCGCTGCTGGCCGACCTGGAGTCCGCCCTGCCGGAAATCTGGGGCCGCAGAATCCACACGGTCTTCTTCGGCGGCGGCACGCCGAGCCTCTTCTCGCCCGAAGGCATCGACCGCATCCTGACCGGTGTGCGGACGCTCACGCCGCTGGTTCCGGGCGCGGAGATCACGCTGGAAGCGAATCCGGGCACGGTCGAGGCCGGACGTTTCGCCGGCTTCCGCGCGGCCGGCGTGACGCGCGTGTCGCTCGGCATCCAGAGCTTCGATCCGCGCCATCTCGCGGCGCTCGGCCGCATCCACGACGCCGCCGAGGCGCGCGCGGCCGCCGCGCTCGCGGCGACGCATTTCGAGACCTTCAACCTCGACCTGATGTACGCGCTGCCGGGCCAGTCGCTCGGCGAGGCGCTCGCCGACATCGAGGCCGCGCTGCGCTTCGGGCCACCGCACCTGTCCGCCTACCATCTCACGCTCGAACCCAACACGCCCTTCGCGCACGCCGCGCCGCCGAACCTGCCGGACGACGACGCGGCCGCCGACATGCAGCAGGCGATCGAGGCGCGGCTGGCCGACGCCGGTCTCGCGCACTACGAAACCTCGGCGTTCGCGCGCGACGGTCATCCGTGCCGGCACAATCTCAACTACTGGCAGTTCGGCGACTACCTCGGCATCGGCGCGGGCGCGCACGGCAAGCTGTCGTTCCACGACCGCATCGTGCGCCGGATGCGGGTCAAGCATCCGCAGCAATACATGACCGCGGCGATGCGGGGCGCGCAGATCGCCGAAACGCGCACGCTCGCGCGCGGCGATCTGCCGTTCGAGTTCATGATGAACGCGCTGCGCCTGAATGCGGGCGTGCCGGCTTCGCTGTTCGAGGCGCGCACCGGTCTGCCGCTGGCGGTCTGCGCGGCTGCGCTGCGGCAGGCCCGCGAACGGGGCCTGCTGGACGCCGACCCGGCCTGGCTGCGGCCGACCGCGCGCGGACGCCGGTTTCTCAACGACCTGCTGACCCTGTTCCTGCCCGATTGAGCCGCGCGCCGGGCGCGGTTGTTGCCGGGGGCTTCGTCGCGGTAAGCTGGACGCTTGTTCATCCGGCCCCTCGGCCGTTCATAACCAGGAGATATCCATGAAAGCCACCCTTGCCCTGTCCCTGCTGTTCTTTACGTCTTCCGCACTGGCCGCCGTCGTCGGCAAGGACGTCAGCTACAAGGCCGGCGATGCCACGATGAAGGGGTATCTGGCCTACGACGACGCCGTGAAGGGCAAGCGGGCCGGCGTGCTGGTGGTGCCGGAATGGTGGGGCGCCAACGACTACGCGCGCAAGCGCGCCCGCATGCTGGCCGAGGCCGGCTACGTCGCGCTGGTCGTCGACATGTACGGCAACGGCAAGGTCGCCGACAACCCCCAGGACGCCGGCGCGCTGGCCGGCGCCGTCAACAAGGACCCGCAGCTTGCGCTGACCCGCTTCCAGGCGGCCGAGAAATTCCTCGACGGCCAGCCGGGCGTCAAGAAGGGCGATCTGGCCGCATTGGGCTACTGCTTCGGCGGCGGCGTGGTGCTCAACATGGTGCGTGCGGGCGAACCGCTCAAGGCGGCGGCCAGCTTCCACGGCATTCTGGCGACCGACATTCCCGTCAAGCCGGGCAGCATCAGGACCAAGCTGCGCGTCTTCACCGGCGAGGCCGATCCGCTCGTGCCGCCCGAACAGGTCGAGGCCTTCAAGGCGGAAATGGATCACGCCAAGGCGGATTACATGCTGCTGAGCTATCCCGGCGTGAAGCACACCTTCACCAACCGCGAGGCAGACAGCTACGCCGCGCAATTCAATCTGCCGCTCAAGTACGACGCCGAGGCCGACAAGGATTCCTGGACGCGCACGCTGGAGCTGCTGAAAGCGACCTTCAACTGATGACCGACGCCTGCGACCGCGACGACTGCCACGCGCCCGCCGGCGAAGGCGCGCTCGGCATCCCGCAGACCGGGACGTTCGATCCCGTCGCGTTCGAGCGGGCGGTGAACGACATGCTGCGCGCCTGCGGCGTGGCGCCGGATTCGGCGCACACCGGCCGCACCGCCGAGCGCGTGCGCGAGTTGTGGCAGCGCCGCCTGCTCGGCGGCTACGCCATCGACCCCGCGGAGGCCTTGGGCGCCGGCTTCGCCGACGAGCGCGACGACATGGTCGTGGTGCGCGGCATCGCGGTGCACGGTGTGTGTCCGCATCATCTCGTGCCGTTTCGCGGCGTGGCGCACGTCGCCTACGTGCCGGGCGGGCGGCTGCACGGCTTCGGCCGCATCGCGCGCATGGTCGACGCGATCGGCCACCGCTTCACCTACCAGGAATGGATGACGCGCGACATTGCAGAGGCGCTGATGACGCACGGGCAGGCGCGTGGCGCGGCGTGCATCGTCGAGGCCGAGCAGCTCTGTCTGCTGCTCGGCGAAGACCGGCGCGGCGACGAGCGCGTGGTGACGCAGACTTTCGTCGGCTGTTTCCGCGACAGCGATCAGCTGCGCAACGAATTCCTGCGCGCCACGGCGCAGCGCGAGCTGCGTTGAGCGTCCCGCCTGGGGCCGCGCGAAAACCTGGATGAATGCGGTATGCCATGCAGACGCGTAGACGACGATGCTGACCGCGCGTGACGAAACCAAGCGCCCGCGTACCCTGATCCTGCCGCCTGCGCCGTATGCGGCGGCGATGCTGGCCGGGTGGTGGCTCGACCGGTACGTGCGGCCCCTGCCCTGGGACGACAGCGCGGCTTCGCATGCGCTGGGCTGGCTGTGGGTGGCGGCGGGCCTGGGCCTGTTCGCCTGGACGTTCCGGACTTTCCATCGGCATCGCACCACGGTCAACCCCTACGCGGGTGCCTCGCGGCTCTGCACCGACGGCCCGTTCCGCTTCAGCCGCAATCCGATCTATCTGGGGGACTGGCTGCTGCTGATCGGCGTGGCGCTGCTGCTGAACACGCTCTGGCCGCTGGCGTTCGCGCCGCTCGTCTGGCTCGCGCTTCGCTACGGCGTGATCCGGCACGAGGAAGCCCACCTCGAAGCGAAATTCGGCGAGGCCTATCGCGCCTACAAGGCGCGCGTGCGGCGCTGGTTGTGAAGCCGGGGCGGGCTGCCCTCGCGTCGCTGCAATTCGCCGCGAAACGGCCGTTAATTGTCCGGAAGCGGCGACGGAGGACGACATGGAGATCACCCTGCACGGCAAGACGCTGGAAGTCCGGCTGAGCCCGGCCGCCGAACGGGCGCTCGCGCAGCGCACCCGGCCGCTGGTCGCCGAGATGGAGCTGCTGTTTTCCTGTCTGCTGCGCAAGCGCGTGCTGTTCGGCGATGCGCCGGCGCAGGCGACGGCGGTGAACGCGCGGCTCGCCGTGCGTTTCACGCCCGTCATGACGCGCAAATGCGCGGTGGCGGAAAGCGGCGGTTCCCCGCCATCGGAACGTTTTCCGCTGGAAAACCCACGCCCCTACGTGCCCAACTGGCTGACGATTGATTACCGGCGCGGCCGGTGGGTGGGTGAGTTCGGCTATGCGGAATAGGGGTCAGGGGGCTTTGTACGGCTGCGCCGCACGTTTCTCCCTGACCCCCGAATCCTGACGCCTGTCCTCAAGGCGTCGCCAGATCGCCGAGCACGTCGCACGCGTTCCGGGCCGTCGCCTGCGCCACCGCATCGATGGTGATCCCGCGCAGTTCGGCGAGGGTCTGCGCGATGCGCGGCAGCTCGCCCGGCGCGTTGCGGCCGCGGCCGATCCAGACCGGCGGAATGTCCGGGCTGTCGGTTTCCAGCACGATGGCGGACAGCGGCAGATCGACCGCCAGCCGGCGCAGATTATTGGCGCGCGGCCAGGTGAAGGCGCCGCCGAAGCCCAGCTTGAATCCCAGCTTGACGAATTCGGCCGCCTGCTGCGGGCTGCCGTTGAAGGCGTGCGCGATGCCGCCCGGCACCCGGAGCCGGCGCAGGTGCTTCAGCAGCAGGTCGTTCGATTTGCGGCAGTGCAGCAGCACTGGCAGGTCGTGATCGCGCGCGATCTTCAATTGCTCGACGTAGAAGAATTCCTGGGCGGCGACGTCGAGGCCGCGCACGAACAGGTCGAGGCCGATCTCGCCGACCGCGACTGGGCGCTGCGCCGCGATGCGCGTGCGCAGCGCGTCGAGATCGCCGGGCGTATGCAGGGCGACGTACATCGGATGCAGGCCCCAGGCGGGCCGGCAGCCGGGATAGCGGGCGCAGGTGGCGGCCACCGCGTCGAGGTTTTCAAGGGCGACGCCGGGCACGATCTGGATCGCCACGCCGGCGGCGACGGCGCGCGCGTATTCGGCATCGCGGTCGGCGTTGAACTCGGCTGCGTCGAAATGGCTGTGGGTGTCGATGAAAAACGGCGCCCTGGAGGGCGCCGTTTCCGGGGCGGGGGTCACCGCGCTCAGTCGTTGCTGGCGAAGCCCAGCAAGTGCAGCAGACTGGTGAAGAGGTTGAAGATCGACACGAACAGCGTGACGGTCGCCATGATGTAGTTGGTCTCGCCGCCGTGGATGATGTTGCTGGTCTCGTAGAGGATGAGGCCGGACATCAGCAGCACGAACATCGCGGACACCGCCAGCGACAGGCCGGGCAGCTCGAAGAAGATCGCACCCAGGCCGGCGAGGAAGGCGACCAGGATGCCGACCATGAGGAAGCCGCCCATGAAGCTGAAGTCCTTGCGTGTGGTCATCGCGTAGGCCGACAGGCCGAGGAAGATCGCGGCGGTGCCGCCCATCGCCATCATCACCACCTGCTCGCCGTTGGGCAGGGCGAGGTAGAGATTGAGGATCGGGCCCAGGGTATAGCCCATGAAGCCGGTCAGGGCGAACACGAACAGCAGGCCCAGGCCGCTGTCGCGGAATTTGGTGGTGAGGAACAGCAGGCCGAAATAGCCCACCAGCGTGATGATGACGCCGGGATAGGGCAGATTCATCGACATCGACAGACCGGCCGTCAGCGCGGCGAAGGCCAACGTCATCGACAGCAGCATGTAGGTGTTCTTGACGACCTTGTTGGCCGACGCGACCGCGGTGCCGCTGCGGCCGAAAGTGGTGACGGGTTGATTCATTACGACCTCCTGAATAAAACGGATGGACAGAGCAATGGAACGATTGTAGCGCAGCAAGTTCCCGTCCTTACAACAGGCGGAAAGCCAGGACGGCGACGAGCGTGGGCGGAAGGGCCGAGGCGAACAGCCCGAGCGGGTGCACGGCTTCGTCCCGGAAACGGCCTTTCAGGATGGAGACGCCGGCCGGATTGGGTGCATTGGCGATGATGGTCAGGCCGCCGCCGGTCACGGCGCCGGCGACCAGCGCGTACTTGAATTCGTCCGACAGGCCCTGCACCAGCGAGCCCAGGTAGGTCAGCGCGGCGTTGTCGGTGATCGCGGTGAGCGCGGTCGCGCCGTAGTACACGGCCGTCGCGTCCATGCCGGTGAGCAGGGGCTGCAGCCACCAGGCCTGCTGGCCGCCCAGTACGATCAGGCCCGCCAGGAAAAAGGCCACGAGCAGCCCCTCCCGCAGGATGAGGCGGTCCTGATGGCGCGGATAGGCGGTTGCGAAGCCCATGAAGAACAGGAACAAGGCCATGAACACGGCCGGATGGTGGGCAAAGGCCACCACGCCGGCCAGGAACAGCAGATGGACGAGGATCGCCGGCAGCGGAACGGACGGGCGGCGGGTCGTTTCATCCTGCCGGCCGCGCCGAAGCTCGTCGGCGAAGAACAGGGTGACGGCGAGCGCGTTGACGACCACGGCCAGGGCCGCCTTCCAGCCGAAATGCGTCAGCATGTAGGCGCTGTCCCATCCCCAGGTGCCCGCGACCATCAGAACCGGCGGCGCGGCGTAGGACGTTAGCACGCCGCCGATGGATATGTTGACGAACAGGACGCCCAGCGTGGCGTACTTGAATCGGGTCGAAGCGCGCTCGCCGAAGTAGCGGTCGCGCAGCATCAGCGCGGCCAGCGTCATCGCCGCCGGCTCGGTGATGAGGGAACCGAGCAGCGGCACGAAGCACAGCAGCGTGAAATACGTCGCCGGATTCCTGTCCAGAGGAATGAGGCGGGCCACCGCCGCCACCAGAGCGGCGGCGAGATCGAGAATGGGCCTGCTGCCGGCGATGACCATGATGGCGAACACGAACATCGGCTCGGTGAAGTTGCGGGTGTCCAGGTAGTGCGTGGCGACTTCCTTCCCTTCCAGCGAGAACATCCAGACCATCATCACCATCGCCCAGAAGCCGAACACCACTTCCACCTCGCCCAGCAGATGCCAGATGCCGGCATGACGCGCGTTCGAGTGTGCGAGGTATCCGAAATACTTGGTGGAGAAGGTGTGCAGGACCGCGATGGCGAAGATCGCCGCGCCGACGATTTGGATGGTGGTGGGATTCATGCGCGTAAGCTTATCAGGCGGACGAACGGCGGTCGCGCCCGCCCGATCCGGGGCGGCGCATCAGCCGAGGCAGGGCAGTTGCGCCGAAGGCCGGTCGAGGTGATAGCCCTGCGCCATGTCCACGCCGAAGCCGCGCAGCATCTCCAGCGTGGCGGCGTCCTCGACGAATTCGGCGACCGTGATCTTGCCCAGGCCGCGCGCGACGTCGATCATCGCCTTGACGAAGGCCTGGTTGTCGCGGTTGTTCGGCAGATCGCGCACGAACATGCCGTCGATCTTCAGGATGTGCGCGCCCAGATACTTCAGGTAGGCGAAGGTGGAGAAGCCCGAGCCGAAATCGTCCAGGCAGATCAGGCAGCCGGTCTGCTGCAGCGCCTCGATGAAACGCTGCGCATCCTGCATCTCGCTGACGGCGGCGGTCTCGGTCAGTTCGATGATGAGCCGGCGCGGTTCGACGCCGTAGTGCGTGAGGTGGTGCTGGATGTAGTGCGGCAGGCCCGGCTCGTCGAAGCTGCGGCCGGAGATGTTGATCGCCAGCGCGGCCAGTTCGGTATGGCCCGCCAGCGTGGCGATGCTCTGCCGGATCACCCAGCGGTCGATCTCGAGGATCTGGCCGTTCTTCTCGGCGACGGGGATGAACTGGCCTGGCATGATCAGGCGTTCGGGGCTCGCGGGGTCGCGCATGCGCACCAGCGCTTCCAGATGGGAGAGGCTGCCGTCGCGCGTGTGGTAGATGCCTTGGAAATGCAGTTCGAGGCCGTCGTGCGCGAGTGCGTGGGCGATGCGGCTGCTCCAGGTCATGCGTTCCAGCATGGCCTCGGCGACGTTGCGGCTGGGGTCGTAGATCGCCCAGACGTTTTTCCCGGAATCCTTGGCCTGGTACATCGCCGTGTCGGCGTGGGCCACCAGATCCTCGGCATTGTCGCCGTGCTGCGGGAAGAGCGCGATGCCGATGCTGGCGGTGAGCCGCAGGTTGCTGCCGCGGAAGCGGAAGGGAATCGCCGAGATGGCGTGCACGATCCGTTCGGCGAGCTGCACCGGCTCTTCGCCGCGGACCATTTCGGCCAGGATGGCGAACTCGTCGCCGCCCAGCCGGGCGAACAGCTCGCCGCCGCGCACCAGGCTGGCCACTTCGCCGGCCGCGCGCACGAGCACGGTGTCGCCCGCGCGGTGGCCGAAGGTGTCGTTGATGGTCTTGAAGTCGTCGAGATCGAAATAGAGCAGGCCGAAGCGCGCGCCGCTGCGCGTCGACGCGCTGATCATGCGTTCGAGGTGATCCTGGAAGCGATGGCGGTTGTAGAGGCCGGTGAGCGCGTCGTGCTCGGCGAGGTAGATGAGCTGCTGTGCGGTCTGGCGTTCGTGGGTGATGTCTTCGTAGATCCACAGCCGGCCGATCGCGCGGCCGTCGGCGTCGGACACCGGGTAGGACAACTGGGTCAGGATGCGGCCGTCGTAGAGGTCGATCTCGAAGCGTTCGCTGATCTCGTGCGTGTCGAGCACGTGCAGGATGTGCTTGGAGGCATGGTCGGGCCGCGCGAAGCGGTGGGTGGAATGGTCGAGCACGTCGCGCGTGGGGCGGCCGACCAGCTCGACCGCTTCGTCGATCGCCCACATGTGGCGGAAGGCCGGGTTCACGTACTCGACGCGGTTGTCGCGGTCCTCGAACAGGATGCCGATGCTCATGCCCGACAGCAGCGTGGCCATGCGACTCTGCTCGCGCTGCGCCAGCATGCGCAGTTCGCGCTGGCGCGCCTCGGAGGCGCGCAGATCTTCCAGGCTGCGCGCCAGCGCGAGGTCGGTCCTGCGCTGTTCCGTGATGTCGAACAGCGTGCCGTGCCACAGCGTGCCGCCGTCGAGCAGGCGTTCCGGCGCGGCGCGGCCTTCGATCCAGATTTCGCCCTTCGCGGGGTGGTTGACTCGGTAGCGATGGTGCCACAGGGTGAGGTCGCGCGCCGAGTGCTGGATGTCGTCCATCAGGCCGGGCAGGTCCTCGGCGTGCTTGCGCTCGAAGGCGATCGCCGCGTCCTCCGTCACGTCCTCGGGCGCGACGCCGTAGATGTCGCGGATACCCTCGCTGGCATAGGGAAAGGCGGTGCTGCCGTCGGGGCGCAGCAGGAACTGGAAGATCATGCCCGGCGCGTTCTGGCCGATCTTGTTCAGCCGCGCGGTGAGCTCCGCGCGCGCGGTGATGTCCTGGGCCATGCCCACCATCTTTGCGGTCCGGCCGTCGGCGCCGCAGCGGACTTCGCCGCGCGCCGAGATCGTGCGCAGCGTGCCGTCCGGCCGCACGATGCGGAATTCGGTTTCGCAGGACCGGCCTTCCTCGGCCGCGGCGCCGATCAGTGCGAGCACGCCGTCGCGATCCTGCGGGTGCAGCGCCTGGGCGAACCGCTCGAAGGTGGGCGGCCCCTCGACCGGGTCGAGGCCGTAGATGCGGTGGGTTTCGTCCGACCAGACCATTTCGCCGGAGGCGATGTCCCATTCCCAACTGCCGAGATGCGCCATCGCCTGGGTCAGGGCGAGGCGGCGGGCGCTTTCCTCGAGATCGTGCTGCGCCTGGCGCCGCGCGCTGATGTCGGTGATCGAGCCCATCATGCACAGCGGCTGCCCGCGTTCGTCGAACACCGTGTGCGCGGCGATCTGGATGTCCATGCTCGTGCCGTCGGCGCGGCGCGCCTGCATCTCGCCGCGCCAGCGCGCCTGCTGGCGCAGTTTGTCCAGCACCGCCAGCACCGTTTCCGGCGCCGCGACGAAATCCGTCGGCCGGCGGCCGAGCGCGTCTTCCGGGCCGTCGAGCCGCCACATTTCCACGAAGGCCGGGTTCACGTAGGTGATGCGTCCGTCCAGCCCCAGCATGGCCACGGCATTGATCGAGGATTCGATCGCCGCGTCCTTGATGCGCAGCGTCTCGTTGGCCTGGACCAGCGCGGTGGCGTCCGTGATGTGGCCTTCCAGATAGCGCAGCGCGCCGTCCGCGGCGTACACGCCGCAGCCGCGCTCGAACACCCAGCGCGCTTCGCCCGAGCGGGTCAGAATGCGGTAGGACAGCTCGAAATCGCGCCGCGCGGCGAGCGCCTGCTGCACCTCGTCCCATATGCGCGGCGCGTCGTCGGGGTGGATGAGTCCGCCCAGCGTGACCGGCGGCCGGCCGAAAAAGGCTTCGCGCGGATAGCCGGTCAGCTCCTGGGCATTGCCGGACAGGAACAGCATGGACCAGTCGCGGTCGTTGGCGCAGCGGTAGATGATGCCGCGCAGCGTGCCGAGGATGCGCTCCATGTCCTCGGCGCGGCGGGCGCCCGCTTCGCGCACCAGCATGATGAGCGCGACGGTGGCGATGCTGGCGCAGGCCGCGCGCAGCAGTTGCACCGGCAGCCCGGCCGCCTCGGCGAAGCCGCCCACCGTCGGCAGCCAGTCGGGCAGTCCCGCGACGGGCTCGGTGACGAAAGGCGTGAACGCGCCGTAGGCGAGAAACGCCGCGGCGAGGAAATTGAGCCCGCGCCGCAGGCCGTGCGCGTCGTCATGGCTGTAGACGGTGATGCGCGGCAGCGCGAAAAGCGCGAAGCCGGTCAGCAGCGCGCCGGGCGTGCCGATGAAGAGGCGGGCGCCGACGGTCAGGCCGGCGAAGGGGTCGCCGGCCGCCAGCACGAAGACCGCGATGCTGGCCGCGCTGGCGCCATAGAGCGGCAGCGGCGGCAGATACGCCGGCGTGGGCGCGCGCGCCAGCAGGCGCCGGCCGAATTCCATCAGCGGTATGTAGGACAGGGTGGCGAGCAGGCCGGACAAGGTGCCGAGCCGGGGCGAGTCGTACGTGAGCCGCGCCCATTCGACGAATTCGAGCAGGCCGTGCAGCAGCCCGAACGTGGCCAGCAGCCAGAGCTCGCCGGCGAAAGGCAGGGTGGCGTCGCGTTTGGGCAGGGCCAGCGCGATCACGCCCAGCGTGAAGAAGGCCAGTCCGTAGACGAGGTAGACCGGCCCGAGGAATTCGCTGGTCCAGACCATCACGGAACGAACGCCTCGGGCGTCGGAGCATCCGGGCTGTGCGGCGCCGGGTGGGGGTCGAACGGCAGAGGCGTTGGGGCCATGAGCGGCGGGGTTTATTAATGTAAACGCGTTGTAAACTGCGAAATTACCCTGCCGGCGTCAGGGTGGTCAAGATGGCGGCCGGCGATTCACGGCGCGGCGGCCGGCGTGCCGACCGGCTCGTCGGCGTAGCGCCAGATGTTCACGTCGCGCCCGGCTTCGCGGATGTGTTCCGTCCGCGCCGCGAGAAAACGCTGGAAACTGGGTTCGGTGCGGTAGGCGCCGGTGCTGACGTAATCGAACATGCCCTGCGTATGGAACACGCGGAACGACGATTCCCAGCGGATGACCTCGCGGCCGCCGGCGTCGAACAGCACGATACCGGGCGCGTAGTGCACGCCGAGCCGCCGGGCCCATTCGCGCATGGGCAGGCGTTCGCCCGCCGGCGTGACGACGGGCTGCGCGCTCCACATGTCGAGCTGCACGTTGTCGAACGCGGCCAGCGCCTGCCGCGCGTCCGGGTCGGCCAGCACGCGGCGGTGCAGCACCGCGCAGTCCGGGCAATCCTTCTGTTCGAAGAACACGGCGAGCGGCAGGGCGCGCGCGCCCTGCCGGCGCAGATCGGCCGCCGCCTTCTGGAAATAGGGTTGCGGCGCCAGCGCGCCGGTCTGTTTCGGCAGCTCGCGCGCGGCGACGAAATCGCGGAAGGGAAGCGTTTTTTCCCGTTTGTCGCCCACCCAGTCGAGCGCGGCCTGGAAGCGCGGCGGCGGCACGTAGCCGTTCAGGCGCAGCACGACCGCGCCGGCCTCGTCGAAGAACAGCAGCGTGGGCGTGAACTGGATTTTCAGCGCCGCGCCGTAGGTCTTCTCGGTGTAGGTCTTGCCGTCCAGCCCCACGATCTCGCGGTCGCCCCACAGGTTGACCGCGATGACGTCGAATTTCGCCTTCAGCGTCGACTCGATCTGGCGCTGCGACAGATTGCGCTCGACCAGCGCCGCGCAGTAGGGGCAGTTGTCCTGCGTGAACATCAGGATCACGCGCTTGCCGGACTGCGCCGCCTCGTCGATGTCGGCGCGCAGGTCGAGGAAGCTGTTCTTGAACCAGTGCGGGTAGTCGGTGGCCTGCGCCCCGTAGTAGGTGCCGGGCTTGACCGACTTGGCGGATTCCTCGGCGTGCAGGGCGAAGGCGGCGGCGAAGCCGGCGAGGGCGAGCGTCAGGCGTGCGGTCATCGGTCTCTCCAGTTTTTCCGAATCCTAGCAGGCGGTTAGCGCAGGGCCATAAATTTGCTATCAAAATAGTATTGTGGAAATATAAATGGGCGGATTCGGGAAAGGAGTCGAATGCATCTGCATCCAAGCCGACGATATGGCCGCCGCATCGCCTGCGCGGCCGCGTTCTGCATGACGGCCGCCGCACAGGCCGACACGGTCGAACTCGACAACGGCGACCGCCTGAGCGGCACGGTCGAATCGCTGACGGCGGCCGCGCTGGCGCTGCGCACCGCCTATGCCGGGCGGCTCGTCCTGCCGCGCGAGCGCATACGGGCGATCCGCACGGACGCGCCTGTCCGGGTGCGTTTGGCCGACGGCACCGAAATGGACGGCCTGCTGCAGCCGGAGGGCGACCGCGCCGTGCGGATACGGGTCGGCGCGCAGACCGTGACCCCGCCCCTGCCGATCGACCGGGTCGCCGCGATCAATCCGCCGCGCGAGACCGGCGCGCCGCAGTTCAAGGCGCGGCTCTCGCTGGGCGGCAACATGAGCAGGGGCAACACCGACGCGCGCGCCCTGTATGCCGCGGGCGAGCTGGTGGCGCGCGCCGCGTCCGAGCGCGTCACGCTCGACGGCGAGGCGAACGCGGCCGAGCAGAACGGCGTGACGGCCGCCTCCAACGCCCGCCTCGGCCTGAAGTACGACCATTTCATCGCGCCGGGCCGCTACCTGTACGTCAACACGCGCCTCGAGCACGACGACCAGGCCGACCTCGACCTGCGCAGCACCGTCGGCGTGGGCGGCGGCTGGCAGTTCTTCGACCGCAAGGACCGGGTGCTGGCGCTCGAAGGCGGCGTGAGCTACGTCAACGAGGACTACGGCAATGCGCCCGACCAGCGGTTTCCCGGCGCGCGCGTGGCGCTCAAGTACGAGCAGGCGCTGTGGGGCGATCGCGTGCGGCTGTTCCACGACAGCGATCTGCTGCTGAGTCTGGACGCGCTGTCCGACTACCTGCTGCACACCCGCACCGGCGTGCGCGTCCCGCTCGGCGCGCGCCTCGGTGTGGGGGCGCACGTCAACGTCGACTACGACAACGTACCGGCCGCGGGCCAGAAGAAGACCGACACCGCGCTGATCTTCAAACTGGACTACAGCATCTGATGGACGCGCGCATGCCCACCCCCACCGTGATCGCGTTCGGCGAGGCGCTGGTCGACCGCTTCCGCGACCGCGACGTGCCGGGTGGCGCGCCGTTCAACGTGGCCTGCCACCTCGCGGCGTTCGGCGTCCACCCGGTGCTGCTCACGCGGATCGGCAAGGATGCGCCGGGCGACCGGTTGCTGCAGGCGATGCGCGTGCGCGGCCTCGACACGCGCGGCCTGCAGCGCGACCCGGCGCGGCCGACCGGGGCGGTCGAGGTCGGCGAAACCCGCGACGGCCACGCGTTCGACATCCTGCCGGACCAGGCCTACGACCACATCCATGCCGGGCTGGCCCGCATGATCGGCCTGTCGGTGCATCCCGCCGCGATCTACTTCGGCACGCTCGTCCAGCGCGGCGATTCGCGCCGGGCGCTGCGCGCGTTGCTGGATGCGGTCGACGCGCACGCGTTTCTCGACGTCAACCTGCGCGACCCCTGGGTCGACGTCGAGGTCTTGCGCGGGTCGCTGCGGCGGGCCGACACGGTCAAGCTGAACGAGGACGAACTGATCCGCATCGCCGGCCATTTTGCGCCCGCCGCGGCGACCGTGCAGGCCTGCGCCAGCCTGCTGATCACCGGCTTTGCGCTCCGGCGCGTGGTGGTCACGCGCGGCGCCGCCGGCGCGTGGACTCTGGATGCCGACGGGCGCGTCGACGCCGTGCCGGGCGCGCCCGTGCCGCGCATGGTCGATACGGTGGGCGCGGGCGACGCCTTCGCCGCCGTGTTCCTGCTCGGCCGCTTATACGGTTGGCCGGTCGCGCAGCGGCTCGCCCGCGCCGACGCTTTCGCGCGCGCCGTGTGCGGCCTGCGCGGCGCGGTGCCCGACACGCCCGATTTCTACCGTCCGTTCGCGCGCGAATGGGCGCTGGCCGGGGCCTGCAGCCATGCGTGATCTCTACGTGCTCATGCTCAGCGTGCACGGCCTGATGCGCGGCCACGCGCTCGAGCTGGGGCGCGACGCCGACACCGGCGGGCAGACGCTGTACGTGATGGAGCTGGCGCGCGCGCTGGGCCGCCATCCGCGCGTGGCGCGGGTGGACGTGCTGACGCGGCGGATCGAGGATGCCGCGGTGTCGCCCGACTACGCCCGGGCGGAAGAGCCGGTCGCGCCGCGCGTGCGGCTCGCGCGCCTGCCGTGCGGGCCGCGCCGCTACCTGCGCAAGGAAAGCCTGTGGAGCCATCTCGACCAGTTCGTCGACCGCACGCTCGGCTACCTGCGCCAGCAGCCGCGCCTGCCCGACGTGATCCACAGCCACTACGCGGATGCCGGCTACGTCGGCACGCAGTTGTCGCAACTGCTCGGCATCCCGCTGATCCATACCGGCCACTCGCTCGGCCGCTGCAAGCGGCAGCGGCTGCTCGATCACGGCCGCAAGGCGCACGCCATCGACCGTCAGTTCAACTTCCCCCGCCGCATCGCCGCCGAGGAGGCGGTGCTCGCGCACGCCGCGCGGGTGATCGCCAGCACGCAGCAGGAAAGCATCGTGCAGTACGGCGGCTACGAGAACCATCCGGCGTCGCGCATCGTCGTGATTCCGCCCGGCACCGACACCGCGCGCTTCGCGCCGCCTGGCCGCGCGGCCGTTCCGGCGCACGTGCCGGCGCTGGTCGACCGCTTCCTGGCGCAGCCGAAGAAGCCGCTGGCGCTGGCCATTTGCCGGCCCGAGCTGCGCAAGAACCTGCGCCGCCTGATCGCCGCGTTCGGCGAATCGCCGACCCTGCGCGCGCGGGCCAACCTCGCCATCGTCGCCGGCAACCGCGACGACATCCGCACGCTGGACGAGGCGCAGGCCGGCGAGCTGACCGATCTGCTGCTCGACGTTGACCGCTACGACCTGTGGGGCAGCGTCGCCCTGCCCAAGCACCACCAGTCCGACGACGTGCCGGCGCTGTACCGGCTGGCGGCGCAGCGGCGCGGCGTGTTCGTCAATCCGGCGCTGACCGAGCCGTTCGGGCTCACGCTGATCGAGGCGGCGGCCAGCGGGCTGCCGGTGGTCGCCACCCGCGACGGCGGGCCGCGCGAGATCCTCGCCCGCTGCGAGAACGGCGTGCTGGTCGATCCGCTCGACGCCGCCGACATCGCGCGCGGCATCGAGGCCGTGCTCACCGATCCGCAGGCCTGGCAGCGCTACGCCCGCCGCGGGCTGGCCGGCGTGGCGCGGCATTACACCTGGGATGCCCACGTCGAAACCTACCTCAAGGCGGTCGACCGCGTGATCCGCCGCAATCGCAAGCAGGTGCGACGCGACCGCGCGACGCAGCATGTCGCGGCTTCGCCGATGCCCCATGTGACGCGCATGCTGATCAGCGACGTCGACAACACCCTCCTGGGCGACCGCGCCGGCCTGGCCGCGCTGACGCGTCTGCTGCGCGAGCGGCCGCGCGAACTGGGCTTCGGCGTCGCCACCGGCCGCCATCTGCCGAGCGCGCTGGCGGCGTTGAAACAGGCGCGGGTGCCGCATCCGGACGTGCTGATCACGGCCGTCGGCAGCGAGATCCACTACGGGCCCGCGCTGCGGCCCGACAGCGGCTGGCGCCGCCACATCCAGTACCGCTGGCGGCGCGACGCGCTAGCCGCGCTGCTCGCCGACGAGCCCGGTCTGCGTCCGCAGTCCGACGACCAGCAGAGCGAGTTCAAGCTGAGCTATCTCGTCGACCCGGCCGCGCCGTCGGACATGCGCGCGCTGCGCGGGCGGCTGCGCGCGGCCGGCCTGCACGCCAACCTGATCCACTCGCACGGCGTCTACCTCGACGTGCTGCCCGTGCGCGCGTCCAAGGGGCAGGCGATCCGCTATCTGGCGTACAAATGGAGCCTGCCGCTCAGCGCCTTTCTGGTGGCCGGCGATTCGGGCAACGACCTCGAAATGCTGGTCGGCGACACGCAGGCCGTGGTGGTGTCCAATCACAGCCCCGAGCTGGAGCGGCTGCGCGGCATGGAGCAGGTCTATTTCGCCGATGCGCCCTGCGCGGCCGGCGTACTCGAAGGCATGGCGCACTACGGCCTGACCGCCGGGCCGCCGCCCGCGCCGCAGCCGGAAAAGGCGGCCGCATGATCGACGCGCTGAAAACCTGGGCCGCCGCGCACCGCGATCCGCTGGACGCCTATCTGCGCCGCTGTTTCGCCGAGGATCGTCCTCTGCTGTTGCAGAGCGATCTGATCGCGCTGTACCGCGCGCAGGCCGCCGAATCGCCGGCGCCGCTGGCCGGCACGCCGTTCGAAGCGGCCGTGCGGCGGTTTCAGGAGGGGGTGATGCGCGCGCCGTGGGCGTATTTCGCGCTGCGCGAAAGCGCCGGGCGCTGGGCCTATCTGCGCATGCACCAGGCGCATCTGACGCCGGAACCCGTGACCGTCAGCGAATTCCTGCACTTCAAGGAGCAGCTCGTGCGGCCGGACGCCGATGCGCGCGCGCTGGAAATCGATTTCGAGCCTTTCGGCCGGCACGTGCCGCGCCTGAAGGAGACGCGCTCCATCGGCCAGGGCGTGCTGCACATGAACCGGCATCTCGCGAGCGTGATGTTCACGCGCCCTGAGTCCGGGCACGCCAAGCTGCTCGATTTCCTGCGCATGCACACCCTGCACGGGCAGACGCTGATGCTCGCGCCCGAGGTGGGCGGCGTGCCGGCGCTGCGCACGGCCCTGCGCGAGGCGATCGCCTGCCTCGACGCGCTCGATCCGGACACGCCGTGGGCGGAATGCGCGGCCGAGCTGCGCGCGCTCGGCTTCGAGCCCGGCTGGGGCGCCGTCGCGTCGCGGGCGGCCGAGACGATGGGGATGCTGGTCGACATCCTGGAAGCGCCGTCGCCCGGCGTGCTGGAGAACTTCCTCGCGCGCATCCCGATGATCTCGCGCCTGCTGATCGTGTCGCCGCACGGCTATTTCGCGCAGGACAACGTGCTGGGCCGCCCCGACACCGGCGGGCAGGTGGTCTACATCCTCGACCAGGTGCGCGCGCTGGAGGCCGAGGTGCGCCAGCGCATGGCCGAGCAGGGCGTGAACGTGCAGCCGCGCATCGTGGTGGTGACGCGCCTGATCCCCGAGGCCGACGGTTCGACCTGCAACCAGCCGCTCGAAAAGATCCAGGGCGCCGACCACGCCTGGATCGTGCGCGTGCCCTTCCGGCAGCCCGGCGGCGAGATCGTGCGGCGCTGGATTTCGCGTTTCGAGATCTGGCCCTACCTGGAGGACTTCGCGGCGCAGGTCGAACACGAGGCGCCCGCGCATCTGGGCGGCCGGCCCGATCTCATCATCGGCAACTATTCCGACGGCAACCTCGTCGCCAGCCTGCTCTCGGCCCGGCTCGGCGTCACGCAGTGCAACATCGCCCATGCGCTGGAACAGACCAAGTACCTGCACTCCGCGCTCTACTGGGAAGCCAACGACGCGACCTACCACTTCGCCTGCCAGTACACCGCCGACCTGATCGGCATGAACCAGGCCGATTTCATCATCACCAGCACCTATCAGGAGATCGCCGGCACGGCGGACGGCATCGGCCAGTACGAGAGCTACCGCGCGTTCACGCTGCCCGGCCTGTACCGCGTGGTCGACGGCATCGACCTGTTCGATCCCAAGTTCAACATCGTTTCGCCCGGCGCCGACGCCGCGATCTATTTTTCGTACGCCGACACCGAACGGCGGCTGCATTCGCTGATGCCGGAGATCGAGCGCCTGCTGTACGCGCCCGATCCCGGCGTGCCGTTCCGCGGCGGCTTCGATGCACCCGAACGGCCGCTCGTCTTCACGATGGCGCGGCTCGACCGCATCAAGAACCTGTCGGGGCTGACCGAATGGTTCGGCGCCTGCGAGCGTCTGGCCGAGACGGCCAACCTGCTGGTGATCGGCGGCCACGTCGACGCCGACGCGTCGGGCGACGCGGAAGAGCGCGCCGAGATCGAGCGCATGCACGCGCTGATGACGGACTACCGGCTCGATGGGCGGATGCGTTGGCTGGGCGCGCGGCTCGACAGGAATCTCGCCGGCGAGCTGTACCGGTACGTCGCCGACCGGCGCGGCGTGTTCGTCCAGCCCGCGCTGTTCGAGGCCTTCGGTCTCACCGTGATCGAGGCGATGGCGTCCGGCCTGCCGGTGTTCGCCACCCGCTACGGCGGGCCGCTGGAGATCATCCGGCACGGCGTGTCGGGCTTTCACATCGACCCCAACGACGGCGCCGCGGCGGCCGCGGCGATCGCCGATTTTCTGGCGCGCGCGGCCGACGATCCCGCGCGCTGGGCCGCGTTGTCAGAGGGCGCGCTCGCGCGCGTGGCGGAACGCTACACCTGGAAGCGCTACGCCGAACGGATGATGACGCTGTCGCGCATCTACGGCTTCTGGAAATACGTCAGCAACCTCGAACGCGAGGAGCTCGGCCGCTACCTGCAGCTTTTCCACCATCTGCAATACCGCCCGCTGGCCCGCGCCGTGGGCGAGCCGGGGTGAATCGTGGAACGCGCTGCGCCGGCCGAAGACCGGCGGACCGCCTCGCAGGCCCGGTCAGATGCCGGCCAGCGGCGTCTGCGCGTCGCGCGCGTTGGCGGTGTCCATGTGCGCGATCAGGGCGCTCAGGTCCGCGTTCAGCCGATCCAGCGTGTCGGCGGACAGGCAGCCGAGCGCATGGGTGAGAATGCCGGTCAGGGGCCGGGGCGCGCTTTCCAGCGCGCGGTCGCCTGCCGCGGTCAGGTAGAGCCGCACCACCCGCTGGTCGACGCTGTTGCGCTCGCGCCGGATCAGGCCGGCCTTCTCGATCTTGTCGAGCAGGTTGCTGGCGATGGACGGATGGATCGACAGCGTCTGCGCCAGTTCGGACACCTTGAGGCCGGGCGATTCGCGCAGGGCGGCCATCGCCCAGATCTGCGCGCCGCTGACGCCGCAGGCTTTCTCGACTTCCTGGTAATGCTGGCGGACCGCGCCGAATATCACGCGAAACTGTCGCAGAACTTCGCCGGCGACAAGGTCAGGGGCGCTCAAAGTGGGTCTCCCGGGGGAACGATACCGCCATCATCTCAGGATGCGCGACAAAGGTGAATGCCGGTATCAGGGGTCAGGGGTCAGGGGTCAGGGGTCAGGGGTCGG
>Ga0228535_1001572_pt1 | contig 32682 bp, 28 predicted proteins | sample SJ1metagenome_FD_168457 | JGI IMG/M metagenome (GOLD analysis project Ga0228535, IMG submission 168457) | Enriched culture of PCE-dechlorinating microbial communities from Ithaca, New York, USA - SJ1 | ecosystem: Engineered > Modeled > Simulated communities (microbial... > Unclassified | place...
GAAAAAGGCCAAGTGCTGCTGCTGGATCCTTCAGTTCACTGCCTTGCCTCAGGATCAATTCGACTAAGGCCTTTTTTGCGGCTACGCCTGAAAAAGGCCAAGTCTCATTGATTTAAATTGACGAAAGAAACCAAAAAGTGCTAGGAATTTTTGATTTCTCTGAGAAAGGACTGTTATGTTTGTCAAACAAATACAGGTGGGACGTATGGCTGTTTTTGCCTATCTGATCGGCGATCCCGTAACCGGCGATGCCCTGGTTATTGATCCGGCTGATAACGCCGCAGAAATTGTCAATGAGGCAAAAGCCAATAATTTGCATATCAATTATATTGTTAACACCCACGGCCATGTTGATCATATCGGCGGCAATGCCGAAATGAAAAAAATAACCGGGGCAAAAATTATTGTTCATGAAGACGATGCCGAAATGCTTACATCGACACCGGCAATGATACTGCGGATGTTTGGAGCAAAACAATCCCCGCCACCCGATATTATGGTTAAAGACGGTGATACCATCGACATCGGCAACATATCTCTCAAGGTAATTCATACTCCCGGCCATTCCCCCGGCGGAATGGCTCTCTATACACGAGGTATTGTTTTCACTGGCGATACCCTGTTTGTCGAAGCTGTGGGAAGAACCGATTTACCCGGCGGTTCCTGGCAGGTAATGTATAAATCCATTCAGGAAAAACTTTTTACCCTGCCGGATGATACCAAAGTAATGCCCGGTCATAACTATGGCCGGACTCCGACTTCCACGATCGGCCATGAAAAAATGTATAACCCGTCAATCAGATAAAAGGAGGCGAAAAATTGATGAAAAAAGGTTTACAAAAGACTGATTTCGCTGAACTGAATTTTGTCAGTTGTGGTAAGGTACGCGATATTTATTCCGTTCGCAACTACTTGCTGATTGTAGCCACGGACCGCATCTCGGCTTTCGATGTCGTCATGCCCAACCCCATTCCCGGCAAAGGGATAATCTTGAACCGCATGTCCGCTTTCTGGTTTAAGAAAATGGAAGATATCATCGGGAATCATCTGATCTCGGTTGATCCGAAAGATTTTCCCGAAGAATGCGCTCCTTATCGGGATATTCTGGCCGGTCGCAGCATGCTGGTAAAGAAGGCTGCTCCGTTGCCGGTGGAATGCATTGTCCGCGGTTACTTAAGCGGCTCCGGCTGGAAAGATTATCAAAGGAATAAAACAATATCGGGAATTCATCTGCCCGCTGGTCTGAAAGAATCATCAAAGCTGCCCCAACCTATTTTTACACCAACCACCAAAGCTCCGACAGGCGAACATGATGCTGCAATTACAAGACATGAAATGGAAGTTATTGTGGGCGAAGAGCTTACCGGTAAAATTATCAAAACAAGTCTGGCGATTTATGAACGCGCCGCCGCGATGGCCCAAAATGCCGGTATCATTATTGCGGACACAAAAATGGAATTCGGTATGCTGGACAACGAATTAATCCTGATTGACGAATTGCTCACACCGGACTCATCACGCTTCTGGCCAAGCAGAGATTACGAAGAAGGCCGCCCGCAAAAAAGTTATGACAAACAATTTCTGCGAGATTATCTGCTTTCGATTAACTGGAATCAAAAGCCTCCTGCACCGGACTTACCGCCGGACATCATAGAAAACACCGGGAAAAAATATGAGGAAGCCTTGAAACGCCTTGTGGGATAAAAGAACAGCAACTCTTGACATGATTTCATTTATTAATAAATTTCCCCCGGCGGGAAAATACAGCCGGTGCTGAGGAGAAATACAATTGAGTCTTAAAAAAATACCTGATTACAATTTAAAACAGAAAATTCTGTATGTCGACCATAGCACAGCTGAAACCTTACAAAATTACGGCGATCTTTTTTATGCGGAAGGCAATTATTCCGATGCTCTTGACTTTTATCAAAAAGCAAAATTTACCGAAGGGCTGCAAAAAATCAAAAATATTGCACTGGAAACAGGAGATACAATGCTTTTTCAGCGGGTGGCCAAAGCACTTAGCTGGGAACCGGCATCTGCCGATTGGGAAAATCTGGCCAGAACGGCTTTGAATCTGAAAAAATATCTTTTTGCCCGGCATGCCCTGGAGAAAACGCGTAATGAAGAATTGCTGAATTCTCTCAAGCAAATCATGCAAGCGGAGGAACACGAAAAAATCTCATGACAAAGAAGGACTATTACGAAGTTCTGGGTGTGGAACGAACGGCCTCGGATGAAGAACTAAAAAAGAACTACCGGAGAATAGCAATGCAATGTCATCCGGACAGAAATCCGGGAGACAAAAAAGCGGAAGAACGCTTCAAAGAAGCGGCGGAAGCTTACGAAGTATTGACTGATAAACAAAAAAGAGAAATATACGATCACTATGGACATGAAGGTTTGACCAACACCGGGTTCCAGGGATTCAGCGGGTTTGAAGATGTTTTCTCCCATTTCAGCGACATTTTTGAAGAAGCTTTCGGTTTCGGCAATACCCGGGGGAGATCGCGTTCCCAGGCTCGTGCCGGTGCGGATTTACGTTATGACTTAAAAATTTCATTTCTTGACGCCGCCTTCGGGCTGACAACTGCAATTGATCTGGAAAAGCTAGTCTCCTGCCGCGACTGTCACGGTACCGGTGCCGCTCCGGGATCGTCCCCGGAAACATGCCGCACCTGCCAGGGGCGCGGTCAGGTAATCCAGTCCAGCGGTTTTTTCACCATCAGCTCCACTTGTCCCCACTGCGGCGGTCACGGCAGATTCATCCCCAAACCCTGCAACCGCTGTCATGGTCAGGGTAAGGAAAAGGTAAAGAAAAATGTTCAGCTGAAAATTCCCGCCGGTGTGGAAACAGGATCCCGCCTGCGCCTGCGCGGCGAAGGTGAAGCGGGCGATCACGGCGCTCCGAACGGTGACTTGTATGTTTTTCTGACCGTGGAAGAACATGATTTTTTTGTCCGGTCCGAAAACGATATCCACTGTCGTATACCTGTCTCCTTTACCCAAGCCGCATTAGGAGCAACAATTGAAGTCCCGACACTGGAAGAAAAGGAAAAACTGAAAATTCCCAAAGGCATACAGAGCGGCAGCACTTTACGCCTGAAAGGTAAAGGCATTCCGCATCTTCGGGGTTACGGACGTGGCGATCAGATCATCGAAATATTCGTGCAAACACCCGTCAATCTGAATAAAAAACAGGAAGAGCTTTTAAGGGAACTGGAAAAGATCAGTACCAAATAAATATTGCTGCGCTCACTGCGTTTCATAATAAGTATTGCAATAGCGGCGAACATATGATTAAAATTTGCAAACGAATACTCCTGGAGGAAGAAACATGAAAAGAAATAATTTCTGTATAGCCCTCGGTTTGTTTGCCGTTCTTCTTTTTTCCGGTTGTGTGCCCCTCGTTATCGGTGGAGCAGCGGTAGGAGGCGGCACAGGAACATACTTCTTCGTTAATGGAGAATTAAAAACCGACTATTATGCGTCTTTTGATAAGGTATGGAATGCCTGCGAAAAAACAATAGCCGACATGCGCGGCACCGAGGTTGTACCCGCCAAGGAAATCGCCCAGGGAAAAATTTCCGCGCTGATAAACAACGAAAAAGTGCAGTTTAATGTTACATATAGATCCAAAGACTTAATCACGGTTGCCATTCGTGTGGGAATTATCGGAGACAAATTGTCTTCCCAGCTTCTGCACGACAAAATCGCCGATCACCTGACCAAGAATCAATAATTTTTGAGCAGATTCGGGCCGGGCAATTTCATGAATAAAAAAGCCATTTTAGGTATTCTCGTCAGCGCCGTCCTGGTCTATTTGTCGGTAAGAGGAATCAATGTATATGATGTTATCGACGATCTCAACAAAATCCGGCCCGGTTATGTAGTTCTCTTTATTGTTATTGTGATCTTCATGCAATGGCTGCGTTCTTATCGCTGGGGCATTATTATGCGCCCTCTGGAAAAGATCGACCAGCTTTCCCTTTTTTCCGTAACTTGTGTAGGATTTCTGGCCATTGCAGCAATTCCCGCCCGCATCGGCGAACTGGCCAGACCTTATCTCATTGCCAAAAGAAGTAACATCAAGATGTCATCGGCCTTGGGTACTATTATAGTGGAGAGGGTATTGGACAGTTTTTCCGTCCTGATTATTGCCGTTGTCGTGCTTCTTCTTACCGACCTGCCTTCCTGGATGATTAAATCAAGTGTGCTGCTATTTCTTTTAACACTGGCAATATTTTTTTGTATTATCGGATTAATCTGGCGCCGGGAAACGGCGCTGGCGATCATCAACAGAATTTTAAGCAGACTGCCGGGAAAATTCGCCAATAAAATCGATGAAACTCTCCACCGTTTTATTGACGGTTTTCAAGTTATTGTTAATGTGAAGCTGCTGATCTATTTGTTCTTTTTATCCGCGCTAATCTGGCTTACGGATGTTTTAGCTATTTATGTCCTGCTGGAAGCTTTCGGACTTAAGCTGCCGGTACTGGCATCTTTCATCATCATGATTATTCTTATTGTCGGGATAGCGGTCCCCACAGCACCGGGATTCATCGGCAACTGGCATTTCAGTTGCATTTTAGCCTTGGGGCTTTATGACGTGGCCAAACCGGAAGCCCTTTCTTTTGCCGTTGTTTATCATTTTTTATCGATGATTATCGTAGCAATACTCGGAGCTATTTTTCTTCCTTTCAATAAATTTTCCATCTCCGACATGAAAAAGCAGATGAATAAGACTGCGGGCTGAAAACCAAAGAACGAGAGTACTGCGGAATATAAACCATCTTATGCATGCATTCGATCTTCAGCCTCCGGCCTATTCTGTAATTGAAACCTTGAAGCTCTTTAATTTTTTGTGCAGATTGCTGCGTTCCAGACCGATTGCCTCCGCCGTTTTGGAAATATTACCCTCATTTTCTTCCAACTTCTTTATAATAAATTGTCTTTCAAAATCCATCTTGGCGTCCTTTAATGAATCGGCGGCGGTAAAAACCGGCGGTACCGGTAAAACCTCACTGTTGTCAATTCTTGCATTAAGCGGAGGAATATCACGGACCGTTATTTCGTTTCCCGGAGTCAGGATAATCAACCTTTCAATAATATTTTTAAGTTCACGGACATTACCCGGCCAGTCATGCTGCATAAGTAATTTTATGGCATCAGCAGTTATTCCCTTCTGGGGCTGTCCCTCTTTCAGGGCAAAATCAAGCAGAAATCTTTCCGCCAGAAGTTTGATGTCTTCTTTTCTTTCCCGCAAAGGGGGAACCAGAAGAGGAATAACATGCAGCCGATAATAAAGATCCTGCCGGAAGCGTCCGGCTTCCATTTCTTTTTCCAGATCTTTATTGGTAGCCGCCAGAACACGCACATCCATATCAATCAACTTATTGCCGCCCACCCGTTCGAACTTTTTTTCCTGAAGAATGCGCAGAATTTTTGCCTGGGCCTTGAGGCTCATATCCGCCACCTCATCCAGAAAAATAGTTCCTTCGTGAGCCAGATCAAATTTGCCGCGCTTTTTCTCGGTAGCTCCGGTAAATGCCCCTTTTTCATGACCAAACAATTCACTCTCAATTAATTCTTCCGGAATCGCCGCACAGTTCACTTCTACAATGGGTTTATGGGAACGATGGCTCAAATGATGAATCGACCGAGCCACCAGTTCCTTGCCGGTACCGTTTTCCCCCATGATCAAAATCCAGGCATTGGTGGGAGCAACGATACCGATCATTTCTTTGAGGTCGTTTATTACCTGACTGTTACCGGTCAATTCGTATTGATGAGAAACTTTCTGCTTCAGCCTTACATTTTCTTCTTCCAGCCGGATAATACTGAGAGCATTATTCACCATAATTATAACTTTATCGAGAGAAAGCGGCTTTTCAATAAAATCGAATGCTCCCAGTTTGGTGGCCTTCACGGCGGTTTCGATGTTACCATGGCCGGACATCATGATCACCATAACGTTGGGATGAGCTGTCTTAATGGCCTGGAGCGTTTCCAGACCGTCAATTCCGGGAAGCCAGATATCAAGAAGCACCAGTTGAGGTATTTCACTTTCAAAACTTTTTAAAGCCTCTTCGCCGCTGCCGGCAACCGTCACAATATAGCCTTCATCAGTCAAAATTGCACTCAACGACTGGCAAATACTTGCTTCGTCATCGACTATAAGAATTGTTTCATTCATAATTTATAGTTCACTTCATCCGTAATTTTATAATTAATTATACCATTTTGCTTTCAAAGGGCAAAAAGGCTCCACAGTCGTATTATTAATAAGTCTCCGAAATCGACAACGCAGTCAATAACGTCGACCATCAAGCGCAAAAAGTTGTTTTCTATATAAATTAAACTTCCGCCACAGGCAACTGAAAAGAAATAATAGTCCCGGTTGGCTTATTATCGGCAATGAGTACCTGACCGTGATGATCGGAAATAATGGAGCTGACGATGGCCAGCCCCAACCCGGTCCCTGATTTCTTTGTGGAAAAATACGGTTCAAATACCTTTCTTTTATAACTTGCCGGCACCCCTGCTCCGTCATCGGCCACCGCGACGGTTACTTTACGATGTTGTTCATCATAATTTACCGTAATTTCTATCCGGCCTTCCTTTTTGTTAATTGCAGCAACGGCATTATCCAGCAGATTAATCATCACGCGATTGATCTGTTCGGCATCCAGATTAAATTTCGGTAGCCCCGGAGCCGATTTATAATCAAAGACAATGTCTTTGTGAGCATCCTGAAACAGGGATACGGAATCGGCGACAACCGCGTTCAAATCGTTCAATGTCAAAGACGTCACGGGCATTCGGGCATAACGAGAGAATTCATTGACCAGATTTTTCAACACCTCCACCTGGTCAATAATTGTCTGGGTACATTCTTTAAACACGGAGCCTTCTTCTCCCAGCTTATCTCCGTATTTCCTCTGCAGCCTCTGGGCGGAAAGCTGAACCGGTGTAAGCGGATTTTTAATTTCATGCGCCATACGGCGGGCCACTTCACGCCAGGCGGCAGCGCGTTCCGCCTTTTGCAGTTGCGTCAAATCTTCAAAAACTACAACAATACCGGAATCATTGCCTTCATCATCCCGGATTGTCGTCACCGTCAGAAGAATGGTCAGAGCTTTATCTTTAAACATAAGCTCCAGTTGCTTTTCGAGCGAACTTTCGTTGTTTTCCCTCATTTCCTGCAAAAATTCATCAACCAGTGCGATATGTTCCGGAATCAGCAGATTCCGGTAGTGCTGAAAGAGAACTTTTTCCGTTTTAATATCAAACATTTTTTCCGCTGCATGGTTTACGGTTGTTATTATGCCGTCTTTATCCGTCGAAACAATTCCCGCCGAAACGTTGCGCAAAACGGTTTCTATATATTTACGACGCTGTTCCAGACCGTCTTTACTTTTTCTTAAATCTCTGGTCATTTGATTGAAGGACTTTACCAGAACGCCGATTTCATCATCGGCTTCAATATCAATATGGGTGTCCAAATCTCCCTGAGTAATCTTATCAGTGGCTTCGGCAAGATTCTGTATCGGCACGGTAATCCCCTTAGCCAGAGCAAAACCAAACCAGGTCGCCAGAAATATGATCACGAGGGTGACAATAGATAATGTAACGATATAATTAAATTTGACCGGATTCTGCAGCAGTTTGATCTGCCCGTATTGCTCGGAGGCATTGCCGATGATCCTAAGTTTATCGACAAATCCTTTGGGGATACTGTAGCTTACGGAAATACGCCCGATTACCTCCGTCGGCACGGCATAAGAAAATACCGGCGCAACACCGACGACCTCATCCCCCTTGTCGGTCGGTTGAATGGTTGACACCTCCTTGCCCAAATAGATGTCTTCCAGCATTTTGGGGCTTAAAGTTATGGAAATAAGTTCAGGATGATCCACATCACTGAAAACAATTTTTTCTTTTTGAAAATCAAAATACACTTCTACCATTCCGACTTTGTAATTTTTCTGACGATGATTAACCAGATTTCTCAGATATTCCGCTCTTTCCCGTTCATAGAGACGGTTCCTGGTGACATCGGCACTGATTTGACGCGCATTGAATTTAGCCTGTTCCGCCATTTGCTGATAATAAACCTGCGCAACTTCCAGTGATTTATTCAGGGCATCACCTATTTTTATACTGAACCAGAAATCTATGCTGTAGGAAAGAAAATTAATGGCGAATAAAAAAAGTAAAATCGTCGGAGCCAGAGATAATCCGACAAAAGCGGCAACAAGTTTTGTTCTCAGCTTGGAACCGATGATACCGCGACGGTGTTCGTAAAACAATTTAACCACGTTGCGGACGATAAGAAAAAGCAAAAGAATTATTAAAATAACGTTAATACTGGTCAGACCGTAAACGAGAATATTCGTCAGGATAGGTAAATTATCCTTCTGTGAGTACTGGCTGGCAATTAAAGTAAAAGCAACCGCAAGCAATCCCACAACGACGATAATAATCCGTTCGCGGCGGCGTCTTCTTAATTCTTTATCATCTATGTAGATGTTTTTTTGTTTTTTTCCCATTACCGCATCAAGTTGATAAACTAATTATGCCTTTGATCTGACGACAACTCTATTTGGAATCAATAAGAAAAGTTTTGTTTATACCAGGCAGTTTCAAAATCCCAGAAAGAAACGAAAACAAACACGGATTCCATATGCAACGGCAGACGAACTTTATCTATCTTAACCTTCATCTGCAGATAGTAAGTATTTCCTTTTATCAGTTTCGATAGAGGCACAACCGTTATTCCGCTCAAATCAGCCATTGCCTTCTGGGCACTTTCAAAATCAGGAAAAACCACCGGCGTTTTATCTCCGTTGGTAAATATACTGAATGTTTTTTTTACGTTATCGTATTTGATGGTACGTTTGATTTCATAACTGTTTATTTTCTTATCCCAGATAAACGACCTGGGTTGATAAACGTCAACCATCACTGTGAATACGGTAGGAGCACCGGCGAGAATTGCCGATTCCATTTCCGTTTTAAAACCGTTGATTACTCTTGCGTATAAAATAACATTTTCCTTATTGTGGGTAATTATGATTTCCTTGATTAAAGGTTCAATGGCCTGTGCCTGCAGGGGAACGAAAACACATCCTAGACAGACGAATAAAACAATAAAAAATAATTTCCGCATCTTTTTCCCCGGCCATATTTTCATAGAAACATGTTTTTATTCTGAATTAAAACAAGAGCAAAATACAAAAACATACTAGGGAACATGAAAATAAAAATCAAGACTAATTTGGGTTAAAACCGAATGGCATCGAGAATGCGAAATGACGGAATTTTCAAGGAAGTAAATTTATGAAATATTTCTTCTTTGTTATAACAGTTGACGATTTCCCAGGAGTCCTCTTGCCGCATTAACTCCTTGAGTAAAAGATTGTTTAAACGGTGTCCGGATTTGTAAGCCACAAAATGGCCGATTATCGGCATTCCCAGGAGAAATAAATCTCCGATGGCATCGAGGATTTTATGCTTGACGAATTCATCGGGGAAACGCAACCCTTCCTTGTTAATGATCCTTTGATCGTCAAGAACAATTGCATTTTTGAGAGATCCGCCCAGGGCCAGACCTTTTGCCTGCATGTATTCGACTTCACCTAAAAAGCCGAAAGTCCGGGCTGCACATATTTTTTCTTCGTATTTCTCATCGGAAAAAGTCATGCTGTAGGATTGCCTGCCGATGGCAACATGCTTAAAATCAATCTCATATGTAATTTTAAATTCATCTGCCGGCAGCAAAACCGCATTTCCGTCTCCTTCCTTCACGGAAACAGGCTTTTTGATCACTAAAAGTTTTTTGGTATTACCCTGAACATGCGTTCCTATTTCTTTGAGCATATTCACAAAAGGAAGAGCGCTGCCGTCCATAATGGGAACTTCAAAAGAATCCAGTTCCACAACGGCATTATCAACACCCATACCGCAAAACGCGGAAAGAATATGTTCCACGGTAGCAACAGTAGCACCATTGGAAGAAAGAGATGTAGCGAGTGTCGTTCCGGAAACATTATCATATCTGGCGGGAATCGGCAGGTATTCGGGCAAATCTGTGCGGACAAAAACAATTCCGTTGTCCACAGGCGCCGGTTTGATCAGCATATTAACTTTACGGCCGGAGTGCAAGCCGATGCTCGCACAAGCTATTTCTTTTTTTAACGTTCGCTGTAAATGCATAATTTTAATTAATTCAAATAATTTTACTATCTTCTACGCAATATCCATACCATAAAGGTTGTCTTTTTTATAAAATATAAATTATTAAAATAACTGAATTAATTATATTTTGTCTTTTGTTTTTTATTAATAACAGGAAACAACTGTGGCGTAAATGCCACATTAGGTTTGGCAAGAAATATTCAAACATCAAAACAAGGGGAAAATCAGTTTAGTGCCTGCTGCTCAGGTCACCGTGCAGGAATATCAACCTCCACGGCGACCTGAAACAAAAAATAAGGAGAAACATTAATCTACTTTACGACCAGAGTCGGCAGCCAAGTGATCGTTTGAGGAAATATCGTACAAACAGCAATACCTATTACCATCAGGATAACATAAGGAATAATTCCCTTATAAATATCTATGGTTTCTACTCCTTTTACGGCAATTCCTCTCAAATAAAACAGGGCATAGCCGAATGGCGGTGTGAGAAATGACGTCTGGAGGTTTATGGAAATCATCACGACAAACCAGAGCTTATCAAAGCCAAGTTTGGCAGCAATGGGCAGGAACAGCGGGAAGCAAATAAGAACAATGCCCAACCAGTCGATAAACATTCCCAAGGCAAACACAATTATCATCATTATGGCAAATGTACCCCATCTGCCCAATCCCATACCCAAAACAAAATTGGTAACGACATCGCCGCCACCGTTGCCTAAGAATACTCCCGTAAAACAGGTCGCGCCTACCAGGATCATGAGCACCATTGTTGATGTTCTGCCGGTTTTTATTACGGCCTGATACAAATTTTCCCAGGAGAATTTTCCATAGGCCAACACCAAAATGAAAGCAAGGAAAGCGCCACCACCGGCGGCCTCGGTTGGTGTGGCAATTCCGGCAAATAAAGTACCCAAAACCCCCAGGATTAAAATTACGGGCGGAACGAGCGACTTCAAAACCATCATAAAAATCTGCTTTTTGGTAACCTTAGCCAGTTCTTCCGGGCTGATGGGAGGCCCCATCTGGGGATTCGCATAACAGCGGATGGCAATATATCCCGTGTAAAGAGCAGCTAAAATAAGACCGGGAATCACGGCACCGGCAAACAACTGCCCCACGGAAAGAGATGCTTCACTCGCCATAACCACGAGCATTATGGATGGTGGAATAAGGATCCCTAAAGTTCCTCCGGCGCAGATGGCCCCGCAGGTCATTTGCTTGTCATAGCCATACTTGAGCATCATGGGCAATGCCAGAAGCCCCATTGCTACGACGGATGCTCCGATGACTCCGGTACACGCCGCAAATACCGTGCATACCAGGATTACTGAAATACCGATACCGCCTCGCAGAGGTCCCAGCATGTAGCGCAGGGCTTCAAAAAGAGCTTCCGTGACTCCGGATTGGTCTAAAAACTGAGCCATAAAAATAAATAGTGGAACGGCAAGCAGCACATAATTATCCATTGTACCGTAAATGCGGTTGGGAAAAAGCGCGTAGATGTCCGGCCCCCAGCTCCCGATCAATCCGAATATTATGCCCAGACCGCCCAGTACAAAGGCCAGCGGATGCCCCAGAAAAAGACCGATCAAAAGGCCGATAAACATAAGAACAGACAACCACTCCGACGATATTGTCATGATGCGTTACCTCCCTTGATAAACGCTATCTTCTTGGCGACCTGCGATATTCCCTGCAGTACCAACAGAATAAATGTGACGATTATAACCGTTTTTATGGGATAGAGAACCGGTCCGAAAACGGTCATACTGGATTCCTTTATTGACCAGGATTTGGCGGCAAAGAAATATCCCTGCCAGACACACACCAGCGTAAAAGGAAAGAAGAATATCGCATAGCTGATAAGATCCAAAATCGCCTTGGTTTTCGCTGAAAGGTAATGCGTAAAAACATCAATGGACACATGGGAATCATGCAGTAAGCCATAGCCGGCGATTATCATGAAATACAGCCCAAAAATCTGAGTTGTCACCTCGAATCCCCATTCAGTAGGAGAATTAAAAATTCTGCGCTGAATAATCTCCTGAACGGCAAGGAGGGTGACAAGGATAATGCACCAGCTGAAAACTTTACCTATCCATTCATTAATTAAATCTATTTTTTTAATAATTTCCATAACTGCTCCCGTTTTTCAAAATGCCTGCCGCCGTTATTGACCGCAAATATTAATGCAATAGTCTGTCCGGAAATAAACCGTATTGTTTAAATTTCCATATTTTCTGCTTTCTGGAAGTACACAGCGACAGGCAGAAAATTATTATCTTTAAATTATCTAATTCCTTCCCGGGAAGGATCGATTTAATCCATCCTCCCCGGGTTGTTGATTTGTGTTCGTGTTATTATTTAATTCCCGCGGCCGCTTTGATCGCATTCATATCGGGAGGAACAACATTCCTTCCAGCAGAGAAAGGTGCAGCGATTGAACGCCATTTGCTGTAATCTTCCATAAATTTATACTGGGAATAGGCCACCTTGGCGAATAACTGATTCTCTTTGCAGGAATCCAAAGTGTGTTTATTAACCAGCTTCTGAATTGCCGCCACATCAGCAGCACTTAAAGTCGTAATTTTAATTCCCTTATCCAGGAATTTTTTCGTTGCGGCAACATTCTGATAATCCATGAAAGTGTATGACCACAGGAAGTTGGCCTGTGCTGCGGATTTGAGTAATTCTTTGCGTTCCGGCGACAATTTGTCCCATGCTTTCTTGTTAATAATTACATTAAAAATGGCAGCGGGAGCATGCCAGGCCGGCGATGCCCAGTATTTGGTAATTTCCTGGAAACCCATATTCCAGTCAACAGTAGGAATATTGTATTCGGATGCATCGATAACTCCCTTTTCCAGGGCTTGATATACTTCCGAACCGGCCAGGTTGACTTGTACGGCACCCAGATCCTTCAAAACCTTGCCCTGTAATTTTCCGCCCATTCTTATCTTCATTCCTTTGAAATCTTTGAGAGAATTGATCGGTTTGTTGCCGCGGATACCGGATTCCGATCCGTGTGCACTGAACGGCAGTGCCACGAGACCGTATTTCCCGTATGCTTCCTGAATCAGATCAAATCCACCAGCCTGATAAACCCAGGTCATATAATCATAAACGGTCATTCCCATGGGATGCGAACCGATAAGGTTGAAAACTTCATCCTTACCTGCCCAGTAGCCGCCCCATTCACCACCCATATCGAGGGTGCCTTTAGAAACTGTATCCAAAATCTCAAAAGCCGGAACCATCGTTCCGCCATCGAAAAATTTAATCTTGAAATCACCGCCACCCATGTCATTAACAATCTTAACAAAATGACGATCGATTTCGATCAGTTGAATACCTGCCGACCAGACGGAACTCATTTTGAGTTCGACTTTATCGGCGGCATTAACCGGCGCAACCTGCACGATGAAAAAACTGACCAGAATAAGAGCTAACATTCCCCAATACATTTTTTTCTTTTTCATGTTCTGCATCTCCTTTTTTGTAAAATAGTATTCCATTATCTTTGTTTGCATACCTTCCAGGGAAAGCATAACTCGTAAATCTTCATTCTGCAGATTTACGAACTGTTTTCCCCCTCCAGCAACTATATTTTATATACGCATTCATCGGAAGACGATCATAAAAGCGTATATATCAAACCCTGCACCGTGAAAATGCGAACAACTTCCAGCCTCGACGGAAGCAATGTTTTTCAGTTATTTTTCATTGTTGCTTCGTTCAAAGCAATCTTTCCATCTGTGCTATTGAATTTTTTTTGTACCAACTCAATATATACGCCATTCATTTCTTCAGCCTCAAAAAATGCGCAGCGGGTGCCTCTTGAACCATCAATGATTTTGTTCCACATAAATTTCACCCCTTGCAGCTGCAGCTCTTCAAACATTTTCTCGATATTCTCTACTTCAAAAGCAATATGATGAATACCTTCACCGCGTGTTTTAAAGAAGTCCGCAAGCAATCCGGTCTCAGCTGTCGTGAAGAGTAATTCGATGTCTATCGATCCCAGAGGCATAAAGGCAACACGAGTAATGGCACCCTGTACATCAACTTCTTCGATCTTATCCACAACAAGTCCCAGAAGTTTCGTATATTTCTCTATACTGTTGTCCATATTCTTAACAACTATGCCGATGTGTTCGATTGCTTTAACCATAAAGTATACATCCTTTATTTTCTTCTATTGCAGCAGCACCGTCTTTAAGAAAATTTGCAGGTAATTCCTCCATCGACTACCAGTTGGATTCCGGTAATGTACCGGGCTTCATCCGAAGCGAGAAACAATGAGGCATAGGCAACATCCCAGGCATCGCCCATTTTTTTCGTCGGACATTGTTGATTGCGGATTTCAATCATCTTTTCTATATCTCCCTCGGCATAGGTTTTCTTCAACGGCGCTTGAATCATCGGAGTATTCATCAAACCCGGCAGAACTGAATTGGCACGGATTCCCTTGGCCGCATATTGAATGGCCACATTCTGAGTCAGCTGATTGACGGCTCCCTTGGTGGCACAATAAGAAACACTGGGATATCCGATATACCGTATTGATCCGATGGAAGAAATATTGACAATTGACCCGGCGCCCTGCTTTTCCATATAGGGCAGGCAGTACTTGCAGGTCAAAAACATGCTCTTGATGTTTACCGCCATCATTTTATCCCAATTTTCTTCGGTAATTTCAACAGGACCACCGACTTCGACAATTCCCACATTGTTGTGCAATATGTCGACTCTGTCGAAAGTCCGGATACACTTTTCAACCATTTCCCGAACTTCGGCGGCGTTGGTTACATTTGTCTGGTGAACGGCGCACAAGCCTCCCTCTTTGTCAATGATGGATTTGGTTTCCTGGGCCGCAGTCAAGTTCATATCAACAGCAAAAACCTTTGCTCCCTCGCGGGCAAATAAAACAGCGGTAGCTTTTCCGTTACCCCACCCCGGGCCAACAGAACCGGCGCCCGTTACAATTGCGACTTTACCTTTTAATCGATCCCCCATTTTCTTTACCTCCTGTTTTTAGGATCTGTTTTTTTAAGTATGTATTGTGCAATGACCGTGCCGAAAAATATTACTTCGTAATACATTGATATTATTTATTTATTTATAAGCAAATTCCGATAGTGTAATATTTTGTATTGTATTTGTTCGTCCGACGCGATACATATCGATACAGAGGAGCCAAGAAAATGACTGAAACAAGATCAACCAAAATTACCGTCGATCATTTGCACGATATCTTCGACAACCTAACTGATGCCGTAATCGTATTGGACCGGAATGCCAAGATAGTCATGACCAATCCCATCTTTTGCAAATTGATCGGCACAACTATTGAAAATTGCATTGGTAAAGAAACTAAAGAACTCATAGCCGAGGGTCTTTATGACCGCAGTGTGGTTTATGAAACACTGGACACCGGCAAAGAAGTGGCGGCAATCGTCCGGACCGGAACCGGCGTCGAACTGCTTTCGCAATCGCGAATAGTTTATGACAGCGACGGTAATGTCAAGTTTGTGGTGGTAACATCGACGCCGATATCAGTTCTCACCAATCTTAAAACAGAAGATAAATTGGATGAAATCACCTTTGGTCATCTCCGGGATATCTTCGACAGCCTTACCGACGGGGTAATCGTCCTGGACCGTCATGCCAGAATAGTGCTCACCAATCCCACCTTCTGTAAACTGATCGGATCAACCATTGAACATTGTACCGGTAAAGAAACCAGGGAACTCATTGCCGAAGGTTTATATGACCGCAGTGTGGTTTATGAAACAGTCGAGACCGGCAAAGAAGTAGCGGCAATCGTCAAAACGGGAACCGGTGTGGAACTTCTCTCCCGCTCCCGGGTAGTTCATGACAGCGACGGCAAAGTCAAATTCGTGGTGGTTACGGCAACACCGATTTCGGTTTTGAGCAATCTGCGGGTTGAATTCGAAAGACAACATCGCTTATCCGATCTGTATCTGCGGGAACTGGAACACCTGCGCAAACTTCTTCTGGTTGATGAGGGTTTTATTTTTGAAAGCCGCGAAATGAAATCTCTGCTGGATGTAATAAAAAGAGTTGCCCCGCTTGATTTTACCGTGCTCATCACCGGAGAATCGGGCGTCGGCAAGGAAGTGCTGGCCAAAACCATTCACAATAACAGCCATCGGAAAAATATTTTCATTCCGGTCAGCATCCCGTCAATTCCGGATAATCTCCTGGAATCGGAACTATTCGGATATAAGGGCGGGGCATTTACCGGCTCTCTGCGCAAAGGGAAAATAGGACTTTTTGAAGTTGCCCAGGGAGGAACTCTATTTCTTGATGAAGTGGGTGATATTCCCTATCCCATGCAGGTAAAACTTCTGCGGACAATTGAAACCGGCGAAATTACCCGGGTGGGATGCACCAAACCGACAAAACTGGATGTCAGAATAATTGCGGCAACCAACAGGGATCTTCAGGCGATGGTAAAAAAAGGAACTTTTCGGGAGGATCTCTTTTATCGGTTGAATGTTGTTCCGATAAAAATCAAACCGCTCCGGGAAAGGCAGGAAGATATCGAACCGCTTTGTCACTATTTCATCCGGAACATCAACAATCGCTACGGCTTAAACAAATACCTTTCCGTTCATGCTCTGCAGGAATTAAGAAAGCACAACTGGCCGGGAAACGTGCGGGAACTTCGTAATGTCCTGGAAAGGCTGGTTACAAAATCCGATGTAAACTGTATCAGCGAAGAAGATGTCCGCTCCGTCATCAGTTCTGCAATGGAAGACCATCAGGCTCAGGAAACCGATATTCAGGCTCTGCCCGCCCTGAAAGAGTATGAGGTTTTCGAACAATCAAGGATACTCGATGCGCTCAAACAGGCGGACGGGAACAAGTCGAAAGCGGCGGAACTTCTCGGCATGACTCGAACAAAATTTTACCGTAAATTAAAATCTTTAAATAGATAAGGAAAGCTTTCCGGAAATCACTGAAGAATTACATATTCCGGAGCACAAGCCTGAGCCTCCGGTACCGGATATCAAATGATGAAATTATACGGAATTATCCGTTCCACAGAGACATTGCACGAAACGTTTCTACAACAACTCTTTGCGGGACCGGCTTTCCTTATAAAAACGTTCCTTTTCGCTGTAAATGCAGCCGCAGTATTGCTGGCGGTACATACCCAGTTCCCGGGAAATTTTTACACCTTCGGCCCAGCCCACGCGAAAATCCCGATAATAAAACGGAATCCCCGACTGCCGGCTTATCTGTTCGCCGATCTCCCGTATGAGATCATGTTTTTGATATTTACTGTAAAGCAGAGTGGTCGTAAAACCGTCATATTTGCCGGTAAGCGCCATATCCGCCGTATACTGCAGACGTTGCTGCAAGCAGTATTCACAACGTTCATCTCCCTTAAATGCCGTTTGACGCAGAAATTCTTCGAGCGGATAGTCTTCGGAATAAAATATTTTCAAAAAAGCCTGCGCGGCATAATCGTTCAAAGTTTGCAGGCGTCTCTGGTATTCCTGATAAGGATGGATATTGGGGTTGTAAAACACGCCGGCAACTTCATGCCCCTGAGTTCTCAATTCTTTTAAAGGGTAAATAGTACATGGACCACAGCAGATGTGCATTAACAGTTTCATGTTTTTTACGGGTTAATCCCCAACATGTATCCGCTTACGGCCGGATTTAAAAGAGTTCTTTTTGTGCCGTTGCTTTCAAGCCGAAATGTTCATAAGCCTTGGCTGAAGCAATTCTTCCCCGGGCCGTTCTCTGCAGATAACCTTCCTGAATCAGATACGGCTCATAAACATCTTCAATGGTCATCTTCTCCTCACCTATTGCCGCCGAAAGACTTTCCACCCCGACGGGACCGCCGTTGAATTTCTCAATCAGTGTCAAGAGGAGCTTGCGATCCATCTGATCAAATCCCTTATGATCAACCTCGAAGGCATCAAGCGCTTCCCGCGCGATTTTCCCTTCGATTGTTCCGTCTGCCTTCACTTCGGCATAATCGCGCACGCGCTTCAAAAGACGGTTGGCAATCCTCGGTGTTCCCCGCGCGCGCAAAGCCAATTCCTGAGCTCCGGCATCGGTGAGCTTTACCCCTAAAATGGAAGCCGATCTTTTGATTATTATGGTAAGTTCCTGCGGTGAGTAAAATTCCAGACGAAAATGCATGCCGAAACGGTCACGCAGTGGCGACGTGAGCGAGCCTGCCCTTGTTGTAGCGCCGACCAGAGTAAATTTGGGAATTTCCAGCTTCATGGAACGCGCCGAAGGTCCCTGGCCGATTAAAATATCAATATGATAGTCTTCCATAGCCGGATATAAAATCTCTTCAACCACATGGGAGAGACGGTGAATTTCATCAATAAAAAGAATTTCATGTTCGTGCATATTCGTAAGTATCGCCGCCAGATCCCCCGGCCTTTCAATAACCGGCCCGGAAGTAACTTTAATGTCCACACCCATTTCCCGGGCGATAATGTAAGCGAGAGTCGTTTTCCCCAGCCCCGGCGGACCGTATAAGAGAACATGGTCGAGAGCTTCCTGTCTTTTTTTGGCCGCCTCAATAAAGATGGCCAGATTGCTTTTAACTTTTTCCTGGCCGATATAATCGGTTAATTTAACCGGCCGCAGAGTAACTTCGAGGACTGCTTCGTCTTCTTCGCACTGGGGACTTATTAGAGGGTTTTTTACAGGATTATCCATTTCTCATCATCCCGCAAGAATTTTCAAAGTCTTTTTCAAAAGCTCGTCCAGAGTCAAATCTTCCTTGGAGGCTTGAATGACCTTATCTACAGCATCTTTAGCCACATTATTTTTGTAACCTAAATTGATCAGCGCGGAAAGCACATCTTCCTTGATCATTTCGCCGGCCTGCTGCCGGTCATCCGCCACCGGTATCTGTTCGGCGGTCATCTTTTTGATAACTTTTTCCCTGAGCTCCAAAACCAGTCGCTCCGCCATCTTCCTGCCTACTCCGGGAATACCGACGAGCTTCCCCAGATCGCCTCTCGATATGGCCTGCAGCAAATCACGCACTGCAATGCCGGAAATAATATTCATGGCGATCTTGGGCCCGATACCGCTTACGGAAATCATAAGCTGGAAAAGATCGCGTTCCTGGACCGTATAGAAACCAAAAAGATTGATGGCATCCTGTTTAACAGAAGTGTGGACATGCAGAGTTACCATCTCACCCGCCTCCGGAAGTTCATAAAAAGTTGAGATCGGTATAAAAACACGGTAGCCGACACCGCTTACATCCACAACAATACTGGAAATTCCCCTGTAGGCGATTTTACCGCAGATAAGAGCAATCATTAGATCGGCTGCTCCTTCCCGAAATTGGCATGACAGACGGCGACAGCCAGAGCGTCGGCTGCATCGGCAGGAGGCAGCGTGGAAAGTTTCAAAATAGTCTTGACCATGATCTGTACCTGCCTTTTTTCCGCCCGTCCGTAACCGACCACCGCCTGTTTGACTTCAGGCGGCGAATACTCAAAAAGCGCAACACCCTGATCCGCACAGGTAAAGATCACAAGCCCCCTGACCTGGGCTTGCCTGATCAAACTGCGGACATTTTTTCCGTAAAAGATATTTTCTATGGCGATAGCGTCAGGAGTGGTCTCTTTAATCAAAGCCGACAACTGTCGATAAATGGAAATTAATACTGCCGATAAAAGCGATCCTTTTTGCGGTTTGATTTCACCATGAATAACATGCCGCAAGTAGTTGCCGTCTTTCTCAATCACCCCGTAACCGGTAACGAGGCTTCCGGGATCAATTCCTAAAATACGCAATTTTTATTCCGTTAAAAGATTTTCTTCCGCTATGAACTCAATTTTTCCATCACAGCATCATCAATATCGAAATTGGCGTAAACATTCTGTACATCGTCATTGTCTTCCAGTTTTTCCATCAACCGGAGCATTTGCTCCGCCTTTGCCTGCTCCAATTTCACTGTAACCGACGGGATCATACCTATCCCGGCTTCCAGATGCTTTATACCTTTGCCGTCAATTACCTTTTTCACCGCTTCAAAGGAAGACGGCTCGGTAATTACTTCAAATTCGTCACCTTCGCTTTTAACGTCCTCGGCACCGGCATCGAGAGCCAGTTCCATAAGCGCGTCTTCAGTGACAATCTTTTTATCAATAACAATACTTCCCTTCTTGGAAAATATCCAGGACACACAGCCGTTCTCCCCGAGATTGCCGCCGTGCTTGGAAAAAATATGGCGAATTTCGGCGACTGTCCGGTTTTTATTATCCGTCATTACTTCAACCAGCACGGCAACACCGGCCGGACCATAGCCCTCGTAAGTTACTTCTTCATAATTGGATGCACCTTCGCCGCCGCCGATTCCTTTTTTAATTGCCCGGTCAATATTGTCTTTGGGCATATTTTCTTCTTTGGCCGCCATAACCGCCTGCCGGAGACGGGAATTTCCTTCAATATCACCGCCGCCGAGCCGTGCCGCAAGTGTTATTTCTTTGATGATTTTGGTAAATATTTTGCCGCGTTTGGCATCAATCGCGCCTTTCTTCCTTTTGATCGTACTCCATTTGGAATGGCCGGACATAATAATCTCTCCTGAAAAATAGCTTTGAAATATTTTTTGCGTAATAACACAAGGCAATAAGCTTGTAAAGTTAATTACATTGGTTTGCAGCAGAAGTTTTCAGACCGTTGATATTTTTTTGACAATTCTTCCAAAGTTCGGTTTTTTATAAAATTAACAGAGAAATCGTTGGATGATTTTAAAATTATCCGTAGTATCAAATATTTATGCGTTATTTTGCTCTTTTGTCGCAGCCGGAGGCAGACCAAGCGCCTGTGCTCGAGCTTTTCCTTGCCGTTGTGAAGGGCATGGCCCCTGCACATTTCTTCCCAAAGTTCATCGTTTACTTTAACATCGGCCTGCCCCGTCCCTTAAGAGGACGTCCTGCACGCTGCCCGGTCAGTTTGCGGTCTTCGATGGTGAGAACACCGTTCACCATTAAATGGACAACACCTTCGGCATACTGTGCAGGATTTTCATAAGTTGATTTATCCTTCAATGTATTTAAATCCATTACCACGATATCGGCAAAAGCTCCTGATTCGAGTTTCCCTCTTCCGGCAATGCCCAATTTCTCCGCAGGCAGTGAGGTCATGGAGCGAATGGCGTCATTTAAACTCAGGATTTTTTCCTCAAGGGCGAATACTTTCAGCTTACGGGTAAAAGCCCCGTATATTCTCGGATGAGCCCCGGGGATATCCCTGGCCCAGGTATAGCCGTCGGAACAGGTGAAAACATAATGATTGGACATGAAATCTCTCATGGCCTGCTCATTGTGCGCAAAGATGATAGCGGTCGTAACATGATCACAGACCAATCCCACATAGGTGTCTGCCGGGTCTTTCCCTTCCCTGGCGGCAATTTCCCCGACGGATTTGCCCTCGTATTCTTTTTTATCGCAGCTTATTAATATTATTTTTTCCGGAGGAATATCGGCATATAATCCCTGAATCAGGGCCTTTATCTCCGCTCTTCCCTCTTTCGTTTTATACCGGTCGGCAATACCGCCTGTAATTTTCTTGAAACTGTTCGGCAGTAATATCTCGATTCCGGTAACTCCGGAAGTATAAGGGTAACTGTCGGCAGTCACATCAAGACCTTCTTGCCTTGCCGCCTCAATAAGGGTAAGCATCCGGGAGGCCTTTATACTGTGGGGTACCGCAAGTTTAAGATGAGAAATCTGTACGGGGGTTCCGGATTTTCGGCCGATCTCGATCGCCTCCTTGATGGATTCGAGGACGGCCACCTTTCCTCCTTCCAGAAGTGTTCCCGATTCGTCCCGCATGTGCGTGGCGTAAATGCCGCCGTACTTACCAACAACTTTTGCCAGATCAATCAGTTCTTCCGTCGTCGTACCCAGGCCGGGAGGATAGGAAAGACCGGTACTGATTCCACAGGCGCCATTTTTCATTTCCTTTTCAATCCTGGCCTTAAATTTTTTCAGCTGTTTCGGAGACAGTTTCAACGGCTGGTTTTTTTCGCCGAAGAGTTCAAACCTCACCGCGCCATGCGGTATAAGATGCATGACATTGGTTCCAAAGTTCATGGACTCCACCATTTTGAACCACTGTGCCGTATCGGTTGCAGAGTTACCGCAGTTTCCTGTTACTACGGTCGTAACTCCCTGATAGATGGCGTTGAGGTTACCCTTTATTTCTTCTTTCATGGCAGGCGTAACACCTTCTCCGGAGGCAAGCATGGAAACTATCATGTCGGAGTGCTCGTGAATATCAATAAAACCGGGAGTAACGATGAAACCTTGCGCATCTATCGTTTTTGCCGCTTTTCCTTCCAGCTTACCGATAGCGACAATCCTGTCACCCTGCACGGCTATATCCTCGACACAGGGAGGCTTCAATGTGCCGTCATAAACAGTGCCACCCTTGATCAGAACATCATAGCTCTGCGCATCGGCACCAAAAGCCGTTGATCCTCCGGCCGGAATCAGCAAAGCCATGATCAGCAACACTCCTGTGAGGCAGGCCATGACTTTCCGCAAAGATCGGATTTTATCTCTCATCGTCTATGCTCTCCTTTTCTTTATTAAATTATCAGCACCGGATGAACTTGTTACAGGAATTTCTACTCCGGTAATGTTTCTTGTCGTCGATTCCTTCCATCACCGGCTGACCGGCAGCGTCAGAACAGGGGACGCAGTTGCCGGCAGATCGCCGGACTGCAGGGAATACATGGAACTTAAGATCATAAAACATAATTTTGTTTTCAGATCATCGTCATCAATATAGAACCACTTATCTCGATAGGGCACGGCAACAAAGGCATTCGCGGGTTGCGTCAGCTGGCTTTTAACCTTGACAAGGCCGGCATGGATCCCGTCGCGCAAGGCCACTTCACCGGTCGGGGGTGTAAACGGTATTGCGCTTTTCGCCGATTGCGCATCATCCGTTATTTCAACATGCATAGCCATATCATAAATTATCTGTTGATAGCTTTTCAGTTTGACATAAACACGGGAGCAGTTCGCCTTTCCTCCCTGACAGGACATGAAGTCACGCACGGCAGTGAGTTCAAAAACGGATACCATCCGTCCGTCTGCCCTGGTTAATCTTTCGGGCCGGACACCCAGAAGCTTCTCAACATCTTCCGCCTCTTGCCGGTCCAGGTAGCATAACTGCATGGTTATGCAGTCGGGCTCCCCTTCCTTTTTCCTGACCCCCGTAAGTTCCATATCCCGCCGCTGTTGGATTTTACCCAGCATCTGGGCCAGATCCAGGAATTTTGAGTAGTCTGAGATGCTTTTATCATCTTTCTCTTCGCTGACACGAAAATTGCCGACATCTCCAATCTGCAGAACCGTCAGCCACATCATACCGTCGATTCGAAAGCCGGTACGCACCATGGTGAGGAAACGTTCCAGAGAGATCTCCGATTGTAATTGTCTGACCATTTTTTCTCCCTGCAGTGGTGAATAGGTAATGGTGGGATTTTCCGAAAATCCGGCACCCAGGCTGGGAGTCAGGTAGTTGAGGTATGATTGATTGGCAGCCCTCTCGAAGAATGTACCGCTTAAACCTGCCGTGGAGGAATAACCGAACGAAGAAGAGATTGATCCGACCTGCAGAAAAAAGAGCGGTTCGAAATATCTTGCCCGGACAATGTTTAGAAGCAACTCTTCATTGTTGCTCTTCTGAATGCTGACATTGTAATCTAATCTGTTTCCCTTCATTACCTGCGGCCCCAGAGAGCAGCCTGTTGAGGTAATTACAACAAAAAGTGCCGCCAATATCCACCCTTTGCCTAACATTCTTGCCTTCATCATCAGACACCTCAATTGTATTGATAATATACAACAAATCGCCAATGAATTAGTACTCTTTTTGCGCTTCCTGAAACAATCATAATCGATGATAATTTTTTCTTATTCTCTTTTTCCGATCGGTTACCCGTATTATCTACTTGACACAGCAGCACTTGCCGTATTGTGGAAAAGCAAGTAATACCTGCCTCCGGAAAGCGTTACTCTTTTTGTTCCTTCTCCTGCTTCAATCTGCTTAAGCCTGCCGTCGTATATTTTCCAGCTGCCGCCGGAAGAAACGGGGGTTATGGTTATTGTTTTTTTACCGGCAACGCTGAGCCGCCGCCATTCGGACAGGCCTTCCGTGCCTATCTCGACCTTATTTTTACCGGCCTGCAACTTCCTTATTGTTTCCCGGGGGCGGAATAAATAACTGCCGTAGCGAATCCACTCCTCACCGCCGCGTTTTTCGACAACAACATCATTGAGCTCTGTTCCCATTAATTGAGGAAGCAGCAGCAGCATGCCTGCCCTGAAATCACCGGAAAACGGATTCACAACCTGAAACCCCGCCCAGTCGGCAAAAAGAAGGTTGTGCAAGACGGGTAACTGCAGCAGAGGCAATAACCATTTGTCTAACGACTCGGGGTGTTCATTGGTCAGCAGCCATTGCTTACCTGACCGCTTGCTCCAGGCGGCCGGCAAAACTCCCGCAGCGGCGACCTTCTGTCCATAAATGAGATTATCCTGATAATGGCCGTACCCCGGAGGATAACTAAGAATCAGGTACTGCCGTCCCTCGGCTGTTTTAAATGAAAAAGACATCGCAGGATTGGCATCACTGGAAAAGCGATCGTCCTCGCGCAGCTTAAGCCCGATCATCCAGTCCTGCCAGTTTTTTTTACCGGCATCATATTTGGCGATATTCAAAGTATTGGATTGTCTCTGCACCCGCATAAAAGTGTTATAATTGGAGTAATAACCACTGACGGAATCAAGAAGTTCATCCGCCGGAGTCTTCTCCGGACGGGTCAGCAGCGTGAGCGGAGCGGGCATTGCCGGAATCCGCCCCTTTTCCGCAAGCGCTTTAAGCAGTATCCTCTCGGCAACAGCGGTTGCTTTGGCGGAGGCAAAACCGCCGGAAACACCCATAATGGCAACGGCTAAACCCTCCGCAGGTAAAACCGTCAGCACAGAACCGCCCAGGGGAACATCTCCACCCTTTTGCCATCCGGTCACACCGACTGCATCCAATCCCGGTTGACGCACCGTATCCCAGCCCAATCCGTAGCTGTATGCCCCCGACTTGACCGGATTGAAATTTAAAACGGTCTGCTCCGCAGCCATCGCCGCAACTGATTCTTCCGAAAGGACGCGCACATCGCCCAGCTTTCCTCCGCCGATCAACATCATGGCGATCTTCAGCATATCCGTCGGTGTGCTGTATAAACCGCCGGAGCCAAGTGTGTTGACAAACAATTGCGGCAGCGGCTTGTCACCTTCATATCTTTTGGCAAAGCTGCCTTCCGGAAAGAAAGCCAACGGATAACGGCTGTGATTCATACCCAGCGGAGTAAATATTTCATCCTGCACAAACTGCACATAACTTTTGCCCGTCACCTCAAAAACCAGCTGTTCGACTAAAGTAAAACCGTCATTGCAATAGACGCTCAAGTAACCGGGTGAGTGCTGAAGCCGCTGTGCCTTGATGGTTTCCAGCACCTGCGCGGAATAGCTGTGAGGCAAAGGGGAGAAGGTTTCGGCATTGCGGTAATCGGTGCCCGGAAATCCCGCTGAATGGTTGAGGAGCATCCGGACGGTAATCTGCACGTATTCGGGAGAAAGCATGCGAAATGATTTGATGTAGTTGGTTAGCGGCGCATCCAGGGAGACCAGTTTTTGATCCACAAGTTTCATAACGGCAATCGTCGCCAGCATCTTACTCACCGAACCGATAGGGTACATCGTGTCCGCCGCAGGCGCTGCTTTTGACTTCTTATCCGCCCAGCTGAATGTCTCCTGCCATACCAATCTTTCTTTGTCAATAAATGCCAGCGAGACGGATGAAGCTCCGGTTTTTTTCATAATCTCCTGTACGGCAGCCCGCCCTTCGGTAATTGCGGCATTATAAGGAAAAGCGGATGAAGATGCTGCTGCTGAAGAATAAAAAAGACAAAAGGTAAGAAACAAGATGCAAAAGATACTGCAAATTCCATTGATCGTTCTTGATAAATATTCATCAATGAATTTCATAATTCTCTCCTCTTTTTATCCACCGGGCATAGCCGGATTCCTGATTGAATTGAAATTGATGAAGTTCCCTCTTTTTCAGCGAACCAAGTATAAGGCAATGGAAGTTTATATGTCAAAGAAAAATATTCATAAAAAATTACCGTAAAAAACATTGTTCACGCCGGATAAAAGCATCCAGCCATTATTTTTATTTGTTTGACATACACGGCAGACATTCTTATACTTCCTCCCGCCAAAAATATTCAATCTGAAACAAGAAGGAGGAAGTTATGCCGAAAAACGGATTCACCGGTACGGTTTGTCTGTGTTTAATGCTCGTAACCACCTTTTTCTTCGGCGAGGCGGCGGCTAAGCAAAATCCCTATGAAAGCGCCATTACCGCAGCCCGCGGTGAAATCTGGCAGGCCATCAACAGCGGCAAATGCGGGAGTGCCACGGCTGCCATCACAGTCAACGGCAAGGTTGTTTATGCTGAAGGCTTTGGTATGGCCGACAGGAATAAAAGCATCCCCGTCACAAAAGATACGATTTTTAATATCGGTTCCATCAGCAAGGTGTATGCGGCAGCGGCAATTATGCTGCTGGTCGAAGACGGCAAGGTCTCGCTCGACAAGCCTGTTGCGGCCTATCTTCCGGAATTCAGGATGGCTGACGACAGATATAAAAAGATTACCATACGGATGCTCTTAAATCACCAATCAGGCCTGCCGGGAACAATTGGTTCTAACTTGATGGGTTATAAGTATGATGACAATGTAAAACGGGAAACAATCAATACCTTATCCCGTTCATACCTAAAACATGCTCCGGGAGAAATGGCCGCTTATTGCAACGACGGGTTTACATTGGCGGAAATAATCGTAGAACGGGTGAGTGGAGGAAAATACATCGATTTTCTGAACAAGAGGATATTTCATCGGCTGGGCCTGAAAAATACGGGAAAAGGCGTAGCCGAAATCAAAGGTAAGCCTGTAGCGGCGTATTATGATCCCAACACCGGGAATATTCATCCTCTGGAAACACTCTCTATACTTGGTGCCGGCGGATTATCATCAACCGCCGAAGAGGTTTGCCGTTTTGTCGATACTTTTTCAATGGAAAACAAACTATTAAAGAAAGCATCTCTTGCCGAGATGAGAAAAGCGCAGCATCCGGCATTCTGGGGCAAACTTAAAAATTCCACATGGGCTTTCGGGTTGGGCTGGGATATGACAGGGCTTCCACGGTATGATGCGGCCGGGCTTCAAATACTGGGCAAGAGCGGCGGTACGGGAAATTATAATTCGATGGTTTTCACGGTTCCGGATAAGAGAATATCGGTTGCCGTCATTGCTTCCGGACCGGAAAGCGGTGCCATGAAAATGGCCATGGCCATATTGGATGCCGTACTGGTTGCGAAAAAGCTCATTACTCCGGAAGAGAAATCAGTCCGGATACCGCCTGTGGCACAGAAATTACCGCCGGAGGATAGTTCCTTCTTCAGCGGTTATTATGCCAGCTATTCCCAATTCTGCGAGATCGTCTTTGATACGGATAAAAGCAGCGTTACTATTTACGATATCAGGGAACGGGAGAAAAAACCTTTTACCAAACTCGTCTATAGTAAAGGCTATTATCGCGATGCCGAAAACAACTGTTACTATTTTATAAATGTAGACGAAGAAATATATTTCGTAAGTTATAAGTCATCTTTCGGAATCGATACGATCATGTTGCAGAAAATAAAACTTCGGGAAAAACCGCCAAGTCTCAAGATCGACATGGATGAAAAAATTTGGCTGCGGCGTATCGTTTCTCCTTTTGAGTCAGCTATGTTTGCAACAACACATTTTGTCAAATCATTATTGTACCAAGACCTGCCGGGATATGTGTCTTTTCATGGTATTAAAAGGGTCGATTCCCCGGAATTCGCAGGAATGCCGTTCGATTCCATGCGCGACCAGACTGAGCTCACCCTTTTAGAAAAGAACGGAGCCACCTGGGCATGGATTTCTGATATGCTGTACAGTCCGGCTGAGAGCGCCGGCGCCTTAAAACCCGGAGAGAATTCAGTAAAAATAGGCGGCAATGGATACAACGAGTGGCTGGTAGCAAATGAAGGAGCTGTTTTAAGTTTTGTAAAACCGAAAAACGGGAGAATCATCATATTTTCTTCAGACGATAACGTTATTTACGACAGTGCCGTCGATACGGGCAATGTATACGCGGCAAAAGGAAGCTATATTCAAGCTGCAGGTTCGGTAAATGATGTCTTTACCATCAGGGCTAAACCGGAAGAAACAGTGGCACCAGGAGGATTAAAATGAACAAAAGACTTTTCATTGTTTTGTGGGCTTTTCTGCTGATCTTTTCGCTTTCCTGCACTCTTTTTGCCGAAGCAAATACGGAGTTGAAATATATTGCGGAATTCCAGGGTGGAAAGCTTTTCCGGGCGGGCGATGTTCGTGTCGTGGTTTTGAAGGGCAATTACCGGCAGATGGGGCGGCAGTACGGGGCTCTTTTGAAAGACGATCTGCAGGCGATGTATACCGCGATCGAAGAGGTCTTCCTGAATAACCCGGATGAAAAAAAAGGATGCCTCCGGATGAGCTGAAGACCATCTCCTGGACCTTATTCAACCGCTATCCCCAGCGCTATAAGGAGATTCTAAACGGCATGGCGGAAACATCCGGCCTATGGCTGGACAAAATCCTTCTCGTAAATGCCCTCGAATGGTTTCCAAAGATCAATAAACTGTCTTACGGGAAATGTTCCGGCATAGCAACCTGGGGTCCCTATACCAACGGCCCGGTCATCTTCGGCAGAAACGACGATGACGATCCGGCCTATCTGGCTTTTGCCCGCCCGGTCGTAGCTGTTTTTAAGCCGAATGACGGGAGCATTCCTGCGGCCTTGATCAACTATCCCGGCGTGATTTACAACGCCACGGGGATGAACGCCGACGGTTTGTTCATTGAACTGAACTCCGGCAACGATATGGGTTTTTCTCTGGACCGCGTTTCCATTTTCACAACTTTGTTTCTGTATTTACAGGAATATCACAACCTCGCCGAACTTGACCGGGCCATGCGTTCCACACTGGTGGATATCAGTTCCATTATCACCGCAGCCGATCCTACCCGTGCCTATTCTTACGAATGTTCGCTTTGGGAAACGAAGCGAAGGGACCAGGATGCCGAGGGAATCGTTGCGGCGGCTAATGAATACTCGCATCCGGACTGGAACATTACTCCGTTAAATCCCCAAAAAGACCCCGGCGCAAACCAGCGAAGAAAAGGAAATCTGTTAAAACTCGGTGCCCTGTATAAGGGAAAAATCACGCCGGAGGTAATGATGCAGGACATAATGGACTTAGACATCAGGAAAGGCGGAGTAACCCACGGCGGAACCATCTTTCAAATCGTAGCCGCACCGGCCGACCGGAAAATTTGGGTAAAAGTACCAAACCGTGTGGAGTGGACGGAAGTTCATCTGGCACCGTTGTTTCAAAAATAGGCAAGAATTAAAATATTATATTGTTTTCTCCCAATCTTTTTGGATGATGTTCAATAATTGTTTGGCCTCTTCCGAGTATATAACAATATTTTCAAAATCCGGGGGACATTCGAGCTTTTGCAGGAGCAGGCCGTCGCCGTCAAACCAGCGGGGAAATGCGCCGCCGAAAAAGTAGCCCCGCTGGCGCAGAATTTCCACAGCTTTGCCGACCCATGGCTCGGTAAGGTTTAACCAGACCTGAAAAACAACGGCATTTTTTGCCCGTGCCTCATTTTCCAGACGGGAAAGTATGTCGCTAAAATTTCCTCCGGCCTGTGCAACCGCAATACGGGCCACACGGGCATAATCAAAAATCGATATCTTTGTTTGCGTCGGCACATTCTCCGGCAAATTCTCATTGGAAACGGAAATGTAGCGGACATCACCAAGACGAGCGTAGATTTGCCGCAGAATGGTCTCGTAGGTCTGCGGCAGAAAAATGCGATGCGGCATGGGAACGTAGCAGCGGAACACATCCAGTGTCGCCACACGCCCCGTAGCGCTTTTCTCCGTGGTATAAGCTTCAGCGGGCATTAGGGCTATCTCAATGCCAGTTTCGATAAAACCAAAGCGCAATACCCCTTTCTGCAAGATAGTATGATTGCAGACCGGTTCGCCGAAGAGTTCTTCAATGTGCGGATTACGGGGCGTGAATTCATTATAGAGGTAGGCCTGGGTCTCTTTCATAGCGCCTGTACCGCGGTATTCTTTCATTACCAACCCGGCAGCGTGTTCGTAAACTCCCTCAAATGGAGCCGTGCGAACGAGATGATTGACTCCGACAACTTTCCCGGACGGCGAGCGGACTACGATAGAGAGATAGCTGCCATCCCGGTTGGCTGCAATAATTGCCTCAGGATCGTAGAAGAGCCGGATTGGGTAGCCCTCGCCGTAAACTGCGCGAAACAGACTGACAATACCTTCGGCATCTTCCGGACGAAATTCATCCACCAGAAATGATTTTTGTGAGCTTGACACCATTTTAGCAAATATACTCCTTCTTTAATCATAGTTCCACGACAGCAAAAAAAACCGGCACGGGACGAACCGTCGTCTATCCGGATAAAAAACAGCCTGCCGGTCTTTCTTGCGCCGGCTTCACTCAACGACTTCAGTAAGCTTCCTGAGCACCGTTTTAACGAATTCCCAGAAACGGGGCAGACGGGTGGTGTCAATACGTTCACCTGTGCTCGCCGAATCCAGGCCAAAAACAAAATCAGGTTTTGTCGGAGCATGGGCATCCAGGATGGTGGGGCCAAAAGAGATCATGTCGATGTTCGGGTATTTTGACTTGATCAGGCCGCACTCCAGCATGCCGTGCAGACCTTGAACTTTGGGGGCTTCGCCGAATACCTGTAGATAGGCGTCTCTGCAAAGGTTCAATAAAGGTGACGATAGATTAGGTTTCCATCCATAAGTCTTTCCAATCTGAGTAACCTGCGCTCCCGCCAGACGGGCAACGGCTTCGCACTTTGTGACAATGGCGTCCAGTGAGGGATCCGAAAGGCTCCGCTGAGAAACTTTGACGATCAGCTCCATCGGAGAAGTCCGCACAATAGCCACATTGGATGATGTTTCCACAAGCCCCTCCACCTCATTGCTCATGGTATGTACACCGTGGGGCAGGGCCAGGAGAAAAGAAAGGACGCTATCTGTCAGGACTGTCCCCATTGCAATTTCCGGAAGCGGCACTTCTTCTATGGCCGCGATTTGCATGGTGTTTTCGACTTTGCCGAACTCCTCCTGCAATGTTTTGCCCCAGCGTAACAAGGCCGCTCTCAGAGCGCTCAAATTTTCCGGCCTGATCAGCACGACGGCATTCGCCTCGGAAGGAATGGCATTTTCAACATTCCCCCAGTTCACGCCGGCAAGATACAGGGGAATCGTTTTTGATTCCTCGTAAAGAATCCGGACCAGTTGCTGCCCCGCATTGGCTCTGCCGGAATTGATTTCCAGTCCCGAATGGCCCCCTTTGCCTCCGACAACACTCACCCGGACCGCCACAAATCCCTTGATCACCGGATCCATTTTCACGGGCAATTGAAAAATGGAGCGGTTTACACCGGCACAACCAACGGTCAAAATCTGTTCCTGTTGCGAATCGACATTAATCAGGAAACGCCCCTTCAATATCCGATCCGAAAGCATGATGACTCCGGTCATGCCTGCCTCTTCATTGATGGTAAAGAGCAATTCCAGCGGTCCATGCGCAATTTCCCGGTTGGTCATCAGTGAAAGTGCCATCGCAACGGCGATGCCGTTATCGGCTCCCAGCGTGTTTCCTCTGGCCCGCAGCATAGATCCGTCCAGAATTAAGTCCAGGGGACGATCCTTATTTTCAGCCGGCAGGGCAACCATATCCAAATGACTTTGGAATATCACAACCGGCGAGTTTTCACAGCCCGGCGTAGGGGGACATTTAACCAGGACATTACCGAAGTCATTTCCCCCTGCCTTGTCCATGGTGACTTCCAGTCCCAGATTCTCCGCCAAATGATAAATGTGCCGGCAAATCGCCTGTTCACCTCCGGAAGGATGGGGAATTTGTGCAAGCCGGCAAAAATGATCCCATATTTCCGCTGGTTCAATGTTCGAGAGAAGGTGTTCCATACCGTATCCTTTTCAAAATATTTTTTTCGGTTAAATTACAGGGAAGCAAATCGTCGGGTAACTGTCCGCTCCCGGTCTTTTCTGATGAACTTCAGCAGTTCTTTGGAAAAATCGCTGAAGAGCACAATATTTTCAAAATCCGGGGGACATTCGAGCTTTTGCAGGAGCAGGCCGTCGCCGTCAAACCAGCGGGGAAATGCGCCGCCGAAAAAGTAGCCCCGCTGGCGCAGAATTTCCACAGCTTTGCCGA
>Ga0228535_1001574_pt1 | contig 32643 bp, 30 predicted proteins | sample SJ1metagenome_FD_168457 | JGI IMG/M metagenome (GOLD analysis project Ga0228535, IMG submission 168457) | Enriched culture of PCE-dechlorinating microbial communities from Ithaca, New York, USA - SJ1 | ecosystem: Engineered > Modeled > Simulated communities (microbial... > Unclassified | place...
GCTCAACGACGAGCAGCGCAAGCTCTTCAAGAAGGCAAAAAAGACGAAACTCTCGCTTGATGAAGTCTACGAGACCATGAGCGACCAAGGCCTTTTCGCAATCCTCTCGGGCACCGACTATCCCGTAGAGGATATACTTCCGGCTTATTACCAGCGGCAGGCCGCCGAGCAGATCTTCGACTTTGCCAAGAACTACACCAAGCTTCTTCCGCTCAGGACCCACTCACAAGAGACGTTCAGGGGCCATCTGATCCTTTCCTACATAGCAACATGTGCCGTCAAGATGATCCAGATGAAGCTCGGGGACTCGGATATGCTGATGGGATCGAGGCTGTCGCTGATGAGAAACCAGAAGTGCACCGTATATCCCTCCAGGGTCATAACAGATACGCCCCCGAAAGAGGTCGGTGACACCTATGCCGCCTTTGGCATCCAGTGCCCCGAATCGATCCCGCTGGTCGACGGCATGCTTGTCTATTCTCCTCCGGCTGTCAAAGACAAAGGAAAGAAAGCAAAGCCTTCCAAGACTGAGGGCCCCAAGGGAACGCCGGGCAGGCCTCGTAAGAATCCACTCCCAGACCCGTCTGCCGCCCCGAAGAAGCGTGGCCGCCCCAGGAAAAATCCTATATCGGAGCAAACAGTTGCTCCTAAAAAACGTGGCAGACCGCGAAAAAACCCTATTTAGTTCCTACTTGCAGTACCATGTGGCTGTGCTTAGAGATTATACCCGTGAATTATAGATTATCAAGGAGTCTGAAAGCTTTGGTAACAATCGAGTCCTGCAGAGTGCCGGGTTACGGATTGTCTCACCTTTTTGTGCATTGTAAAACGATTTCAAATTCTGATATACTAGATTTAAGATAAAAATTATGAGTATCAGGGAGCCATATGAAGCAGGAACAGGTTGCCGTAATTGATAAACGGAGTTTGGCGGAGCAAGTCTATCAGTATCTATGTGATTCCATCATCGGTGGCCGATTCAATTATGGAGATACCCTGAGTACCAAGCAACTGGCCAAGGAACTCGATGTCAGCATGATGCCGATCCGGGAGGCCCTGAAGCGGTTGGAAATCGATGGGTTGGTGGAAATACGACCCAGAAGCATGTGCTTGCTCAAGACGCCGACCAAGAAAACCATCCTCTCTGCAATTGCGATGAGGGAGTTATTGGAAGTTTATTCCGTAAAGAGCGTATATGAAACCATTGAGAAAGAGAGGTTGGAACCCTTGAAGGCCCTCACCTCATCAATGGCCGAAGCTTTGGCGCAAGAGGACCTACACACGTATATAAAATTCGACTGCCAATACCATCTCATGCTCTGCTCTCTGTGTGACAATGAGTTCATACATCGGTCCTACAAAGAGTTGAACCTGCATCTCAATATGAAGTATATGTATGATATTGGAATCAAGCCGGACTACTCACAGACGTTCCAAGATCATATCGATCTCCTCAATGCCTTGGAACATCATTCACCCGCTGCGCTGCAAATCATAGAGAAACATCTGCATACCAGCAAGAAAAACATTCTCAGCGGTGCTTTTCTTGCCGGTGATGAAGAATCTCAATCCATCAAGTAACCACCGTTGACGTTCAGCGTTTCCCCGGTGATGAAGGAAGCCTCATCAGAGGCCAAGAAAAGTACTGCAGCGGCCACCTCGCTGGATGTCCCCATTCGCTTGAGGGGAATGGAAGAGACCACATTTCTTCGTTTCTCCTCCGACCATTCAGCACTCATGTCCGTCTCAATGGCATGGGGCGCCACGGCATTGACCGTGATGCCGTACTCTGCCAACTGGCGGGCAAGTGAACGGGTGAAGGTATTGACCGCGCCTTTGGATGTGCCATATGCACAGCTGGCCGTGATGTCGCCGATTTTTCCCGCTATGGACGTCACATTGACGATTTTCCCGCAGCGTTTGGCCACCATATCGGGCAGAAACGCCTTGCACATATAGAACGTTCCGTTCACGTTGACGTCGATGACCTTGCGCCACTGCTGTGGGCTTAAGTCGAGGATTCCTTCCCTTGTGATTATTCCGGCATTGTTCACCAAAATATCAACGGGACCTTTCCAAGCATGGACCTTTTGGACCAGGCGCTCGACAGCCTCAACATCGGCGATATCAACAACGGCGGACAACACATTTGGGTTAAAGATTTGTATCAGTTGCTCGGTCTCAGTAGGAATACGTACATCAACCAGGACCACTGCAGCACCCTCCTTTGCGAAGCGGATCGCAATCTCTCTACCTATACCTCGGGCTGCACCGGTGACGACAGCAAGTTTTCCATCCAATTTCATAGTCGATTCTCCTTACGATTTATCCGAACAACAAGTTCGGCAGGAATAAAACAAGTCTGGGGAAGAACATCAGGATCACCACCAACACAATGACGGTGAACAGAAACGCCCACATATTCTTGATGTAGTCGGTCACTGAAATATCGAGTATCTGACAGACTGCATACATAGCCAAGCCCACCGGCGGTGTCATATTTCCCATCGTGATAATGGTGCAGAACAGGATGCCGAAGTGGACCGGGTCAATATTGACTGCCTTCGCCAAAGGAAGGAAAATCGGGGTGAACAACAGGATGATCACCGACCCATCCATGAACATGCCAAGAATGACTAAAATCCCGAGGATGATGAGCATGACCAAATATTTGTTTTGGGAAATACCCAATATTGCATCCGTAAGCAGTTTGGGGATGTTTTCCAGAGGAATCCCATATCCGAAAATACCTGAGAGGGCGATGATGAACATAATCGCCCCGACATCGATGACCGTGTCTCCGAGTGTCTTGGCAATTTTGAGGAAGTCCAACTCACGGTATACAAAAGCACCAATGATAATGGCGTAGATGCAGGCAAAGGCTCCCACTTCAGAGGGTGTGAAGATGCCGCTGCGGATGCCTCCCAACAGGAGGATGGGGAATAACAGAGCCCAAATGCTCTCTCCAATCGCAGAGAATACTTCCTTTGTTGTAGCTTTTTCCCGTTCTGCCCCATAACCGCGGCGGGTGGAAGTGATCCAAACGGTAATCATGAGGCCGATCATCATAAGCAGTCCCACCAGCATGCCTGAAGCAAAAAGCCGGCCGATGGAGACCTCTCCGACAGTCCCATACAGGATGATGCCCACCCCGGGAGGAATGGTTGCAGTAATGAGGGCAGTCCAACTGATGACATTTGCGGTATATCCCTTCGAATATCCCCGTTCGATCATGTCAGGCCCGAGCACCCGCGCCTCCATTGAAGCATCGGCGATGGCAGAACCGGAAACTCCTCCCATGCAGGTGGAAAGAACCACACTGACTTGTGCCAGCCCCCCGTGCATATGACCGGTCAGGACCGAGGAGAGCTTCATCAAGCGCTTGGTGATTCCCGAGGAGTTCATCAGATTCCCGGCAAAGATGAACAGAGGAACAGCGAGCATGGCAAAGTTCTGTGTTTGGGAAATGGGCAGCTGGACCGTGATGGTGAAGGGCAGTTCCGGATGCTGAAGAAAGAATGCCATTCCTGATATCCCGATTGCGAAGGCAACAGGCATGCCCATGACAAGAAATACGATGAATAGGATTGCTACAAGCAGCATGTCAGACCCCCTTCCTGCAGCTCTGGAACAGATTCTTGAGTTTCAGAATCGAGGTGATGATCATCAGCGTGCAACCAACAGGTACACAGAGGATCACCCAGGTATAACTGAAGCCGGGAATGCCCTGGAACACCCTTCGATAGGAGATGAAACTAAGCTTCACCCCGTAGATAGTGAGTGCGGCGAGGAAGAAGACTATAAGCAGGTAGTTGATGATGGTGATGATTTTGGCACTCTTTTCTGAGATTTTGAGCAGCACCAGCTCCATTTTCACCAATTTGTCATGGCGCAAGGCAACATCTGCCGCCAAAAAAACACTCCAGGCAAACAAGAAAAGAGAGAAATCCTGGGACCAGTTCACCGGCTTGTCCACCGATCTGGCCAAGGCGCCAATGAATATGAGCAGGCAGCTGGCCGACAGAAATACTGCCGAGACTATGACTTCCAGTCTACATATCCGTTCATAGAATTTCCGCATGGAAACCCCCTTTCTCAAGACTGCAGGAAACATGCATTGGTATCATGATGCGGGAGCGTGCTTTGACATAAGGCGCACGCACCCGCATACCTGGCGGAAGTGGTAAGCTAAGAATAACGACTGTACAATCCGAGCGATACCATGCTTTCTTACTTGGTTTTGCCCATTTCAGCATAGATCTTGTCACGGGCCGCCTGCAGGTTGAGTTTCACATAGGCAGCCTCTCCTGCAGCCTTGAACGCCTTCATGTCGATCTGAGCTTCCGGGATGACGGTCATACCCCTGCTCTTCAGCAGTGCCAAGTTTTTCGGATCCAACTCCTCAAGGTATTGGCGGGAAACCACCAATCCAGCTTTGTTGCACTCTTCTTCCAAGATTTTTTGGTATTCGGGAGGCAGTGAATTGAACCACTTGCTGCTGATCACCTCGAAATTGATCAGCAGGATATGCTTGGTCTCATTCACATACTTGCAAACCTCATGGAAGTTTCCCGTCGCGGTGGCGGTGAAGGAGAGCTCGAGTCCGTCGATGGCCTTGGTCTGAAGACCGCTGAACATATCGCCGTAGTTCATGGCTACCGGAATTGCTCCGATGGCCCTGATGGACTCCTGCCAAATCGGTGCGCCCGGTGTTCTGATGCGCAGTCCATTCAAATCTTTGGGGCTGGTGACCGGCTTATTGGTGATCGTTTGCCTGAAACCTTGCACCCAGAAGAACGAAAGGACCTTGAAGCCTTGGGTCCGTTCGAGCTCGGCCTTCCATGCCTGTACGGTGGGCAGCGTATTCAGTTTTTGGACCTCATCGAGAGTCTCGACAAAGTACGGGGCATTCATCACCGCCATGTCGGGAACATACATGCCCAATCGTGCTGCATCGGTATTCTGTCCGATGTTCGCCCCCTGACGGATTTGCTCAAGGATGTCCTCTTCAACCCCCAACTGGGCGCTGGGATAGACTTCGATGGTCAAGCCGCCGTTTGTCCTTTCCTTGACCGCTTCAGCCCATTTCAAGAATGCAGCATGGTACGGATCCTGCGGTGTCAATACATGATTGAAACGCAAAACATACTTCTTTTCTGCGGGTGCTTCCTGCACCCCTGCGGCTGTGAGCAGTACGGAAGTGATGAGGAGAAAGAGTGAGATGATACTGATGATTTTTTTCACAACGAACCTCCTTTAGGCTTGCTGATATCTAAGATAAATGATATCTTAGCATTATCGATTTGTAAAGACTCTTGTTTTCACCATCACAGAAGGAGACGGAACGATGGAAACAGCAGCACATTTGCACGTGCATCAGCTCTCCCGGACAGTTCAGAGGGCAACAGGGCCGGCTCAATTGAGTGTTCTCCTTATTGAAAATGAGCAAGCCCGGTGTATGGTGTACCTGCAGGGAGCGCATGTAGCATCCTTCACTCCCAACGGCCAGGCCAATCTATTGTTCATGAGTCCATACAGCACCTATGAGAAAGGAAAGCCGTTTCGGGGAGGCATTCCAATCTGTTTCCCTTGGTTTGGAAAGCATCCGAAAAGGGATGACTTGTTCCTCCACGGCTTGGTTCGCACCAAGGCGTGGGAACTGAGAGAGGCGATCGATATCGCCGACGGTTCGACCAAGCTCGTCTTGTCCACGGAGGATGACGAGTACACCCGCTCCATTTGGCCGCACCGATTCTCCCTGCAGCTAACGATAACCGTCGCAGCTTTCCTGCGATTGGAGCTGCAGGTGACCAATACCGATGAACAGTCATTCTCCTTCGAAGAAGCCTTTCATACGTATTTTCGCATCGGCAGCTTGCAGGACTGCTCGATCACCGGACTAGACGGATGTACCGTCGTTGACCGATCTGACGGCAATCGGGAATACTCCCAAGACGGGTCCGTAGTCGTTGGCGGGGAGTTTGTCCGCATCTTTGAGCAGGCGGGTCCGGTTGTGGCACTCCATGATCCTGTCCTTGGAAGAAGCATCCGAATGGAACAGGAAAACCTGAAACAGGTCTTTGTTTGGAATCCTGGTGATGAGAAAGCAAAGCAGAATCCGGAAGTATTGGATGCCTGGAAGGATTTTCTCTGTGTCGAGCAGGTCAACAGCGGAAAAGCAGCCGTGGTCCTGGAAAAAGGCCGAACGCATCAAAGCACTCTGGTGGTATCGTCACTACCCTATGCAATCTAACAGGAGGGCACGTATGAAAGAGGAAATCAGGATCGAGCGAAAAGCGTTGGAACAGTTCGTTGCAGGTGTTTTCAGAAAGCTGGGACTCTCATCCGAGGAGGCTGCTGATTCAGCTGAGATCCTGGTTGCAGCCGATGCCCGCGGCATCCCAAGCCATGGGGTGGCCCGGCTTTGGCGCTATGAGAACGGAATACGAAAAGGCATCATGGCAAGCTCTGTCATCCCGACGATTCTCCGTGAAACCCCGATTTCCCTGGTTCTGGATGCCAACGGTGCCATGGGTATGTATCTCAGCAAACAGACAATGACCAAGGTGATGGAGAAAGCGAAATTGAGTGGTGCCGCATTTGCTTCAATTCGTAACAGCAATCATTATGGAATAGCCGGCTATTATGCGGAGATGGCTGCAAAAAACGATATGATTGGGATCTGCATGACCAATACCGCTGCGTTGGGGGTTCCCACGTTCGGTCGGATGCCGATGTTCGGCACCAATCCCATTGCCTTTTCGATACCCGGTCACACAGGCAAGCTTTTCACCCTGGATATGTCCACCACAGCGGTGACACGAGGAAAAATTGAAGTGTATGAGCGCGAGCAGCAGGAGCTGCCCCAGGGATGGGCGGTGGATACCAAGGGACAGGTAACCAGCAATGCGGGCCAATTGCTCCAGGACATGCTCTATCAGAGGGGAGGAGGGCTCATTCCACTCGGAGGTGCGGGAGAACTTTTCGGTGGGCACAAGGGATATGGCTTGGCAGTCATGGTTGATATCATGACTGCAATCACCAGCGGCGGGGTGTTCGGCAAGTCCGTCATGGACAGTGAGGCCACCAGTGCACGCGTCTGCCATTTCTTCGGAGCCATCCGGCTTGATGTATTCCGAGATCCCGAGGAATTGAAAACCGATATGGATAGGCTGTTGGAAGAATTGAACAACACCGAGCCCGCTGAAGGGTGTGAACGAGTCTATTATGCTGGTCAGAAGGAGCATGAAGCTGAAAGAAACAGCAATCTCAACGGCGTCCCCCTCTCATTGAAGGTGTTTGAGCAGCTGTGCTCGATCGGAAAGAGGGCCGGGGTGGAGTTCCCCCAGCCCCTCTTGTGACTGGGTTGTTATCGCTTCTTGCTTCGGCGCTTCTCAAAATCCTGCTTGATCTCCTGATTCCAGTTCTCAGGAACCGTCTTGTAGGCCCGTACACTGCAGACTGCATCGCATACCGCATCGAAGTTGGCCTGGATGCCCTCGCTGTCGGCATGAAAGCTTTGGGCACGGTCGGCATGGATACCCAGGTTTGAGGCTGTCTCGATTGCATCGATGTTTGCACCCAGGAAGATGAACTCCCACTTCTCCTGTTGCTTTGCTTTGATCAAATCCTTGATCGCATCAGGGCCGTACTCCCTGCTTGCGTTCTCCTGCCCATCGGTGATGATGACCACCAGTACCTGCTCCGCCTGATATTCTGCTTGCAGATGCTTCTGGGCATTCTCAATCGTATGCACCGTCCGCCCGATGGCATCCAGCAGCGCCGTGCTGCCGCCCACGCAGTACTCCTTCGCTGTAATCGCCTTCACCGCCTTGATCGGCAGCCGGTTATGAAGCAGCTCATAGGTGTTGTCAAATAAGGCGGTGGTGATGAAGCACTCACCCTCAACACGTTTTTGCTTGTCCAGCATCGCATTGAATCCCCCGATGGTGTCGGATTCCAAGCCGCTCATTGAACCACTCTTGTCGAGAATAAAAACCAATTCGGTCATATCTGCGCCCTCCTTAGGCTACCTAAGGAGTACCACGTCCTGTTTTGCCAAAGGTCACTTGGGAGGCGACAAATTCAACTGCCCAGAAGCGGCTGGTCGTAGCTGAACAAAATCTCGTTGATGGCGAATATGTCGTAGATGTGTTCGGTCAGGCAGTATTCAACGATCACATCGAACTTGCTTGCATGGGATAAGGAGTACCCTGCCAAGCCCAAAAGCCACTGCGCCTCCTCAAGGCTCAGCTCCAACGCCACGGCAAGGGCTAGAATGGTCTTCTTGCCCGGCATGTAGCCGTTGCCGCTTCTGATCTTTGAGAAGTGCTTGCGGTCGAGGTTTGCCTTCTTGTACACCTGAACCTCGGTTTTCTTCTTCTGCTGGATAAGCCTGAGCAGGGAGTCGCAAAAGGGTTCATCCAGTGTCTGCAGCATATCTTCGAGGGAAGGCTGCGAAGCATGGACACAGCCGTCTCTGAAAGCATCCATCCCGACATCGAACATCTGTTGCTCCAGCGTAGGGTCGTAAGCCGCATCGAGGTAACGATCCACCTGCTCCAGCAGTGCGCTTTTCGGTTGCAGAGTTTCGAAGAGAACCAGATGGACATCCATCTCGTGTTCCTGAAGAAAGCCTTGGATTGCATCGGCGGCCACCCTGAGTGCATCTTCTTTCGGATAGCCGTAGATGCCGCTGCTGATCAGGGGGAATGCGATGCTTTTGCACCGGTATTGTTTTGCAAGGGCGAGACTGTTTGTGTAACAGGCTCGAAGCTGGGCTTCCTCGCCGCTGCTGCCGTCCCTGTAAACAGGACCTGCAGTATGGATGACAAACTTCGACGGCAGGTTGAAGGCTGCAGTAAGCACCGCATCAGCTGTCTTGATCGGAGCAAGCGGGGCACAAGCCCTCTCCATCTCCTCTATTCCGGCTGCCTTGAAAATTGCACCGCACACCCCGCCTCCCATCGACAGAGCGGTATTGGCGGCATTGACGATGGCATCGGTTTTCATGGTGGTAATATCGCTTTTGACAAGGAAAAAGGGCATGGTTATGATCCTTGGCTCGATGCAAACACCTGCTCAAACGGCTTGAAGTTCCCTTCAGGGTTGAACCACTTGTGCGTGTTGTGATCATCGAGAATGGCGAATATGATATGTTCAAAGACACCTTGGTAGGCAGGCTCCCCAAGAACCTCCTTGAACAGCATGGCAATATGGTTGGGAGGGTTGGCAAAAGCGCCGCAACCAAAAGCTCCAAGCACAAGGTTTGTGTGGTGGTGTGCAAGGGCGATATTGAACATGGTCCTGATCTTGCACTTGGTCGGCTCGATGAAAGAGTTTTCAAGCCAGTAGTGGTCGTTGTGGTCGCGCAACAGGTTGGGTTCATGAATGGCAGCCACCGCCATGAAGGAGAGCTTCAGCGGTTCATCGAGCTTGGGATAGCCTTCCTGCTCGGTACCTCGGAAAACTGTTACCCCGGGAGAGTAGACACCTCCATGGTTTCGATCCAACGGATAGGACTCCGGCCGTCTGGGAACATTGAAGGAATGTCCGATATCGCTGAATTGGTAAAGCGACCGATAGTAGTTGGAAATGCGGAAAAGGTACTCTTCCTGGGACCCTGCACCGCTCAGCACTCCACCTCCTGGTTGATGGCGGTTGGCCATGTTCAGCACGACCGGGTTCTCCAAAAGCCTCGCGGCCTTGATGGTATCGAGCTGTTTCACCTCTACCAGCGTAGTGCTTTTTTCTTTCGGCTTGCTTGATGCAAGCTGTTCTTGGTAGAGGGCCGATCCTTCAAGCAGAGGCGCTTCATCATCAAAGGCAATCTTTCTTCCACCTTTTGATATGTAGAAGCCCTTGTGTACATCCCCGATGGTATCGAGAAACACATCCCGCCTGAGTGCATGCATCTTGTCAAAGTCCTGTTCGCGAGAAGCCCGTTCAAATTGCTCATGCCATCTTCCAGCGTCCCACATACCTCTCTCCTACTGCAGTAGTTCCTCCACATACGAAAACATCGCTTGTAGTGTATCACATAATTGGGCGGTCAGCGTGATTTGGTTTTCGAAGGAAACAGGATGGTCAAACACAGTGCTGACAATGGCATCGACGCCCCGGCCCTTCTCAACCAGCTGATAAGGTTCCTGCACCTTGGCTCTGAGCTTCTCCCTCCAGGTATCTTGCAGGCTGCGGCTCCTGGCCGCCAACCAGAACTCAAAAGAGTTCTTCCTGTGCAGGTAGACGACGGCAAGCTTCAATCCAAGAGGTTCGAATGCTTTGAAAGCCAGTGCCGCATAGCTCATATCCGGATACCCTTGATGGATAGCAGTTATCTTTGCTTGGGGAAACCGCAACTGCAGTTCTGCTTGCAATTCATTGAAAAGAGAGATGATCAAACGATAGCCTCTTTGGGGTAAGCCAGACTGGATACAATCGGTATAGTGATTAATCAGGACATCGCAGCTAAGCTTTCGGTTTGCCACCACGAGCATCTCAAAATCATCGGAGCTGAGCCTCTTATCCCTGCTGAACGAGCCCAAGGTTGCTCCGAAGAACTCAACCGAAGAGAAGCCGAGCCTGCCGAGCATTGTTTGGATTTCACTGGGGATGTAGAAGCGTTCCGTACTGTGTATGGTGTGTTCTACCTGCTCGTCGTCGATGAAGGTGGTCGTATTGCCGTCGCGCATCCTGATCGCATCGAAGTGGTTTTGGGCGCAGGTGGAGCCTGCATCCTCGATGTTGCCGTAGAACTCGGCAAGCGGGTGGGTGAGAGCAAACAGGCCGTTGAGGGCTGTGAGTATCAGAAGGGCGTCATCCTTGAGGGACCTTGCGATGCTGACGAGAATCGCCTCATTCTCCTTGTCCGTCTCCATCAGGCAGAATCCGCCCTCACAGAGCATGATTGCAGCATCGAACCGGCCTTCAAAGTCCAGGTTTCGGGCATCGGCTTGGAGAAACGGGATGTTCAGCTTCTCCCTTTCGGCCTTCTCTTTCGCACGCTTCAGTTGCGCCTCGCTCAGGTCGATGCCGGTGACAGTATAGCCACGCTTGGCAAGCTCGATGGTGTGCCTGCCGGTACCACAGCCGACATCCAAAATTGTGAAGCTCTTGTCATAGCCCAGCTCCTGTTCGATGAAGTCGCACTCACCAAGTGTGCCCCGGGTGAAGGACTCATTGTCGTAGTGATGTGCGTAGTTCTTGAAAAGAGAGACATACCAAGGATCTGCCATGAGAAACCCCCTTGTCTCAGTCTCGCTCGATTTAGGGCATTGGTCTAGAGCAGATACAACTCGTTTTCGATGAAAACACTCACCAGGGCGGCATCAAACTGTGTTCCGCTGAAGAACTTGAGCTCCTCGATTGCTATCTCGGTGGGAAGGGCTGCACGATAGGCCCGGCTGCTTGTCATGGCATCATACGCATCGGCAAGGCTCACAATTCGCACCTCAAGCGGAATATCCTCTCCCTTCAGGCCAGCGGGATATCCAAGCCCGTCGATCCGCTCATGATGGCTGCGTACGATGGGAATATAGCGCTTCAGGTAGGGAAGGTGGGTGATAATGCGCTCACCTGCTTCCGGATGGGTCTTGATGATTGCATACTCCTCTTCGGTGAGCGAGGAGTCCTTGTTCAATATCTCCTCGGGAATGCTGATCTTGCCGATGTCGTGGAGCAATGCACCCCCTTCCAGAATGTCCAGAGTCTCTTTCGGAAGATTCAGGACCTTGCCCAAGGCGACGGCAAGGTTGCGCACCCGGTTGCAGTGCCCCTTTGTGTAGGCGTCCTTTTGCTCGATGGTTTCGCTGAAAGCCTCCAGGGTGGCTATTGTGGTGTCCTCTAGTGAGGCTAGGACCTCCTTGAGCTCGGTTTCGAGCAACGCCTGCAGATGTTGCGATTGATACTGTTTCTGCAGCAAAAACTGCTCTTTCTCAGATGCTTCCAGCACCCGTCTGACGGTGGCAAGCAAGGTTTCGCGATGTACCGGTTTTGCCAGGTAATCGGCAGCTCCGAGGCGAATGGCACGCATGCCGGTGTCCAGGTCATTGAACGCGGTGATCATGATGATGGGAATCCGGGGATAACTTGCGCGAATCATCTCAAGCAACTGAAGGCCGGAGAATCCCGGCATTTTGATATCAAGCAGAATAAGGTCTATGGAGTTCTCGCTTATCTTGAGCAGGTTCAGAAGTGCGTTGCCTTCTTCACAGGCTGTCACCATATAGCCTTCTTTGCGAAGCATGATCTGAAGGATCTTTCGGATAGCAGGATCGTCATCGGTAGTAACAATATGTCTAGTCATTACGAGCTTCTCCGGTTTCGCCACCCCTAAAAGGGAATGAGGAAAGGTGTTTTCTTTTTATAGGCCTTATATTCGGGGAACATTTTGGGAAACAACACTACATCCTCAAGCATGATGAGAGCGAAGTTGCAGATGATGTATCCAATACATACCCAGACTATAGGAGCATGCCAGAAATAGAGGGCAGTCAACAAGGTGAAAAAAGAATACCAAAGGAAGCCCGGATGCCTGCACAGGCTGTAGGTCCCCTTTGTATAGAGTGTTCCATCACCGTGCAAGGGGAGTTCCATCAGGACCGAATAGAGGGTTAAAAGCAGGAATAGCCCCATCAGGACCAAAAGAAGCACCCGCAGCCCGACTGCATGGGGTGATTGGTAGAGGATGAAAAAGAAGATAAATGGAACAAACGTCAGGAAGAATCCGGCAAAGAAAAGCCTGGCAAGCCAAGTTTTTTTATACAATAAAGCAATATCGTATAGAGCTGCAAGCAAATAACCGCATGCCCCCAGCAGAAATAGTTTGATTATGTCCATAAATTGACTCTATAATAATACAAATTTTACGCAAGTGAAAGGAAAAAACGAGGAATCCCTATGATTATTGATGTCTCAACTATCATCCCTGCAGTTGCATTCGTCTTATATGTGTCATTTGTCATATTCGGGTTCCTCCAATACAAGAAAGATCGCTTCTATTGGTCTTTCCAGCTCTACATGATTTTTGTGTCGATTTGGAGCTTCGGTTCGATGATGATGCACCTCAATAGTCCCATACAAACTCCCCTGTTTTGGAACCGCATCATGCTCATAGGCCTGCTGTCGGTTCCGTATGCACTGTGCAGCTTTGTGGTCGATATCCTGGAAATACAAAAACGCATGATTTTTAGGATCATCAACCTCAGTTACATCTTGATCATTCCCTTGATGTACCTCAATTTTTCCGGCAACATCGTCAGCGATGCGGGATTCACCGCGCAAGGCGAATTCTATTACCAGCTCGCCCCCGGGGCGCTTTCGGCGTATTCCTTGAGCTATGTCTATCTGATCTTCACCTTGGTCATGCTCCTGTTCGGGGCGAAACGACGCTCGAGCCAAGGCTTTCATAAGAATCTTGTACTTCCCCTGATTGGTGTCGCGATCATGCTCGTCGGTATTTTCATGAACGTCTTTCCCAAGTTCGGCCGGTATCCCATCGATATTTTTGCAGCCACCATCAATGCTGTGCTTCTCTTCTATACCATCTACAAGTACAAGCTGATCAACTACTCACGCGTGGGGCTTTCCATCATCTACTCCACCATTCTGGCAGCCGCGGCCTCGGTGGTGTACCTGTTGATCTTCTCGTTCATCCAGCACAACAACACCAACTTCGATCCGGGCAATATTTTCCAGCTCTCCTTCATCCTCGGTGTTGCAACGGTCCTGATCATTCATCCGCTGCGCAATCTGCTCTCTTATCTTGTTGATACCGTCATAATTCCCAAACGCCATCCGTATCAGACAACAATCAAGAACCTGAGCAAGCGGTTGACGACGATTGTCAATCTTCATGACTTGGGCAACGAAGTTGTCAAGAGCTTGAGTACGGGACTGAAAACAGAGTGGGTTGTGTTTGTGGCAAAACGATATGACGAGAGCCGGAAGTTTTTCCTGGTAGCCAACAACAACTGTCCTTCCACCTGCAAAATCGGTCAGGAAATTGTTTTTACCTTTTCCCGTGAAGTTGAGCAGAAGCTGGAGCTGTACAAGAAGGAGAACCAAAGTTCGGTCATCAGTGTGAATCCTGATGAGCAGCGCATGGAAGTCAGCAGTTCCCTGCCTCCGGCTGATGTGCTGATTCCCTTGGTTTTCCGCAAGCAAATCGCCGGCTATATTCTCATCGGCTACGACCACACAAAGGCTCTGATCAGCGAAATAGAGCGAGAGGCGTTGGAAATACTGGCCGCCCAAAGCAGCCTTTCGCTTGAGAATGCACTTTCCTTCGAACAACTGCGCATCCAGGGTGATGAGTTGACTATGAGCAAGAACAAGCTTGAAGCCATATTCAACGGCATCGCCTCGCCTGTCTGCCTCATCGATATCGATTACACCATCCAGGAGGCCAATACTGCGGCGGTAAGCTTTTTCGGTCAGGATAGGGAAACGCTCATAGGCGGCAAGTGCTACCGCTCATTCTTCCACCGAAGCCGCCCCTGCCCGTTCTGCCAAGGTCTTGAATGCCTGCATACCGGGGTGCTGCAGGAAACCGAGGCCGATGTGGCTGAACAGGTATTTTCGTTCCAGTTTCACTCGGTGCGTTCCCCTGACAAGAGCAAGAGCAAGGGCGTCTTCATCGAGATCATCAACGACATCACCGAGCAGAAGCACATGCAGGAGGAGTTGGTTAGGACCGAAAAGATGGCGGGCATCGGCACGCTGGCCGCAGGCATCGCCCATGAACTGAACAATCCACTTGCCGGCATCGTGGGGACTGCAGAGATCATGCTCAGCGAGATGGATGAGCAAAGCCCGCACCATGAATATGTCCAGGATATTCTCACATACTCAAAGACTGCCAGCGATGTCATCAAGGAGCTTTCCATCTACAGCCGCAAGGAGGAGGTGAAGCAGACCCAGCAGGTGGAGATTGTCAGTGTGTTGGAGTTCTCGCTGCGGCTTGCACTTCGCGGTGTCGATTCTCAGAACATCCGTGTCGAGCGCAATTATCATGCACTTCCCTCCATTGAGGCCAATGAGGGAAAGCTTCAGCAGCTCTTCCTCAACCTCATCGTCAATGCCATCCAAGCGATGAACGGCAATGGCAAACTCACCCTCAGTTGCGTGGAAAAGGATGGCTTTGTCCAAGTGAAGGTCGGTGATACCGGCTGCGGGATCCCCGAGAAGCACATGAGCCAGATTTTCACCCCGTTCTTCACCACCAAGGCTCCTGGAAGCGGCACAGGCCTTGGGCTTTCCAACTGCTACAATATTGTAGAGAAAATGGGTGGCCGCATCCGGGTCAAGAGTGAAGAGAATGTCGGTTCGGAATTTACCATCATTTTCGCCCTCAACGAGGAGAACAAGGAGAACATCAGCTTCCAGCTCGTGAACGACCAGAACGGCATGAACGACGTGTTCTTCATCCAGCGCAAAGTGCTGGTGGGGGAGAAGGGATATCTTGAGGAGTCGATCCATCGAAAGGTGGATGAGAAGGCGATGCACATTCTTGCCTTCCGGGGCCTGCACCCGGTGGGGACGGTCTCGCTGATGACCAGCGAGCACTTCTGGCCGCTTCCTATCTCCAAATACTTCGATATCCAGAAAGTGCTCAAGACCCGCAAGGCGGCTGAGATCATCCGCCTGGCCGTGTTGCCCGAAATGCGCAACACCTCCGCGTCCATCGGCTTGATCATCCTGGTATTCCTGCTTGCACGAGCAACCGGGGTGGAGGAGTTGATCATCGATGTGTTCGCCGATGATGAGAAGACGATCAAGCTGTACAAGAAGTTCGGCTTCGTGGAAGTCGGCACCTACAACTCCCCTTCTGCTGTTACCGTGATGGTACTGCAAAGCAAATCCACCCTTGAGAAGGACCGAAGCCAGCTCAGGCATTTTGTACGTCCTCTCTTTTCAAGACTCAGGACGCTCTTCGATTTCGGTCCCTACACCCAAGCCGTCCACGATGAAATGGACCGCATCCTGAGTGTGGACAAAGAGGAACCCGTGGAGATAGAAGCGATTTAGACTGGAACGGTGAACACCTTCTGGGTCGGGTAGGCAAAGTCGATGCCCTCAGCACTGAACTTCTTGAGCAAGGCCAGGTTGATCTCCTGTTGTACATCCATGTAAATCAGGTAATCGGGAGAGGGTACAAAGTACACCGTCTCGAAAACCAGGGCGGAAGCCCCGAAGGTTTGGAGATGGGAACGGTCGCAGATTACGCCTTCGATGGTTTGTACGTTGGCGATTGCTTCCTTGATGATTCCCACCACCTTTTCCACCTTCTCGATCGGGGTCTCGTAGGGAATCGTAATGGTGGAGACCACGCGCCGACGTTGCATCTGCTTGTAGTTGTGAATCCGGCTTGATGTCAGATCGGAGTTGGAGATAATGAGGACTTCTCCGCTGAGAACCCTGATGCGGCTGCTCTTGATGCCGATCCGCTCGACTACGCCCGACTTGTCCCCGAATACGATGAAGTCGCCGAGTGCGAAGGGATGGTCGAAGAAGATTACGAAGTAGCTGAACAGGTCACCCAGAATTCCCTGAGCGGCTATGGCAACGGCGATACCGCCGACTCCCAGTCCTGCAAGGGCTGTGGTTATGTTGAAGCCCAGATTGCTGATCAAAATGAGAAATCCAACGACCCACAACAAGAGTTTTACGAAGGAGAGCAGCGGCTTGAGGTTTTTCGCATGCTCGTGGTTGGCATATTCCTTCTCAAAATACTTGGAGAAACTCAACTCAATGGCCTTGTTGACCGACCGTACAATGATGATGGTCATGATTACAGCGAAGACTATTTGAACAATTCTGTGAATTTCATCTGCGAACGAGACACTATTGAGAAAGATGGAGAGGGAGGCGAGGAAGAGCAGGGGGATGGCAATGCGTTTGGTGAAGCGCAACGCGGGAAGTGCAAAGGTCCTGACGCTTTTTTCATCCTTCATTTTGAGCGCTTCGAGCTTTTTGATGCGCTTGCCCAAAATGGCGTTTGCCGCCAGCAGCACGATAAAGGTGCCGATGAGTATGAAGAAGGAGACCATATACTGTTCTTGGAAGGTTTGCAAAATGTGTGTGATGTCTGTCATGCAGTCACTATACTATACTTTTTGTCCGCCATCCATCAGCTTGGATGCCTCGCTGAACCCAATCCGGCATGACTGCTGTCGCCTTCGATGACCAGGTTCCCTTGTATCGTCTCCAACCTGAGATGGAGCATCCCATCGATACTATCATAGATGGGCCGCTTGCGCCGCCCAACATCCGTAAGCCTGATATGAACCTTCTCCCATCTGAAGGTGTTCTCTCCGATGTGGATGAGAGACAACACCTGCTTTGTTGGTTGCTGGACTGCAATCTTGAAGTACCAGCCTTCAAAGTAGTGGTATTTTTTCTTGGTTCCTTGGAACCGTTCGGGATGGAAGAGCTTCCATTCTCTCAAGATGGTTCCTCAGATAATGGCTGGATGGCAACAGTGATAGGAGCCTTTGCAGAGACCTGAATTGTGCTGTGTGAAGGTAGGGAGAAATGTGTTTATTTTTCCTGCTATGCGGCCTTGAAAATTCCTGCAAAACTTGCAGAAAAACGCGTAAAATATAGCGACCTTTTTTTACCTTGGTGATACACTGTTGATGACGATCATGAAGAGTCGAAAGGACCGTTGGTTTGGTCGTCAAGGACGATTTTTATGGGACAGTTCAATACTAACGAGCATGTTATTATTGATGATGTCGAGCCTCCGCTTATACGGAGCGGTGCAGATGCGGTTGCACCGAAACCTCATCACCAGAACGGCAGCCTTCAAGAGTCGAGATTTCCTCTGGAAGGTAGAATCGAAGAGTTCAGGAAGCACTACTTCCCGGACGCGACCGATGCGATGTGGAATGACTGGCACTGGCAGCTTTTCCATCGAATCACCACCTATTCCGACCTGTGTCGGTTCCTCACTCCCACTCAAAGCGAACGTGAAGCCCTGGCGAGTGCGGACACCTTGTTCCCCTTCTCGGTAACCCCCTACTATCTCAGCCTCATTAACCCGGACGACCCGCAAAGCGCAATTCGCAGGACTGTCATACCCTCCATCGAGGAATCGTATGTAGGAAAAGGTGAGAGCGCAGATCCTTTGGCCGAGGAGCATACCACCGCCGTACAGGGCTTGGTGCACCGCTATCCCGACCGAGTGCTTTTTTTGACCACCAGCTTTTGCAGCACCTACTGCAGGTACTGCACCCGATCGCGCATGGTCGGAGGACACACCGAAGCCCTGCAGAAGCATTGGGAAGAGGCTCTGGCATATATCACCGAACATACTGAAGTACGCGATGTGGTCATCAGCGGCGGTGATCCGCTCACCCTCTCGGATGAGATGCTCGACTATCTGCTTGGCAGGGTAACCGGCATCGAGCATGTAGAGATGGTGCGCATCGGTACAAAGGTTCCGATGGTCATGCCTCAGCGGATCAATGAGAGCCTGCTTGCCGTTCTGCGCAAATACAAGCCGATTTACATGAGCATCCATGCCACTCATCCTGATGAGCTGACAAGGGAAGCGGCAAGGGCCTGCAATGCCCTGGCCGACAACGGGGTGGTCCTGGGCAGCCAGACGGTATTGCTCAAAGGCGTAAATGATTCGGTGCCTGTGTTGACCGATTTGTTTCACAAGTTGCTGCGGGTCAGGGTGAAACCCTACTACCTCTTTCAATGCGACCCCATTTCCGGTTCACAGCACTTCAGGACGACTGTTGACAAGGGCAAGGCTCTGATGCAGGGGCTTCGGGGCTTTACCAGCGGCTATGCGATTCCCCAGTACGTCATCGACACTCCCGGAGGCGGCGGCAAGGTCCCCATTCTGCCTCAGTACGAAGTAGGACAGGATGATGAGCATCTGTACCTCAGAAATTATGAGGGAAAGGTGTTCTCCTATCCCACTGCAAGGGAGAATGCGACGTGCTGATCGGAATGACCTATGATTTGAAGGATGATTACCTCAAAGAGGGGTACGCACCTGAATTGGTTGCCGAGTGCGACAGCATTGTCACCATCGATGCCATCAATGCGGCTTTGCAGAAACTTGGCCATCAGACGGTGCGGATCGGCAACGTGAAGGCCTTGGTGGGCTTTCTTGCTGCAGGGAAGACCTGTGATTTGGTCTTCAACATTGCAGAGGGAATGCACGGCCTCTTGCGGGAGTCGGTAATCCCCGCCCTTTTGGATGCCTACAGGATTCCCTATGTGTTCAGTGATTCCTTTGTACTGGCGATCTGCCTGCATAAAGGTTTTACCAAAGAGGTGGTCAGGAAGGCCGGAGTGCCTACTGCAGACTATTGCGTTCTCTCCCACCCACAAGACTACAAGAAGGTTGATCTTCCCTATCCTCTCTTTCTCAAGCCTGTCGGCGGGGGGACCGGGATTGGAATTACAGCTTCCAATAAAGTCACCGATCCAGGGCAGCTGAAGAACGTCTCTGAATCCTTGCTTGCCTCCTATGGGCAGCCGGTGTTGGTGGAGACCTTCCTCAGCGGCAGGGAGTTCACCGTCGGTATTACGGGAACAGGAGATGAGGCGGTGTGTACCGGGGTGATGGAAATCATCATCGACCACCATAGCGACGGGGGCATCTATTCCTACAAGACCAAGCAGGAGTATGTGACCACAACCCGCTATGAGAAGCCTGATTCGGTTGCATGGAAAGCATGCGAGAAAGTCGCCTTGACGGTCTGGCGTGCGCTCGGATGCCGGGACGGCGGGAGGATTGATGTGAAGATGGATGAGAAGGATGTGGTGCACTTCTTGGAAGTGAACCCGCTGGCCGGCCTGCATCCCATCGACTCCGACCTTCCGATACTGAGCAGGATGCACGGACTGTCCTATGATGATCTCATAGGGAGAATCGTGTATTCTGCGCAAAAGAGGCTTGGCCTATGAAGGTTTTGATTCTCACCGATAGCCGAAAAAGCATCATGAGCGAGGATGAGGCGGATACTCTGGCCCAGGTCAAGGCGGTAAAGAAGGCATTGCTCCGTCTCGGCCATACGGTAGAAGTGGCTGCCTTTTCCTTGAATCTGAATCTCACTGCCCGCCGCATTGAGAAGTCGGGGTGCGACTTTGTGTTCAACCTGGTGGAGAATCTGAGTTCAAGTCGTCTCTTGCATTTGGTCCCCCTGTTGTGCCAAACTCTCTCGATTCCCTATAGCGGGGGTGATGCTTATACGCTTTCGGTAACCGGGGACAAGGTGGTTGCCAAAAAACAGCTGAATCTTGGCGGACTTCCTACTCCGCTGTGGCTGGAACGAGGCGGTGACTGCTCATCCTTCCTCTCCTTTCCCCTGATGGTCAAACCCATTGCACAGGAGGCTTCGGTGGGTATCACCGATGCCTCGGTGAGAACCTTTACGGATGCCGGGGAGCTCTCTTCGTATCTGGATGAGCATCCCGATCTTTTTGCAGAATGCTACATCGACGGACGAGAGTTCAATCTCTCGATTCTGCCGGGGGGCAGGGTGCTTCCGGTCTGTGAGATGTGCTTTGTCGACTATCCCGCTGACAAGGTGAAGATTGTTGGGTATGAGGCGAAGTGGCAGGAGCAGTCATTTGCCTATCAGCATACCCAGCGTTCCTATACGTTCGGCAGAGACGACCAAGGGTTGGTCGAAGAGCTGAGGGGGCTTGCCAAGGCAGTGTATGAACTGTTTGGAAACAGTGGGTATGCCCGCGTCGATGTGCGGGTTGACCAACAGAAAAAGCCGTTCATCCTGGAGATGAACAGCAATCCGTGTATAGCAGCCGACAGCGGTTTCATCGCAGCGGCTTCCCAAGCAGGTATGACCTATTGCGAGGTCATTGAGCAATTGCTCAGGAGATAGTGGATGCAATTTCGCGAACAACCAATATATGAGGATATGGAGGCTGTCGCTTCCATTTTGAAGAACTCAGGCTTCTTCAACGAGGAAGAGCAGGAGGTCGGCGTATCGCTGGTGCGTGAAAGGCTCGAGCAGGGGGAGAAGAGCCTCTACTTCTTCCAGTTCGCCCAAGAGGGTGCACAAGTGCTCGGATATACCTGTTTCGGACCTATCCCGGGAACACGATTCAGCTATGACCTCTACTGGATCGCCGTCGACCCGGCGTATCAAAGACAGGGTATCGGGGGGCTTCTCTTACAGCAGACCGAGGCACAAATCGAGCGCAGGGGCGGCAAACGCATCTACATCGAGACATCCTCACAGTCCCTCTACCTCCCCACCCGCAGCTTCTATACCCGTCACGGCTACATCCTGGAAGGACAGCTGAAAGATTATTATGCCCCCGGTGATGACAAGCTGTTGTACGTCAAAGGGTGGTAAGCCATGGACTTCCAAATTCGGAGCTTCCAACACAACGCTGTTATCCCCGATATCGAGGGTGTGCACAATCTTGTGAAGCAGCAGCTGACGTTTATCGGCTATACCCCGACATATCAAGATGTTGCTTCCGTTCTGGCCAATGCCATGAAAGAGGAGAGTCGTGCGGTGCTCTGGGTGGCATACCAACAGGACCGTGCGGTAGGCATGGCATTCGGCAATGTCTGCTGTGGATTGGAGAGCGGCGGCGACTACCTGTGGCTCAATGAGCTCTATGTGGCAGAAGAGGCCCGCATTCATGGCTTGGGAACGAAGCTGTTGACCGAGGCCCAACGGTGGGCGAAAGAGATGGGCTGCACCTATCTTGCGATGGTGACCCATCCGCGAAATGAGCGGGCACAACACCTCTATGCCGGTGAAGGATTCGAGCTTGAGAGCTTGGTTTGGGTGGATAAGTACCTATGATGTGAGCGCTTGCTCCACCAACGATACGATGATTTGCTCGAAGCTGAACCCCCACTCCTTGGACAGATGGTAGAATCCGTAGAAGCTCGGGTTTGCATTCAGTTCCAGGATGTACGGCCTCTTGTTTGTATCGACGCGATAATCCACTCGAGCATATCCGTACAGGTCGAATACTTTCCAGCATGATTGAGCAAGCTGTTCCAACTGCCTGAGAAGGGGTTTGTCAGCCTCATCGTGTGTGTACTTTGCGCTGATGTGTTCATAGCCGAAGGTTTGCTCCGTCCATTTGGCATCATAGGTGATGATTTTCGCTTTCTGTCCATAGTCATTGAAGACCCATTCATACGGGGGGAGGATGTGTACTTCCTTCTTTGTGCCGTACATGCAGACGGTGAACTCCCTGCCGTCGATGTACTGTTCGGCAAAGCAGGGGCAGCCTAGCTGCGATTCTTTCTCTCTCAGCATCGCCTCCACTGCTTCGTGCTCGACGAGGCACTGTTCATCAAGGCCTACCGATGCGTCCCCTTCGATGGGCTTTATCAGATAAAGCCCCTTTTCACTCTCCTTGCTGTACAGGGCGGGAGTCGGCAGCCGGTGGTCGTCCATCAATCTTTTTGCCAGCACCTTGTTGGTGGTGAGAAAGAGATTGGCCAGCGAACAGCCGGTATACTTCAGGTGCAGGCTTTCAAGAATTCCCGGTACCAAATAGGAGAGCGTTTCCTCCTTGGGTGCCGAATCGACGAGATTGAAAACAACCATGTTCTTGTCAAGCTGCTCAAGTTCCGTAAGCGAGTAGGGAAGCAGTGTTGCTGAAAACCCTTGCTTGGTGAGTATTTCCTCGATCCATCGGGCTTGGCGAAGAATATCCAATACGTCCTCTGGGGCGTCTGAAGGAATCTGGTTGTGGAGGATGATGACCTGTTGCATGATGATGGTTCATCATTTCCCTGCGACCGATGTTTGTCAAGGATGGCGGGGTGGTGATGCAGTGTTTTCGGTGTGAGAGAAACGCCAAGAGCAATGTGTCGATGACTATTCGGAAGAATGAAGACGCTGAAAAAAATGCTTGACAGATTCTCTGGATAGGGTAAGATTGTTGCATGCAATAAAAAAGTTGCATGCAACAATGCTCTTGTACCAAGCATATTGGTACTCTCCTAAGGAGGAGATCATGAAGAAACTTTTGGTTTTGGCAATCGTTCTCGCACTTGTATTGCCACTCTTTGCCGCAGGGGCAAAAGAGGAGACAATCGAGAAGTATCCATCCAGGACCGTCAGGGTAATCATTCCCTGGTCCGTAGGTGGTATGACCGACGTGTTGACCCGACCGGTCGCCAGTCATCTGGAGAAGCAGTTTGGTGTCCCGTTCGTAGTTGAGAACAAGCCCGGTGGGGGTGGCGTCGTCGGTTCGTTGGAAATTGAGAAGGCTGCCAATGACGGCTACGTCATCGGAACCACTTCCATGTCCACCGTCTCTGCAAAATATGTCTCCCCGATCTATCCAGACATCTACAACGTAGAACTCATCAGCCAGGTCATTACGATCCCTGCAACGGTCACCGTCAATGCAAACAGTCCCTTCAAGACCCTTCAGGACTTGATCGACTATGCAAAGGCAAACCCCGGCAAGTTGACCAACTCCAACTCCGGTACCGGTGCAAGTGCTCATATCTATGCTGCATACTTTGAAGCCATGGCCGGCATCAAGGTCAACCATATCCCGTATCCTGCGTATGCAGAGGCGGTCACCGCCCTTCTTGGTGGACACGTCGATATGACCAACATTCCGCTTCCCGATCTTTCTGCACACGTTGATAGCGGTTCTTTGCGCCTCTTGGCCATTGCATCTGCAGAACGCCATCCATCCTATCCCGATGTACCTACCCTCAAGGAACTGGGCATCGATGCAGTGATGGGCAACTACAGTGGCTTTGTGGCTCCGAAGGGAACCGATCCTGAGAAGGTCCGCATCATCGACGAGGCAATCGGTCGAGCAATGCAGGACGAGACCATCAGAAAGTTCCTCATCGATGCAGGATATCAGCCTGTCTACCTGAACAGGACCCAGTTCGCCGACGTAATCAAGGATGCTGAGAAGCAGCTTGACTTCCTGGTGAACGAGCTGGGCATCAAGTTCATCGACGACTGATTACACAGGCGAGTATCCGAAGTATACTGGAGTATCGTCCCCAATCAACATTGGGGGCGATATTCACTGCCTCCCAACCGTGTTTTTGGAGAAACGAATGACAAAGAAAAACTCTGATATCATTGCAGGAATAGTGTTCTTCGCTTTTGCAGGCCTGCTCTATATCGCTTCCGGCTTCATGCCGACGAGAACCGGAGGCATTGCAGCCCTCAATACCGGTTTCTATCCACGAATTCTTGCCATCCTGCTGGCGGTTCTATCGGTTTTGATGGTTATTGAGGCTCTTCGAACCCAAAACACCACCAAAGTGGAATCGTGGTGGAACAGCAAAACAGCTTTCTTGATGTTCCTGGTCACGCTGGTCATGCTGATTCTCTATGTATTCATAATGAAGATTTTAGGCTTTGCAACCGCAAGCTTTGTTTTCATCACTTCCTTGATGTGGATGCTCACCGACAAACAAGGACGCAAACCTGTATTGATACTGGGTGTCTCGATGGGAATTACGGCCATTATTTACATTATTTTTAAGATGATTCTCTCCATTCCCTTCCCCCAAGGGCTCTTGATTTAACCAGATAAGGAAACCACCATGGAACTTTTTTCAATGGATCTTTACCTCTCCGGATTGCACTTCTTCACCAATCCAGTCATATACCTGTCATCCTTTTTGGGAGTACTGATCGGTATCGTATTTGGTGCACTCCCGGGCCTGACTGCAACTATGACCATTGCAGTCTTCATCCCCTTTACGTTCGGGCTTTCCCCAGTCATTGCCTTTGCCTTTTTGCTCGGTCTTTATTCGGGCTCGGTATATGGAGGCTCCATTTCAGCAATTCTCATAAATATTCCCGGTACTCCATCAGCCATCGCCACCAGCCTTGATGGCTATCCGCTCAGCCAGATGGGAAGAGCAGGGGAGGCTATCGGCATTTCTACGATCAGCTCCACCCTCGGAGGCTTCTTCAGCGTCATCGTACTGATGTTCGCCGCTCCGGCCATTGCAAGCGTCGCCCTTAAATTCAGTGCCGAAGAGTATGTCGGTATTACCCTCATCGGCTTGAGCATCATCGCCATCATCAGTCCGGGCTCTACCGTCAAAGGATTGATGAGCGGCGTTATCGGTCTGATCATCGGCATTGTCGGCATGGACCCCATAACCGGCTATCCCCGTTTCATCATGGGCCGGGCCGAGCTTTTGGAAGGCATCGACTCCATCCCGGTAATGATCGGAATGTACGGGCTCTCGGAGATGTTGGTGCAGATTTCCAGCTCCGAATACAAGGTTTCGGTAAAGCAAAAGCTGGCCAAACTAGTTCCTCCCATCAAGGACATCAAGCAGATTTTTGGTACCGTTGTCCGCTCTTCTTTCATTGGTGTCCTGATCGGAGCACTCCCCGCCGCCGGCGGCTCTATTGCAGCCTTGGTTGCCTATGGACAGGAAAAGCGCTTCGGCAAGCGCAAGGAACTCTTGGGAACCGGTATCATTGAAGGGGTGGCAGCCCCTGAGGCGGCTAACAATGCCAGTACCGGCGGTGCCTTGATTCCCATGCTCACCCTTGGTATTCCCGGAGATGCAATGACGGCAGTTCTGATGGGCGGCCTGATCATCCAAGGCCTCAGACCGGGTCCGCTGTTGTTCCAGCAGCAGATGCCCTTCGTCTCCTCAATTTTCATCAGCCTGCTGCTCTCGGTTGTGTTCATGTGTATCCTGGGCCTGTTGGGAGCTCCTGTTTTCGCCAAGCTGATCAGCTTTCCCAAGAAGTATCTGATTCCCGCCATTCTGGTCTTTAGTTTGGTAGGTTCCTATGCCATCAGCAACTCCATCTTCGATATCTGGGTGTTGATCATCAGCGGTATCGTCGGATTTTTGTTTCGAAAGATCGGCCTTCCGATTGCACCAATTATTTTGGGTATGATTCTCGGTCCGCTTTTCGAAAGCAATTTCCGTCGTGCTCTCATGCTCTCTGGCGGCAACTGGGCGACATTCGTACAGAGACCGATCAGTCTTGCGTTTCTCATCGTCGTGGTTGTGGTCCTGACCGGCCCGGCGATTATGAAGAAATTCAATAAAACACTTATCAGGGGTAACTAATGAAGCTTGAATCCGATAGCATCCTGCTCTCGCCACAGAAAATTGGCAATCGTATCGCCCAGAACCGTTTTGTAGCCCAACCGATGGAAGGCAATGACGCCGTCGGGGGCAAAGTCTCCGATCGGGCCATCAAACGGTATGCAAAGCTTGCCGAGGGCAAGTGGGGGGTTATTGTCATCGAAGCCTTGGCGGTTGCAGATGATGCGCTTGCACGCAAGAACCAGATGGTGATCAACTCTGAAAATCTTCCCGGCCTCAAAGCGTTGGTGGAAGCGATGAAAGCAGCCGATCCCAATGTCTTGGTTCTGTTTCAGGTGACCCACTCCGGACGCAAGAGTGGACGTGACTTCTCCCGTCCCACCGCCTTGTACAAGGCCGAGAGTTGGGAGCACCTGCTGACCACCGAAGAGATCGATGAGATTCAGCGCCTGTTCATAGAAGCTGCCTTGATCAGCGAGGCTGCCGGTGCCGATGGTGTCGACTTTAAGATGTGCCATGGGTATCTGGGTTGTGAAATGCTCAGGCCGGGCAACCAGCGTTCCGACAAGTGGGGAGGATCTTTTGAGAACCGCACCCGCTTCCTTGCCGAGTCGATTCCCCAAATCAAGACACGCCTTACCAACAAGGATTTCATTATCGGCAGCCGAATCTCCTACTGGGAAGGCATAAAAGGCGGTTGTGGTACGGCCTCGGCCAGCGACGCCGTGGAAGACCTCTGTGAGATGGACCTCGTCATCTCTCTGATGGCCGACCTTGGCATGGACTATGTCAATGTTTCGGCAGGAATTCCAGGAGTGACCAGCGAGATCACCCGGCCGACGGCAACATCGAAGTGGTTCTACCTGCATCAATTCCGTTACGCCCGCCGTGCAAAGGCTTTGGTGGGGGACCGGATGATGGTGTTCGGCTCAGCTTACTCGGTGTTGCAGGAGGAAGGGGTACGCGAGGCAGAGAGCAATATCAGGCTCGGATATGCCGATTTTGCTGGGTGGGGACGGCAGACACTTTCCGATCCCTTGTTCCCGAAGCGACTTGCCCTCGGCGATGAGGTGGATTATTGTAAGTTATGTTCGGGTTGTTCCAAATTGATGATCAAGCAAGAGGAGGTAGGTTGCATAATCTACCCCTCCCTTAACTGATGCAGGGTGATGATGGCAAAGAAAGTGACGGTCTACGACATTGCAAAGGCACTGGATATTTCACCCAGTACCGTTTCACGGGTTCTCAACAACTCCTCTCTGATCAGTGAGGAGAAGCGGGAGCTGATCCTTCGTACAGCCGAAGAGATGCACTACGAAAAGCGTTCCATCAAGAAGCAAAAGGGTAGGGCCATCATCACCATCCGTCTTTTCCTTCCGATGGCAAAGTTCAGCTACATCCACCTGTTTTATGATGTTGCAGAACTTTTGGAAGGAGTTCAACAGGGTTTCGGAGAGACTCGGATCAATATTATAACCAGTCTGAACGATGGCGATGCATCTCTTTTTGACTCCAAAAAGCTCGGAGACATCGATGGATGTATCTTTGCTTTCACCAAACCTTCCGTGCAGATAGAAGAACTATTGGAAGATCGTAGTGTTCCTTTTTTGATGCTCAACCGTTCAAATCCGGAACACAACTATGTCCTGGTGGACAACCTGAGTGGAATGGACAAGCTGGTGGGTGCTATGTATGAGAAGCGAAAGGACAGTCTCAAGCCCTGCTTCATCGGCTTTTCCCAGCTACCATCAGTCAGCGCCCTGCGTGAGCAGGGTGTGATCGAAGCCTGCCAAAGACGTCACATTAGCTTCGACCCGGATCTGGATGTGATCATGGTCGATTCCCTGACAGAGCTGAATTCCAAAGTGATTCCCGCTCTCAAGGAGCGCTCATACAATGCAGTGCTCTGCTTCAATGACCTGATGGCAGTTTCCTTGTATCAAGCAGCCCTACACCAAAACTGGCAGGTTCCCGATCGCTTTTCCCTTTCCGGCTTCGACAACTCTCCGATGCTCCAGCTGATGGACCAACGCATCGATACCATAGAGTTCTCGCTCCGTACCTTGGGGATGGAGGCGGGCCTCTGGTTGAGTTCACGCATCATCGATCGCTCGCAGGCTCCCATTCAGAAAGCTTTGGAAGGACCGTACATTGTAGGAGAAACCATCTGAATGATGCACTTACATGCAACGTGGTCTGTATTGGGGCATATGATCCCGGTGTATCGCACCAAAGCCTTGATAGTTGGATCGGGGGCAGCATCCCTGTCGTGCGCCGTTCACCTCAAGCGAATGGGCGTACACGACATGGTTATTGTCACCGACAACAGCAAGGGTGGCACCAGCCGCAATACCGGCAGCGACAAGCAAACCTATTACCGCCTCAGTGATGCAAGCCCCATTCCCGACTCGCCATATTCCATGGTTGAGTCGTACACAAGAGGCGGATCTGTGCATGGTGATATGGCTTTCGTTGAAGCCCAAAACTCATTGAGGGCTTTCTACAACCTGGTCAGCCTGGGCGTCAACTTTCCAAGCAACCGCTATGGCGGGTACACCGGTTACAAGACCGACCACGACCCGAGCAACCGGGGCATCAGCCTCGGGCCGTATACCTCCAAGGAGATGGTGCGTGTATTGCATGCCGAAGTTGAGAAATGCAACATCCCCCTGTGGGACCGCTGTGATGTTGTTCGGCTGCTTACCGATGAGAATCACGCCATGGTCGGGGCTGTAGTGCTGAACAAGCAAGAAGTGCATAATGAAAACCACGGACTCTGTGTCATTCTTTCCGAGTACGTGGTGCTGGGTACCGGCGGCCCTGCCGGTTTCTATGCCGCCTCTGTCTATCCCCGTGTGCATGTGGGCAGTATAGGCCTGGCGATGGAAATCGGGGCGGAGGCTGTCAACCTGACGGAATCTCAGTTCGGGATTGCAAGTACGAAGTTCCGATGGAATCTTTCAGGCAGCTACCAGCAGGTGCTTCCTCGTTACATCAGTACAGACCGAAGAGGCAACAATCCAGTTGATTTTTTACTTCCCTATTTCAACAATTGGGAAGAGTTGACCAACGCTGTGTTCCTCAAGGGGTATCAGTGGCCCTTCGATGCGGCGAAGGTCTTCGACCAGGGTTCTTCCTTGATCGATTTGTTGGTCTACCATGAGACACAGGTAAAAGGTCGGAGGGTGTTTCTGGATTACTCCAGCAATATCGTGGGTAATCCTGCATGGTCTCCGTTCAGCCGACATTGTGTTCATCCCACCGCGCTTGGATACCTTGACGCCTCGAAGGCTTGGGCTGAAACCCCCTTTGAACGGCTGAAGTTGCTCAATACGGCTGCTGTCGACCTGTATGCAAAGCACGGCATCGACCTTCAGCATGAACTGCTGGAAATCGATGTCTGCGCCCAGCACAACAACGGCGGACTATACAGCGATATCTGGTGGGAATCCACCAACATCAAGGGTTTGTATCCCATCGGTGAGGTGAATGGCAGCCATGGGGTGAGCCGTCCCGGCGGGAGTGCCTTGAATGCCGGCCAGGTCGGAGCACTCCGTGCAGCCCAGCGCATCGCAGCAAGCAGGGATTCTCTGCATGACGTTTCACTCTCAGAGCCAATACAAAGCCAGCTTAAGGAGCTGGTTGGTACGGTTTCTTCGTGGGTGGCTTCTCCAAAGCACAATAGTTTGCAGTCAGCAAAGTATCTGTTGGATGAGCAACTTTCCACCTTGCAAAGGCGGATGTCCAACTTTGCCGGTCCAATCCGCAGGAAAGAGTTGGTTCAGAAGGCCCTGTTGGAGGCGAAAGCCCAGCAACTGGCTTTTGGCAAAGACCTGTCGGTTCCTGTCGAACTTCTGGCCAAGGCTCTCAGGTTGCGGCATATGCTGATAGCCCAGGTTTGGTACCTCTCTGCAATCGACCACTATATCCAACAGGAAGGAGGCAGCAGAGGTTCTTATCTTGTGGTTGACTCGGCAGGCAGGGAAGCCCATCCGCTTGCCGGCCAGTACAGGATCAAGGAAGAGAAAGTACAGCTTCGGTCGGTGATGCAGGTCCTCTACCTTGATGCACAAAAAAAGCTCTGTCATCGGTTTGACCAATGCAGAGCCGTTCCATCTGAGTCATTTTGGTTTGAACAGGTGTGGAAGGAGTATCAGAGCGGTCTTCATCTCCTATAGTCTGGGGATGGCCAACCCGCCATCGACGGTGATGACCGTACCGGTGGAGAAGGGCAGCCCCCCCTGCAGCAGTGAATTCACCGTTCTGCCGATGTCCTCGGGCAGGCCCCAGCGCATTTGCGGGACGATTCCCTGCTCCAGGAGGGTATCATATTTCTGCTGTACCGTAGAGGTCATGTCGGTCTTGATAATACCCGGCCTGATCTCGTATACAAGGGTTCCATCACCGGCGAGCCTTGCAGCAAACAGCGAGGCTGCCATGCCGAGGCCTGCTTTGCTGATACAGTATTCAGAGCGGTTTACCGAGACCATGGCAGCGGAGACCGATGTGATGAAAATGATGGTTTTGCCCTGCAGTGCATCGGCTTGTTTCCAGTGGTTGGCGATTTGCTGGGTAAGCAGAACCGGACCACGGAGATTGATATGCATCAGGCGGTCGAAAGACTCTTCGCTCATATCCAGAAGGTCCGCCCGCTGCGAGGGAGCAACGCCGGCGTTGTTTACCAAGCCGTCGAGGGAACCGGTTGCTGCGAATGCCTGCTCGATGAGCTGGTTTCGCTCTTGGGTGTCGGAGATGTCGGCTTTGAGGATAGGGAAGGACTGGTCGGAATCGATGGCAGCCTGGTTGCAGAGCCGCTGTGTCTCTCGGGCAGCTACCTCGTTTCCAGCATAGTTGATGAGTACGGAAAAGCCGTTGGATGCAAGAGTGAGACAAATGCCTCGTCCAATGCCTCTGCCGCCGCCGGTGACAAGAATGGTTTTTGCCATAGAAATCCTCCATATTGTTGCATGCAACAATATGAATTGTGTAGTCTTTATCCGTATCTGTCAAGAGCATTCAGCAGAAGCTGATACGAACAGGAGATGTACATGGGTCGAGCCAACCTACGTACTTGGCTCTCCCATTGGAAGGTAGGAAGGCTTTCTCCTACACAATCATGACTGTCGTGGTGCAGACTCTCCGGTGGAGTATGATTGGGCTCATTGCATGAAAAAGGAGCCCTTCCGGGCTCCCTCTGCTGCTTGATGTAAAGTCTAGTACCTGTTGTAAGAAGGTCTGCGTTCGGTTCTTTCTTTTGCGATGGCTTCGTTGACCCTGAGGTTTCTTCCATCGAGCTCACGGCCGTCAAGCTGGCTGATTGCTGCAACTGCTGCGCTATCGTCGTCCATCTCAACAAAGGCGAAGCCCTTGGGACGGTTGGTGTCGCGATCCATGATGATGCGGGCGCTCATTACGTCGCCGTACTGTGCGAACAAAGAGTACAAAGCCTCTTCAGAAGTCTGGTAGCTCATGTTTCCTACATAAATTTTTTTTGCCATGATAATTTCCTTGCGCAGGTCGTTGCCTGCTTTCTGTGGGTGTCTTAGGAGTTTGGTACAGTTTCGATCGATTACCCGTCAGAAGTGCATGGAAGTCAAGCAGCATGGCTACAAAGATAGGATCGTCAGCAAAAAGGAACACAAAGTCTAAGCTCCTTCAGCCTACGGGGTATCGGACAAAGAGTCAATACCATTGAGAAAAATAAGTGTTTATTTTTCTAGAATTAAGAAAGAAACGATTTGAAAGCTTCTAGATTGGACCAACCCGGATAGGCCTGTTTTGTCTCAATTCTTCCAATCAATTGCACTACCAGATCGTTTACCGGTGTGGCGATACCTGCTCTTTTCCCTTCCTTGGACAGGATACCGTTGATGCTTTCTACCTCGCATTTTTTCCCCTTCTCAATATCCTGAAGCATGCTGGGCTTGAGACTCGCATGTTTCTTCATGGCGAGGGGAATAAGCCGGAAGCTGAGCTTCTGTTTGAAACTGCCTTGGTAGTTGAACAGCTTCTCCAGGGTCTTCCCCTACACCGGCTCGAAGGTGATGCCCAAGCGGTGGCCGGTATCGAAACACTCCTTGAGGATCAACTGGGCGATGCGACGCGATTGCTTGTTCTTTGCAACCTCGCCGAAGGTGCATCCCAGCACGGTGGCAGTACCACTGAAGGAGACATTGATCAAGAGCTTGGACCATCTGGCCCCGATGAAGTTCTCTTCAAGAGTGACCGGTCCCATGACGCCAAGCATCGATGCAACGGCTTTCAGCATCTCCTCCCGGCCCTTGCCTAGCATCCCCAGGCTGAAGGCGAGGGCCTCTGGCTCACTGGTCAGTTCTGCCACCCCGCTCTCTTTCAAGGTCGCTCCCCAGCCGATCGCACAGCCTGCGACCCGCTGTTCACCCAGTACTTGGGCCAACTCGCTTTCCGGCAGGCCGTTCTGCATGGTGACCAACAGTCCGTCCTTTGCAAGATAGGTACAAAGAAAGGTGGCCACCTTGCGGTTCTCCAGTTGTTTGGTCAAGAGGAAGATCAGGTCGTAGGTCCCCTGCATCTGCTCGGGCAACCGTGCTTTCACCGGTACACTGAAATCGGCCTTTCCTACGATGCGAGCCCCT
>Ga0228535_1001576_pt1 | contig 32617 bp, 28 predicted proteins | sample SJ1metagenome_FD_168457 | JGI IMG/M metagenome (GOLD analysis project Ga0228535, IMG submission 168457) | Enriched culture of PCE-dechlorinating microbial communities from Ithaca, New York, USA - SJ1 | ecosystem: Engineered > Modeled > Simulated communities (microbial... > Unclassified | place...
AAACAATGATCTCTCCCCCCGACATCAGTGCATATTGGATGCTGAAAGCCCCGAGATTCTCGACAATGTTGGTTGCGATGGTATGGGCTTGGTTCCGAACTGCTTCATAGGGGTCGCTTTGGGCAAAAAGCAAGGCAGGCAACACGACGAGAAAGAGCAATGCAGATAACACCAGCTTGCATGAAGGGTGTTTTGTTGTGTTCATCATACACTCCTTGTTACGGGAAAGTTCTTCTGCCACCAAGAGAGAAATCTGCAAAAGCGTGTGAACTGAGGTCGGCGATGACAATTGTTGCGTGTTCTGATGGCTCTTTATCATACCACAAAAGGGTGAGCCTCTTGGATGAGAAGTTAACCTTTTTTGCAGAGAGTGGAGAGTTCTCTGATTGCAGGCAGAGAGAGCGACTGCTGTCTTCCCATGCAGATTTCGTCGTGTTGTTTTTCTCCATATCCAGTTATAGTTAACACCTATCTAAAAGTTCAGATAGATTGTCCGGAGGTACTGCTTCTGAAACACCTGGTCGATGATTGTACGAAGCTTATACAAGATATGATCGAGGGACTGGTCGGAGAGCATGTGTCGGATACAGTTGCTGTGAACGTCTGTCCTGCTATGCGGTAGTGGGTATCTTCGGTGTACCTCTGTCCTCCAAAACCGTCTTGGACGGTATACAAGTCCGTAGGAGAGCTGTTATAGAGCAGCATACCAAGCGGGTCAAGCAGGTTATAGGTATCCTTAAAGGCTGATAAGCAATCAGTATCGAAATATATAGGATCAATCGACATACTCGTCTCAGGGCCGAACACTATGTCTGCTCTAAATGCATCGAGGAGTAACTCTTCATATTTTCCTGTTGTAATATTGCCATCGGTTGAGGCTTTTGCTATTTTGCAAGAGCCTCATTAAGCTAATTTATATGACAACATTATTATGATTGATCTCTATTGCCAGAGAATTATGAGCCTACATATCATGAAACTATCACCGATTTATGAAGACCTTCCTCGATTTCCTTGGAGTAATTGGATTATGTGTTCATCGCAGTTTCTCAAGCAGTATGAAAAGCCCCACACTTTCTGGAGAACTCCAAAAAATGTGGGGCTTATACCTTACTTATTGTAATGTTTCTTTTAGAAGCCGAAAGCAACGCCTATCTTACCCGTAATCGTGTAACCTTCAACATCATAATCTACCGTAGTCGAGCTTCCTCCGAGAGTGTATGTACCCTGCTCGGTGAGGGGGAATGCGAGGTCTACACCTCCGACAACTGCAAAGGAATCGGATAGATGAATCAACAGGTCACTTACAATGATTGCACTGAGCGTATTGAAGTTAATTACATAATCAGTTCCCAGAATACTGCCGGTTCTCGCATACCGCTCGTACATCATTCCCGCTCCAAGTTCAAGAGCGAGCATATCTGTCATGCTGAGTCTGAATTTTGCGGCAGCTCCAACATTCCATGTCAAAGGATAGTCCTCGACTTCCAGCTCTTCTCCGTCCCTTTGGTGAATGGCTGTCTTTGCAAAACCAGCTTGGAATCCTATTCCAACAGGGGCATCGCCAATACCTATGGTTCCTGCGATATTCAAACCGATAGGGATGATGGTGTGGTCTTCAGTTCCCGTTTCCTGTTTGACAGAGGCTGTGCCCTGGACGCCTAACCAGCTTGGTGCTGCAAATAGTAGTCCGGTTGTCAGCAATGTGATTGCCAACACAAGTAACATTTTTTTCATGATTTTTCTCTTTTCCTAGGATTTGTCCTAGAATCTTTTATGAGCAGAGGGGATGCAGAATAACAAGTACCTAATATCAATATACACCAATAATCATTAAATAACAACAATAAATAATAATAAAAGATATTAATTGATAATTAAGTCATATATTGGTCTATAACGAAGTGTTTTCTATCCCCTAAGTTAGTAATCCTTTAAAAGTTACAAGCGGTTTTCTGACATCGCGGGAAAATCACCTTGTATTCTAAATAAACGAGTCTCTATATCGAATTGGGTTGTTGCCAAAGAAACGTAGGAGTCAGCAGCGCGAAAAGGCCTGTAGATTGTCTTTCTTAATAATAAGTATTATTATTAATATACGTCCACAAAGCACAGTTTCCCTAGGAGACATCATGAATCTATTTCTGGAAATCCTCGTCATTTCCTTCGGTATCAACACCCTGTTCTTCGTGTACGCCTTTATACGAAAAACCGATGTGGTAACAGACCTCTCCTATAGTCTGAGTTTCTTGCTTGCTGTCCTCTACTTGTATGTACTACATGCTGAGAAAGCCCTCTTGCAGACACTGCTGCTTGCTGTTGTGTCGCTTTGGGCGGTGCGGTTGGGCTCATACCTGCTGAGCCGCATTCTTGCGACCAAAGTCGATCATCGGTTCGATGACAAGCGTAATTCGTTTGTGAAATTCGGAACCTTCTGGCTTTTGCAGGCAACCGCCGTATGGATAATCCTGTTACCGGTTACGTTTGCGATGGGTCGGCAAGGCTTGCAGATCAATTATCCTTTCCTTGTGGGAGGATTGGTTGTCTCCCTATTTGGTCTTGTCTACGAGACGATTGCCGATTATCAGAAGAACACCTTTAAAAAGAAGAACCCCAAGAGACTCGTTACCTCCGGCCTTTGGGCTTATAGCCGTCATCCGAATTACTTTGGTGAGGTGTTGGTATGGTGGGGAATTTTTGTGATGGTTCTTCCCTATCTGAGAAGGTTCAATTATCTCGTTGTCTTCGGGCCCGTATTCATAACCCTGTTGCTGCTGTTTGTGAGCGGCATCAATCTCCTGGAAGCCTCCTGGAAAGAGAAGTATGGAAACGAGGCTTACTACCAGGAATATGTGCGCCAGACCTCCTTGTTTATTCCCTGGAGAAAGAGGTCCTGATGGGCAACCTGCTCGTAACGACTGCACTCTGCCTTTTTGGGTATCTATTGGGTGGCATTCCCACCGCGTACCTTGTTGCGAAGAGAAAACACATCGACTTGCGCGAGAAGGGTAGTGGAAACCTCGGGGCCACCAATACAAGCAGGACTCTTGGGTTTCGCTATGGCGTTGCAGTAGGGGTCATAGACCTGCTCAAGGGAGTGGTTCCCTCCTTGTTTGCTCTGAACTTTTTCTCCCTGCCTGCTGTTTCGCTTCTGTGTATTGGCATGGCTACCATTTTAGGGCATGTCTTTTCTCCCTACCTTGTTTCACAAAGAGGAGGGAAGGGGGTGGCTACCGGAGCGGGGGTGATTGCTGTCCTGTTTCCATCGGCAATACCTGTCGGCCTGGTTGTTTTCTTTTCTGTTGCGATCGGTACCCGGTATGTTTCCTTGGCATCCATTACAACCTACGTCGTACTCATTCCTTATTATCTGATACGTTCCCATATCCAAGGTCAACCGATTGAGTATGCCCGATTGATCTTCTTGTGCTTGTTGTCCTTGTTGATTCTCTTCACCCACAGGACGAACGTCTACCGTCTCATGCATCACTCGGAACCAAAGTTCAGCTTCTCGGCTGACAAGGAGCACAAATGACCATTACAGGAAAAGACCTTTATGGTTCTCTGACTTTCGGCTTCTACAACCTCAGGGAAAACATGCATACGATCAATACCATCAACGTGTTTCCTGTTGCTGATGGTGATACAGGATCGAATATCTCCCATACGCTCAAGTCAATTCTTTCAAATACCGACGGATCGGGTTCCGTTTCCGATATCTCCAATAATTTCGCACGTACGGCCCTTATCGGGGCCAGGGGGAACTCGGGTATGATCATCGCCCAATTCTTCCATGGGTTCTCTCTTATCGCAAATGAGTTCGAAGAGCTTACGCTGAAAACCCTTGTTGCTGCGACGAGAGAAGCGGTGGCCGCAGCCTATCGTGCAGTTGAAACACCTGTGGAAGGGACGATTCTTACCGTTATGAGAAGTTGGGCTGATCAACTTTCCCGTTTTGAGGGCTCAGATATTCCTATTTCCATACAGCTGCGCCGCGCACTGCGTGCTGCAAGGAAAGCTGAGAAGGAGACCACCAACCAGATGGAACTTTTACGTCGTGCAGGAGTGGTCGATGCTGGTGCAAAGGCATTTGTTTCCATTTTGGAAGGAGTTGATCAGTATCTGCTCAACCCAGCGAGAGTATTTTCGGAAACCAACCTGTTGGTGCATGCGGCTTCAAGTACAAGTGAGCCTGCCCATGCTCATGAGAATAGTCGGTATCGTTATTGCACGGAAGCTCTGCTTCGTATTCCACAAGGACGACAGCAGCAGGTACGGGATGCTGTGACGGACCTTGGTGATTCCTTGGTATTGGGAAGCTATCAGGACCAGATGCGGGTTCACCTGCATACCGACGAGCCTGCCTTGATGTTTGAGCGGCTGGGCTTGTTGTCCCACATCGAGGAGCAGAAGGTTGATGATATGTTCATGCAGCAGCTTGCCGTAACCAATCGAAATTCTGATACGGTCATTGTCACCGACTCCTCGGCTGACATTCCCCAGCAGGTAGTCGATGAGCTGCGAATCTACAGGATTCCTCAGATCATACAAATTGGAGAGTCCTCCTATTTCGACCGCATCACAATTTCTTCTCCTTTGTTGTTGAACATACTGGATAGCAATGCCCAGAAGGTGTCCTCCTCGATGCCTTCAATCGGCGAGATCCAGCGTCATTTTGAGTTTCTTGCCCAGCACTATAAACATATTGTGGTACTATCGGTTTCTTCCAAGCTCAGCGGTACATACAACGCGTATCAGTTGGCAGCCAAGGCGTTGCAGGATAAAGGCGCCGACATCTCCATCATCGATACGAAGCTCAATGCTTCCGCCCAAGGACTTGTTGCACAAGAGGCTGCGCGCTCTGTTGCAAGAGGGGTGAAGGGGGAGGCACTTTCGCAAAGCATTCGTGAAACAGCAGAGAGAACCACCATCATGGTATCGGTACAATCTCTTAAGATGATGGTTGGTGGAGGGAGAATTCCCAAAAAGCTTGGTTCCTTGTTGATCAAGCTGAATCTCAAGCCGGTGGTAGGGCTCTCCAAGGAAGGCGGTGGTGCCATTTTGGGTTTGCGCTTATCCAGAACAGGAAGCATTGCAGCCTTGGTCGGGCGTTTCATGAAGGTATATCGAAAGCAGGGCATCCAGGCCTATGGACTGTCATATATCGGCGATGCAAGTCTGGCCACTTCTGTTGCACAGATAGTGGAGCAGAGAACAGGAATGAAACCACTGTTTGTCGAACAGGCTTCTCCTGTCATCGCCTTGCATGCAGGGAAGGGCTCTATTTCCCTTTCGTACATAGCAAAGTGACTGGTTTATGTGAACGGCACTGTTGTAAACCAATAACTTGGGAGAATTTACCTTTTAAATTGTATGTACAATGTGTATTGAGGCATCGAGGCCCAATACACATTGTTGTGCAGCAATCAAACCAGAGTTATAAACCAACCAAATTTGATATGAGGGTTTTCCCGTCAACAATGAGAGATATGAACACAAAGAGGCGCTCTTCAGAGGTAAATGCTTCGCTGGATGCATCTCCATCAAGAGCTTCGGTTACATAGCTAACCGAGGTACGGTCAAAATAGAGCATCGCCGGACTTACGCTGATACTGGAAATAGCGACTGGAGAAGCTTGATACTCAATCTCCACAGACATTAATCCGTTGATTTCGGTCCCGTCGCCGGCTGCCCAGTTGTTGAGAGTAAGTATCAATTCGAGATCAGCAGCTCCTGAGTAGTCAACGGTACAGGTAATTCCCTCGTCCAAGGGGATTGTCGAACCTTCAGGAAAATCATCGGGTGAATATTCTTCTTCCACTTGGGATAATATTAATGCAACAATTTCATTGTTATATCCCTTCATGGTTGTTACGATTGTTGGTAGGGATGGTAAAGGCTCACAACCTATAAAAGTCCCGAGGATGATAATCACGAGAAGCAGAACCATTACGAACTTCATTTTCACCATACACATTGCTCCTTTTTTAAAATTCTTTAATGCAGTAAATGAAACAAATACATGTATCAGAATTGCCTGGACCCTTTAGGTTCTCTCTACCGGCTTTGGAAACCTTTGAAACAGGACGGACCTATGACTTCTACTGAGAATTGGAACCTTGCAAAGTACATATACGCAGAGTGCGTATCAGATTTTGGAATCTCGATACACACTCGACAACTGCGAGTACCTATTTATAAAGACCAACAATATTGAATAGGAGTGTTTCTCCGTCAACAATAATGGAAATGCACATGAGCTCATCAGAATCGGAGGTGAACTCCTCGGTAGTTGCATCTCCATCATACACTTCTGATACGTAACTAACCGAAGTACGGTCAAAATAGAGCATTGCCGGCCTCATATTGATGTTGGAAATAACAGTTGATGATGAATAGTACTCAATATCGACCGACATATACCCACTGATCAACGTATGGTCACTTGCCGCCCAGTTGTTCAAGTTTACATCAAAGGTAGTATCCTCAGAGTCTGTATCACGAACAGTGCAGGTTATTCCCTCGTCTACTGGGATTGTCGCCCCCACAGTATAGTAATCATACGAATGTCCAGCCGCTTGGGACAGGATCAACTGTAATAATTCAGCGTTGTATTCTTGTACAGTTGTTACAATTTCTACAAGGGATGACGCCTGTTCACATCCTGTGAACACACCAAGCATACTCGTCACGAGAAGCAGAGTCAGCAGGAATTTTCTTTTCACCGTACGGTATTCTCCCTCAATGCAAGTGTATTGCAATCGGATTGAGTATAGAGGTTTTTGTGCTATAAATATACAAAATTCGAAGACATTTTTTTACGTATGATTTGGAATTTCTATGATGATATCTTGAGTAATCCTGAACAAGGGGTATTGGTTTGAAGGAGTCCCCTCCATCCAGGGTGTTGGTGAGTTGCGCGTAACAGCAACAATCTGCTGAACTTTTACAGACGTACACCGCTTTTGTTGAGTGTGGTCAAGATGCATAGGCTGTGAATCATAATGATTGGGATGTTCAAAACTTGTCAAAGGTATTTCTTATGGTATGGAAAGATGCCAAGACTATTCATGAATGCACAAGGGAGCGGCGTGTTCTCATAGTGATGTCGACGATTGTTGTTTCAGTTATCTATATATGATGGTCTATGAGCAATTTTTCTATTCTTTTGCCTTGACCCGCAAAAAGTCTGGAAATTATACTCTCGTCCAAGACATATCAACATCCCATAGTTGCAGCCTCAGCTTTGATGCTTTGCCCGTACATGGTGGCAAGCATCATTCTTGAGAATATGAGCCAAGGGATGAGAAAATGAAAGGAAGAGTTAGGAATGCATGCTTACAACGCATTTTACTTGTGATTGGCTTGATAACGGCGACGGGACTTCTGTCGGTGTCCTGTACCGATGAAATTAAGATGGTCCAGGTCCATTTTGACAGCCGGGAGGGAAGCTCCTTGGATGCCGTAGGTGTACCTAAAGGAAAACGGATCAGCGAGCCGGAAAGACCGCAGCGGGAAGGCTATGCGTTTGCCGGATGGTACAAGGAAAGCACCTGTAGTACGCAATGGGATTTCAGTACTGATAGTGTGGATGCCGATATCATGCTGTATGCAAAGTGGACCCCTACCGTCCAAACGCTGAGCTTTGATGCGAACGGAGGAAGTAGGTCGATGGATTCGATTACCCTTGCAACCGGGCAGGAGGCGTCGCTGCCTGCATGTACTTTCAATAAAGCAGGCTATGTTTTTGCAGGGTGGTCGACCAGTGCCGATGGAGAGCGAGCGTATAGTGAGGGAGGCCGGTACACCATGGGCACTGTTGATCAGACGCTCTATGCGCTTTGGATACCCCTGTGTTCCATCACCCTTGATCCACAGGGAGGCTCTGGCGGGACTACCCATGTTATTGCCGTATTGGGAGAACCCATGCCACCTGATATGGATCCGCCTCAGAGACCCGGGTATCAGTTCTGTGGATACTCTGATCAAGCAGGCAGTGGAGGAACCCTGTACTATGCAGCGGATATGAGCAGTGTCAGGAACTGGGACAGCAATTCTGGCAGTACTGCGACGCTTTATGCACAGTGGAGCCCGACGAATCTCAATAGTTCTGCGGGTGGGAATGTTTTCTTTGACAAGGGCACATATAGTGATGGATGGCAATATTTGGAGGCAGCCCCGGTATCTACTCAGTGGGTAGCCAAGCTGTGGAGTAGTATGGATCAGTTTCGGTTTGTCGGAGCGTCGGGATTTTGTATCGGTGATGGGATAAGCAACACACAGCTGATCATCGATGAACTCGGACAAGACAGCGAATATGCTGCCCTGCTTTGCGCAAATCTATCGGTTGAACACGATGGGGTGACCTATGACGATTGGTTTCTGCCAAGCCATGAAGAACTTGCCTTGATGTGTCAGGTATTGCATCAAAGTGGGCTGGGTGACTTTGCTGATACCTATTACTGGAGTTCCTCGGAACGTTCATCCGCAATTGCGCTCGTGCATAACTTCTCAGACCCAACCGAACCCCCTGAAGCGGCAAAGACCTATTCCGCTCACGTGCGGGCCATCCGTGCTTTCTGAGTGTCCGAGGTTCGGCTCCTGTCGTACTACCGGCAGTCGGTAACGATCTCCTCTCGGTTTTGGCTTCATATCCAGCGGATGTGAGGCCAACTTCTGTTTTGTTGTAAAAAACCTTATTTTAAACTACATATAGTCAATTCTTTGTTAGAAATACACTTTTATACTATTCCATGTTCCAAATTTTCTCATGGGACTGTAATTGTAGGTTGATATACTACCAAATTAGTAGTATATTAAATAAAGTCACAAATGTTGATTTGAATGCTAAACTTATCAAGTACCTACACTCACCATCGGAGGAAATGTATGAGTAAACAGATTTTTCATGATCCAGACCCTGCAGAGACCAAAGATTGGTTGCAGTCGCTAGAAGGTGTAATTCAGAAAGAAGGCGATCAGAAGGCTGATTATCTGCTTTCTGAGCTTACCCAAGCCGCTCGAAGCAAAGGGGTTGTCACCTCTCCCGGGGTGATCAGCCCTTATATAAATACAACCATAAACGACCCGGCTGTCATCCCACCCGAAGATTCTCTTATTGCTCGCAATGTTTCTGCATTCGTCCGTTGGAATGCCATGGTGATGGTAGCCAAGGCAAATGAAGGCGGGAAGGGGCTGGGCGGGCATATTGCAAGCTACTCATCTTCCTCTGCAATGTATGAAGTGGGATTCAACTGGTTCTTCAAAGGGCCGCAGTCTGAACATGGTGCGGACTTGATCTACTTCCAAGGCCACTCATCGCCGGGCATGTACGCCCGCGCATTCATAGAGGGAAGGCTTACTGAAGACCAACTTGAGCATTTCAGACAGGAAACGGAGGGCAAGGGACTCTCTTCCTATCCCCATCCCTATCTGATGCCCGAATTCTGGCAGTTCCCGACGGTCTCCATGGGCCTTGGACCTTCCATGGCAATCTATCAGGCGCGCTTCATGAAATACATGGAGGGAAGGGGCCTGAGAAAGAATGGCGACAGGAAAGTCTGGGTCTTCATGGGGGACGGCGAGTCGGACGAACCTGAGTCCTTGGCAGCCCTCTCTCTCGCATCCAGGGAGAAACTGGACAACCTTATATTTGTAGTCAACTGCAATCTGCAGCGCCTGGACGGGCCTGTTCGCGGCAATGGCAAGATCATCCAGGAGCTGGAAGGAAAGTTCAGGGGAGCCGGATGGAATGTGATCAAAGTCATCTGGGGAACCGAATGGGACTCCATCCTGGAGAAGGATACCAAGGGGGTCCTCATCCAAAAACTCGCACACATGGTGGACGGCGAGTTCCAGACCTTGCAGGCAAAGGGTCCGGCATATCTTCGTGAGAAGCTTTTCTCCGGGGATGCATACCTTGAGTCACTCATTGAGGGCAAGACCGACAAGGACCTGTGGCAGTTGAGTCGTGGAGGCCATGACCCCAGAAAAATCTATCAGGCATTCCATGCAGCATCGAACCAAAAAGGTACGCCCACGGTCATACTGTTCAAGACCATCAAGGGCTACGGCATGGGCAGCGGTGAAGGTGCGATGGGGGCGCACAACCTGAAGCACATGGAAGAGAAAGACCTGCTTGCCTTCAGGGACCACTTCCACGTACCCATTGATGACGAGCAGGCAAAGAACATGGTCTTCATCAAGCCCGACCCGGAAAGCAAGGAAGCCAAGTTCCTGGCCAGGCGCCGTGAGGCGATGGGCGGTCCGGTTCCTTTCCGCTATAAGGATGGAGAGAAGCTGACGGTTCCCGCTCCCTCGAGTTTTGAGGATATGCTTGCCTCGAGTGGAGAAAGGGAGCTTTCCACCACCATGGCCTTCGTTCGCCTGCTTACCAAGCTGGTAAAGGACGAGCACATAGGGGAGAGGATCGTGCCCATCGTCTCCGATGAGGCCAGGACCTTCGGTATGGAGGGCTTGTTCAGGCAGATCGGTATCTATGCACCGGACGGACAGCTGTACGAGCCGGTGGACAAGGATTCGTTCCTCTGGTATCGCGAGGATGCAAAGGGCCAGATCCTGGAAGAGGGCATTACTGAAGCCGGAGCAATTTCCTCCTGGATAGCTGCGGCCACCAGTCATGCGAACCACCAGGTTTCCATGATTCCTTTCTTCATTTTCTACTCGATGTTCGGCTTCCAGCGCATCGGTGACTTCATTTGGGCCGCAGGGGACAGCGGGGCGAAGGGCTTCTTGCTGGGAGCAACGGCAGGAAGGACCACCTTGAACGGTGAGGGACTGCAGCATGAGGATGGGCATGGGCTGCTCTTGGCATCGACCCATCCCACCTGCCAGGCCTATGATCCTACATTCTCCTACGAGCTTGCACTCATTATTCAGGACGGACTGAAGCGTATGTATGAGGAAGGGGAGAACATCTTCTACTACATCACACTGATGAACGAGAACTACACCCATCCCGAGATGCCCAAGGGTGTCGAGGAAGGGATCAAGAAAGGTGCCTACCTCTTCAAGAAGGCAAAGAAGACCAAGAGCCCTGTTGTTCAACTGATGGGAAGCGGAACCATTCTGAGGGAAGTCATCGCTGCGGCCGAGCTGCTGTCAGCGGACTTCGGGGTGGAAGCGGATATCTGGAGCATCCTGGGGGTCAACGAACTGCATCGCGATGGTGTTGAGGCAGAGCGTTACAATCTGACCCACCCGGAGGCGAAAGCGAAGGTACCCTACCTTACCAAGCTTCTGGAAGGCCATGAGGGTCCGGTTGTAATCAGCACCGACTATATCAGGGCGTACCCTGAGCAGATCAGAAGGCTGATCCCCAACAAGCGTGTGACCATTCTGGGAACAGATGGCTTCGGCCGATCCGATTTCAGGCAGGCGTTGAGAAAATTCTTTGAAGTCGACCGGTACTACATCGCCGTTGCAGCGCTCAAGGGACTCGCTGATGAAGGCAAGATTCCTGCAAAGAGTGTCAGCGAGGCTATCAAGAAATACGGCATCGACGTCGACAAGCCCAATCCATTGACGAGGTAAGGAGGGAATATGGCAATCAAGCAAATACTCATCCCGGATATCGGGGATTTTGAAGATGTTCCCATCATCGATGTGTACATCAAGGTCGGCGATGTCATCGCATCTGAAGGCTCGGTGGTTGCTCTTGAGAGCGAGAAGGCCGTTCTTGATGTTCCCTCCCCCTATGCAGGAACCATAACCAAGGTTTTGCTTAAGGAAGGAGACACCGTTTCCAAGGGCAGCGTGGTGGCCGAAATCGAGGTCGCATCAGAGGAAGTTGAACAAAGCCCCGCCAAAGAAACGGAGAAAGAGCAACCCGCAGAACCCAAGGAAGAACCCAAACCCGAGGTTGCCGAAGAGGTTGAAAAGCCGATTGAAGTGACAGAGAAGCAGGAGCGTATCACTGAGTTCTTCAATGAGCAGGCACCAGGTGCCGTCTACCATGCAACTCCTTCCCTGCGTAAGTATGCACGGGAGCTTGGAGTCGATCTTGCACTGGTGAAGGGCAGCGGGCCCAATGGGAGGATTCTGCATGAGGATGTGCAGGCCTTGGTGAAGAAAGCACTCAGTGGAATTGGTACAGCTTCGGCCTCTTTCGGCAAGATTGAGCTTGAGGACTTCTCAAAGTACGGGAAGACCGAACGCAGGAAGCTTACCCGCATCCAGAAAATTTCCGGGCCTCATCTGCAGAAGAGCTGGCAGATCATCCCTCATGTCACCCAGTATGACGAGGCTGATGTCACTGATCTTGAAGAGCTGAGAAGAATACTCAAGGAGGAGATGAAGAAGAGCAACGATCCTGTGAGCATCAGCATCCTTGCTTTCATCATCAAGGCGGTCGTTGCAGCCTTGAAGAAGTTCCCCCAGATGAATGCATCCTTTGATGAGGACGGCGGTGAGTTGATTCTCAAGCATTACTACCATATCGGTATTGCAGTGGACACTCCCGAGGGCTTGATCGTCCCGGTTCTCAGGGATGCCGATACTAAGAGTGTTACCGACATTGCACGCGAGCTTGCCTCCTTGAGCCAGAAAGCCCGGGAGAGAAAACTGAAGCCTGAAGATCTTTCAGGCGGTTCGTTCAGCATCTCAAGCCTTGGAGGAATCGGGGGGACGGCGTTCACGCCTCTGATCAATCCTCCGCAGGTTGCCATTCTTGGTGTCTCACGGCTTTCCAAGAAGCCGGTTTGGAACGGCAAGGAGTTTGTCGCCCGCGACATCCTGCCTTTCTCCGTAGCCTATGACCACAGGGTTATCGATGGTGCTGACGGAGTTCGCTTTACCACGTATCTCGCCTCCCTTTTGGGCGATTTGCGTCGGGTGCTCCTCTAAGGAGGTGTAGAGAGATGCAAGAGAAGAAAGCTGACCTTGTGGTCCTCGGAGGAGGACCCGGAGGGTATAGTGCAGCGTTCCGTGCCGCTGATTTGGGCAGGAAGGTGACACTCATCGAAAAGAGCCCGGTGTTGGGAGGAGTGTGTCTGAATGTCGGTTGCATCCCGTCCAAGACTCTGCTGCACCTTGCCGAGGTAATCGAGGATGCCCAAAAACTCGCACCTCTTGGAGTTTCTTTTGGCAAGCCCACCTTCGATTTGGAGAAAATCCGGGCTCATCGCGATTCGGTGATAGGCACCCTCACTGGCGGGCTGGACTCGCTGTGCAAGGCAAGGAAGGTCGAGCGCATCGTGGGAACCGGTACATTTCTCTCCGATACCGGTCTTAAGGTGGTTACCGACAAGGAGGAGCTGAAGCTCACCTTTGAGGACCTGATCATCGCCGTGGGATCGCGCTCGGTGCAAATCCCGGGCATTCCCTATGAGGATGAACGGGTTTGGGACTCTACGAAGGCTTTGGAGCTTACGCACATTCCCAAGCGTCTTGCGATCATCGGGGGAGGAATCATCGGCCTTGAGGTGGCTACCATGTACCACGCCCTGGGCTCTCGGATTACCATCATTGAGATGATGGACTCCCTCATTCCTCCTGCCGATGCCGATCTCAAGCAGCCGTTGGTGAGAAAGCTCAAGAAGCAGTATGAGGCGATCTACACCTCGACGAAAGTTGAGAAGGTGGAGGCGAAAAAGGAGGCCCTCGTTCTCCATCTGAAAGGCGAAAAGGCTCCTGAAACCATCGAAGCCGATGCCGTGCTGGTGGCTGTGGGAAGAAAGGCCAACTCCGATGGCATTGCACTGGAGAATACGTCGATCAAGACGAATACGCGCGGCTGGATCGAGGTGGACAAGAAGCTCAGAACCAATGTCGCCCATGTCTTTGCCATTGGTGATGTCGTGGGAGACCCGATGCTTGCCCATAAGAGCAGCCACCAAGGCAAGGTGGCTGCAGAGGTGGCATCAGGTCATGCGTCGGCCTTCACTCCGATGGGGATTCCCTCGGTTGCCTATACAAGCCCTGAGGTTGCCTGGATCGGTCTGACCGAAGCAGAAGCCAAACAGAAGGGGATAGCCTTCAAGAAGGGGTCCTTCCCCTGGATGGCAAACGGCAGGGCGTTGAGCGCAGTGGCTTCAGAAGGAGTCAGCAAGGCTCTCTATGACGAAAAGACAGGGCGCCTGTTGGGAGCCGGAATCTGCGGCAGGAATGCAGGTGAGCTTATCTCCGAGGCTGTGCTTGCCCTTGAGATGGGAGCCAGCGCCCAGGACGTAGGGTTGAGCATCCATCCTCATCCCACCCTGAGTGAGACATTCGCCCTTGCCGCGGAGCTTGCGGAAGGGACTGCCACCGATACGCTGAACAAGTAAGAGCATGGAATGAAAGCCCGTCCGGATAGAAGGACGGGCTTTCTGTATCCATACATACTTAGCTAGCAGTTTTCTCCCACATGGATTGTTTATCTCCCACAATAGGGTAGTACATGGGAGAAAATAGCAAACAGTACAATTGCCAGACTGCAGTAAAATAAAAATATTAACGAAATCCCTCGTAGTACAATGATGGTTATTCTAATGTCGGGATTAACGGAGCGAGAGCTTCCAGTAAGTTGCTGAAAGTATTCAGAAGAAACCAAAGCCATAGTTTTGTCTCTATAGAGAAAAAACTTCCGGAAAACATACACTTTTTTCTCCCAAGCAGGTATTTCATGATTTGTTCATGTAAATCAGCCAACAGAAGCACCCCTGTACTCTCAGGAGGCGATGGCATATGATTCCCATCAATACTATAGCTATACACGTAGCATGAAAGGATCAAGCTTATATGTCATTTACCTCTTTGGGAGTCTCGGAATCTCTTTGTGCTGCGCTACAGAAAGAACATATCGCAACGCCCTATCCAATTCAAGCAGAAGTAATTCCAGCAGTCCTGAACAAGAGGGATGTGCTTGGTATTGCCAAGACAGGGTCGGGCAAGACCCTTGGCTATGTATTGCCCATCCTTATGCATATACAAAAAAAGAAAGTGGTTATGAAGAGCAGGCATATCCAGGCTCTGGTACTGGTTCCCACCAGAGAGCTTGCTGCTCAGGTTCATTCCGTGTTTGCCACGTATGTATATGAAGCGCGATTGCCGATAAAGACCCTGGCTGTCTTTGGCGGGGTGTCGATCAATCCTCGAATGATGGCTATGCACAATGTCAGCATTCTTGTTGCCACTCCGGGCAGATTGTTGGAGTTGGTCTCCCTCAACGCAGTCTCTTTGTCTTCGGCAGAGATGTTGGTGCTTGATGAGGCGGACAAAATGTTGACAGCCGGCTTTGAGAACGAGATGGACCAGATTTTTGCGTTGCTTCCCAAGTCCCGCCAAAATCTGCTTTTCTCTGCAACGTTGAATGATCGTATTCAGGCATTGGAGAAAGTTCTGTTGCATGATCCCTTGGTGATTAAAATCGAAGAGGAAGCAGTTGAGTTGGATTGCATCCAACAAAGTGCATATTTTATCGCAGAGGAACAGAAAGGACCACTTTTGCGGCACCTTATCAAGAGCCGGGATATGAATCAGGTATTGGTTTTCACTTCTTCTGTCGCAAGGGCTGACAGGGTGGTGGAGAAATTACAAAAGAATGGCATTGAGGCCAGGTCGATTCACAGTAGAAAGACACAGGGAGCACGAACAGACCTGCTCAGTGATTTCAAGCAGGGATACCTCAGGGTGTTGGTTACCACCGATCTATTGTCCCGGGGAATCGATATTGAGTTTCTTCCCTTTGTGATCAACTATGAGCTGCCTCGTTCTCCCATCAACTTCATTCACAGAATCGGGAGAACGGGCCGTGCAGGAAGGCCCGGTGAAGCCATTACGTTTGTCAGTCCTTCAGAGGAAGCTCATTTCAAGGTGATAGAGAAGAAGATGAGGAAGAATGTTCCGAGGGTGGAGTATGGGGCTTCTCATAAGTCCTAGAGCCGGTTACTAGAGAGCCCAGTTTAAAATACCTATGAAGGTCCATCGCCTTTCTGATTCAGCTTAACGGAATGGCTCGGGGGATGTGAAAATGGTTTTGCATTTTTGTATCCACGATTGAGCCTGCTTGAAGCTGTTATGGGACATCTGAAGCCAAATATCAGCTTCCAATTTCCATGCACCTCATGTATTGTTCTTCATCTGCTCAAACAGTGTGGTGTCCTTATCCACATAGTTGGCAATAGTCATAGACCCCTCCTATGATTGACCTATATGGCTTACTACCGTAGCAATGTCATCCTTGACGCGGGCAAAGAAGGGTCCTTTCTCTCCGGTATCCTCATGCATATAGAGCTTGCGATTGATCTCAATCATGATTGATAGTACTCGCGGTTCTTGATGATAATACGCCATTGGAACAATCGTTCCTGCAAACGGATGATTGACAGCAACTACATATCCCAGGTTTTGAAAAGCTTCCCTTAGCGTATCAAGCAACTACTGCGGGGTATGGAAGGGATCGGTTCCGATGCAGATATCCGGTCTATCCGCATCCTGGTTGGGTTCATATGGCAATGGACTGCTTGGAAAACTATGGCAGTCGATGATCTGAACTTGTCCAGCTTCGTTCAGTAATCCAGCAACAGCTTCAGTAAATCGACGGTGATGGGGCCGATAATAGGCATCCAAGAGCTTGGTGCGTTCACACGCATCCGGTTTGGTACGCAGGAGCGTTTTCTGTGAAGTTGCCGTATAGATGACACCCATGCCAACAGCTGCCATCGGCTCTTTCTCGTCATCCTCAAACCGCTCGGGATCAACAACCAACCGGCTGACTGGGTAGATGATCGAAGAGCTGGTTATCGTCGACAGGTCGAACAAGATGTCAGTATAACAATCTGTCATTCTCAATAAATCCAGCTCGAGTTTAGCATCGGAAATGCATAGCTTCTCTCGTACAGGTTTCGGAATTGTGAATGAGCTATGCGGGATGTGCAGGAGTAAAGGGGATTTCATTCCTCATCCTTGTAATGCAAGGCGAGCTGGCCTGCAATGTAATCGCGAATCATCGGATGAGATTCCAGCCCTTGCAAAGGTAATACAGAGTTCTTTTGTTTTGTTGAAGTCCATACAGACATTGTATTCGTAGAAGCAGGCATGGGAAAGGATGTTTATATCGCTTATGGTTGGATTTCTAGTGAAACAACACAACCATGCACAGTTTGCCTTGGTATCTATGGTGAACCCATGCCCGAATACGTGTCTTCGCCTATACAGTTATTACCACGCTCGCTGCATTATTCTGCAGGCATAAAGCGGCTTATAACCGATTGCACCGCCTGATACCGATTTTCTGTCAGCTGAAGAACTTGTTTTCCTCTCACCTTTTAGAGCGTACATTTTTATTAAACATGTAATAAGAACAATTCCTAAATAGTTCAAAGGTATAGTTTATATACTTATAGTCTCGAGATCATCCAAATGGAATATTTGCGAACTTTATTGATGATGATCTCATTTGTAATCGATTGGTAAGAAAGCATAGCTAAAAGAGTAGTTAAAATTTTATTGACAGAGCAAATCTCTCATGAGATGATTATTATGAAATTGAGTTTTATGGAGTGAAACTTTGGCCAGCGAAGACTACATTATTGCATCAGTAGCAAAATCCTTGAAGACGCTCAAGCAATTTGATGTCAATAACAAGGAACTGAGTCTCACTCAATTGAGTTCCAAGACAGGCATTAAAGTAGCATGCTTAGAATCATGGCAAGTCTGGAGTCTGAAGGTTTTGTGAAATACGATGAAGAGAGGCGAAAATACCGTCTCGGGATAGCTCTTTTCAATTTGGGTAATACAGCATTCGAATTCTTGGATATCAAGAAAGTCTGTACTCCCTACCTTAAGCGAGCTGCAGTAGAAAGCCAATTGCTGATTCATCTAGCTGTCATCGAGGACAATCGAATTATAGTAATCGATAAAGTATGGCCTACAGACCATTTGGATGTCATTGCACTAGTCAGCTATGTTGGAGGATCTGTACCACTGCATTGTACTGGAGTGGGAAAAATTTTATCAGCATATTCATCGGAAAGAACATTACAGAAACTGGTTGCTCATTGTGAGTTTGAAGCGTATTCAGCGAATACAAATACCAGTCGTGAGCAATTCCTGGAAAGCCTCCCCATAATTAGGGAAAAAGGGTTTGCATTCAACGACTGTGAGCACGAACCGTATCTGCGATGTATAACCCGACCGATTTTCAATTCAGATGGGAAGGTTATCGCTGCAGTTTCTCTGTCAGGGCTCAAAGATGTAATGACCGATGAAAAGCTTGGTTTCTATGGCGAAATCTCCCAAAGGACCACTCGAGAGATTTCTCGGGAGTTCGGATATAGGATCAATTAAGGATTTTTTAGCGTTTAGGGCTATTAATTTTTCAAAATATAGTGAAACGTAGTTTCACTCAATGAAACTTTAGGATTCAAAATGAAAGCAGTACTTGATTGTGGAACAACGAACACCAAATGCTACATTATCAACGATGAGGGAACTCTTCTTGCAGAGGGTTATTCTCGTTTTGGCGTTAAGGACAACGCACTCAAGCAGGATAGGGAAGATTATAAGAAAGATTTGAAACTGATTGTTTCGAACACAGTCTTAAAAGCTGGATTATCGATGAGCAACATCAAAGTCGTAATCGCCTTTGGTATGATTTCTTCAGATCTGGGCTTGATGGTATTGCCTCATGCAGAGGCGCCGGTAGGGATAGCTGATCAGCAGAAAAACATTCAAATCCTTGATTCAAGTCTCTTTGGAACCGAAATTACATTTTGTTTGATCAGAGGAATTAAGAATCCTTTAGAGAAAGAGAAGGATTTGCAGAATGTCTTTACCTGTGATTTTATGCGAGGAGAAGAAACTCAAGTTGCGGGTGTTATTGAAAAATTCAAACCAAAGGAAGACTTCAATGTCATCATGTTCAGCTCGCATTTGAAGATCATTCATGTCAGTTGCGAGATGAAAATCCAGCGTAGCATGACGACCATGAGCGGACAGATTTTTGATTGTATAGTTAATAACACGGTAGTTGGGAAGAGTGTCATGGTCCATGACGCTGAAAAGCAGACTATGAGCAACGAACAACTTATCCAACTTGCAGAAGACACAGTAGAACAGACTGGGCTCATGAGGGCCTTTCTTCTCCCTAGATTCATGGAATCCTTTACTGAAATGACTTCAATGGATCGTCTGATTTATCTAGATGCCATCCTTGCTTTGGAAGATTTAAAAGCAATTAAGGAATATTACGGAGAAGGCCGATTCGCCAGCCAGAAGTACTATTTCATTGGGCAAAAAACCAGATGTGAAATGTTTGCCGACATTCTCAAGAAAAAATGTTCTGATACTCCAATAGAGATAGAAATCATAGATGGTAAAGAGAAAAATCGTGAAATTTCCATCCTTGGAGCTTTGAAACTGACTGAAAATTACTAAGGAGAAAGCGCATGAGTTACAAAATGAAAGGTTGTATTCCTCCCATGGTTACTCCATTCAACAAGAATGGAAATGTGGATGAAGCAGGGCTGCGTAAGCTGGTTAGATACCTTAATGATCGGGTTCACGGGATATTCATCTGTGGATCATATGGGTCCGGTCCTATGATGAGTGTTGATGAAAGGAAGAGAGTCGCAGAAATATGTAAGGAAGAAGGTACAAAACTCCAAATAATTGCTATGACAGGTTCAATCAATACTAGAGATAGCATTGAATTAGCTCAGCATGCCGATAAGATTGGATTGGATGCAGCCTCTGCGGTTTGTCCGTACTACTACCATCATAATATGGATGATGTCGTGGGCTTCTATAGTGACATCAAGAATGCTGTATCAAAGGATTTCCCCATTTACATTTATACCAATCCTAAATTCAGCGGATACTCAGTTGACCTTAAGACGATGCATAGATTGAAGGATGCTGGGATTGCAGGAGCAAAAGCAGCTTCATTTGACATTATGGAATTTGCCAATTTAGTTCGGGAATTCGAAGGAGAAGATTTTGATGTCGCATTAGGGACAGAAGCCCTTTGGCTGCCTGCTTCTGTCTATGGTGCTAAAGCTTTCATTCCTGGCTTGGCAAATGCATTTCCTGAGATCTGTGTACAAATGTATGACGAGTCACAAAGAGGTGATTATGAAGCTTGTCGCAGGACACAGTTTAGGATTAACGAATTACGGGATGTGATGTATATGGCAAAATCCACTCAACTGGCTATTTATGCAATGCTTCAAATACGGGGAATCGTTGATTGCTATCCAAGAAAGCCTTTCAACAAAGCGAGTGAAGTAGAAATCAATAATATAAGGAAAAAACTTTCCGAAATGGGAATGATTTAAATATCAAAAGGAGAAAAAAGGTATGAAAAAATCAATCACTATGTTTCTATGTGTGCTTATGGTTATGTCGGCCGTCATGGCAGCCGGTGTAGCGGAAGCCAAAACTGAGGAGTTTCCGAGCAAGAACATCTCTCTCATCGTGCCCTTTGGAGCCGGTGGTGGAACCGATGCGCTAGCAAGGAAATTGGCAGAGATTGTTACATCACAAACCGGTGCTTCAATAACTGTAGAGAACAAAACTGGTGGCTCTGGTGCAGTAGGTATGGCTGAAGGTGCACTCGCAAAACCTGATGGGTATACCGTCACCATGACAACCGTAGAAGTTGTTTTGCTTCCTGCCGCCAAATTGGCCAATTTCCAAGCATCAGACTTCAAGGGAATCATCAGAGTCAATTTTGATGCAGCAGCATTGATTGTGAAGAAGAATAATCCAGCCAATACTCTGCAGGAATTCGTAGCCAATGCTAAGGCGAAGAACGTCAATCTCAATGTGAGTGCATTCCCGACAAATTTCTGGCTTTGTGGTGCTATGTTGAAGGAACAGTCAGGTGCAAACATCACCTTGATTGAAGAGCCTAACGGAGCAGCCCAAGAAATTGCAAATCTCCTCGGAGGCCATGTTGATGCTATTGTCTGCACGCTTGCTGAAGCTGCACAGTACGTAGCAAGTGGGGACTTCAAGTACATCGCAGTCGCTAGTGACAAGCGCAGTACGGTGTTCCCGAATGTACCTACATTCAAAGAATCAGGCTTTGATATTGAAGTCGGAACATGGAGAGGTTTCATGGTTCCTAAAGCCACTGACGTTGCTGTAGTAGCAAAACTCGATGAGATGTTCACTGCTGCCTATGCTTCAAAAGAATTCAAGGAATTCCTTGCCAAGATGGGATTTGGAGATGGATATCTAAACTCGGACGATTTTGCAAAACTTGTTGAGACCCAAGCTGCTCAATACGGCCCGGTTATCGCCAAGTATCTTTAATCGTTTGTAGAATCAGCATCCAGCGCCTTCTGTTACTGGATGCTGATTCTTCCTCAAGGAAAAAAATATGAATGCGTTTCTTAAATTCATTAAGAAGAACTCATTGCCGATGGCATTGATCATCCTTGGTTGTTTTGTCTTCTATTGGGTTAGGGACTACAAGCAGGTACCATCTGGAATAGGGCCTTCATTCTTTCCTAAAGTTGTTGCAACAATGATGATTGGATTTTCTTTAATCTGTATTTTCTCCCAATGGGGAGTAGAGAACAAGGGAGAAGTGAAACCGGATCGAACAGCGGTTATCAAGATAGCAATTAGTACGGGTCTGCTCGTCGTATCAGTGCTTCTTATGGAATATGTTCATGTAATTATTGGGATATCCATCTTCCTGTTTGGTTACTTGATGCTACTCTCAGGAGAAAAATGGCTGAAAAGTACAGTGATTTCGGTAGTTGGAACCGGACTTTTATACGCCACGATCCTGATACTTAGGGTTCCAATGTAAGGAGGAAGGAATGTCATCATTTATTATAGCGCTATCGGAGATTAATGGCATCTATATATGGGCACTACTCTTGGGAACCGTCGCAGGATACGTCATTGGTGCGTTGCCAGGGTTCTCTGCTACTATGGGAGTGGCAATTTTTGTGCCGTTTACCTATAATATGTCTGCAAATGCAGCTTTTGCTTTTTTGATTGCTTTATATTGTTCTGCAGTATTCGCTGGTTCTATTCCTGCAATTCTCATTCGAACCCCAGGAACCCCTGCAGCCCTCTGTACTGTGAATGATGGGTACCCAATGGCCAAGCGTGGTGAAGCCGGTAGGGCATTAGGCTTGGCCTGTCTTGCTTCAATTTTTGGTGGAATTGTCTCTGCCATCATTCTCATTTTTGCTGCAGAGTTTATTGCTGATTTTGCCATCTCATTCGGCCATTACGAATACTTCTGGTTGGGAGTGCTGGGGCTTTCAATGGTAATCGGCATGTCCTCTGATAATATGATTAAAGGCTTGATTTCCATGGTAATCGGCCTTGCTATACCTTTAGTAGGTATGGATTCCATGAATGGATTCCCTCGCTTTACATTCGGAAGCATAGAATTACTGAGCGGGCTCCAACAGTTGCCAGTGATGATAGGGCTGTTTGCTATCTCAGAAGTTTTCATAGGTTTTTCATCCAAAGAAAGTGAGAAACTTTCAAATCAGAAGATTACGAACCTTTTTAGTAGTTTGAAAGATTTAGCTAGAAACAAGATATTGTTAGTAAAAACTGCTTTGATTGGAACGTATCTGGGGGCCCTGCCTGGTGTTGGAGCTACAACCGCGGCAATTATTGGATATGATCAAGCAAGAAAAGGGTCGAAAGAACCTGAGAAGATGGGAACAGGACAACCTGAAGGGATTATTGGACCGGAGTGTGCAAACAATGCTGTGACTGGTGGTGCACTAATTCCTTTACTGGCTCTTGGAATTCCTGGAGATCCTGTGACAGCAATCCTACTTGGTGCCCTCATGATTCAAGGATTGCAACCAGGACCTCTTCTCTTCGTACAGAGTCCTGTGGTAGTAAAAAGTATCTATATATCAGTAATCCTAAGTTATGTTGCAATTCTCCTCTTTAGTATTTTCAGTATTAAGCTAATTGCTAGACTTCTGAATATCAAGACTACTATTCTATCTGCTTTTGTGATGGTCTTTTGCATCATTGGTTCTTATGCACTGAGAAATACGTACTTTGATGTATGGGTTGCATTGGCATTCGGATTTATCGGGTACTGGATGCGCAAGGATGGCTATTCTTTAGGACCTATGACCTTGGCATTGGTTCTTGGGACGATGATTGAACAAAAGCTTTCCGGAGCTCTGAAGCTTTCGGGTGGAAGTCTTCTTCCATTCATTAATAGGCCAATTTCTGCCGTCTTGGTATCGCTATCCTTGCTTGTGATTGGTTTTTCTATCTACAAAATCATCAAAGACAAGAAAAAAAGAGTATGAGTTCCAAGCAGTTATGAAGAATCTTGCCGATACCATTAATAAGTGTATTGAAAAGTATATGATTCTTCTGACACCGGGAAGTATTATTCTCGGTTTAATTCTAAACGAGAGAATAAGTATGGCACAGATTTTTGTGCCATACTTGTTCGGATACATGACATTCTCAGGGACGCTCTCTATTACTTTTATGGATCTTAGGAGAGCATTACAGCCTAAGCCATTGGTATTGTATCTTTTTCTTTCGCATATAATTCTTCCCTTGTTTGTCTATAGTATCAGTGCTTTGCTTTTTGGATTTACTTCGGATATTACCGTAGGATTCGTACTAATATACTCCACACCTTGTGCTATAGTCAGCTCTGTTTGGGCTGGAATATATAATAACGATAAACCTCTGTCCGTTGCGATTGTAGTCATCGATACGCTTTTAGCTTTTGTCATGACACCCCTCACTGTTCGCATTTTCTGCGGTGCGAGCATAGAGGTGGATATGACAGGTATGATTTTCAATATCTTGGTTATGGTGGTAATTCCAGCCATACTAGGGATGTCGGTTTCGGTAATGGCTAAGGAGCGAATACAGCACGTTTTTCCTTACACCAAGTTGAATGCCAAGCTGGTGCTTGTGTTTGTAGTAATGACCAGTGTTTCAAAAGTGGCCAAACAACTCATGGAGCAAGTCTCATGGCTCTATGTAAGTATTGCATTAGTAAGTCTTATAATGTTTTGGCTGTCATATGCTCTAACTATCTTTACGGCTAATAAATTCTTGTGTTTTCGTAAGCCTCAAGTTGTGAGTCTGGCTTTTGCCTGTGGAATGAAGAATGTTAGCATGGGTTTGGTGCTGGCTGCTGCCTTCTTTCCTCCGCTTGTATCTATCCCTATCATTATTGCCATGACAATCCAAGACTTTGCAGGGGCAGCTGCAGGTGCCTATTTATTGAAACAGGAATGATTTCAATAGGAAGACAAGTTGAATATCTTTTGTATCTAGTGTGCCATATCCAGTCATGCTATGTTTTTTAATGAGGTGTTCCATGACAGGTATTCGAGCTATAGGAGAGCAGGACATCAGCGCCATCTGTTCACTCATCCGGCAGTTGGCCTCTGACTTGGGTGAAGTGTTTGACGTTGACCAAGTGCACTATCTGTTGCAGTACCAAGCGATACCCCAGCACCGCGATATCTACCATAACTCTGTCTAATGCATCGATGATGAGGTGGTGGGTTTCATCTCATTGGTGCTCTATCGTTCGTTCTTCCACAAGAAAGGCACAGTCTTGGTCAATGAACTGGTGGTGAGCCGAGAATATCGGAATCAGAAGATAGGGAGAGCTTTGATCGAGCATGCAATGGCTGTGGCGCAAGGGCTGGGTTTTGATGAGATCGAAGTCGGGGTGATGAAAGAGAACACCCGAGCGCTTGCATTCTACCGCCAGAATGGCTTTAATCAGAAGAATTTGCTCCTAGGCATGGCGTTCAGTTATTAACAACAAATCCGTTGTATTTATGTGCTGAAAGCTCATGCTTTAAGAAAAAAATCGCTAAAGTTTATCATTACCTCTCCATCATGTCATGCTTGGTTTTTCACTGGCTCAGGAAATCCCAATTGGCTTCATAGGTAATAGAATTGATACCCAGATTTTGTGCGAATCTCGATAGTATTCATGAAGCCTTTTTAATCATCCATAGAACGCACTCCCTCGTAATTTTTCCTGTTAATTCCAGTGCTGAGAATGTATAATCAGTGTACATGCACGAAAAAGGGTCCTGTCGATGATTCATATGAAATGGTCAATCAGCAAGCAATTCCGTACTATCATGTTCCTCCTGCTCACCTGTTGTCTCGTTGGATGCGGCGCGCAAAAGGGGAAGAGCTCTCAATTTGAAGAAGATCATGGGCTTATTGTGGGTTTTTCGCAGATTGGTGCTGAAAGTGCCTGGAGAACATGCAACACCCGCTCGGTGCAGGATGCCGCAGCTGCACAGGGCGTGCAGCTGGTGTATGACAATGCTGAACAGAAACAGGAGAACCAGATTAAGGCGATACGCTCTTTCATTGCGTATCAAGTTGATGTAATCGTATTTGTCCCGATCGTCACCGATGGCTGGGATAATGTATTGCAGGAAGCCCGCGACGCCGGGATTCCTGTCCTGGTTACAGACCGAAAGATCGAAGTGGCAGACCCCTCGCTCTATGCCGGCTTCATCGGTACCGACAGCTTGAAGGAGGGCCGGAATGCCGGGCAATTCGTATTGGATAAATTTTCAGAGAAGCGTAAGCGTTTCGAGCAAACCAAAGAACCCATTACCATCGTGGAATTATTCGGGACGGAAGGTTCTTCGGTGGCAAACGGAAGGGCGGAAGGCTTCAGGGAAGTGCTTGCGTCGCATCCGGAGTTTCAAATCATCTACAGCAAATCAGGTGACTTTCTCCGCTCCAAAGGGTACGAACTTGCTGTTGAGTTTCTGGATATGTATGAAGATATCGACGTGATATTCTCCCACAATGACGGCATGACCCTTGGGGCGATCGAGGCGATGGAAGAGAGAGGGATTCGTCCTGGAAAGGATATCGTCATTGTTACCATAGATGCTCAGCAGGCAGCCATCGATGCACTGCGGGAAGGAAAGGTGAATTGTGTCATCGAGTGCAATCCCAAGACCGGTCCGGAAATCATCAGGCTGGCTGAAAGGTTGGCGGCTGGTCAATACATCCCACGACTCCAATACGTACATGAAGAAGTGTTTTATGAAACCGATGACCTTTCGCTCATAGAACCGCGTGGGTATTGATATGAAGCACCAGATTTCCATGGTCGATAAGATTTTCTCAGTGTTTAAAAGCAGGAGCATTAAAGAGAGGATCAAGCTCTCCTACGTGATCATAATCCTTTTGATGATAACCCCACCGGTTATCACCATCTTCTCTTTTGTTGTCCAGATGGTTCGCTATGACCTCATCATTACCAATGTCAGCAAGACAAACCGTCTCAATCAAACGGTAAAAATGGATATCTCCAATGAGGTATGGGATATTGTAGCAGGAAACAAGAAATTCGAAGAAGGTCGGCAGTACGACATCATCGACGGAATCAACGAAAGCCTGGATGACATCATGAGAACGACCGAAGAACGGGAAAACAGACAGATGCTTGAGGTCGCCGGTCGTGCCGTCGATACGCTCAGGCGCAATGTCGACCGGTTGGGAAGCCAGATGGCCAACCATGCTCTGGTGAGTGCGAATGAGGAAATGCTCGATGAAATCCGAGGCGTGTCCGCCCTCATCTCCGACATCCTCCAGGATTTTATCGTACGCGTAATCGAGTCGGCAACAATAACAAACGAGCATCACAAGCGCATTACATTCGTCCTGACCGTCATTCAGATTTTTACCGTGGTGTTTGTTGCAATCTTCGCTGTTTTTACCCAGCGTTCGGTGACCGCCAGCATCAACGACCCGATTAAAAGGCTTGATGACCTGTCAAAGAGAATTGCCGAGGGGGATTTTACGGTCAGGGTGAAACTTCCTCAGGTAAGCGAGCTTGACGGACTGACCGACAACCTGAACATCATGGCTGTCAAAATCCAAGAGTTGATCGCAGAGAATGTGAGGGAACAGCAAAACCTGCAGAAATCGGAGATGAAAGCCCTCCAGGCCCAGATCACCCCCCATTTCCTCTATAACACATTCGATACCATAGTCTGGCTAGCCGAAGAGAAGAAGAATGACCAGGTCATTGATATAACACGCGCCTTCTCAAGTTTCTTCAGGATATCCCTGAACAAGGGAAAGGATTATCTGACGGTCAGCGAGGAATTTGAGCATGTGAAAAGCTATCTGACCATTCAGAAGATACGATACAGGGATATTTTGGATTATGAGATTGAGTACGAACCTGAAATGGCAAGCTGCCAAATCTTGAAACTTGTGCTGCAGCCTCTTGTTGAAAACGCCTTGTACCACGGGATCAAGAATAAGCGGGGTCGAGGATTCTTGTCGGTGAAAGGCTGGCGTGAAAACAATCGCCTGTGTTTCTCAGTCCAGGACAACGGGATAGGAATGACCGAAGAGAAACTTGCAAACATCAACCAGCAGATCAACGGCTCTGCTGATCCCGAGGATCTGAACAATGTCTATGGATTGTATAATGTTAACAAGAGGCTGGAGCTGTATTATGATGCAAGCACGAAGCTGGAAATAACAAGTCGGTATCAAGAGGGTACTACTGTGTATTTCAGCGTACCTGAGGTTGGATTCAATGTATAAGGTATTTATTGCAGAAGACGAAATTGTAGTACGTGAAGGGCTTCGAAACAGCATTCAGGCGGGATCGGGGCCGTTCGTTCTCGTCGGAGAAGCCTCGGACGGCGAGATGGCCCTCTCGATCATGAAGGATGTGAAACCCGACATCCTGATCACTGATATTCGGATGCCGTTTGTTGACGGGCTGAGCCTCTCCAGAATCATCAAGAAGATACTTCCCTGGATAAAAATCATCATCATCTCCGGGCACGACGAATTCCAGTACGCGCAGGAAGCAATATCAATCGGTGTTGATGAGTACATCCTTAAACCTATTTCCGCCTCGGATATGCTTCTAACGCTCGGCAAACTGGTGGATAGGATCGAGCAGGAGAAACTGCACCTTTCAAGCATTGAGAACTTGAAACAACAAGCCCGGTCCAATTCGGACCTGATCAGGGAGCGCTGGCTGTACGACCTGGTAACCGGTATTGTCAAAACGGAGGACGCGCTTGTGAAAGGCGGGGACATGGGACTCGATCTCATCGCCCATGGGTACCTTGTAGCCATCATCAAGCTCTCCATCTCCTCTGAGAACTATGCAGAACTGATCAACGCCAAGCTCAATATCAACAGCCTCATCGACCATCAGGAAGAGGTGCTGTGCTTTTCCCAGAGCAGGGATTCCATCGTCCTGCTGTTGAAGCAGCTTGCATCCGAACCTCTCGAAGAGACTGCATATACATTGGGGCAGGCGATAAAATATGAGGTGGAACGAAACACCAAATGCTTGGTGACAATCGGAATAGGCTCGTTCGTCGAGCGGATCGGCAGCCTCTCCCAATCCTATGCCGACGCGGAAAAAGCCATCACATTTTCTGTAAAAACCGGTCAGAATCTGATAATCGGCATCCATGACCTGAATACCTTTTCTGAAATTGACTTTCTGAAACTGGACGGAAGCCCCATATCGGAGCGGCTTAAATATGTGAAAAAATCGGGCATCAATGAGATCATCGCCCAGTATATGACCATGATAGGTACCGACCCGTTGCAGACCACGCTCATCAGCTATTATCTTCTCTATGACCTTATGGTGGCTATCTCAAGGATTATTGATGAACTGGGTGGTGTTGTGCAGGAAGTGATCCCATGCTTGTCGAATAAAGCCCAACTTTTAGAGATGGCCGGTTCGAAAGAGACCTTCTGTGACGGGGTGAAGTCGATCCTCGATCCTTTCATAGATTTCAGGGATCAAAAAGCGGCTGGGAAATACTATGAAATGATTCAGAAGGCAAAGCAGCATATCAACCTGCACTTTGCCGACCAGGACATCTCCCTGCACTCGGTGGCCTCGATCGTCCATGTAAGCCCCAACCATTTCAGCACCATCTTCTCGCAGGAAACCGGTGAAACCTTCATTGAGTATCTTACCCGGGTCCGTATCAATACATCCAAGGAGCTGTTGTTGACGACATCGCACAGAAGTGCGGACATCGCCTACGAGGTTGGATTCGGCGACCCCCATTACTTCAGTTATATTTTCAAGAAACATACAGGCATTTCCCCCCGGGAGTTCAGGACCGGGAGCAAATGCCAGAGTTGAAGAAACAAGCACTCTTTGTTACTGGTTGCTTGGAACCTGCTGCTTGTCAGAAAGCTTGAGCCAAGGCGGCAGGGTGAGTTTGATGCTCTTTCGATCCCGCAGCGACATGATGATGCTTTGCAGCACGATGAAGAAGTACAGCAAAAGACCGCTTACCATCGCTTGGAAGTTCGATTGAACACCAGCCGCCCGGATCAGTTCGTTGATCACCAGAAGCGTCAACGTACCTATCGGCGCTCCCAGCAGGTTTCCAACACCGCCGTTGAGCAATGTTCCTCCTATGATGGCCGAGGCTATGGCTTTCATTTCGGCTCCCGCCGCATTCCCGACATTGCCGGCTCCTGTGGTCATTATGTACACGAAACCCGCGATGCCGGCGGTCAAGCCGCTGATTACATAGGTGATGAATATGGTTCGTTTTACGTTGACGCCGAGCATCAGGGCGCTGTGACTATTGCCTCCGACGGCGTAGACATTACGCCCGAAACGCGACCACTTCATCAACGATGCCAGGATGACGAGTAAAATTACTACAAGTACGGTTCCGGGTTTTATTTCACAAGGGATGAAAACACCCAGCCTGTTTCTCGTACCCAGCCAGGTGATCACAAATTCAAAATCCCTGAGTCTTACGAATGCCGGCATGGTTACGTTGATCGGATCTTTGTGCAGTGTCGTCAACAGACCTTGTGCCAGGAACAAGCCGGACAAGGTGATGATGAACGGTTGGATCTCAAGATAGGCGATAAGGTAGCCTTGCAGGATTCCGAACGCAATGCCTATGCCCAGTGCGATGAGGATGGCACCGCCGATGCTTCCTGACTCGGATTGCAGATACACCGCACAGGCCATGGTTATCAGGCCGCACACCGAGCCGATGGAGATGTCGATGCCGCCTCCGATCATGACGATGCACAATCCCAATGTCATGATGAGCAGTGGAGCATTGAGGTTGAACAAGTCAAAGAACGTCTGGAACTGCATAAAGCTGGCCGGGTAACTGATTATTGCAAACAGGTACATCAGTACAAAGATGACTGCAGCGATGAGAAAGAGAATATTCGAGTTCGATAGTCTTGCTTTTTGTTTGAGTATATTCGCCGATGCCATCCTATTGCTCCTTCTTCCCTGCAGCTCTCGTGGTGGGAATGGGTGCTCTGCCTGCAGCACTTCTCCAAGCTCGGATCTTGTCCATGGTTTTGCTGATGTACAAGCGGACCACCGGTGATGCAACCACCATGAGAATGATGATGAAGACTGCCTTGAAGACCTTGATCATCGCCGGGTCTATCTCCAGCCTCAGCAGCGTCCGGTTGAGCATCTCTATCGTATACGCCCCGATGATCGACCCGCTGATGCTGAACTTTCCACCGCCCAATGAGTTCCCGCCTATGGCCACGGCGAGGATTGCATCCATCATGATGAGCTTGAGCAGGTTGACGCTGTCATGGCGGCCTGCCTTGTTCACTGCGATGAAGCCGGCAACTGCGCTGCAGAATCCCATGATCAAGAAGGTTATGAATATGATTTTCTTGGGGTTGATGCCATTCAGTCGTGCCGCATTCGGGTTGATGCCCACACTCTCCACATAGAGCCTGAGCGTTGTAGTCTTGAACACCACTGCAACAAACACGATGAAGAGGACCGTCAGGATGATGGGAGTCTGTATCGGCACGCCTGGTATGACGGTACCGATTTTGTTCGACAGGTCATTGGCCAGGATGGGGGACAACTTGCCGTCGATCATGAAGGCTATGGACCTGCCGCCGGTAAAGAGGATGAGCGATGCAACCATCGGCTGAACCTTGAATACCGAAACCAAGGTGCCGTTGAATGCTCCAAGAAGCAAGCCTGCAACACAACTGAGGAGAAAGCCAATTACTATCGTAAGCAGGGTGACCTCTTGTGCCTGCAGGACATAGAGCACGAATACCGCTGAGGTTATGGTGGCTGTCTCCCCGATGCTGATGTCCTGTCCCCGTGAAGCGGCGGTAACCAGTGTCATGCCTATGGAGAGGATGACCAGCTCCGAGGCTCCGAAGAGGATGTTCGGAATATTTCCGTACAGGGCTCCGTTCACCATGGTTATGTAAAAGTAGTCGGCACCCTTTATCAGGTTTATGATGACCAGCAGCGTCAACACCGATAGGGGAAGCACCAGGTGGGAAACGTTCTTTATTACTTTGCGCATGTGTTCTTTCCCCCTTGGGCTATCACGTTCATTACATCGTTTTCCGTCAATTCCGTTCCCTTGAGCTGAGCTACAATTTGACGGTCTTTCATGACTATCAAGTGCGAGCAGGTTCTGAGCATCTCGTCGATCTCCGAGGAGATGAAGGTCAAACTCATCCCTTCAGATGCAAGCTTCAGTACCAGTTTCTGAATCTCGACCTTGGTTCCAACGTCGATTCCCCGGGTCGGTTCATCCAAAATCAGGTACTCGGGGTGGGTTAGCAGCCACCTGGCCAGAATGACTTTCTGCTGGTTGCCTCCCGAGAGGGATTTGATGGGGGTGTTGGGAGTCGGAGTCTTGATGTTCAGCTTCTGGATGTACTCTTGGGCGAATGCCTGCGCCTGCTTCAGTGAAAGGGGTTTGAAGAAGCCTTTCATGACCTGCAGCGTGAGAATGATGTTGTCCCGTACCGACAGGTCGGCGATGATGCCGTCGTCCTTGCGGTCCTCGGGAAGGTATCCTATTCCGTGTTGTATGGCCTGAAGCGGTGTTTTGATTTTCACCCGTTTGCCATGGATTTTCACTTCACCGCCTGTTACCTTGTCTGCAGCGAAGATGGCCCGCACACTTTCACTGCGTCCTGATCCAAGCAGTCCGGCGAATCCGTTTACTTCACCTTTCTGTATGGTGAAATTGAACGGTCTGACTCCTTTGGAACTTGAAAGACCGATGCATTCGAAGACCGGGGTGGTAAAGTCCGATGCCACCGGTTCATGTTTCTTAAGCTTGCTGATATCCTCAAGTTCATTGCCCAGCATCTTTGCGATGAGGTCGAATTGGGAGAGCGCGGATGTTTCATATTCGCCTACCAGCTTTCCATTGCGCAGTACGGTGATTCGGTCGCTTATTTCGTATACCTGCTCTAGAAAGTGCGTGATGAAGATGATTCCTACGCCCCGCTCTTTGAGCTGACGCATGAGAGCGAAGAGTTTGTGTACTTCGTCTTCATCCAGCGAGGAGGTGGGCTCGTCGAGTATGAGGATTTTACAGTCCATGTCGACTGCACGGGCGATTGCAATCATCTGCTGTACGGCGATCGAACAACTGGAAAGTTCCTGGGTGGGACTTGCAGGAATACCCAGTGATGCAAGCAGCTGTGCTGCCTTTTCGTTCATCTGCTTCCAATTGACGAGGGCTGTGTGACTGCGGCCGATGAACATATTCTCTGCCACGGTCAAATTCGGACACAGCATTATCTCCTGATAGACGGTGCCTATTCCCTTGTTCTGCGCTTCTTCGGGCGTCTTGAAGTGGATGGACTCTCCCTGCAATGTGATGAG
>Ga0228535_1001578_pt1 | contig 32568 bp, 28 predicted proteins | sample SJ1metagenome_FD_168457 | JGI IMG/M metagenome (GOLD analysis project Ga0228535, IMG submission 168457) | Enriched culture of PCE-dechlorinating microbial communities from Ithaca, New York, USA - SJ1 | ecosystem: Engineered > Modeled > Simulated communities (microbial... > Unclassified | place...
AGTTCGTGAAATATCCAATGATGGCGCCTATGACCGTCGGCATTATCCAAGTCTTGACGAAGTCCATGCTATTCCATCCTGAGCGCTGCACTGCGGGCCTGGGCTTCGCTGGAGTAGGTGTTGACCTCCCGAATGGAAACCCAGCCGGACTGCCCCGAATCCTGAACCTGGAACCAGAGTGTCCCCTGGTCGCCCTCGTCTGTGCTGAATTTGCTCTCCGCAATCTTCAGCACCATCCCCCTTCTGAGGATGCCCAAATCGCGGGAGGAGCCGGAAGGCTCCGATTTCAGCTGACAGTACAGCGAAGAGACCACGAGCCACTGGTTGCTGCCCCCGAGGCTCTTGTCCTCAGGCAGGCGTATCCGGGGTTTACAGCCCGCGATAGCGGCCGAAATCAGTATCGAGACGAGAATGATTAATAAAGATAATGAAATTTTCTTCATAAACCTGGCCATTCACTGACTCAATAGAAAAAAACAAATATACTCAACAATAACTATGCAGGAGCGTGTCGGCAAGATGAAGAACACCAAGTTTGCCATCCTAATTGCTTTTTTGTGCATCCTGGGAGCGGGAAGAGCCACTGCCCTTCCGGCGCTCAACTTTTACGCTGGCTTTGCGAATGCGTGGACGAGCACCTCCACCACGGATATGGGCCACCACTATGGATGGAGCCTCTCGGCCGACGCGAGCTGGGCATTCCACATACCCCTCGGCGACGAGACTTCGATGCTGATTCTCCCCGGGCTGCGGGGACAGTTCATCGACATGGCCGCATCGAACTGGCTCTCCGACGGCTCGCGCTACAGGGCCTGGAGCGCCTTCGGCGCTGGGCCCGAGCTGGGCATCGGCCTCAATACGGACAACTTCATACTGTCGCGGAGCCAGACCTTCCTCGTTTCGGCGGCGGTGCTCGGGAACGTGGCCAACTACACTCAGACAAGCCTCTACAACGCCTACATATCGTGGCTCGTCAGGGCCTCATGGGAACTGGAACTGTCGAAGGGCTGGGCTCTCTCCGCAGCCCTCCCCGTAGAATTCGCCTACCGCGCCGACGGCCAGAGCATCATCTCCACAATCAACATAGGGGTACGATATGCGTTCTGAACAAAAACCCTGTGGGAAAAACCCGGGACCCGGCCACAGACGCCCGGCCCTGCGCGCAATCGTCCTGCTCGCCCTGGCGGCGACATTCGCGCTCGCCTTTTCTGGCTGCGACCTGTTTCCTTCCAGCGCGTCGTCCTTCAGCGGGACGAAGTACGCGGTTATCGTGGGAATAAACGACTACATAATTTATTCTGACGCCGATCATGGCGATTTGAGCTACTGCGTCGCCGACGCGGACTCGATGAAGGAGATGCTGGAGGACGCCGGCTGGACCGTGACACTTCTGACCGCCGAATCGAACGAGTCGACCAACCAGTACGCGACGAAGGCCGCGATCGAGGCTGCGCTCGCGGCCGTGCCGAGCGACACGGCGACCTTCCTCTTCTACTATTCGGGCCACGGCAGCATCGACAGCTCCGACGACGCCTACATCGTGCCGAGCGATTTCGACGGCTCGACCTATGACAGCATGATCTCGACCAGCGAGTTCTCGGACTGGCTCGACGCGGTCACGGCGACCAACAAGCTGGTCGTCCTCGACTCCTGCTACTCCGGCGACTTCGTCGATTCGGGGGATTCCGTCGACAGCATCACCGACACTGAAGTGCAACAGGGGCCTTCTACATCTACGAGCATATCGACATCGTCGGCCCTGGAGATGTTCTTCCGCTTCGGCGAGCTCCTCGCGCAGAACGCGGCCGCCGCTTCATCCGGCTCCTCCAGCGCGCCCCTCGTGATCTCCGCGGCAGGATGGGCAGAAGAATCGCTGGAAGCCTCAAGCTATGGCCACGGCATCTTCACGTATTATTTCCTGCAGTCCGCCGAGACGAATTCGAGCGGCATGATGAAGGGCGACTCCGACGGCGACGACGTGCTCTCGTGCATCGAGGCCTACAACTACGCGAAAACAAAACTTGCATCGGATTCGAGCATCTCGGAGGATGAGAAATTCATTCCCCACATCACCGGAAGCCTGCGCGATTTCGCGCTCATAGACGATCGCTGAAGTCGCTGGTCTTTGGGGGCTTCGCGAGGAATCGCGCGCGGCGAGCGCCCTTTAATCTATAAAATCGGTGTCTTCCTTGGAGAATTCGGGGAAGAAATAGACGAGCACCCCCGAACTGCGGACCCTCACCTGGGCTATGTTCTTTTTCGCCAGGCTGTCGAGCTGGCGTTGGGCCTCATCGATGGAGATGTTCGCCTCTATCGCCACCTCCCCTGCCGTGACCATGCCATTGTTCGCCTTTGCGAGGCGCAGGATGACGCGTTCGGGGCTGTCCTCGCGGCGCACCCGCGGAACAAAGCCGGTCTCCTGGCCGTAGAGATCGTAGCCCAGCGCCTCCCTGGCCGCGTAGCCGATATTCGCCTCCCGCACCTGTCTGGGCAGGGTGACGAGGTCGTAGATGCAGCCTACGCCGCCGAGGCCACCGGACAAAAGCCACAGGATTCCCGTGCCGATCTTGCCGAGATAGAAGCGATGAAACCCGAGCGCCCCGAACCCGGAGATAAACCACAGAAAGTAAGCTATCGAAAGATTATACCTCACACTTTGCCCCGTCATCGACATTATTGGAATCTGGTTCATGGGATTTGACCATACCAGGCCTATCGTGCTAAAAAGAGTATACGCATTTTACGGCGTGACGAAAAGTCATACGAGACAATTTTTGGGGGAGATTCTCATGGCGCTTCTTCCAACCGTCAAACAGCTGCTCGCAGTGGAGCCAGAGGGACAAAAGGTCACAGTGCGCGGGTGGGTCCGCACAAAGCGCGAGACAAAACAATCCGTATTTATTGAAATCAATGATGGTTCCTGCTTTTCGAATATACAGGCTGTCGTCGACGCCTCTCTTCTGAAAGAGGAGGCAGTCCAAAACACACTTTCAGGCATCTCCACGGGGGCGAGCGTCGAAGTCCGCGGCGCGCTCGTACAGTCGCCCGCCAAGGGCCAGAAGGCCGAAGTCTCGGCCCGTGAGATCGAACTCATCGGCGAGGCCCCCGCCGACCGCTACCCCCTTCAAAAAAAGGCACACAGCCTGGAGTTTCTGCGCGAACTCGCTCACCTCAGAGTGCGCACCAACACCTTCGGGGCCGTAGCCCGGGTGCGCAACAGCATGGCCTTCGCGATCCACCGCTTCTTTCAGGAGCGCGGTTTCTGCTACGTGCATACGCCCATCATCACCACGAGCGACGCCGAGGGCGCGGGCGCGATGTTCCAGGTCACGTCGCTCGACCTCGAGGCCCTCGCAAAATCCGGTGGGCCGGTCGATTACGACAAGGATTTCTTCGGCAAGAAAGCCTATCTCACCGTCTCGGGCCAGCTCAACGTCGAGACCTACTGCCAGGCCCTTTCGCGGGTGTACACCTTCGGCCCCACCTTCCGCGCGGAGAATTCCAACACCACCCGTCACCTCGCCGAATTCTGGATGATCGAGCCTGAGGTGGCCTTCGCGGGGCTCGCCGACAACATCGCGCTGGCCACGGAATTCATCCAGTTCCTTGTCTCCACTGCGCTCACAGACTGCGCAGAGGACATCGCCTTCTTCGATCAGCGCATCCAACCTGGCCTACGCGAATCGCTCGAAAAAGTCGCGCAGACCCCCTTCGCCCACATGACCTACACCGACGCCATCCGCGAACTGGAGTCTTCGCACGCGGAGTTCGAGTTCAAGCCCTATTGGGGCTGCGACCTTCAGAGTGAACACGAGAAATTCATCACCGAAAAGATTGTCCGCGGGCCCGTCGTCGTCACCGATTATCCCAAAGAGATCAAGGCCTTCTACATGAAACAGAACAAGGACGGCAAAACTGTCGCCGCGATGGACGTCCTTGTGCCCCGCTTCGGCGAAATAATCGGCGGCTCGGAGCGGGAGTGGCGCCTCGACCTGCTCGAAAAGCGCATCGAAGAACTTGGGCTGCCCAAGGAAGCATACGGCTGGTACCTGGACCTGCGCCGCTTCGGCTCCACGCCGCATTCCGGCTTTGGGCTTGGGTTCGAGCGCCTCCTCATGTTTGTGACGGGAATGACCAATATCCGCGATGTGATCCCCTATCCGAGAGCAGCACGTCAGGCCGAGTTCTAGACCGGGGCACATCGATGAAGCGAAATCATATTTTTGCGTCCCTCTGTTCTCATTTCGCAGCCAGGCTCCTTTTCCTGGGCCTTCTCCTCGCCCTCAGTGTATCGGGGCTTCCGGCGTTGTCGTCCGATGAATTCAAGGACTTCGGAATCTCCATCCCCGCAGCGCCCTCGCTCAATGCCCGTTCGGCCATCCTCATCGATGCCGCGACGGGCTCCGTCCTCTACGAAAAGGCGGCAGACCTCGAGCTGCCGCCAGCCAGCCTCACCAAGCTCGTCACGCTCCACGTCGTCATGGAGGAGATAAAGGCCGGCAGGCTCTCGCCGGACGAGATCATCGAAATCAACGCGAAGGACTGCTCGCCCTACATCCCTTACGGATCGTCGCTCATGTACCTGCAGCCCGGGATGAGGGTGAGTGTGCGCGACCTCATGCTCGGCGCCGCCGTCGTCTCGGGCAACGATGCGGCATATGCGCTGGCCCGGCGGGTTGCGGGCTCGAACGAGAAGTTTGCCGAGATGATGAACAGCGCAGTCCGCGAGCTCGGCTTCGACAGAATGACCTTTGTGGAACCGAGCGGCCTTTCCGAGAACAACCTCGTCACTGCGCGCGACTTTGCGCTCTTCTGCAAGAGATACCTGGAACTGCATCCCCAGGTCCTCAAGGAGCTCCATTCCGTCAAATCGATCCATTTCCCGCGCCCGGAACATGCGACCGCCCAATACCATCCCAACGGCACCATCATTCAGTACAACCGCAACCCCCTCATCTTCAGCTACGAGGGAGCGGACGGCCTCAAGACGGGGTACATCATCGAAGTCGGCTACAATATGGCCGCCACCGCAATGCGCAACGGAAACCGCTTTATCGCGGTGCTCCTCGCCGGCTCCTCGACGCCCCACGCGGACGGAGTCACCCTGCGCACAAAGGATTCGAAGGCTCTGCTCGATTGGGCTTTTGCGAATTTCAGCACGGCGAGGCCCGGCTACCTCATGCCAAGCCCCCTGCGCGTATGGTTTGGGAAATCCACCCATGTTCAGCCCGAGCCCGGTGAAGAAGCGGCCGTCACCGTCCCAAAGGCGCTCGCAGGCCGCGTCACTGCGCGGATCGAAACGCCCAAGAGCGTCAAGGCGCCTCTCAGCAAAGGCGACAGCATAGGCCGCATTGTCTACGAAATCGACAATGTGGAAATAGGATCGGTCGACCTCGTTTCGCCCCGGGACATCGCGCGGGGGGGATTTTTCAGGACTATTCTCGACGGCGTCCTCAGATTTTTCGCCTCTGTCTTCGGTCAAGTGTAGTTTCGGGGCGCACATAGCCGCGCCCATGGCCGACAGTGGCCGCCGCCCTCCGGCCCGATCTTACGGGGAATCCGCCAGGCTCACGGAGGTTCCGCCTGCATCCGACACGGAATCTCCCCGTACAATGTGCACAAAACCTTCTTTTTCCAGCTTTTCGGCGCAGAGGGAGACCCGCCGCAGGTCGGCCGCGACCCGATAGGCCAGCTCCGCAATCGTGAGCGGCGATGTCTCGAGGAGTCTTTTCAGAATGGCGCCCCGGAGCTCCCGCTCGGAGCCCCTGAAAGGCGACTGCGGCCGGTACATGCTCGCCTTTTTCCCGAAATTGCTCTCGTGAACCTTGAGCCAGGCCCCGTAATCCATGAGCGCGGTATACCACTGCCGGGGATTTTCCCGGTCCAGAAGCGCCTCTCCGATCTTTTCGAGCTCCCTGTCGCCGACCTGCTCTTCGGAGCCGCAGAAGTGGCGGATGAACACCGTGCGGATGTTCGTCTCCAGAAACACCGAAGGGATGTTGAAGGCGAAGGCCAGCACCGCGCGCGCAGTGTAGACGCCGATGCCCGGAAGGTTCCGGAGCGCCTCTTCGGAGGCCGGCACCGCGTCGTCGTAGTCCCGGGCAAGGATTTTCGCAGTCTTGTGCAGAGAGAGTGCGCGCCTGTTGTAGCCGAGCCCGCTCCATGCCGCGAGCACCTCCGAGACGGGCAGTCCGGCGAGGGCCGAGGGAAGCGGAAAGCGCTCGATCCACCGCGGGTATACCGCCGAAACACGGGGCACCTGCGTCTGCTGGAGCATGATCTCGGAGACGAGAACCGCCCATGGGCTCACGTCGTCGCGCCAGGGGAGGTCGCGGTAGCAGCTCCGACCCTTGTCGAGCAGAAATCTTCGTGCTTCAGCGATCCCTTCAGCCGTAGATATGGACAAATTCATGCAGGAGTTCTTCAGCCTTGGCCTTGCAGGAGCCGCACACAGTGCCGATCTTTGTCGCTTCCTGGAGGGTATACCAGTCGTGCGCGCCCTGCCTGACGGCCTCTTCGATATCCTTATCGCTGATGTTCAGGCATTTGCAGATGATCTGGGCACTTTCGTCCTTGAATTCCCCGGCCCTTCCATGTTGTTCAAGATACACGTCGATCGCCGCGCGCAGCGCCTTGTCCCCCAGCACCGAACAGTGGATCTTGTTCTCGGGCAGACCGCCGAGGCGATTCGCGATATCCGCAGGCTTGATGTGGTACGCATCGCGTATGTTCATGCCCACGACAGTCTCCGAGAGCATCGAGGTCGAGGCGATCGCCGACGCGCAGCCATAGGTCTTCCAGCGGACATCGGTGATGATGTCGTCCTCGATCTTCAGCATGAACATCATCTGGTCGCCGCACCTTATGTTGCCGACCATGCCCTCGGCGTCGGGCCGAAAGTCCTTATCTCTATCCGGATCATAGACATTGCGCGGATTGGTGAAGTGATCTTTGACAGTATCCGAATATAGCCACTGAAACACATCCATTATCCTGCTCCTGTATGGGAATTACCTGATTTCCTGGGCGAGCCCTTCCAGCGGGAGGGTCGACATTTTCCTCAGGCGCGCGATGATCGGCGGCAGCTTTTCGGCGACATAGCGCACTTCATCCTCGGTCGTGTACCTGCCGAGCGAAAAGCGGATCGAGCCGTGCGCGAGCTCGGGCCCCAGGCCGATTGCCATGAGCACGTGCGAGGGCTCGAGGCTCCCTGAAGCGCATGCCGAGCCGGTGGAGACTTCGATTCCCTCCAGGTCGAGCGAGAGCAGGATCGACTCTCCCTCCGCACCCGGAAAAGAGACATTCAGGGTGTTCGGCAGCACGTGGACAGGATGGCCATTGATGCGCACCATCGGAATCCTCTCAAGGATCAGGTCGCGCAGCATCGCCCTGAGGCCGCCCACCCGCTGCCGGTATTCCGGGAGTTCTTCCTTCGCGAGCCGCGCGGCCTCGTCAAAACCAATGATGCCGAGGTTGTTGTAGGTTCCCGCCCGGACACCGTTCTCCTGGTGGCCGCCGCGGATCAGCGGCTCGATTGGCGCCTTCTGGCGCACATAGAGCGCCCCGATGCCCTTGGGGCCGTAAATCTTATGGCATGAGAGGGTCAGATAATCGACATTCCACTCCTCGACAGAGACAGGCACCTTCCCCACAGCCTGCGTCGCGTCGGTGTGGACGAAGGCACCTTCGGCCTTTGCAAGCCGGGCGATTTCGCCAATGTTCTCGATAGTGCCGATCTCGTTGTTGGCGGCCATCACGGAGACCAGGAGGACATCGGGCCCCAGTTCGGCGCGGTATGCGCCCATATCGATGAGCCCGTCGCGGTCGACGGGGAGGAAGACGACAGGGAAGCCCTCGTCCTTGAGGTGTGCCGCCGCGTTGAGCACACAGGGGTGTTCGATGGCCGTCGTGATTATCTTGCGCCTGGCCTGTTTTCTGCCTATCAGGAACATTGTGTTGAAGACAGTGTTGTTGGACTCGGAGCCGCCGGAGGTAAAATATACGGCTGAAGCTTCTTTGGCGCCGATGAGCGCAGCGACGTTCGCCCTCGCCTCTTCAATCTCGGCGTGCGCCGTCCTGCCCAGTGCGTGCAGACTCGATGCGTTTCCGTAGACGTCGAGGGCCCTCACCATGAGATCGCGGACTTCCGGCCTCAGAGGAGTCGTGGCGTTGTAATCCATATACACGTAGCGGGTGTCCATGTCCATCTCTCCTTTTAGTCTTTGGCTGCGGCGGATTCTTTCTGAAAGGGTTCCGGGGCGGGCAGAAATCCGGGCTCCGCAATCTCTGCGAGTGTCACCGATTCGAGATACGCATCCACGGTGCGCTTCAGGCCAAACCAGAAGCGCCTGGGCAGACATGCCTCGGAGACGATGCAGAAGCCCGCATCGTCGAGACAGCCCACCGGCGTGATGTCGCCTTCCGTGGCCCTCACCACTTCGCTCATCAGGATCAGTTCGGGAGCCCTGGCGAGCCTGTACCCCCCACTGCGCCCTCTGTCGGCGATGAGCAGGCCGGCACTCTTGAGCTGACCGAATATCGCCTCGAGGTACTTGAAGGAAATATGCTCGGCCTCGGCGATGCTCGCGACGCTTGCGGACTTCGTCCGCACGAGATGCACGAGAGCGCGAATTGCATACTGCGTCTTTGTGGGAACTTGAAACACAATAAATTCCTACTTGATTGATCTGAATATGCACTATCGCAAATCACGGTCTGTTTGTCAATTACTTGAGCAGCTCAACATGGTCGAAACTGCGGTTTATCGAGAGCTCCTCGAATACAAAGCCGTATTCCGTGGCGCCGGCGGGTCTGTCGTGGCAACCGCCCGCGGCAATCGTGCGCGCGAGGAGCCGACCGAGGCCGGGCCCCATCATGAACCCCTGCCCGCACATGCCCGTCGCCTGCAGGAAATTCACGGCGGAATCGGGATACCCTACGATCGGCAGGCCGTCGGGCGTCATGGGGTACATGCCCCGCCATGTCCTGCGGACGCGGAGGTTCCTCAGGCGCGGGTAGAGCTCGAGCATCCGCCGTACAACGAGGGGCAGAAAGGTCGAAGTCGAGTCCTTGTCCCGCCCCCAAATCTGCGGCCGCGGCGTAATGCAGAATATAATCTGCCCGGTGGAGGCCTGGTAAAAATAGTAGTTGCCCGACTCCGCATCGGAGCGGATGTCGACGATCATCGGCTCCATGAAGCGCTCGACCGGCTCGGTGACACCCGCCTCGTGACAATCCGGGAACACGGGGAGTTCGAAGCCTGCGACCTTCGCGATATCCGCGGCTTTGGCTCCCGCGGCGTTCACGAAGAGGCTCGCGGCAAATTCCTCATCGCCCACCTGAATCGAGGCGACCCTGTCCCCTTCCTTGCGGATCTTTTCGATGCGCGAATTGAAGAAAAAGGAGACGCCCGCCTCAAGCGCCAGGCTGTGGAAGGCGCTCCCCGCCATCAGAGGAGAGGCATAGCCGTCTTCCGGGCTGAAAGTCCCTCCCCTGAGCTTGTCCATGAGAATTCCGGGGGCCATCCGGGCTACTGTGTCGGGGCTCACCCAGTCTATATTCAGGCCCGCGGCCTTCTGTTTCTCCAGAAGCGAACGGAACTGGCCTTCTGTCTCGGCATCATATGCCACATAGAGGTAGCCGCCGGGCCGCCACTCGACATCGAAGCCGTGCTGCGACTGAAGGGTCGAGAATATCTCGATCGATTCGAGGCAGATGCGGATTTTGGCGGCATCCGAATGTGTCGCCCGCACGCCGCCGATCGCCGCCCTGTTCTGCCCCCTGCCCCAGGACGCCTCCTCGTCGACGACCGCCACGCTCAGCCCCTTTTCGGCGAGCTGCCAGGAGAGCGGCACGCCCACGGACCCCGCGCCGATAATCACCACATCAAAGCGCTTCATGGGGCCCCCCTTGCGCCGGCATCCTTGCCTCCAAGCTTATGCAGGCCCTCGTTGACCAGAGAGCCCATCGGCACTTCCATAAAGAGCGGCCTCTGCGTCGGCGGCTCCACATCAGCGGGATCAATGCCGGCCAATGCGAAAGCCTTTGCAACAAGCTGGGAACAGGTCTTGCCTCCGCAGGCCCCCATACCCACGCGGAGAGACTTGAGCTGATTGGTATCGCGGACATTGTGTTTCCTGATGAACTCGACGGCCTCCCTGAGCGTGACTCGCTCGCAGCGGCAGAGCACCGTATCCAGAACGTCAGAGGCCTCAGCCTCGGCCTCCCCGGCGTCGTATTCCCCGCCCAGAGGAGCGGTCACCCCCTCGGGCTGGACTCGGATTCCGGCGATTCTCGATGCATGTTCGACGTTCACACTGAAGGTCAGAAGCCAGGTGTTTCTCGATGCGACCTTGCGTTTGGCGATGACCGCAGCCCTCTCGACAAAGCCGCCCTTCTGGTCGACAAGGTTCATTTCAGCCCCTGTGTCGAAGTCCACATTGAATTCCCAAGGCAAAACGACCTGGGCCTTGTCGTCGGCGACCCTGCGCACAAGCGCAATGGCGAGGCCGGGGCAGATCGCGACGCAGGCTCCGCAGCCCGTGCACCGGTTTCCCGCAAAATAGGGCAGGTCCATGATGGTGCCCCTCAGGGACTTGAGCTGAATCGAATTCACAGGACAGACTGTCGCGCAGGGATTACAGGGAATCTCCTCCGAGCAGAAGAATACGGGCCTCCACTCGGGGCCCGGAATGATGGGAGAGCGCTCGTAGCTGTCGCCCGGCCGCGAGGCGAGCACCAGCCGCGTCGTCTCCCAGTCGGCATGTATCGCCATCTTCCTGCCGAGCATGCGCGCAAGGTGGAGCGCCGCCGTCTTTCCGCCGTATACTGCGCTCGAAGCCTCGGCTATCTCCGATGCGTCGCCCGCCGCAACCGCCATAATCCCGTAGCGCCGGGCCTGTTCGAGGAATTCATTGCAGGGCGAGAGCCCCACGGCGATGAGGACAGCGTCGACCTCATAGACCCTGGCGGTTCCGGGGACGGGCTGAAATTTCTCGTCGACGGCCGAGACGTACGCGCGCTCGACTTTCTCGGCACCCTCCGCCCTCAGAATCGTCGAGTTCAGGAAGATCGGCACGCCCATGCGCCGAATCTTGTCGGCGTGGACCTGATAGCCGCTGATTCTGCCTGCCGCCTCGAAGATGCCTGCGACGCCGATTCCCGCCTGGAGGGCATGGTAGGCGGCGATGAGGCCGACATTGCCCGAGCCGACGATGAGAATTTTCCGGTACGCCTTCACAAGGTCGCGGTTGACGAGTGTCTGGAAGGCTCCCGCCCCGATGACGCCGGGGAGGTCCCAGCCTGGGAACTGCAGGGCCTTCTCCCGTGCGCCGGCCGCCACAACGAGGGCCGTGAACTCGACGAGGAGGTAGGATTCGTAGTTGAGGAAAATGCCGGCCTTTCTGTCTTTATAGAGGCCGACGACGGGGGCATTCGTGAGGACTGTCACCGAAGGATGGCGTGTCGCCTCATCTTGGAGAATACGTGCGATATCGATGCCGCGGGTCCCCGCGTAGCAGTCCGACTCCGACCCGAAAAACTTGTGGGTCTGCAGGACGAGCTTTCCGCCTGCGCTGGGCTTGTCGTCGGCGACGAGCACCTGATACCCCATTCCTCCGAGCTCCGCCGCGGCTGCCAGGCCCGCGGGCCCTCCCCCGATGATAAAAATATCGGTGCGGATCGAGCGCCGCTCTGCCTGGACAAGCGTTTCGTCCTGGGCGGGAAGGCTCGGCAATCCGCGGAGTGTCCGCACGTCCATTCCCCGGACGAGGGGGGTCATGCACGATTTTCTCGGAACTCCATCGATCAGCATCGTGCACTGGGAGCACTGACCGTTGGCGCAAAACAGCCCTTGGGCCGCACCGTCGCTGTGATGGTGCGAAAAGACATGGTGACCTGCGGCGATGAGTGCCGACGCCACAGGCTCCCCCTCGAATCCTGAAATTTCTTCTCCGTCAAAGCGGAAGGTCGCGCGGGGTCTGTCGCTCTGCACGGAAAGAATGGGATGCTGCTCTATGCGGTTCATATCTCATTCGATCTTAGGCTTGAAAGAGATATCTGTCAAGAAAAATCATCATTTGATACAGTTTGTCATGATTTACAATATTATGCGAAATATTTGCATAATATTGCCGCAACGCCCGGAACAACTTGGGGCCCCTTCGGGCCCGCGATTTTCATCGCAGCGCAGTAAACTCCGCCGCCGACCACTGGACAGATATGCCGCATCTGTTGGACTATCAAGCAGATGAGCATAGTCGATACCATTGGTGAATTTCGGGGCAAGCGGGTCACGGTGATGGGGCTCGGGCTACACGGCGGCGGCATCGCGAGCGCGCGTTTTTTTGCAGAGGCCGGGGCCGAAGTGACGGTCACCGACCTGCGGGGGCCCGAGACGCTGGAGCCGGCGATGCGGCAGCTCGAAGGCTTTCAGGTCCGCTATGTGCTCGGCTCCCACCGCGAAGAGGATTTTGCGGCCGCGGACATTGTCATAAAGAACCCCGCGGTGCGACGCGACTCGCCTTTTCTAAAGCTCGCCGGGCACATAGAGACCGACATTTCGATATTTTTGCGCTACTCGAAGTCGCCGCTGATCGCGGTGACGGGTTCGAAGGGGAAATCGACCGTCGCATCCGCGATATGGCACGTGCTCTCGAAATGCCGCACAAAGGCCCTGCTCGGAGGAAACATCACCGTCTCCCCTCTCGATTTTCTCGACCAGACCGGCCCCGATGTCCCCGTGGTCCTCGAACTTTCGAGCTGGCAGCTCGGCGATCTTCACGGCATGGGCATCCTGAAGCCTGTGGTCGCCGTCCTCACCGCCATCTTCCCCGACCATCTCAACTACTATGGCTCCATGGAGGCCTATGTCGCCGACAAGCGCGTCATCTACGAAGGGCAGGACGGGCACTGCTACACTGTGTGTTCCGCGGATCAGGACTGGGGACGCTCTTTCGCCCAAGAAACCCGCGCGAAGGTGCTGTGGTACAGCGAAAGGGCCCTCGCCGCACTGACAGAAGGCGAGAAGCAGGGCGGCTGGCTCGCAAGGGCTGAAGATTCCCGGGCCCCGGGGGGGGCCGGCCGGACCCTGGCCGGCCCCGGGACTGGCGCCTCTTCCGATGCAGAAACCCTCTCGGGCTTAGGGAAGTTCAGCCTGCATGGACCTACAGAGCTCCTGGTGCCTCCTCATGTCCTCGTTTCGGGACTGCACCAGAAGAAGAACCTGCTCACCGCGGCCGTGGCGCTCCGGGCCTTCGGCCTGCCTCCGCAGGATATTGCCTCGGCCCTGGGAAGCTTCCCCGGCGTGCCCCACCGCCTCGAATTTGTCGCCCGGATTCGGGGTGTGAGCTGGTACAACGACAGCACCGCGACCATTCCGGATGCGGCTATCGCCGCCATCGAAAGTTTTTCGGCTCCCACCCTGCTCATCGCAGGCGGCAGCGACAAGATGAGCGATTTTTCGGCGCTTGTCCGGAAGGCCAAAGCGCTGAAGGCGATCATGCTATTGGCCGGCAGCGGTACCGACCGCATTGTCCCTCTGCTGGAGGAACAACACATTGCCTACGGCGGCCCCTTCCACTCGATGGGCGAGGCCGTGGATGCCGCTGACAGGGCTGCAGAAGAGGACGATATAGTCCTCCTCTCGCCGGGATGTGCGAGTTTCGGCATGTTCCTGCACGAGTTCGAGCGCGGCGATGTCTTCAAAAGAGAAGTCGCACGGCTGGCAGCCTCGGAGGCCGATTAGGGCTTAGGGCACAAAGGCTATCGCCGCATACCCCACAAAGGAACGGTCCGGGTGCACGTCGTAGCTCAACTTGTGCCCGATCAGGACACCGCGCTTCGCCCCGCTGTTGAAAGAGAAGGAGATCGCGGCAGCCACGGCTCCCGAGGAACATGCCGAAAAACGATCCCTCGCGTGGGCAAGCACCCTGTCGGTGTCCATGCTGAGCGCCGCGGCGATGAAGCCCCGGTCGTTTTCATCGCGCACCCAGTCTACGGCGGATTCCCCCACTCCGTGCGGCATAAAGCCATAACTGGGCCCATAGTGCGTCAGATCGGTGGAAGCGATGACCGAGAGCTTCTTCCCGCAGGTGGAGGCCGCCCTCGCCAGCGCGGAGCCAAGCTCCCGCGCCTTATAGTCCGGCGGCACGCGGAGCCACACGAGCCCCGCCTGCGGGAACCTGAGCGCCGCGAGAGGCAACATTATCTCCACGGAGTTGTCGACGTCCTGATCCGGCGCTATCTCCTTAATCCCGGCGTCCTTCAGCTCGGATTTAAGGGCGTTCAGAATCTGCAGATCATTCGCGCCCTCTCTCACGGTACAGTCGAAACACCCTTCGCCCGCAAAGAGAATCGGGTCTCCTCGTCTCAAGTGCCCGCCGAGAATCGCGACCGTATCGCAATCCCTCAAGGCCCAGACCGCCTTTGCGGCCAAGTCTCCGGAAAAATACCACCCCGCATGGGGAGCCATTATCGCAAAGGCCGAGAGGTCCTTCTGGAGCTTTGTCCAATCCGATACCAAAGAGCGAATTTCTGCGGCGTCGTCCGGATACCACCCCGCGGGCAAATACCGCTCCCTTTTCCCAAGGTCTGTAGACATGATCTGTATCCTCCCGCCGGTAATCCCGCACTCCCGGCACCCTGTGCAGATGAAGAATACACTCCGATTCAGCGGGCTTTTGCCGATAATAATAGTATATACTGCAGGGACGGAAAAATGAAACGAATATTGCGTATAATTTTATTTATCGGGACACTCGTACTCATTGCCGCACTGGTGGGGTTTGTCGCGTATAAGATAGGTGAATTCCGCCTGTCGGGCGAGCAGGGCGCATCCGCCGAATACGCCATTCTGCGCAACGCCGTGTCTCCCATAACCGGCGAAGAGGAGCTCGGCGACCAGTTCGTCAGAGACAGACTCAAATCGCTCTACAGCGCGAGCGCCCATCTGCTCGCGGTCCAGGTCCTGGACCGAAACGGCCTCGTCATCTGGAAGATGCCCGACGACTCACCCTATTTTGCCTCCCCCGCGACAAGTCCGGGAAGCGTATTCAGCGCACCGGGGATGTCCACGGTCATCTACATGACGCCGCTCCCCGACGGCATGAAACTGATGGCTCTCTATTCCATTCTCTCGCAGAAAGATATCGCCAACATACTGTTGGTGCCGATCATCGTCCTTGCGGCGTGGATCCTCATCCTTGTCGTTCTGCAGCTTGTGCTCAAGGGAAAACCTGCGGAAACGCCTGAAGCGGAGACCGCTCCGGCAGAAGAGCCGGCCGGCGAGGAACCGCAGGAAATCTCCGGAACTCTCGAAGAGGAGGAAGAGCACCTCGAAGAGAATATCGGGGAGAATACCGAAGAAGCCGCACCCGAGGAGGCGGGCACAGAGACCTCAGAGCTCGACGAAGAGATGGAGGAAATCCTCCAGGAAGAGGAGCTCCCACCCGAAGAAAAACCTGCTGCAGCCGCCCCTGCCCCAGAAACTCAGGAACCAGCACCCATGCCCTCACCCGAAATGCCTGGGCAGCCGGAGACGCTTCCTCCCGAAGCCGAGACTTTCGCTCACAAGGAAGAACCCCCGCAGGCAGCTCTTGAAGGGACCCCTGCAAAAGAAACAAATCCGCCCGAGCCGGAACCCGGTTTCGAAGAGGCGGAGTTCGTCGCGCCGCCTGAAAAGCCCGAGGAAGCATCTGAGCCGGCGACCTTTCCCTCCAGCCTGTCGCTGGACACGCTGAAGCGAACGCTCGAGACGGAACTGCAGCGAAGCCAGGAGACGTCCCTCCTTCTCATCCAGTGCATGCTCGCCGGGGCATCCGATCCGAGCGCCCTGGCGCTCGGTGTGACCATTCGGGATTATTTTGCTTCGGAATCGCTTGTATTCGAACTTGCAAAAGGCTGCTACGCCGCAGTGCTGCCCGGGACGGACGCCGGGGCCAGCCTCAAGCTCGCTGTCGACCTCGACGATGTGCTCACGACGACCGCCAGCCTGTACAAGGACCTGGCTGAAGAACCACCTTTCTACTTCGGAATCAGCGCTCTCTACGACCGCATAGTTCCCCCGGAGAGGCTCTATAAGGAGGCCCTCGCGGCCCTTCTCAAGGCCCATGAGAGCGGATCGAGGATTCTTGCGTTCAAGCCAGGAATCGCGACTGCATAAAGGGGGCGGCGGCATTCGAGTCGATCATCCGCCTTCGGTAGGCGCGGCCGGCCGCATGGCTACTGCCGCATCCGGCACGGGCCCCTGCCTCCGATGGGCGCCCGATTGCACGAATGGGGTAGCCGCCGGCCGGGTTTGATCTTTCAATTGGTGCCCGACTGCGCACCCGCCCCACTTTCCCCTCTCAATCGACAAATTCAATGGGAAAGCACATTCTGTCCTTGGTGAGAACCGTATTCGGAAAGATTTCGCGGGCCTCGTCCAGGAGCACTTTGAGTTCGCGGTCCGCATAGCGGGGGCTGTAGTGGATGAGCCCGAGCTGCCTGACATTGCCCGCATCGAGGGCGATCTGGGCGGCCTGACGGGCGGTCATATGGCGCTTGTCCACCGCGCTCTCGATCAGCGCCTGCTCAAACATTCCCTCGCAGATGAGAAGATCGGAATCGGACACTTCCCGGGAGATTTCCGGAAAGTACAGACTGTCGGTGACGAAGCTGAATTTGCGCCCGCTCCTGGGTTCCCCCATCACATCTGAGGGGTGCACTTCCCTGCCGTCGGGAAGCCTCACTGTCCTGCCCGACTGAAGTTCCGACCAGCGCGGTCCGCGTGGCACGCCCATCGAGAGCGCCTTTTCAGGGTAAAATATGCCCGGCCTCGGCACCTCTTCCAGGGAATAGCCAAAACACATCTTCGTGTGCTTGAGCGGAAAGGCGCGGATCGAATAGCCCTCTCCCTGCCAGACTACGGTTCGCTCCGAAATCTCCTTCACGATGATGTCATAGTTGATGTACATATCGAGGAGGCGTCGGTTCTGGTCGATATAATCGGCCAGCTTGGGCGGGCCGAAGATATAGAGAGGTTCCTGTCTGTCGACCTGACTCGAGAGCATGAGAATGCCCGGCAGTCCCGTGACGTGGTCGGCGTGCATGTGTGAGATGAAAATCGCCGTGATCTTTTTCCAGCGGAGATTGAGTCTGCGGATCGAAACCTGAGTCCCCTCCCCTGCATCGAAGAGGAAGAGTTCGCCCTCGCGGCGCACGAGCATGCTCGTAAGCTGTCGATACGGCAGCGGCATCATGCCGCCGGAGCCAAGTACAAACGCTTCTAAATTCATTTCGCATAACTATACCGGAAACAGGCGCGAATGTCACCCTGTATCGCAGTTATTGCAAAAGGCATGCCTTTCGTATAGCGTGATGACATGTGTGATTTTCTGTCCCTGGGCATCGACGCGCGCCTTGATCGCGCCCTTCAGGACCTCAAGCTGAGCAAGCCCACTGAAGTACAAAAACAGGCTATTCCCATTCTTTTGCAGAAAAAAGACTTGGCCATGCAATCGGAAACCGGCACCGGCAAAACCCTGGCCTACCTGCTTCCGATATTCCACATGCTCCTGGATGCAAAATCCGGGCACTCCGAGACGCACCGGCCGAAAGCGCTCATCGTGTGCCCCACGCAGGAGCTGGCCGTGCAGGTCGCGCGACAGGCCATGCTCCTGGCCCACGCCGCTTCGGTCGGGATACAGAGCCTCGCCCTCCTCGGCGGTACGCACTTTTCTCACCAGAGAGAAGCCCTCAAGGTCCACCCACAGATCATTGCAGGCACGCCGGGCCGCCTGGCTGACCTTGTCAACATGCGCTTCATCGATCTGTCCGGCCTTGCGTTCTTCGTGCTCGACGAGGCGGACCGGCTCTTCTCAAAAGAATACAGTGAGCCCGTCGAATTCCTTTTATCTAGGGCTCCCCGGGGCTGCGTCCACATCATGGCTTCCGCGACCATTCCTGAAAAAATCCTCCACAGGGCACAGCCGTGGATACCTGACCCTGCCATTCTTGAGCTCGGCAGCGAGGGCATCCTCTCCGATGCCATCGAACACTGGGTCTTCTACGCCGAACACAGAAAAAAAATCGACATGCTGAAAAAAATAATCGGAGCGGCCGAACCGCGGCGCTGCCTGATCTTCGCGTCCGAAACCTACCGTGTTCAGCGCATCACGGAGCGCCTCGCTTCCTCGGGCCTGAAATGCGCAAGCATAGTGTCAAGAATGGAAAAACAGTCGCGCTATTCCGCAATCGAGCATTTCCGGCAGGGCAGCCTGCCCTTCCTCGTGACGACCGACCTGGCGGCCAGGGGCCTCGACATCCCCGACATCTCGCACATCATAAGCCTCGATCTGCCCGAAGAGAGCAGCGCCTATGTCCACAGGGCCGGCCGCACGGGCAGGGCAGGCAAGAGCGGCATCAGCATCGTCATCGCAGACCGCATCGAACTGGAGCGGGCCTCCAGAACGGCCGTGAAGTTCGGCTTTGTGTTCCGCACAAAGCGGCTCGATCACGGCCATGTCATCGAGCCCACTGTCGAGGCCTTCTTCGAGCAGGTTGAAAAAATGGACAACGCCGGGAGCCACAGGTCGCACCCATGATGCGGGAGGGCCGAATCATCACTCGGGCCGTCGCTGCCGACATGGCGAATCCCCGCTTCGAAGAAGCAGGGTGTAGAGTTCTCATCGCGCGGCTCTCGCCCTTCCGCGACATCGAGGCCTCCTATTCCCACCTCGTGCTGTTCGACGAGTCTCGCCGCGCCCTGCCGGACGCCTTCCTAGATTTTGCCTTTCTGCCGCCCCTCCAGGACCGCAGAGCCCTGGCAGCGCAGGGCATCCCATGGTTTTTCGGCCGGGCGTCCGGCAGAAGTCCGGCGGAGTTCGACATTGTTCTGATCTCCTGCTCCTTTACGCTCGAGCTCATCAACCTCCCGTGGCTGCTCTCACAGTCGAGAATTCCTCTTTCCCGCTCCGAAAGGCTGCAGAGCTCCGGCGCTCCCCTTCTCTTTCTCGGCGGATCGAGCACGGTGACTGCGGGCCCGCTCCTCAAGGTCGAAAAAGACAAAGTGAGCGGGAGCCTCGTCGACGCCTTTTTTTTCGGCGAGGGTGAGGGATGGATGCAGGACATCGTCCGGCTCGCCGCGCAGGGTCTTCGGCAGAGGAGACCAAAGACGACCATCCTCGCCGAAATCGCTTCAAGTGTCGAGGGGTTCTGGCCCTGCGACTCGCAGTTCACTGCCCAGAGGGCACTCTCCCGGCAGCGCCCTCCGATTCTGATCGCACCTCTCGCCCTCAACGGCGAGAATGCGGGCCACACAAAGCTCGCCATCACCGCCGGCTGCTCCGGCCACTGCAGCTTCTGCCTCGAGGGCTGGGACAGGCGCCCTTTCCGCGAAAAATCTCTTGAGGAGCTCGCCGAAGCGGCCCCTGTCCTCAAGCGGGCCACGGGCGCCTCCGACGTGGAACTCTTCAGCTACAACTTCAACATGCACCACGAAATACTTGCCCTTATACCGGCCATGGGGCGGTATTTCTTCCATGTCTCGCTGATGAGCCAGCGCCTCGATATTCTGGCAAAAACCCCCGGGCTCCTCGCCGCGGAGTTTGCGGCAGGCAAGCGCTCCTTTACGCTCGGCATCGAAGGGATCTCCGAACGGCTGCGGCGGTATTACCGCAAAGGAATATCGGGCGCCCAGATAAGGGACGCAGTCTCATCGATACTGAAGGACGGAGGCCGCGAGCTGAAGCTCTTTTTCATCATCTCCGGCTTCGAAGACGATGCAGACCTGGACGAGCTGGGCGCCTTCTGCGGCGAGATGGCCAGGTTCAAGGCTGAGGCACATTCGATGACAAGAATCATCGTGTCGGCCGGATACCTCGTGAGGCTTCCCTTTACGCCCCTGCAGTTCGCCCCCCTCGCCCATGACAGGGGCGTCCTCGAACGCATCGCCTCCCGCTTCGAAGCGATCTGCACCGAAAATAATCTTGAATTCAGGCTCGCCGCCCCATTCGAGGACTACTGGATCGACCAGCTCCTTTCGATTGCCGGCCCCCTGGCACACGGCTGGATCTCCGCCTGCCCAGAGCAGGGCTTTGTCTACGATACGCAGGTCTCCCACAGAGTCATGAAGAGCCTCAATGATTTCCTGAGTGAGTCCCCGGATTTTTCCACGCTCCTTGCGGAAAAGCCAGCCAACTATCGCCCATGCTTCTCATTTGTGGAGAGCGAACCCCACTGGAAACTTCTCCGGGCGCACTACGAACGATCTGTAGAGTATCTGGGCGGGGGAAAAAAACCGGATACGCCGCAGCCCCGGAAGCCTGATTCACCGGGTGCGGCCCTCAGGGCCGAAGCGCAGCGGGCCCTGGCGCTCATAGCCGCGCAGGAAGAGGCGAAGGCCCACTTTCCCCATGTACTCGTCAGGGTGCGCGAAAGCGATGCCCTCGCATTCTCGACAGAGGCCTATGAATGTGCGTGGCTCATCCGGGCACTCTCGGCTCTCGTCCCCGGCTCAGAGCGCGCGCTGTTCAACTGCAGCCAGGTACTGCCGGGCGGACAGTGGTCCGGGGCATTCCCCAACGTCACAGCTCCCCACTTCGGGCTCTCGGGGGAAAAATTCTTCTCTCTCTATGGACCGGATGCCTCAACCCTGGGGAAAATCGTTGCGCATGCTTCACGTGCGCTCAAACTGCGCGGGCAACAGGCCCTGCAGCACCAGAACCCGGGCGGCCTTCCAGGCTCTCCCGCACTTCTGGAGAGCATCGAAGAGGTAAAAGCGCTCCCCGCAGCTGAAAGTTGTATGCTTTTGTGCACTTTGGACACAGCGGACGACAAGCGCCTTGCCAGCATCATTCAGGCATGGCTCAATGCCCAGGGCCTGCGTTTCACGCTGTACAAGGTTGAAGATGGATATGAATACCGGATTTCCCGGGGCTCACTGTCTAAAAAGTCTGTAATATTTATAGAATATCATACATGCTTAAGTAACATTGAACTCCGCCTTCATGTCGGAAAAAGATCGGATATCCAAGCTTTCGCGGATGTGCTGCATGAATGGCTCCCGGCTGAGGAGATACTCTTGCGCATCGAGGGTTGGACCTAAGACTCCGCCGGAGAGTCAGGCAGATACCTCGCCATCGATGTCTCCGTCTCAAAGACGTCGACGGCCGACAGGGGCACTCCGGGAAGAGCGGCACAGAGCCGGTCGTAGATAAACTTTGCGATCCGTTCGGCGCTCGGATCATCCTCGAACTCAGGCAATTCATTGAGGTCCCTGTGATCGAGCGATTCATCGATCAAGTTCCTGAGGGCGGCCTTGACAATGCCAAAATCGACGAGCATTCCACCTTCGCCAAGCCTCCTGCCCGAGGCCCAGACCCTCACCTTATAGTTGTGGCCGTGGAAGCGCTCGCATTTGCCGTGATAGTGGACAAGTCTGTGGGCCGCGGCAAATTCGGCCTCAACTCTCACATAGTACATTTCATCTTCCCCGCTGTAGTGTCGATACTCTATTATAACGGGTTTATTGAAAAATATCCCCTGCTGCCCGCTGCACCCGTTTTCCCGGGACGCAGCTTCATTGCAGCAGCCACTATTGCATGATAATATCAGGGCCGATATGTCAAAGTGCTTGTCCGATATCATCAGTGGTCTGGATTTTCTCGACATACAGGGGAACATCGGACAATCTGTCACCGGACTCTCGTACGATTCGAGGGAGTGCAAACCCGGTTATCTGTTCTTCGCCCTGCCCGGCATACACACAGACGGCAAACGCTACATTCAGGGCGCCATCCAGCGCGGCGCCGTCGGCGTCGTCTATGAAGGCGGCCTCGACCTTCCCGGCGCGCCCGGGAACATCGCATTTCTGCGCGCCGCCGACTGCCGCTGGATGATGTCCGCAATTTCGGGCAGGTTCTACGGCAACCCGTCGGACTCGCTCTGCGTCATCGGCGTCACCGGAACAGAGGGCAAAAGCACGACGGTCTCCCTCATCTATCAGCTACTGAAACTGGCCGGATACAGGGCAGGCTTTTTTTCCACGGTGATGTCCGACACGGGCAGCGGCGAGCGGCCCAACCCCCAGCACCAGACGACGCCGGAGTCTACGGCCGTGCAGGGAATGCTCGCCCAGATGCGCGACGGCGGCCTCTGTTTTGCCGTGGCCGAGGCCTCGAGCCACGGCCTCTCGCCCCGAACCGCACGCCTCGCCCATGTCCACTTCGACATCGGGCTTGTGACCAACGTCACCCACGAACACCTCGAATTCCACGGCACCTGGGAACAGTATCGCAGCGACAAGGCCAACCTCTTCCGCCGCCTGGGCGAAGGCGGCCCAAAGCGGTTGTCATGCGCAAAGGCATGCATTCCCCTGGGCATCATCTGCGCCGACGATCCGAGCGCAGCCTATTTTGCGGGGGAATCCACCGCTCCCTGCCTGACGTACTCCAGCAAGGGGGCCTCCGCGGACCTGTGCGCCCTCGGCATTGAGAGCGCCCCTGAAGGCTCGAATTTTACGATCGAAGGCCCGGTCGCCCACTCCGAAAAGGATGAAAAGGAGCTCGCCGCGCCGCATGCGGCGGGCCGTGTCTCCGGCTCCGGGCCAGAGTCTCCGCGCACAACAGTCCCGGCGCGGATCAACCTGCCGGGCAGATTCAATGTCCAAAACGCCCTGGGCGCCCTCCTCGCCGCTTCCGCGGCGACAGGCCTGCATTGGAGCCGGTTTGTGCCCTATCTGCCGAAGCTGAAGCCCGTCAAAGGCAGAATGCAGCGAATCTCCCAGGGGCAGCCATTCGATGTCATCATCGACTACGCGCACACTCCCTCATCGTTCAGGGAGATTCTGCCCCCCCTCCGGAAGGAGAGACGGGGCAGAATCCTCTGTGTCTTCGGTTCGGGAGGCGAGCGTGACAGGGCGAAGCGCCCTCAACAGGGACGCATCGCCGCCGACAACTGCGACATCGTCATTCTGGCCGACGAAGATCCGCGCGGCGAGGACCCGATGGCCCTCCTCGAGGAAATCGCCGCAGGCTGCCCCGAATTGTCCAGGGGAGAACGCCTCTTTCTGATACCTGATCGCCCCGCCGCAATCCGCAGGGCCTTCTCGCTCGCCAGAGCCGGGGACCTCGTCCTGCTTCTGGGCAAGAGCCATGAAAATTCCATCATCTATGCAAACCACAGCATTCCCTACGACGAAGAAACCACGGCGCGCTCCATTCTTGCAGACCTTGGATTTGGCGCGAAAGGAAAGGAAAAATGAAAACTATTGCAGTGTTGTATGGCGGAAAATCAGGCGAACATGAAGTGTCGCTCATCTCTGCCGGCAGTATCATCGCCCACCTCGACAAGGCAAAATACTCGGTTGTCCCGATCGGCATCACGAAGAAGGGAGAATGGTACCTGCAGAATCTGCCGCAGTGGGCCTATACACCGCCTGAAAAGGGGCTTATGCGCTCGCTTCCCGAGGTCGAAAAAGACAGACGCGTCGTCGCGGTGCCGGGGGAAGGGCTCTGGCTCGAAACTGAAAAACGCCTTCAAAACCTCGGTATCGACATAGTATTCCCGGTGCTGCACGGGACATTCGGTGAGGACGGAACGGTGCAGGGACTCCTCGAAACTGCCGGGCTGCCCTACGTCGGCGCGGATGTGCTGGGGTCGGCGGTCGGCATGGACAAGGAAGTATCGAAACGCCTCTGGCTGTCGGCCGGCCTGCCCGTGGTCGACTATATCTCGGTGAACAAAGAAGATATCGTGGATGAAAATTTTCATGCCCTCGCCCGCAAAATCGAAACAAGGTTCGGCTGGCCCTGTTTTGTCAAGCCTGCATGTTCAGGCTCCTCGGTCGGCACCTCAAAAGTGAACCATCCCGATGCGCTGAAGGCGGCCATTCTCTCTGCGCTGCGCTGGTCAGAGCGCGCCCTCGTGGAGGCCTTCGTCGAGGCGAGAGAGATCGAATGCGCGGTGCTCGGCAATGACAGGCCGGTGGCCTTTCCTCCCGGAGAGATTGTCCCCTCTCACGAATTCTATGACTATGAGGCTAAATACAAGGACCCCAAGGGCGCTTCGCTCCTGATACCCGCCCCGCTCTCCGAAGAGACGAAGAACCGGATCATGAGCATAGCGCTCTCCGCCTATAAATATGCATCGATCAAGGGCATGGCGCGCGTGGATTTCTTTGTCGAAAAAATAACCGGAGCTGTATTCCTGAACGAGCTCAACACCATCCCCGGCTTTACCGCCATCTCGATGTATCCGCAGATGTGCATGAACGGCGGACTTCAGTATGCTGATCTGCTCGACAGGCTCATCGAGCTCGGCCTGGATCAGTATAAAACCAGGCACACGCTCGAGTACGATTTTTCAAAGGCCTAGCAATGCGGAGCCTGCGGGCGCTTGATTGCATAATTATTTATCATACTGTTAATTATTATTAAGGCTTCCGCTCAAAACCGCCTCGGGGTATAATGATGAAGGTCTCCTACTGGAGCTCGGCTCCAGTGGGGGACCTTATTCCCATAGGAGGTTTTTCATGGATTCCCGAGATTACATTGCCCTGGACAGTCGGTATGGTGCACACAACTACCACCCTATTCCTGTCGTCATCTCACAAGCCAGGGGATGCAAAGTATGGGACCCGGAGGGAAGAGAATACTACGATTTTCTCTCCGCCTATTCTGCAGTGAACCAGGGACACCTGCACCCCCACATCGTCGAGGCCGCGAAGGCCCAGCTCGAGTGCGTCACGCTCACATCCCGGGCCTTTCACAACGACAAAATGGGGCCATTCCTGCAGAAGCTGTGCGAGTACACCGGCTATGAAAAGGCGCTCCCGATGAACACGGGGGTCGAAGCCGTTGAGACGGCGCTCAAGGCGGCCAGGCGCTGGGGCGTTGAGAAAAAAGGCGTGGAGAATGGCAGGCAGACCATAATCTGCGCCACCGGCAACTTCCATGGCCGCACCCTCTCCGCCGTTTCAATGTCCAATGACCCTGAATCCTATATCAACTACGGCCCCTATGTCCCCGGCTTCATAAAGGTGCCATTTGGCGACGCCGGGGCAGTGCGCTCTGCCGTTGAGAAGAACACCGTGGCCGTCCTGGTGGAGCCCATTCAGGGGGAGGCCGGGGTGGTGGTCCCTCCGGAAGGCTATCTGGCCGAGCTCCGGGAAATCTGTTCCGAGGCCGGAATACTGCTCATCTTCGACGAAATTCAGACCGGTTTCTGCAGGACGGGCAGGCGCTTCGCCTGGCACTACGAGAATGCCAGACCCGATATCATGTGCTTGGGGAAAGCCCTGGGAGGAGGCATCATGCCGATCTCCGCCATCGTGGCGGACCACGAGATCATGGATGTCTTCACTCCGGGAACTCATGGCTCAACCTTCGGCGGAAACCCGCTTGCAGGGGCCGTCGGCATCGCCGCGATAGAAGTGCTGGAGGAGGAAGGCCTTGAAGAGAAGGCTTTCGTGCGCGGCGAACGCTTCAGACAGGCGATCGGCAGCGTCAAATCCGACAGAATCCGCCTCGTCCGCGGCAAGGGACTCCTCAATGCCGTCGTGTTTGAAGAGGCGTTCGACGCCTACCCCACTTGTCTCGCGCTCAAGGAAAAAGGCATACTTGCAAAGCAGACACACGGGAACATAATCCGTTTTGCGCCGCCGCTCGTCATCTCCGCAGAGGAACTCGAAGATGCGCTCCAGAGGATTATGTCTGTTTTAGGCAGTGCCTAGACACCAAGTTTGAGGACCATGAAAAGAAGACAAACCACGCTCAGGCGCATATATATCGCAGTTTTTTTCGTTGCCTTTGCGCTTGCGGCGTGGCTCGTCGCGCTTCAGCGGCAGGAAGTCCTTCAGGCCGCCGTCCCGATAGAGAACCGCACCGTCATCCTCGAGGCCCCCTCGGATAAAAACGAAACGCCTTCTCCAAACTCAATGCAGCAGCGGGCAACCATTACTCCTCTCCCCGGCGAACTCTTTCTCAAGACGATCGACATCAATGTGGATGACGATGAGGATTTCGAGCAGGTTATTCTGTCCAAGAAGAGCACCGCGAGCAGCTCCCTGGAGATCCTCGTGTCCGACTTCTCTCCTGCTCTCGGCGTCTATTTCCGGTATTTTGAGGGGCCCATCGCCGCTACAGAACTGGACAGCATCATCGTACAGCCTGTGGATGCGACGGCAGACGGTCTTCCCGACCTCATTGTCCAGGGGCTCGATGCAGCCAACGACCAGACGCTCACGGTATTCTGGCGCTCCCCTGACCGGGGGTATGCGCGCGTCTTCTCCGGTGCCGGCAGCGAAATCAGCCTCCATGAACCGGACAATTCCGAGAATCCCGCCCCGGCCTCAATCATTGTGCAGGCTCCGTCGGGCAGCGCCGGCATGGCCCTTCAGACAACATACACTTGGAATAGGCGCCTCTCCTCTTTTGAAAAAAATTCAGAAGCTCTCGTCAGGCACGACAACAATCTCTCTCTGGCAGGGGCGGATGCCCAGGCCTTTCTGTCGTGGCTCAACCGGCTGTGGACGAGGGGTTCGGACCCCTCCGATCCGCGCTCTCTGTTTCTGGATGTACAGGGCAATGCTCTGGTCCTGGGATCCCTCCAAATTCAGCAGCGATGGATCATAAAAAGCGCCGCACGCAACGGAAATCGACTTTATCTCACCTGCAGTCTTTCGGAGGCGAGCGGCCTCACACGGCTTGTGGAGATCGACGCAGAGGCACAGGATGAAATCTCTGTCGGCATTATAGATCAGCAAGTCTCGCGCTTCCGCCGGGATGAAGGCTGGTCGGGGACCTACAGCGCGGCATCGGCGGTCCAGCAGGGCCCCCTGCAGGCTGGGCAGCCCGATTTTGACCTTTTCCTGGGGCGATACCTCGGCAATGACGATTCGGTGCTCGTGCTGGCCCCGTCCAAGAGCATCATCGTACTGGATAAAAAATACAGAGAGGGAATCGCAAGATTCTATGACTACAACGGATACCGGGTGCTGGATTTTCTGCAGATACAGCCGAACGGGCTTGCGGCGGAGAGACTGCTCTTTGTCGTCTCGGCGGAGCAGTCGGGCGATGGCGCGATACGGCGGGTACGCCTCGTTCCGGCGCAAATCGGGCCCAACGGCGTCCAGATCGAGTACCGCACGCCCTATGTGTTCACAAAAACGAGCTAGGGCCCGACGAGATAGGACTCGTATCCCTGGTCCTTCAGTATAGATCGGGTTTTCTGCCAGTCCTCTTTCGCCGCCGCCACCTGAACAGCCCAGCGCGGGTCGCCATCCGCATTCTTCGATTCGACGATCCGGGTCTGAAAATCCTTTGCTGTCAGAGTCTTGGACAGGCGCTCGGCATTGTCTTTGGAGGAAAAATAGCCGACCTGCAGCCAGTAGGTGGCTCCGCTGTCCTTATTCTCTTCATCCGGCACACTCTTTTTCTGAAAATCAGACAAAAGCGCTGAAGCATCGAACCAGGACAGGCCGAGCGAAAGCACGAACCAGGAGGAAGGGAAAACCTTCCCTTTCACCAGGTCCGCCTCGATTGAGCTTGGAAAATCCTTGGTCAGGGTGGAATGCGAAGTTCCAAATTGGCCAAAATCGGCGATGTACTGTAAAAAGAGCAGCTCGCGCCGCAGCTGCCGATCCGACACACGGGCAAGCGCATCTTTCGCCTTCGCAGAGGCGGATGAATAGTCGTTGTCGTATAAGGAGAGCCATACATCGAGCATGGCCCTGGATTCTGCAGAGAGCGCCTCATTTTTCAGGAGCAGCAATGCGCTCTTCTGGTCCCCGATGGAGATTGAGAGCCGCAGCGCCTGCGTGACATATCGAGAGTCGAGGGAGGCAGCCTTTGTGTACCAGGCAGCCGCATCCTCTGTCTGTCCCAAAAGGAGATACAGGCCGCCGACCGTACCCCGCAATTCCGCCTTGAACGTCGGGCTCACTTTCGATTCATACTCTGCGCACAAGGTTATTCCGTCCCGAACCGAGAGCTGCGAAAGGGCGGAGAACAGCACGGTCTTCAGCGCATCCTGGGTTTTTGCACTTGCAGCGGCCTGACGGGCCTGGGCCAGATTCTTATAGGTCTGGCTCCAGGCTGGAGGCGCGCGCAGGCACATAAAGAGAGACAAGGCAAGAAAAAAGATACCGGAGAAAGGCACCCCTCTCTTGGCTGTTTCCCTTCCGAGCTTATTCACACTTCCTCGCCTCTGAACGTGTTGCCTGCGATCGAGAGCAGCCGGACCCGGGCGAACTGCCCGATCCTGTTCTGCGGCGCGGCGAAGACCACCATTTCGTCGCGGGTAGTCCGCGCCAGCACCTCTCTGGATGAGCGTCTGGAGATGTCTTCTATGAGGACTTCGTCGGTCTGGCCCACCCGCTCCTTCATGAGCGAAGAAGTTATCTCTTTCTGAAGCGCAATGACGCGCGCGAGCCTCTGCTTCTTCACTTTGTCGGGTGTCCTGTTCGGCATCCTGGCCGCCGGCGTGCCGTCTCTCGCATTGAAGTGGTACATGAAAGCGTAGGAAAAACGGACACGGCGCATCAGGTCGAGCGTCTGTTCGATATCCTCTTCGGTTTCGCCGGGGAAACCCACCAGAATGTCGGTGGAGAGCGTCAACTGCGGTATTTTCTCCCTGAGCTCTTCGACGAGGGAGATGTACCCTTCCCGCGTATATCTGCGGTTCATCGCAGCGAGCACCGCATTAGAGCCTGACTGGAAAGGCAGGTGTATGTGGCGGCAGAATATGGGGTTCTCTGCAACGGCCTCGACAAGCTCGCTGGAGAGGTCCTTGGGGTGGCTCGTCAAAAACCGTATCCACCCGATGCGTCCGTCGGACTGCCGGAGGTTCGCAGGCTGCTCCCTGGCAAGCGCGCGCCTTTCACCCAGATGCGCGGCTATCATTCTCAGGAGCTCCGGGAAATTCAATACCCTGCCATCCGATTCCCAGCGGTACGAGTTGACATTCTGCCCCAGGAGAGTGATTTCCCTCACGCCGAGGTCTTCGAGCTGATCGATCTCGCGGAGAACGTCCTCAGGATTGCGCGAGACCTCCCGTCCGCGCACATAGGGCACAATGCAGAAGGAGCAGAAATTGTTGCACCCGTGCATTATGGGGACAAAAGAGCGGAATGCGCCAAGCTCGTGGTGGCTCGCGTCGAATACATACTTGGGCGTCTCCTCGAGCACGTCGACTTTCTGGCCACTGGAGATCATATCGATCATGAGCCCGAACGACTGCCTCTGGAAGGTGCCGAGTACATAGTCCACGCCCGGCGCCCTGCTCTGAATGGCGCTCTTGTACTGTTCGGCCATGCAGCCGACGACAGCGAGCACAAAGGCCCGCTCTTTCTTTCGCGCCGAAAGCTGATGAATGCGGTTCCATGCGCGATTTTCGGCGGTCGTCCGCACCGTACAGGTATTCAGGAGGACGAGCTGAGCCTCTTCCTCCCTGGAGCGCTCCCAGCCATGTTCACGCAGGGTCGCCTCCATGGCCGCGGATTCCGCCTTGTTCATCTCGCAGCCATAGGTCTCTATGTGGTATTTCTTCATCTTTTCCTGTGCAGGCCCCGCAGGAAGCTGAAAAGATTGTATACTCCGTATCCCAGGAGGCCTATTCCCCCGAGCGACAAAAACGAGTGCGCAATGCCCGGTATGAACAACGTGGTGAGCCCTGCGATGCCCGCCACGGCCAGGATGGTTCCGGATGCCTTGTCGGTCTTCGATTTTCCGAAGAGACCTATGGCGCCCAGGGCGAGGAGCCCGGCCGAAATCACCGTCCCCACCACGGGGACGCCGAGCAGGGCATTGACTCCCAGCACGCCGATGCCGGCGGCTGTGGACATGACACCCTTTGTACCCTTATCGCTGAGATTCTTGGGATCCACCGGATAATTGTTCTCCATATCCATTCCTCTTTTATATCAGATAGGCTCGAGCGTATCGCATTTCCCGTGCTCGCCGTTGACCGGCTCAATCTTCGAGCGTTCGCTCTTTTCGACATAGGCGTAGGCAGAGTGATTGTGGATGCTCTCGTAGTTCTCCGCCTCGACCGAGAACCACGGAAAACGGTGCAGGGCATCGACTTTCGAATATACCTCGCGGACCACGTCCTCGACAAAGCGCGGCTGTGCGTACGCTTTCTCGGTGACGAATTTCTCATCCTCGCGCTTCAGCAGAGTGAACACCTCGCTCGAACCCGAATCTTCGACGATGCGGATCAGATCCTCAAACCAGAAAAAGGGCCCCAGAGACACCTGAAGTGTCACCACGCCCCGCTGGTTGTGGGCGCCGCCGTCCGATATCGCCTTGGAGCAGGGGCAGACCGTCTGGACCGGCACCGTCACGCCCGCAATAAAGCGGTGGCCCTTCTCCGAACTGCTCGCCTCGTAGAAACAGTCGTAGCTCATGATCGCCGTCTGGCCCGAGACGGGCGCCGCCTTCTTTATAAAATACGGAAAGTGGATGTCCGTGTATGCCGTCCGCGCAGCGAGCTCAGTCCTGATCTTCTTCAGCATTCTGAGCACATTGGGCATGGAGAGGTCCTGCCGGTATTCTTCGAACACCTCGATAAACCGGCTCATGTGTGTCCCCTTGAACTCGTGCGGCAGGTCTGCATAGAGATTGACGAGGGCCGTCGTATGCTGATACTTCTCGGTCCTGTCGAGGAGCGTTATTGGATACCGCAGGCCCTTGACGCCCACTTTCTGGATCGCTATGTGGCGATCGTCCTGGAATGACTGTACATCGACCATAGTCTTACATCATAATTGAACGCCTGAAATCCGCGAAGCTGCGTCGACGGTGTTCGAAAGCAGCATGGCGATGGTCATGGGCCCTACCCCGCCGGGCACGGGGGTGATCCACCCCGCGACCTTCGAGGCCCCTTCGAAATCGACGTCGCCGCAGAGCCGGAACCCCTTCTTTTTCGTGGGGTCGGGGACCCTGTTGACGCCGACATCGATCACGCAGGCGCCCTCTTTGATCATGTCGACGGAGACCAGACCGGGTCTCCCTGCGCATGCGATCACGATATCCGCTTCCCTGACGCGCGCCGCGAGGTCCTTTGTCCCCGTGTGGCATACGGTCACCGTGGCGTTGACGGACTTGCGGATGAGGAGATTTGCGAGCGGCTTCCCGACGATGTTCGAGCGGCCGACGACCACCGCGTGCGCGCCATCGGTGGGGACGGCGCTCCGTTTCAAAAGCTCGACGATGCCGCGCGGCGTACAGGGGATATAACAGGGTTCTTCGAGGAGCATTCTCCCGAGATTGATGGGGGTAAATCCGTCGACATCCTTGGCGGGGTCGATCGCGCCGATCACACGGCGCTCATCGATGTGCCGCGGAAGGGGGAGCTGCACGAGAATGCCGTGCACAGAGGAGTCGCGGTTGCACTCCGCTATCTTTTCGAGGAGCACCGCCTCGGCGACATTCTCCGGCAAACGGGTTTCGAAGCTCTGAATGCCGATCTCCGCGCAGGCTTTTTCCTTTCCGGTCACATACGACACCGATGCGGGGTTGTCGCCCACGAGAATGACGGCGAGGCCCGGCGCCACGCCCTTTCCTTTGAGCAGCGCGACTTTTTCGGCCAGTTCGCTCCGAATGTCTTCAGCTGTTTTCTTACCATCGATCAGGATCGCGGACATAACTCCTCCCTGCGAAAAGATACTATATTTCTCATTCTTCGTCATTGTGTCTGGAGGGTGTCGAACAGTTCTTTATACTCTTTGGACCAGGATGCGGCCCAGGTCTGGGGGATGATGAGGCTGAAGGCAAAATGGACGCCGCGCTCGATGTCGAAGAAAAATCCCGGCTGTGCGGAGATGCCCTTCTGCCGCAACAGCAGCTCCGCCACTCTCTCTTCTTCAAGAAACGCGGGGCTCTCGATCAGGGCGGTCCAGCCCCCCTGGCACGCGAGGACACGGTGGGGGCTCTCTTGCCCCTCCAGCACAGCGCGGTATGTCGAGTAATTCTCCCGTATCCGCGCGAGGAGTTCGTGCAAAAAAACCGATTCCCGGTCGAGAAGGGAAGGCAGGGCATTCATGACGGGCGTGCCCGCCGAAAGGTAGGTATCGGCGATGAGCTCGAGCCTCTTTTTCGCGCGTGCCACCTCTCCGGACGGCCCCGAGACGGCGATCCACCCCAGCTTCATCTGGGGCATGCCCAGACGCTTGGAGAGCCCGTCGAGCACAAAGGTGGGCACGCGCTCTTCGCCGATAAAGCTGCGCCGCTCCACGGCGTCATCCAGGGGAAAATCGAAAAACACCTCGTCGGCGACAAGCGCGAGACCATATCGCTCGCACAGGCCGAGAATTGCAGCCCTCTCGCCATCTCGGACATAGGAGCCGGTGGGGTTGTTGGGGTTGATGACGATGAGGGCCTTTATCCTGGCGCCCTGCTCGGATGCGAGCATGGATTCTATTCCATCCACATCGATGTGCCAGCCCGAAGAATGAGTGTATTCGAGGGAATATGCCCTGGTGCGGACAAGTTCGAACGCCGCAAGCTGCTCGAACAGGGGGTAGCCCGGCTTGGGAATGAGCACGATATCCCCCGCATCGCACAGAAGCTTAAAGAGCCAGGCGTATCCTTC
>Ga0228535_1001580_pt1 | contig 32489 bp, 31 predicted proteins | sample SJ1metagenome_FD_168457 | JGI IMG/M metagenome (GOLD analysis project Ga0228535, IMG submission 168457) | Enriched culture of PCE-dechlorinating microbial communities from Ithaca, New York, USA - SJ1 | ecosystem: Engineered > Modeled > Simulated communities (microbial... > Unclassified | place...
AAATTGGCTATAAATTTATGGTGGGGGACAAGACTTTTATTACCAACCGGACTTCTGTTATCCAAAAAGGGGTTGTGGTTGGCGCACTGGCCATCTTTCAGGATATAACCGAACTGCAGAGCGCAATGGAGGAGCTGACAAATGTCCGCGAATACAAAGACATCCTGGAGGCTGTTGTGGAAAATGACTACGACTGCATTGTCGTGGTAAATTCAGAAGGATACATCACTATGTTCAACAAAGCCTATGAAAATTTCATCGGCGTGCCGCGTGAACAGGCTATCGGAAGGCATGTGACAGAGGTTATTGAAAACACCAGGATGCATATCGTTGTCAAAACGGGCATTGCTGAAATGGCAGAACTCCAGCAAATTGGCGGACACGAGATGATATGCAACCGGATTCCCATTAAAAAAGACGGGAAAATATGGGGCGCGTTTGGCAAGACGTTGTTTAAAGATATAAAAGAACTGGCTGCTGTCGTGGAGAAAATGAGCAAGCTCCAAAAGGAACTGGATTACTACAAAGAAATGGTCCAAAAAATTCAGAGCACCCATGGCACTTTTGAAAATATCATCGGCAGCAGTACTGAAATGACTGAAATAAAGGCAATGGCCAAAAAAGTAGCGCAAAGCAGTTCCACTATTCTGATACGGGGAGAAAGCGGGACGGGAAAAGAACTGTTTGCCCATGCGATCCATTATTCCAGTCCGCGCAAGGACGGCCCGTTTATTAAAGTCAACTGTTCGGCCATACCGGAAAACCTTCTTGAATCTGAACTGTTTGGCTACGATGAGGGAGCCTTTACGGGAGCAAAAAGAGGAGGAAAGCTAGGTAAATTTGAACTGGCTCATAAGGGTACACTTTTCCTCGATGAGGTTGGGGATATGCCTGTTAACATGCAGGTTAAGCTTTTACGGGCGCTGCAGGAAAAAGAAATAGAAAGAGTAGGGGGAACCGCCTCCATTCCCATAGATGTACGGGTAATTGCGGCCACCAACAGGGATCTGGAAGAGCTTTTAAGGCTGGGAAAATTTCGTTTGGATTTGTATTACCGTCTCAATGTTGTGGAATTAAAGATACCACCGTTACGTTACCATAAAAAAGACCTGGAAGAATTAATCTATTTCATGTTGGGCAAGCTTTCCACGAAAATGGGTTGCCCCGCTCCGAATATTGACAAGGAAGCTCTTCATATTATCCTCAATTATGATTGGCCCGGTAACGTCAGAGAACTGGAGAACGTGTTGGAGCGGTGCCTGAATTTTGTGGAAAAAGGTTTAATCAAGGCCAATAATCTGCCCTATCATATCAGAAATTATGAGCCGGGCAAGGATGTAAATATTTTGGAATTGAAAGACCACCTGGAGGAAGCGGAACGACTTACCATTATCAATGCCCTTAAAAAGTGTGGGGGAAGCAAGGCAAAAGCTGCTAAGCTGTTGGGAATCAGCCGTGCCAACATCTATCAGAAGATAGCAAAGTATGAGATAAACTAATAACTGTTTTACAATTAATTGTAATTGGCATAATTATTGCATAAAAATAATTAATAATATTGGTTATTAGACCTGTAAAATTTATCGGGGGTGATTAAAAATGATCAAGGAAGTAGTAATGGTGAGCGCCTGCCGGACGGCCATAGGGAAATTTATGGGCGGACTGTCCGGTGTCTCAGCAAGGGAACTGGCTATTACTGCCGGAAAGGCGGCAATTGAGAGGGCAGGGATTACACCGGATCTGGTTGACGAGATAGTGATGGGCCAGCTTTACACCGGGATGCAGGGGTCATTGCCTGCCCGGCAGGTAAGCATGAGAATAGGGCTCCCGCACAGGAGCGGTGCAGTAAGCGTCAACCAGAACTGCGCTTCAGGTATGAGGGCCATGGAAATAGCCTGTCACAACATCATGCTGGGCAAGACTGAAATCGGGCTGGTAATTGGCGTAGAAAGCATGACTAATACACCGTACCTGCTTCCCAAAGGAAGGATGGGCTACAGGATGGGTGCAGGAACTGTAGAAGATGCCATGATCCATGACGGACTGAATGATGAACTGGTGCCCGGGCACATGGGACTTACCGCTGAAAATGTGGCTGCCCGCTACGGCATCACAAGGCAGGAGTGCGACGAGCTGGCTCTGATCAGTCATACCAGGGCTTCGAGGGCGATTGAAGAAGGCCGGTTAAAAAGAGAGATAGTCCCGGTTGAATTGAAGTCCAAAAAAGGCGTAACTTTGTTTGATACGGACGAACACCCTATCAGGGATGCGAGTATGGAATCAATAGGAAAAATGCCTCCCGTGTTCAAGAAAGACGGTGTCGTAACAGCCGCCAATGCATCCGGCATAAATGACGGCGCGGCCGCCGCAGTGATAATGTCAAAAGAGAAAGCCAGGGAACTGGGGATTAAACCCCTGATGAGACTAATCAATATCTGTACAGAGGGTGTTGATCCAGTAGTAATGGGCCTGGGACCGGCTGTAGCTATTCCCAAAAGCCTTAAACAGGCCGGAATGAGATTTGAGGATGTCCAGTACTGGGAAATTAACGAAGCGTTTGCAGCCCAATGGCTGGGAGTGGGCAGGATGCTCAAAGAAGATTATGGCATGGAACTGGATATGGAGAAAGTAAACCATAACGGTTCGGGTATAGCTTTGGGGCACCCGGTAGGGTGCACCGGTTTACGTATCATTGTTTCCCTGTATTATGAACTGGAAAGGCTTAACCTGACAGTCGGCGGCGCTTCTTTATGCGTGGGGGGCGGCCCGGCCATGGCTTCGCTGTGGACCAGGGACATTTAAAATAATAATTATGGGGAGGATAAATTTATGGAAAACATCAATTATATTGTAAAAGGGCCGCTGGCCGAAGTTACTATTAACAGGCCCCAGGCACTAAATGCTCTGAACTATGAGACGTTAAAAGAAATGGAGACGCTGTTTAAAGAACTTGCTGAAAACAGTGAAATCAGGGTAGTTATTATAACAGGCCAAGGTGAAAAGGCCTTCGTGGCAGGAGCCGATATCAGCCAGATGCGGGACATGAACGCAATCGAGGGAAGAAAATTTGCCCGCCTTGGTCAAAAAGTATTTTCCCTGATTGAGAATATGCCGCAGGTCGTTATCGCTGCTATTAACGGTTTTGCCCTGGGAGGAGGCTGCGAGCTTGCGATGGCCTGTGATATCCGTCTTGCCTCTTCAAAGGCCAAATTCGGCCAGCCTGAAGTTAACCTGGGAATTACGCCAGGGTTTGCCGGGACGCAGAGATTACCAAGACTGGTTGGGAAGGCGATTGCCAAGGTGCTCATTTTTACGGGAGATATGATAGATGCTTATGAAGCCTACCGGATCGGGCTGGTCAACAAGATCTATGAGCCGGAAGCATTAAAGGAAAAAGCCCGGGAAATGGCTGCAAAAATCATTAGTCGTGGCCCCTGCGCCGTGTCATTGGCCAAAGCTGCTATCAACAACGGTCTTAATATGGATGATGAATCAGCTTATTGCTATGAGGCGGAAGTTTTTGGGTTGTGTTTTGCTACCAAGGACCAGCAGGAAGGAATGTCTGCCTTTTTGCAGAAACGCAACCCGGAATTTAAAGGTTGCTGATCCTTAAAAAATAACTACCAAGGATAAACGTCTAAAATTTTAGACTTTGTCTAATATTTTAGACGTTTTTTTAATACTCAAAAAAGAAGACGGCTGTAAATAAGCTGTTTTTCTTATCTTAAAGACAAAAACAGCAGTTAAAAAACTTGGCACGATTTTTGCAAAATATAAAAATGCTGCAGCAAAAATTTTTTGTAGGAGGGTGAAAAATTTGGTAATTGGTATACTTATTTCCCTTGGTCTATTAATGTTTATTGCTTATCGCGGCTATTCGGTTATTTTCTGGGCCCCTGTGTTAGCACTATTTGCCGCATTTACAGCAGGTTTTCCGTTGTTTGCCACTTACACGGAAATATTCATGACAAAAGGTATGGCCTATGCCAAGAGTTATTTCCCCGTGTTCTTGTTGGGAGCTGTTTTTGGCAAGGTTATGGAAGAAAGTGGCGCAGCTAAAGCAATCGCTCGCTGGATAATTAAAAAGATGGGCGCAGGCAAAGCTATCTTTGCCGTTGTAATGTCCTGCGCTATCCTGACTTACGGGGGCGTAAGCCTTTTTGTGGTCGCGTTTGCCGTTTACCCATTCGCTGCGGCACTGTTTAAAGAAGGCGACATTCCCAAGCGTTTAATTCCCGCCTGTATTGCCCTGGGTTCCTTCACATTTACTATGACTGCTTTTCCCGGAACACCGCAGATTCAAAACCTGATACCCGGGAAATACTTCGGCACTACCGGTTACGCTGCGCCCACCGTAGGTATTATTGCGGGATTGATGATGGCTGTTGGCGGCATCTGGTGGCTGGAATGGCGCAAGAAAAAACTGATAGCAGCTGGAGAAAACTACGGTTCTATGCATAATTATGTCAATGAACCTGATGCAGCCAAAGCGGAAGACGATAACTTGATGAACCCGGTCGTAGCCTTACTGCCGCTGTTAACAGTGCTGGTCCTGAACTATACGTTTACAAAGATGATCCTGGGCTGGGACCCCGCTTTCCTGAAGTCGTACCCTGACTTTGCAAATATTAATATCAGCAGCATAGTTGCTATCTGGGCTCTGATTGGCGCGTTGGTAATAGGCATTGCGCTTGCTATTGCGCTTGGTTGGAAACAGATCAAGACCGAGGCCAACATGGTAAAAGCCATTAACACCGGCGCTATCGGTTCCCTGTTGGCTATTATGAATACCTCTTCAGAGGTTGGCTATGGAAGTGTTATCCAAAAACTGCCCGGTTTTCAAACAGTAGCCGACTTTATGATGAGTATTGACCCCGGGACACCACTGGTTTCGGAAGCAATTACCGTTAACGTGCTGGCCGGCATCACCGGTTCTGCGTCAGGAGGTATGAGTATTGCCCTGGAAGCGATGGGACAAAGATATCTTGACTGGGGTAATGCTGTTGGCCTTAATCCCGAACTGCTTCATAAGATTGCGTCTCTTTCTTCGGGCGGATTTGATTCATTGCCTCACAACGGAGCCGTTATTACCCTGCTCGCTATCTGCGGGCTGACCCATAAGGCCTCTTATCCCGACCTTGGTATGGTATCCGTTGTAATCCCGTTTTTAAGCACATTTATTCTGATTGTTGTATCAACCATTCTTGGCATAGTATAAGAACTGCAGCTTCCGGGGGGATACCCCGGAAGCTGTTTCCCCACAAATTAATAAAATTAATCTCTGTACCTAATACCTGTTATTCTATTCTAATGTAAGGGATGTGCTAAAATGGCGCCAAAATTTTTAACAGCTCGCGAGGCTGTAGATTTGATAAAAGACGGCGATATGGTTGTTACAGGCGGGTTTGTCGGAAACGGACATCCCGAAGCCCTCACCAAGGCCCTGGAACAAAGGTTTCTGGAAACAGGGAGTCCCAAAAATCTTGGCCTTTTTTATGCCGCCGGACAGGGTGACGGCAAAGAAAAATGTTTAAATCATGTAGCTTATGAAGGATTGATAAAAAGGGTTATCGGCGGTCACTGGAATCTTGCGCCCAAACTGGGGAAACTGGCTGCGGAGAATAAGATTGAGGCCTACAATATTCCCCAGGGAGTTGTATCCCATATGTTCAGGGATATTGCCGCAGGCAAAGTGGGTACCATTACCCATGTCGGGTTGAAAACATTTTGCGATCCCCGGATAGAGGGTGGAAAAATAAATTCGGTAACAAAAGAAGACATAGTTGAGGTTATCAATATCGGGGAAAAAGAGCGACTGCTGTATAAGTCTTTTCCTCTGAATGCCGCCTTCCTGCGTGGTACATCTGTTGATGAAAAGGGTAATGTAACCATGGAAAAAGAGGCGGTTACGCTGGAAGCAACCGCTATCGCCCAGGCGGTAAAAAATTGCGGCGGTGTAGTGATCGTGCAGGTAGAAAGGGTCGTTAAATCCGGAACACTTGATCCCAAACTGGTGAAAATCCCCGGCATATATGTAACTGCAGTTGTAGTGGCCGAACAGCAGGACCACATGCAGACATTGGCCGAACAATATAACCCGTCTTATTCAGGGGAAGTAAAAATACCTGTAAACGCTGTCAAGCCAATTCCCCTGGATGAAAGGAAAATCATTGGCCGCCGCGCAGCGATGGAACTTAAACCCGATACCATTGTTAACCTGGGTATCGGTATTCCTGAAGCGGTGTCGATGGTTGCCAATGAAGAAGGCATCGGAGAGTATATGACACTGACTGTCGAGGCCGGTCCGATTGGCGGGATTCCCGCGGGAGGACTGAGCTTTGGCGCTGCCATAAATCCCGAGGCTATCATTGACCAGCCTTATCAGTTTGACTTTTATGATGGCGGCGGGATTGACCTGGCCTACCTGGGAATGGCTGAAGCGGACCGGGAAGGAAACGTTAATGTCAGTAAGCTGGGCTCCCGAATTGTTGGCTGTGGCGGATTTATCAATATAACACAAAATGCCAAGAAAGTCTTTTTCTGCGGCACTTTTACCGCCGGAGGACTGGAAATAAAAGTGGAGGACAGTAAACTGGTCATTATTCAGGAGGGTAAGGTTAAGAAATTCATTAATTCAGTCGGGCAGATTACATTCAGCGGCAAATACGCACGCGAAACCGAACAGGCCGTTATGTATATCACGGAAAGAGCGGTGTTTGAACTAAAGAAAGACGGCCTTTACCTGACTGAGGTAGCGCCTGGAATCGATATCGAGAAGGATATACTCGCACATATGGAATTCAAACCCATAATTACAGGTACTCCCAAGCTGATGGATGCAAGGATTTTCCGGCCTGAACCAATGGGAATTAAATAAAGGGGGAACGAAGATGAGAGAAGTAGTTATTCTTAGCGCTGCGAGAACAGCTATTGGCACGTTTGGCGGGTCGTTAAGCGGGGTATCGGCCCAGGAACTGGGAAAAATCGTGATTGAAGAAGCCCTCAGGCGGGCTAATGCCACGCCTGAAATGGTGGATGAAGTAATCATGGGGTGTGTACTGCAGGCAGGTCTCGGACAAAACGTAGCCCGCCAGGCTGCGCTCCAGGCCGGGCTTCCAATAGAAACACCTGCGATGACCATCAATAAAGTATGCGGGTCCGGTCTCAAAGCCGTTTCCCTGGCAGCACAGGCTGTAGCCATGGGTGATGCGGAAGTGGTCGTAGCCGGCGGGACTGAAAACATGTCGCTGGCGCCTTACTTGGTACCCAAGGCAAGGTACGGTTACAGGATGGGAGACGGCAAGCTGATTGATGAGATGATAAAAGACGGATTATGGTGCGCTTTTAATGATTATCACATGGGTGTCACTGCGGAAAATATAGCGGAGCGCTGGGGGATAACCCGCGAGGAACAGGATGCTTTTGCAGCCGCCAGTCAGAACAAGGCAGAAAGGGCCATTAAAGAAAAGCGTTTTGCCGATGAAATAACGCCAGTAAAAATAGCGGTTAAAGGCGGTTTTAACGAATTTGCGGTTGATGAATTCCCCCGGGCCGGAGTGACGCCGGAAGCTTTGGGTAAACTAAAGCCTGCCTTTAAAAAAGACGGCACGGTTACAGCCGGTAATGCTTCGGGAATAAATGACGGGGCTGCCGCCCTTGTGCTGACGACAAAAGAGATGGCTGAAAAACTTGGCAAGACACCACTGGCGTGTTTCGCTGCCGGAGCATCGGCTGCTGTTGACCCGGCCGTGATGGGTATCGGACCTGTGGAAGCTACCAAAAAGGCGCTGGCCAAGGCAAACTGGAAACTGGATGAGATAGGCCTGATAGAAGCCAATGAGGCTTTTGCCGCTCAATCCCTGGCAGTAGCCAAAGATCTGGGTTTCAACATGGATATAGTAAATGTCAATGGTGGAGCGATTGCGCTGGGACACCCCATCGGGGCCAGCGGGGCACGTATCCTGATCACTCTGCTTTACGAGATGCAAAAGCGTGATGTCAAAAAGGGCCTGGCTACCTTATGTATAGGCGGCGGTCAGGGAGTAGCGGTTCTAGTAGAAAGATAGATAGAGCTCATAAACAGGCCAAAAGGAGGAAGCAAAAGATGAGACTAAAAGACAAGGTTGCTCTGATTACCGGCGCAGGAAGAGGGATCGGTGAAACTACGGCAATCAAGTTTGCCAGGGAAGGTGCTAAAGTGGCAGTCGCCGATCTTTCCCGGGAAAGTGTCGAAGAAGTCGTCGGAAAAATTAAGGCGCTTGGACAGGAAGCTATAGGGTTGACCGTCAATGTAACGGATAGTGAAAGCGTCAAAAAAATGGTTGAAGATACAGTGAAGCATTTTGGGAGAATTGATGTTCTGGTCAATAACGCAGGCATAACGGATGATGCCCAGCTGCTTAAGATGACGGAAGATCAGTGGCAGAAAGTAATTGATGTTAACTTATCAGGGGTCTTCAAATGCAGCCAGGCTGTAGCCAAAGTAATGGCGGAGCAGGAAAAAGGCGGAGTTATCCTTAATGCCAGTTCTCTTGTTGGTATTTATGGCAACTTTGGCCAGACCAACTATGCGGCTACAAAATGGGGAGTAATAGGTATGGCCAAGAGCTGGGCCAAAGAACTTGGCAGGAAGAAAATCCGGGTCAATGCGGTAGCCCCGGGATTCATCGTTACACCCATGACAGCAAAGATGCCTGAAAATGTCTTAGAAATGATGAAAGGTAAATCACCTCTGGGGAGACTGGGATATCCCGAGGATATTGCCAATGCCTATGCATTTTTGGCTTCCGATGAAGCAAGTTTTATCACCGGCGCTGTATTAAGCGTGGACGGCGGCGTTGTGTTATAAAGCAAACCCGTATACCTCCCAATATAATTCCCTAACCCACCAAGACAAGGGGCTGTCCTGAACAGGGCAGCTCCTTGTCGTTTTTATAGTAAGCAATCAAGTAAAATTAATAAAATTAATATAAAAATAAAAAATATTAACATAGACATTGACAAAATTAAGTTATCTTATTAAAATGAAAACAAGGTACGATTAGGTAGTATAAAATATTAATTATTACCTGAAGATGAGGCGGTGATCGTTATTAAGTACAGGGCTCCGGGAAAATGCCCGGTCTGCGGGTCAGGATTATCAATTAGCAAACTCTCGTGTGCGAGGTGTTCTACCAAACTCGAAGGGGAATTCACGACATGTAAGTTTTGCAGGCTCCCTGATGAACAGCGTGAATTTATAGAAGTCTTTATTAAATGCCGGGGCAACATCAAAGACGTGGAAAAGGAACTGGGGATTTCATACCCTACGGTGCGCAACCGCCTGGATGGCGTTATTGAAGCTCTCGGTTACAGGGTGGAAAGAACCGAACTGCAGGAAGAGAAAGTACAGCGCCAGGAAATAATCAACGCACTGGAAAAGGGTGAAATTACTCCGGAAGAAGCTGCCCGCCAATTGAGACGAAGCAGTAAATAGATACGGAAAGGAGAACAATTAATGAGCGAGGAAAAGAAAAAAATAATGGAAATGATTCAGGAGGGGAAAATCACGGCCGCCGAAGGGCTTGATTTACTGCAAGCCCTGGAAGAGGGAGAAATCAAAACAGAAATAAAACCGTCCAGGTTTAAAAACCGCTTCTTGCGGATACGTGTCTATACAGCCAATGCTACCAAAGTAAACGTTAATATACCCCTGGCATTAATGAAAGCGGCCTCAAAATTTGTCGGAGTGGGAATGAAGGCCATACCCGAAGAGGCGCGGCTGGAAATGGCGAAAAAAGGGATAGACCTTACTCAACTTGATATTGAAGAACTGATGAACATTATCGAGCAGGGGCTTGTAGAGGGAGATAAGATAGTTGATATAGACGTGAACGATCCGGTTGAAGGTCAGGTGCGAGTGGAAGTATATGTTGACTAGAAGCTATCGGAGCAAATTATTGCTGGTTCGTATCAGAACGGGGAAAATAAGATTAATCATTCCTATGCCTTTGTTTTTGGCAGAACAGACACTGGAGGCGGCAGGCGAGCTGGTTCGACTAGCTGAACGCCTGCTGCCGACGTTGTTTGTAAGAATCAAAAACAACCCGAAAATGGCGGGTTTCAGGCATGTAAGTCCCGGAAGACTAATTGAACTCAGTGGTCAATTTTTTGAGGAGATGCGGCGCTGCGGCAGATGGCGCATGGTTGAAATCGAAGCCGGAAAACAGCATGATCTTCGTATTTATGTGGATTTTTATTGACAGGAGAGGGTTAACAGGTGTTATTTAAACTATTATTAAGAATCTTGGTTAATACTGCTGCTTTCTATTGCGCTGTCCGGCTTTTCCCATTAATTATACTCCATTCCCCGACTGATGTTGTATGGGCAGGGATAGTGTTGGGGCTTGTTAATTCCCTGATAAGACCCATACTTTTTCTTTTAACCTTACCGGTAAACTTTGTAACGTTCGGTTTGTTTACGCTGGTACTTAATACCTGGATGGTCATGTTTGCAGACTGGCTGGTGCCGGGGTTGAATATACCGGGTTTTTGGCTGTCGCTTGCTGTCGCCCTGTTGATATCCGTATTTAACTGGCTTTTGAAATCATTACAGCAGAGGTAAACTGTTTTAAAAACAAGAGTGAATATAAGGGTAATAACGAATAAAAAAAATCTGGAAGTAGAATAATAAAGATAAGAAAAAAATAAGAAAAGAGGGAAATAGCGATGTCACAGGCGCCGGTTATAAAATGCACCGTGATTAACTGTCAATATAACAAAGATCAGGAGTGTCACGCCGAAGGGATAGAAGTGAACACCGATCATCCCTGGCCAACTGCAACCAGCAGTGTTGGTACGGCGTGCGAAACGTTTAAACCGAAGGACGAATCGATCTATCATCCTGACACAGTTTAAGATAAAATTGGATAAAAGCTTATTCATAATAAGCAAGTAATGATAAGCGCCCGGAAGGCGCTTTATTTTATTAAATAAAATAATACTACGACTTAAAATAATTAATAGGGTAATGCTTAAGATTAAATTAATTTATATGAACGGGACTCGAAAACCACAAAATTGTATACACTGCCGGTTAAAGATGATTTATAATAGTTTACAGGTGACAAGACAGGTGGTTGATTTTTACGGAAGGCAGGGGCACTAGATGGCAAAGATCCGATATGTTGATAAAATAAAAAAGTTGCGGGAAAAAAGGAAAGCTGTTATACTGGCACATTTATACCAGCCTCCCGAAATCCAGGATATTGCCGATTACGCGGGGGATTCCCTGGAGCTTTCCAGGAAAGCTTCAGAGACCGATGCCGAGGTAATTGTCTTTTGCGGTGTCACATTCATGGCGGAAACAGCAAAAATCCTTTCGCCCGAAAAAACGGTATTGCTTCCTGTCCTACAAGCCGGGTGTTTGCTGGCTGATTTGATAAAGCCTGAGGATGTTGCTAAAATGAAAAAGGACTACCCAGCTGCAGCGGTAGTCTGCTATGTCAATACTTCGGCTGCCGTAAAAGCGCAAAGTGATTACTGCTGTACATCCTCAAACGCTGTGAAAGTCGTAACGGCCATACCGGAAAAAGAAATAATCTTTATTCCGGACAGGAATCTGGGCAGTTATGTGGCAAAACAGGTACCCGATAAAAACATTATTTTATGGAAGGGCCGCTGTCCCATTCATGACAGTATCACCGCACGGGAAATAACAGCAGCAAGGGATAACTATCCGGACGCTGAGATATTGGTGCATCCGGAGTGCAGGCCTGAAGTAGTTGAGAAAGCCGATTTTATTGGCAGCACCTCCCAGATAATCAATTATGCAAAAAAAAGTAAAACCTCAACATTAATTATTGGCACGGAACAAGGTGTTTTATGCAAGTTGAAAAAAGAAAACCCCCAAAAGGAATTCAAATTGCTTTCCCCGGAAAAACTGCTCTGTCAGGACATGAAAAAGACGAGGCTGGAAGATGTCTTTAATGTTTTAAATGAGCTAAAGAATGAAATTCACATAGATGATAATATCCGGGAGAAAGCTGCGCTTTCACTTGACAGGATGCTCAGCGTAAGCTGACGCCTGGTAGCGTGAGGAGATGAAAAATGACAAAACAATGTGATGTCTTAATTATCGGCAGCGGACTGGCCGGTTTGTACGCAGGCTTGCTGCTCGATACTTCCTTTAATGTAATTATATTAACAAAAGACAGGATAAAAGAGGCCAATACTTACCTGGCTCAGGGCGGTATTGCTGCCGCTATTGCGGATGAGGACAGTCCCGAAGCTCATTTCCTCGATACTCTGCGTGTGGGCACAGACCTGACTAACCTGGAAGCGCTTAATATCCTGGTCAATGAAGCGGAGGAAAACATCGGTATTTTAGACGAGATGGGCGTTGTCTTTGACCGGGAGGAAGGACGCGTCTGTTTGACCAAAGAGGGTGGTCACAGCAGGTCGAGGATACTGCATATCGATGGTGACGCCACGGGCAGGGGCATGATGGAAGCGCTGGTCAGAAATGCAAAAAAAAGGTCCAATATAATAATAAAAGAAAACAGTTTTTGTATGGACCTGTTATTAGAAAACAACCGCTGTATTGGCGTAACAGCCCTGGAGGAGGAAGGCGTCAAAAAGTATCAGGCAAAAGCGGTTATCCTGGCGGCTGGCGGGATCGGTATGGTCTACGGTGTTACCACAAACACCTTTACCGCGACCGGGGATGCCATCGCCATGTCCTACCGGGCCAAAGCAGAAATAAAAGATATGGAATTCATCCAGTTCCACCCTACGGTATTTTACAGTGAGGAAAAGCAGAGGTTTTTGATATCCGAAGCGGTAAGAGGAGAAGGCGCAGTCCTGAGAAACAAGTCCGGGGAAAGATTTATGAACAGGTATGATGACAATATGGAACTGGCTCCCCGGGATGTGGTGGCCAGGGCTATTTTCACTGAGATGAAAAGGACCCAAACGGAATTTGTCTACCTTGATTTAACGCACCTGGACGGCACATATATCAAACGGCGGTTTCCCACTATTACAGCGAGGTGCAGGGAGTATGGGATCGATATTGCACAACAATTGATTCCTGTTTCTCCCGCCCAGCACTACTGCATGGGCGGCGTGGCTGCGGACCTGGACGCCAGGACCAGCATCGAAGGTCTGTACGCGTGCGGGGAAGCGGCCTGCACAGGGGTGCACGGCGCCAACAGGCTGGCCTCCAATTCACTGCTGGAGACAGTAGTATTTGCCAAAAGAGCAGCCTACGGTATAAATAAGAACATGAAATATGCGCAGGTTAAAATGCTAAAGTTTAAAGAGGGCCAGCAAGCAGTTATACCGTTATCCTGTGATGTCAGGGAAGAAAAAGACAGGATACAGGCGGCAATGAGCAAATATGCCGGTATTGTCCGCACTGAAGAAGGGCTGGCAAAATGCCTGGCGATACTTGATGAGACCAAGAGGTCGCTCGATGAGAAGCGCTGTGTCAGCAAGGATTACCTGGAATGCGTCAATATGCTGACAACGGCAAAAATTATTGCGCACAGCGCCCTGCAAAGAAAAGAAAGCGTAGGCGCCCATTACCTTGTTAGATGTAGGGAGGATAAGTTAAAATGAACTGGCTTTTAATAGATGAAAAAATAAAAGAGTGGCTCAGGGAAGACATGAATAATGGAGATATCACGACAGACTCGCTCATCGATGAGGATTCTTGTTCTTCGGGCAGCTTCATCGCCAAGGAGGAAGGAGTGATTGCCGGGCTGGAGGTAATGATAAGGGCGTTTCGGATGCTGGATCAAGAGGTGGTTGTTGAGAGCCGCGTCACTGACGGGAGCCGGGTAAAAAAAGGTGAGATTGTTGCCGCGATCAAAGGCAGGACTAAAAGTATTTTAAAAGTTGAAAGAACAGCGCTCAATATCTTGCAGAGGATGTCAGGTATTGCCACAGAAACAGCAAGGTATGTGGGAAAGCTGGAGGGCCTGAAGGTGCGCCTGGTTGATACGAGGAAAACCACGCCGGGTTTGAGGATACTGGAAAAGTACGCGGTGAAGGTGGGAGGAGGCCATAACCACCGCTTCAACCTGTCGGAGGCGGTCCTGATCAAAGACAACCATATTGAGGCCACAGGCAGTATTGAAAAGGCCATTAAGCGGGCAAAAGAAAAGATACCTCATACCGTTAAAGTGGAGGTTGAGGTGGAGACGCTTGAACAATTGGCAGAAGCAATCAGGGCCGGAGCTGATATCATCCTTCTTGACAATATGGACACTGATATGATGAAGGAAGCCGTCAGACTGACCAACGGGAAGGCTCTCCTCGAAGCATCTGGAAATGTGACCTTAAACAATGTCAGGCAAATTGCCGAAACAGGCGTGGATATTATTTCCGTGGGGGCTTTGACGCACTCTGTGAAAGCGTTGGATATCAGTTTGAGGTTTGCGCGGTAAAAACGAAGTAATCCAAAACTTAAAATGCAATATTTCATACATATTTCAAGGCAAAACAGACCAGAGAGTGGCGGTATTTCATGTCTTGTGTTATTGTATTCATGAGAAATGATTGCCTCCTTCCTCGTTACTGTTTTTGTGTGGTAACTTAACAATAACCAAAGCGCTCTCATTTCTCACTGTTTTTAAAATTGAGGAAGTGAAAGAAGGTGACCCAAGATGGGCGGCAATACAGAAATCGAACTGAAACTCCGGTTTAAAGACCCAAAACTGTGGGCGGGGATCACTAAAGACCCTTTATTACAGGAAATAACAGTGCCCGGTTCCCAGAAAGAGGAGACGCTTATAAGCGTATATCTGGACACGCCTTCTTACGCTCTCAAAAACAGGGGTATAGCCTATCGTATCCGGCATAACGACGGGGAATGGGTGGCCACAGTCAAGGCTGGAGGGACATCGGGCGGCGGTCTCCATGAACGGAAGGAATGGAGTATCGTGGTGGCTTCTCCCCAACCGGATATTACTGTGTTCCCAAAGAATCTGACGGGATTTGATTTAAGGGAAATTACAGGTCAAGAAACGCTGACAGAACTGTTTAAGACCTCGTTTAAGCGGAAAAGCCTTATGCTTAAGTTGCCGGAAGGCGGGGAAATAGAATTCTGCGCGGATAAGGGATGGGTAATTGCAGGCGCAAAAGTAAAACCCCTCCGTGAAATCGAACTGGAATTAAAAGGGGCAAAATCTGCGGCAGCGCTGAAGCTGGGGGCGGACCTGGCCCGCAAATATCCGCTGCTGCCGGAGCCGCGCAGCAAGTATTACCAGGGGCTGAAACTTGCCGGGCTGGAAAGCTGGGAGGATAATAACAAGGCGGATATGGGAACAGACTTATTGCACCTGTTGGAAAGGGAAGTGGCCGGGCTTGGCGAGACCGGCGTACTAAAAGAGAAAATAAGAAGGGAAATGTTTACGCCGCTTTTGCTGGAGACCTGGGCCTGGTGTCTGGAAACACGGGAGTAAAATAAATGATGAGAATCTATCGGGACACATCATTTATACAAATTCTATACTTATAAGGACAGAACAAGAAGACCTCCGGGCTGACAAAACCTGCAGGTCTTCAATTATATTTATACAGTCTTATATTATCTTATTGATTAATATTTTAAGTGATTTCAAACAAATCTAAAGGCAGTCCGCTCAGCAGTTCTTTTCCATTTTCCTTGAGCCAGACCATGTCTTCAACCTGCACCCCGCCCAGGCCGGGTACAATAAACTTGGGCTCGATGGTAAAAACGCAGTTGGGGGGGAGCTCGATCGTACTGCCAATATTAATCCCGGGCAGTTCGTCTCCCTCCAGGCCCAGTCCGTGTCCTATGTAGGGGGCCCTGTCTTTGCCGTATCCCATGAAGTGATTGGTCATTTCCAGGCTTTCCGCCTCCTGTGCCGCAATTTTATAGAGTTCGTCTGCTCTTACACCGGCGGCCGCATGTTCAAAAACCCGGTCAAAAACCTGCCTGGCGCAGGAGTACAGCTTGCGCTGTTCACTGCTGGCTTTACCGATAACATAGGTCCGGGTCAGGTCGCTGTGGTAGCCCCGGTAGACGAGGGTGATATCAACTACGATCAGATCATTCTTTTCAATAATCCGCTGCGAAGCCCCCCAGGGCTTGGAACTGCTTAATCCCTCTCCGGTGATGGTGACGGCGAACCCCGATATTTTTGAGGTGTTTTCCCCGGAGACGACCATGCCATCCGGAAACGGTTCCATTGTCCAGGAACGGAAAAAAGTGAAAGGTTCATTCCCTGCTTTTCTTGCGGCGGCAAGGATTTCGCCCGCCAGTTCTATTTCCGAAAGACCGGGCCTGGCCTGTTCCAGGATAGTACGGTGAACCGCTGTAAAGAGGGAAGCCGCTTTTTTGATGGATTCGATTTCATCACTGTCTTTCACCATCCGCTGTTCGAGGATAAGAGGAGAAATATTGACAGGAGCAAAGCTATGGAATGTATCTGCAAGTTTTAAATACAATGCGGCAGGCAAAACGTCTGTCTCCAGGCCAAGTTTGCCTGAAATAATGTTCATTTCCGCCAGCCGTTTGGCCGCAGAAGAATACCCCCTGGCTTCCACCACTTCCAGCCAGGACGGGCAGTCGGATTTAATCCATTCTACTACCCTTGCGGCAAACAGCACCGGGTTTCCGCGGGCGGGAATCAGCAGGGTTGCCGGCTGACCTGTCCCTGTATAGTAGAATAAATCCCTGGAATAGAGCAGTACGGCAGCATCAATTCCGGCGGTTTCCATTTTTTGCTGAAGCTTGTCAATCCGGGCTTTATAATCCATATAAAATATTCCCCCTTTCAGATAGTTGAAAGGAAACGGTTATAAGAACAAGTTAAATTAATTATAACATTAATATTTGGGAACATATCGCTAAATTTTTCTGTCTGTATATAGGGAAAGTTTGAACAAAAGCGAGGCGTAGCAGATGCATTTAAACAACTTTTTTTCCGGCCGAAAACTTGGATTCCTTCTTGTTATGGCACTTTTTTTCATGTGTTGGAATACTGCTCCGGCTGCAGAAGCAGTCGGGATTACTCTTGAAATTGACGGAAAGAGGGTTGTAACAGACCCTGCGCCTCTTATTATTAACGACCGTACGCTGGTTCCGGTTCGTGTAGTATCGGAGAAGCTGGGCGCGCAGGTAGAGTGGCGGGAAGAAAGCAGGACCGTACATATTGTAAAGGGTAACCGTTCGGTCTTATTAAGGATTGATAACCGCCTTGTTGATTATAAAGAAGGAGAAACTGCTTACAGCTTGTGTGATGTCCCGCCGCAAATTCTGAACAGCCGTACTTTTGTGCCTTTAAGACTGGTCAGCAATGCGCTGGGGGTGGCCGTCAGCTGGGATGGGACATCAAGAACGGTTTCTATTGATTCGGGTATAACTTCAGAGTTGACGCCTTTCTTTCAGGTGTTTTTACTTAATATCAAACCTGGACAGGTTGTCAGCAGCGCTATGGAACTGCAGGTGGGGTTCGGCGACGTACCTCCTGAAGGTTCTGCCGAGGTAAGGTTCCAGCTTCTGGACCCGGATACGGGGAAAGGACCGGTAATAGCCAGGGGAAGTAACATAAACGGCAAATACACCTGGCTCCCCGAGCTTTCAGACAGGGGACCCAGGGTGTTGGCAGCAGGGATTTATGATACCCGGGGGCGCTTCCTGGCCGGACATGTCATTCCTGTTGAAATGGCAGTTGTTCCCCGGGTAGTCCTGACAGGGGTCGCGAATGACCAGACGGTAACCGGCGCTGTTTCACTGGGTGCATACCTTAATTTTGTAGCTGAATATGTAAAGTATGAGATTACAAATCAGACCTCAGGCAAAACATTCATTACCGATGAAGCGGACCCGCAGGGAGCATACAACTGGTCTCCCGAAATGACTGATAACGGGACTGCTGCTATCAGGGCCATCGCTTATGACGCCTCTGGACAGGCTTACTACAGTCCGGCTGTTACTGTAAAAGTAGATGTGGCCCGCCGACTGGAGTTAAGAGGGGTATCCGCAGGGTCTGTGGTGGAAAAACCTGTGACACTGTGGCCTTTCCGTAATTTTCCCGTTACCCAGGTTGAATATTTGCTGATTGCTCCACAAACAGGAAAAGAAGAGGTCCTGGCTACTACAGGCTATGCGGGGCATACCTGGTTCCCGGGTCCTGAAAAGGCGGGGACGTGGCAGTTAGCCGTAAGGGTGAAAGATACTGTAGGGAAGACCTATACAAGTGATCCTGTATATGTAACGGTGCCGGCAGCGCCCAGGCTGCTGCTGCAGGCAGTCGGGCCCAACCAGGTGCTTACGGGAGAGGTGAAGCTGAAGTCATTAAGCAATGTAGCTTTAAGTAAGATACAATACATGCTGATAAATCCCAAAACAGGCGCAAAAAAAGTCATTGCCGGCGGCTCAGCGGCTGACAGCGAGTACTCCTGGACGCCTCAGAGCACGGACAGCGGTTCCTGGAATATTCAGGCTGTAGGCAGCATGGCCTCAGGGGGGACAGTATTAAGTGAGGCAGTCCCGGTGAAGGTCTACCTGGGGAAAATATATCAAGCCCAGCCTATCATAGAAAAAAGCCAATTCTTAGACTTTGTTTCCGGACTGGCAGTTGAGTCGCAGGCTGTGACAGGCATGTCCGCTGCGCTGCAGGCAGCCCAGGCCATCCTGGAAACAGGCTGGGGCCAGTCTACCCCGGTGGATAAATACACAGGGTTGTTATCGAACAATCTTTTTGGCATCAAGGGCCAGGGGCCTGCCGGCTCGGTAATCTCCAATACATGGGAAGAATACAACGGGACCACTTTCCGTGTGGATGCAAATTTCCGGGCTTACAAAAACCCGGCGCAAAGCTGGGCCGACCATAAGAGCTTACTGCTGAACGGCAGCAGGTACGAGTCTTTTAGGGCCGTAATGAACAACAGTACTTTAGGCGCCTGGGCGTTAAAAAGAGCCGGTTATGCAACCGACTCCAAATACGCGCTGAAACTGATTGATCTAATCAAAAGGTACGACCTGAAGCGTTTGGATGAAACAGGGATCTGAAAATGTCTAAATTATTGGTTTTATGCGGAAGCTTGGCTGTCCGCTTTCGAAAGTGCCAGTCTTAAGACGGGCGGAACGACAAAAAGGATAAACAGTAAACGAAACAGCTGAAAAGCAGTAACGAAAGAAAGGTCGGCATCAATAGCTAAAGCGGTAACAGCCATTTCCGATATACCGCCCGGGGCCGTGCTTAAAAAGGCTGTGGCAAGGTTCATGTCATGGAAAACGGCAAGATAATAGGCCGATATAAAAGTTAACAGTATCAGGGCCAGGGTACTAAGGAGCGTAATGGCTGTCGCTTTGCCGAGTTTTCTGGATGCTTGAAAGGAAAGTCCGATATAAATGCCTATCGTAATTTGGGCCAGGATTATTAATGATTTCGGCATTGCAGGGATATCTGCTCCTGCTACTTGAAGCAGGGCAATTATCAGCAGAGGCCCAAGCATTTGAGGCGTGGGAAACTTAAGCTTTTGGGCTGCCCATGCCCCTGCAACTGATGCGGCTAATAATACAAGGAATTTTGCAGCGGGAAATGTCAACAAGGCATTACCGGAAGCGGCGGCAATTGCTTCGGCCGGTATCACAGGATCTTCGACCAGACCGTGAATTACAAAAAACGGGACAAAAAAGACAACGGAAAGCAGGCGTATGGACTGCATAAAAGTCACAAAGGTGATATCCGCGTCCTTGAGTTCATCGCAGAGAATGACCATCTGGGTCAGGCCGCCCGGTACGCTGCCAAGTATGGCGCTATTAAGGCTTATACCTATAGGTTTGTATATCAGAAAGGCCAGCAGGAGGGAAAAGAGTACGGCTCCTAAAGTTACCGCCAGTATGGACGGCAGGTGCCTGGCAATCTGGATGGCTGTTTCTCTGGTAAAGGGGCTGCCCATCATATAGCCGATGATGATCAGGCCTCCGTTCCTGAATACTCCCGGCATGCTTACCGCGCGCTTAACCGCGCTTTTCCAGGTTAAGACGGCTACAAGCGGTCCCAGTACCCAGGGAAGGGGAAAATGAATCATATTTAAGAGGAAACCGCTTACGGCAGCTATCATGAACGTCTCAATAATAATTAACATTTTTAACTCCAAATATAAAGAATAATGTAAAAAATTTGTTTTAATAAGGTTTATTGTAACATAAATTTAAAATAAGTATACTCCGGAGGGTCAGAAAATGAACTCGCGTAATCTTCACCTTATTGGCTGGCTGTTGTTTGTAGTGTCTGCTGTATTTTTTATTATTACTAGTACAAATTTATTGGAAATGTTTGCAGCAATAACTTTTTTATTGGGGTGCATAGTATTTTTGATTTCACTTTTTATTTTTGGTCAATAGATAATTAGCAGCGGGGGCGGATATATTCCTGCCCCCGCTGCTTTTAGTTACCGCTTAAATTTCGGAGGGTGATTACGATGAAAACCTTGGTCCAATTTTCCGGATTTTAGCGCTTCCAGCCTGGCATTTATTCTTTCTTCCATCTTCTTCGCCTGTTCCTGCGTAATAGTACCATTATCCAGGTTGTGTTTGATGATTTGTTTCTTCAACTCAAGCATCTGCATCTTGAGAGAGATCATTTTGCTTTTCTGTTCATCGGTCATATTCAATTGCGGCTTTTTACATTCGGAAGAACCGCATACGGTGTTGCCGGCGATAGCGAAAGACGCTGAGCCTATCAAAAAAGCTAAGACCAGGAAAATAATGAAGTTCTTTTTCAATATCTCACCTCCCTCCCAATTTGTTATTAGTCAGGGGGTAAAAAAGAATACTGCAACATATTGGATTAAGAAAAGGTTTGTTAAAATGACACAAATATAATATTAATTTATTGTAGTATAATATAATATTTATAAAATTAAATATTTATTAAATGATGATGACACAAACAAAATGAATCGGTAGAATAGGTTTAGTGGTTGTTGACAGGAAAATGCCTGTGAGTGTTTGAAAAGTGTAGAATAAACTCAAGGAGACGGATTATGAGTGGAAATCATCGAGATACTTTAAAACCAGGCACCAGAGTTCTGATTGTGCAAAAACAAGATCAGCGCACAGGAAAAGTGACTGAGGGAATAGTTGAAACCATTCTTACCAGGTCTGCTACTCATCCCTATGGCATAAAAGTCAGGCTCGTTGGCGGCTTAGTTGGCAGGGTAAAGCAAATCGTTCCTTGAGGAGAAACATTGATGAATATTCAAATATATGGAGCAGCAAAATGCTTTAATACTAAAAAGGCAGAGCGGTACTTTAAAGAGAGAAATATTAAATATCAGTTCATTGACTTACATAAATATGGATTAAGCAAGGGTGAGTTTGCAAATGTCAAGGCTGCCGTGGGTTTGAATAATTTATTTAATCATGACACAGGTGAGTATAAGAGACTTAATCTTCAACATATTACAGGCAGCAGTGTCAGGGAGGAAATACTCTTCAAAAATCCTAAGCTTTATAAATCTCCTATTGTACGCAATGGCAAACAGGCTACGGTAGGTTATCAACCGGACGTTTGGAAGGATTGGGGATAAATGACGCACTATATAAAAACCAAAAAGGCTTACGTTTCTCCTGTCGAGAAAACGTAAGCCTTATCTTATTTATATTTGGTGCGGAAGGCGGGACTTGAACCCGCACGACTCTCGCCACACGCCCCTCAAACGTGCCTGTCTGCCAATTCCAGCACTTCCGCAAGCAAGAAATATCTTATCACGGGTATAAAGTTATGTCAAGGTCTGTGTTATCCCTGCCAAAGTTTGCCAAAGTTATAACAGGGCAGTTGCAGCATACTTATTCAGCCAGTTTTTGAATCAAATTAGCCATTTCAATAGCGGAGACGGCAGCTTCCCAGCCCTTGTTTCCGGCCTTTGACCCGGCCCGTTCGATTGCCTGTTCAATGGTGTCGGTGGTAAGAACACCGAAGATGACAGGTATCCCCGAAGACAGGCCTACCTGGGCTACACCTTTGGAAACTTCGGCTGCTACGTAGTCAAAATGCGGGGTGGAACCCCTGATAACAGCTCCCAGGCAGATCACGGCATTGTAGCCCCGGGTCGTCATTTGTTTAGCTACAAGGGGTATTTCAAAAGCGCCGGGAGTCCATGCTATTTCAATATTTTCTTGCTTTACGCCGTGCCGGTAAAGAGCATCCAGCGCGCCGCTTAAAAGTTTACCGGTGATAAACTCGTTGAAACGGCTTACCACTATACCTATTTTCTGATTTTCACCTATAAGGTTACCTTCAATTATTTTGTGCATTCTTTTTTCCTCCTCTTCAATATTTGGGGAATAAAGCGTGTCAGGTGTTTAGCAGGTGACCGAGCCTCTCTTTTTTAGTTTTCAGGTACTTTGAGTTGCATTCTCCGGGTGGTATTTCCAGGGGAACGCGTTCCACAACTTCTAAACCGTATCCTTCCAGGCCAGCTATTTTACGGGGATTATTTGTTAAAAGCCGGATGTATTTTATGCCAAGGTCAGCCAGGATCTGGGCTCCAATCCCGTAGTCTCTCAAATCTGCCGGGAACCCCAGCGATTCGTTGGCTTGTACGGTGTCCTGGCCCTCATCCTGCAGTTTATAAGCCCTAAGCTTATTCAAAAGTCCGATACCCCGGCCCTCCTGGCGCATGTACAGCAAAACTCCCCGCCCTTCTTTCTCAATAGCCCAGAGGGCATGGCCCAGTTGGTCTCCACAGTCACAGCGGAGAGAACCCAGGGCGTCTCCGGTCAGGCATTCGGAATGAACGCGTACGAGGACAGGAGTATCCCCTGCTACATCTCCTTTTATCAAAGCAAGGTGAGTGTCACCCTCCAGGCTGTCCACATAAGCATGGACCTGAAAGTTCCCAAATTTAGTGGGGAGTTCAATGATCGCGGCTTTTTCAATCAGTTTTTCCACGCGCCTGCGGTACTGAATAAGATCGGCGATGGTAACTATTTTTAAGTTGTGTTCATCGGCAAATTTCATTAACTGTGGGATGCGCGCCATCGTACCGTCCGTATTCATTATTTCACAGATTACGGCAGCCGGATATAAGCCCGCCAGCTTAGCCAGGTCGACGGAAGCCTCGGTATGACCGGCTCTTTTAAGCACACCGCCATCTTTATAGCGGAGAGGGAAGATATGGCCGGGGCGTCTTAAATCCCTTGGTGTACAGGAAGGATCGAGGACTTTTTTGATGGTTTTGGCTCTTTCGAAAGCTGATATTCCCGTGGTTGTATCCATGGCGTCTATGGAAACGGTAAAGGCAGTGCCCAGATAGTCGCTGTTTTGCTGGACCATGGGTCCCACTTCCAGGGTATCCAGGCGTTCACCAAGTACAGGCATGCAGACAAGTCCACGGCCGTGAGTTACCATAAAATTGACAGCTTCAGGCGTGACCAGTTCAGCCGCCATTACCAGGTCGCCTTCGTTTTCCCGGTCCTCATCGTCAGTGACGATAATTATTTTGCCGTTCTTAATATCTTCGATAGCTTCTTCGATAGTGTTGAATCTGTATTCGCTCATTGTAAAATCACCTCTTTTAAAATGAAAAGCTTCCTTCAATCAGTTTTCAGGCAAATCCGTTTTCGGCCAGAAACGCCAGGTTTAATCCTCCCGTGGCTCCTGTCTGCTCCGGATTTTCACATCTTTGGGTAAGGACTATTTTTTCCAGGTATTTTGCGACAACATCCATTTCCAGGTTTACCGTATCACCGGTTTGCTTATGTCCCAAGGTAGTGATGCCCCTGGTATGAGGGATGAGGGAAACGGAAAAACTGTCAGGCTGCACATCAACGACGGTCAAACTTGTGCCGTCAATAGCGACGGACCCTTTTGGAACAAGGTATTTGCCAAGTTGAGGGGGGTAATTGATTCTCATCACAACGGCAATATCCTGTTCGGTGCGTTTAATAACAGTTCCTACACCGTCGATATGGCCGCTGACAAGATGCCCGCCCAGACGGTCACTTAAACGGAGGGCTCTTTCCAGATTCACTTCCTGCCCCGGTTTCAATTCTCCCAAAGTAGTTTTTTTAAGGGTCTCCAACATTACATCGACTGTAAAGCCGGAGGAGTCAAAGCTTGTTACGGTAAGACATATTCCGTTCACAGCAATACTGTCGCCCAGTTTGACATCGGAGACAATCAACCCGGAAGTGATGCGCAGCCTGGCGGAATGGGAACCCTTTTGCAAGGACTGGACCTTTCCCAGGTCTTCGACAATACCTGTAAACATTTTATCCCTCCTTTCGTAAGGGATAACCCGTGACCAGAAAATCTTTCTCCAGGCGGGCTATCTCTAAAGTTGTGAGTTCGGGGACCTGATCCAGAGGAATAGCGGCGTCTGTGTTAAATGGACCGGGCGCCTTATTGCTGCCGATGATTTTGGGAGCGATGTAAAAGTAATACTTGTCAATCAGGTCTTGACGGAGGAAGGACCCGTTAATCCTGGCGCCTCCTTCCACAAGTATGCCCGTTATTTCCATTTCACCCAGGCGTTTTAAAAGGGTGGGCAGTTCAACCCGGGGGCCGTCATTAATTATCATAAGCCGGGCCAGTTTTTTGATTCTTTTTATCTTGTCCGGGGGGGCCTGGGCAGTCGTGGCAATAATGGTGGGCGCCGGAGAAGTTTGATGCAGTACCTGGGCTTTTTCGTCAATGGAGAGTCTGCTGTCGACAATGATACGTACAGGATCACGGCCTCTGCCGCCGGGTAAACGGCAGGTGAGGCTGGGGTTGTCGGCTGATACAGTACCAATACCGACCAAGATTGCATCGTAGGTGTCCCTTAATTCATGCCCGTGCAGCCTGGCCGCTTCAGAGGTAATCCATTTGGATTCACCCGTCGCGTCAGCAATTTTCCCGTCCAGGGAAATTGCCGTCTTCACTGCAATGAACGGGGTTTTTGTCCGTATATACTTAAAAAACACTTCATTGAGCTGTCTCGCCTCATCTTCCAGGATGCCGGTATGGACTTCGATTCCGGCAGCCTTTAGTTTTTCCGCTCCTTTTCCCGAGACAAGGGGATTAGGGTCCAAGACGGCTATATATACTTTTTTTATACCCGCGCGTATTACAGCCTCGGTGCAGGGAGGTGTCCTTCCCGTATGGCTACAGGGCTCCAGGGTTACGTAGAGCTCCGCTCCTGCCGCTTTTTCCCCTGCTTCCCGCAGGGCATGGACTTCGGCATGAGGACCACCGGCTTTTTGGTGATACCCCGAACCTACTATTGTCCCGTTTTTAACTATGCATGTGCCTACCATTGGATTGGGGCTTGTACGCCCTTTAGCTTTAAGAGCCAGTTCCAGCGCCGTTTTCATATAATTTGGATCCATTATTTCCGGACCTCCAAGTTTGATTAATTTCTTCTGAAAAAGTGATGTTTAATGAGGCTGTTCAGCAACAATGCAGAGATTTGGGATTTTTCAGCAGTTTCAAAGTAAAATCCCGGGAGATATAGTTTAATCCCCCGGGAAACAAAACGCTCCGTCATACGATGACAGTTAAGTCGTCGCAGCACTCTTCTCCCATCCAGACTTTAACTGTCGGCCCCGGAATCTCACCGGAGTCCTGCCAAAAGGCTCGCGGGCTGCCATCTTATAATGGATTACCGCCGGTACGGAATTACACCTGTCCCCGAAGAATAGTATTTTGTTTTTTAAAGTAAATTATTTCTTTCTATATATGATAGACCAGCCTAGAGTAAAAATCAACCATGTTTTTAAAGAAAAACTTTCCTTTATGTTCTGCGGCCCTTTACAAAATGTGACAAAATATTGTAATATATTCAGTGGGTGAGTATAAATCGGACACTATATATAGGGGGCTAATAATGCTGAATAAGAAATTGCAGGAACATTCGCTGAGAATCTTCCTGCAAGAGATTATGCAAAAGTGTGACAAGGGCACATGGGAGCACAGCATAAGGGTTGGCAAGCTCTGCGAGAAACTTGCCTTGGAACTTGGTTTTAGCCGACCCGAGGTTTCATACATAACTCTTGCCGGGTTGCTTCATGATGTTGGCAAAGTGTTTATGCCCGAAATGGTGAATTACCCGGGAAAACTGGCGGAGAGGGAAAAATACATGATTTCCTACCACCCCCAGTTAGGCATCCGGTTCATTAATATTAACTGGTCAGACCTTCCCGCCCAGGTGATAGAAGGGATAAGTCTTCATCACGAACGACTTAACGGGACGGGATACCCATACAACCTCAAGGGTGACGAAATTTCCATACCTGCCAGGATTGTTGCCGTGGCGGATGTTTTTGACGCCATGAGTACGCAGCGCCCTTACCGGGATGCCCTTTCACTGCAGGAAATAGTGAGGGAATTATCGAAACCCGGCGGATATGACCCCAATATTGTGTTGGCCCTTATGAAAACAATACGGACCGCCAGATATAAATTTTAAATTCCCGGATGCAAAATACCATTATTGAATGGTGTTTTTTTTTTGACCACATACAATAAGAAAATAGCACAGTAACCAATTACGAACCTGCTACATACTAATATAACGCAAAAACGGACCCCTGAATATAAAGGGGGGAAGGAGGCAGGTTCGTGTTAAGGGGCAAAGTGAAAAAAGTTTTTCCGGGGAACAACACTTCAGAAGGTTTTTATTCATTTTATGACCATATCATCAGACCCGATGCAAACCGAATTTATATTATAAAAGGAGGCCCGGGAGTAGGAAAGTCCACCTTTATGAAAAAAATTGGCGCAGCTATGATGGAAAAGGGTTTTGATGTAGAACTGCACCACTGTTCTTCGGATAATGATTCCCTGGACGGAGTGGTTATACCGGCGCTGGGCATAGCTTTGATTGACGGTACTGCTCCACATGTGGTTGACCCCAGGTACCCGGGCGCGGTAGACGAAATAATAAATCTTGGGATATATTGGGATAAATCGAGGCTGACAGAGTCAAAAGAGGAGGTAATCAGTTTAAGCAAAAAGATAGCGAGACTGTTTAAGAGCGCCTACAGCCATTTAAAAGAAGCTAAAGTGGTCCATAACGAGTTGGAAAGCTATTATGCTGAAACAGTGGATACGGCAGCTGTTAATAAGCTTATCTATAAAATGTGTGAAGAAATCTTCTACGGGGTCAGACCATGTTTTGACCGGCTGCCATATGTCCGGAGACTTTTTGCCAGCGCCAATACACCCGGCGGGATGGTTAACTATATTGACACTATTCTTCAGGAGGCCCGCAAAGTCTATCTGATTAACGGCGAGCCGGGCACAGGCGCTCACAGGGCGCTGCAGGTTATCCTTGATGAAGGGGTTCGCATGGGCCTGGACTGTGAAGCTTATCACTGTCCCTTTGAACCGGCTAAACTGGAACTGCTCTATTTTCCTTCCCTGTCTGTCGGGGCGCTGGGTTTAAATGAACGACTGAGTTTCAACCCCGGGGCTTTACAGGGACTGGACAGTGTGGAGATACTGGACTTAAACCAGTACCTGGATAAGAATGTTTGCAGTGAATATGAAGAGGATATCACTGAGATGAAAAAAAGGATTAAAACAAGTTTTGAAGGAGCCTGGAAAAAGTTGAATTCTGCCAAAGCATACCATGACCTGCTGGAGGGTTATTATGTGCCGGCCATGGATTTTACGGGTGTAAATATCAAGAGGGAAAACATCCTGAATACGATACTGGCTTATGCCGGAAAGGGAGTTTAAACTGCTTATTACCGCCCGCAGCAGCGGGGCTTGACAATAGTTGTTATCGGATAGACAAAAAGACCGTTGGTCTTTTTGTCTTAAAAGGGACTTTTGGTGTTAACACTTTATCTGTACCTTGTATTTTTCCAGCCAGGTATTGAGCTGGATTAAATAGGCCATCATCTGAGGCCCTTGCATTAACTGGCCGAAAAAGGGTTTGTCAAAGACATCTCCGGGTGAAGCGAGGATTTTTCTGACTGCCGACTTGTTTATGACGCTGTGGATTGGTGAAGCGGGATTGGTCAGGATGTCTGTAAGCCAGGTCTGTACTGCCCGGGTGTAATCAGGGTGATGGGTTTTGGGATAAGGGCTTTTTGCCCGGTACAGCACATCGCCGGGAAGGATGTCCTTCATAGAGTAGCGCAGGATACCCTTAGGTATCCCTCCGTGCATTTTCATTTCCCAGGGAATGTTCCAAATATACTCTACAAGAAGGTGATCGGCATAAGGCACCCTTACTTCCAGGCCTGTTGCCATGCTCATCCGGTCTTTCCGGTCCAAAAGAGACGTCATAAACCAGTTCATGTTGAGATAAAACATTTCCCGTCTTCTTGCTTCCAGAGGGGATTCCCCGTCCAGGCGGGGGACTTCGGCTATCGTTTGCGCGTACCTTTGCCGGATATATTCTTGGGGCTTAAAGCTCTTAAAAAGGGAATTTTTCCATAAGGAAACACGCTGGTCAAGATGTCTGACCCAGGGGAACATTTCTCTTTGTAATTCACTGTCATTAAACCAGGGGTACCCTCCAAATATCTCGTCCGCGCATTCGCCGGAAAGGGCTACTGTCGCGCCTTTTTTTATTTCGCAGCAGAATAAATAGAGGGAGGAATCGATATCGGCCTGCCCCGGAAGGTCCCTGGCCATCACAGCATTTGCCAGGGCGGAGACAAGCTCCTGTATGGTGATAATAACGGAATGATGACAGGTCCGCAGTTGGTCGGATACACGTTTTACCCAGGGGTCATCCCTGTTAGGCTGAAATAAGCTGGTTTGAAAATAACGGTCATTGTCCTCATATTCCACAGAATAGGTATGAAGCGGCCCCAGCCCTCTTTCAAAATAGGAATTGGCCGCAAGGGCCGTCAGAATACTGGAATCAAGTCCTCCGGATAAAAGAGTGCATACGGGGACATCTGATACCAGTTGGCGCTCTACCGCATCACTCAGCAGCGTCCTAAGTTTTGTAGCCGTTGTTTCCAAGTCGTCGAGATGAGGCTTGCTTTGCAGGTACCAGTATTTTTTGGATCTTATACCCTGCCTGTTTATGATAAGCAAGTAACCGGGGCAAACCTCCCGTATCCCTTCAAAAACACCGTGACCAGGAGTGCGCGCCGGCGCCATAAGCAAAACTTCGGCTAAACCCTCTTCGCCAATTGTGGCTTTGATATCCGGGTGTACCAGCAGCGCTTTTATTTCAGAACCGAATACCAGCATATTATGCTGTGTGTAATAGAAGAGGGGCTTGACTCCCAGCCGGTCCCTGGCCAAAAGGAGGGTTTGTTCGGCTTCATCCCAGATGGCAACCGCAAAGATGCCGTTTAATCGTTCAATACATTGAGGACCCCATTGCATATATGAACACAATAACACTTCAGTATCTGAATGCCCCTGGAAATGATAACCCCTTTTTTCCAGTACTGTCCGCAGTTCAGGCGTGTTGTACAGTTCACCGTTATAACAAATCACATACGTATTGTCACCTCTGTGTCTCACCATAGGCTGCGCCCCCCCTGCGGGGTCGACCACACTTAGCCTGCGGTGGCCAAAAGCCAGGCGCTGTGAAAACCATGTTCCGGAATCATCGGGGCCCCGCGGTTGCAGGGTTCCCATCATTTTTTTTATGACTGCCTCCCGCCGTGTCAGGTCATTTTCCCAGTCCAACCAACCGGTTATTCCGCACATATGAAAACGCTCCCTTCAAAAAGTGATACATCTGTGCCGGACAATTAAAAACCCTCCCAAAAGGAATAAGACCTTTTTGAGAGGGCGCCATTGTCCTCGCAGATTCCAGGTGCACTTACATATTATGCGGAAAACTTTGCGATGATACTTTTTTTACAAAACCAGCCGGGGTGAAATCAGGCCGGACTGTGTCTCATCTGGTCCTTAAACCAGAGCAGGTGGAATTCTTCGTCCATCATGTTATGCCACAATTTTTTACAGATGTCAGGATATTTCCATGTTTCCAGGATAAAGGCCCTGTGCATTTCAATAGCTTTCCATTCCAGGGCCATCCCAACTTTATAGCGGTTGGCAGGCGAGGTAAAATCCAGCGCTTCCCCTAAAAAATATCCTGCCAGCCTGGCAAGACCCCCTGTTATTGTAGGGACATTTTGATTGTGTTGAGTGAGCACCTGTACAAAGAAATTGGCATGTTCCTGTTCATGTTCGACCATTCGTTCATAAGCATTGTGGATATAAGAGTCAAGGGATGAATCGACTTGAGCCTTATAATACTCAACCTGCAAAATTTCAAGAAGATAAAATTCTTTTAATCTTAAAATAAGTTCCATTATATATCACCCAATATTTTATCTGATTTTTTTATAAATCCTTTACTATTAATTATTTCCGTGATTAATCTTGTTATACTAAATTACATGTTTTCATACACATTATGCATTATACAGAATTCATTGTTATAGAACAGCATATACAGTATATTTTCAATGTATACAGCATAAACGAGCAAAAGCCGTTCCCAAATGGGCTGAAGCTGTTATAATATAGAATAAAAATAAATCTGTTATGTCAAAACAGCTTGTTGTAAGAAAGCTGTATGCTTTGTAGAGAAGGGAGAGGGTATTATGCTGCAGCGCGAAGGTGTCGTAAGAATACCATCCGGTTGTTCAATCAGCGGGATTATGAACAAAAAAGGCAAACGGATTAACGGTCAGGATATCATAAAATCCATTGCGGTTATGCATGACCGGTCCAACGGATTGGGCGGAGGATTCGCAGGATATGGGATATATCCTGAATTTAAAGAGGATTTTGCATTTCACTTTTTTTATGATGATATGACGGTAAAGAAAACAACAGAAGAACTCATCAACAAACATTTTACCGTTGTTTATGACGAGCCGATACCGGTCAAAGAAATAAGGGCTATAAAAGATGCACCTGTTATCTGGCGCTATTTTGTTCAACCCAAGGCCAGATTGTTGATGCAGATGGGACTTCCTGAAGACGAGTACGTTGTCAGGTTTGTGATGAAAGTCAACAGTGAAGTTGATGGCGCCTATATCTTTTCCAGCGGAAAAAATATGGGAGCTTTCAAGGGTGTTGGCTTTCCTGAAGACATCGGCGAGTTTTTCCGTCTTGACGAATACAAGGCCTGGCTTTGGACAGCACACGGGCGTTTTCCCACCAATACACCGGGCTGGTGGGGAGGGGCGCATCCCTTCACCCTGCTGGACTGCTCCGTAGTGCATAACGGCGAAATATCGTCTTATGACGCCAACCGCCGTTTTCTCGAGATGTACGGCTATAAATGCTCCCTGATGACTGACACCGAGGTAATGGCCTATATCATTGATTTTCTTATGAGAAAACAAGGACTGCCGCTTGATGTGATCGTGACTGCCATGGCCAGCCCGTTCTGGTCGGAAATAGAGCGGATGGAACCGAACAAGCGGGAAACTGTTAAAGCAATCCGTGCCGTATATGCAAGCCTGCTGGTCAATGGGCCTTTTTCTATCCTGGTGGGAACCAGCCAGGGCATGATCGCCCTTAATGACCGGATTAAGCTCCGGCCTTCCATCGCAGCGACCAAGGGAGATTTCCTTTATGTAGCCAGTGAAGAGGCTGCCATCAGGGAAGTATGCGCCAAGCCCGATACGTTATGGGCGCCCCGCGGCGGAGAACCGGTTATCGGTCTTTTGGAAAATGCGCTAAACCAGTACAGTCCCGTTAATAAAGAAGAAAAGATTGCCATAAATTCCTAAAAGCGTAGAAAGGGTAGATCAACATGGCTTTAAAAAGTTATTTGACACCGAGATTTTTGATTGAGCGCAGCAAGGACCGCTGTATCCAGTGCAAGGTCTGCGTTAATCAATGTTCAAACGATGTTCATTATTATGACGAAGAAGATAATGAAGTCCTGGCCAATGAAATGGAATGCGTCAACTGCCAGCGCTGTGTGACACTTTGCCCGACCAGGGCTTTGACTATCCGGAAAAACCCCAATGAATTCAGATATAATGCCAATTGGACGGCCGAAGCGATTAAGGCGATTTATATACAGGCCGAAACCGGAGGGATCCTGACAACGGGAATGGGAACCGACAGGCCTTACCCGATTTACTGGGACCATATGCTGCTTAATGCCAGCCAGGTCACCAATCCTTCCATTGACCCGTTAAGGGAACCGATGGAGTGTAAGACGTTTTTAGGACGCAAGCCGGAAACACTGACTTTTGAAAACGGCAGGCTCATAGAAAAAATGCCTCCTCAGATGGAGCTGGAAATCCCTGTGATGTTCTCGGCTATGTCTTTTGGCTCCATCAGTCTTAACGCCATCAAGTCATTAGCCCGGGCAGCCGTGCAGGAAGGTACTTTTTATAATACGGGTGAGGGAGGGCTCCACAAGGACCTCTATGAATATGGAAAGAATACCATAGTCCAGGTCGCTTCCGGGCGGTTCGGCGTTCATCCCGGGTACCTGGAAGCCGGGGCTGCCATAGAAATTAAGATTGGACAGGGGGCCAAGCCAGGTATCGGAGGCCATCTGCCCGGCGAAAAAGTTGGAAAAGAAGC
>Ga0228535_1001582_pt1 | contig 32448 bp, 31 predicted proteins | sample SJ1metagenome_FD_168457 | JGI IMG/M metagenome (GOLD analysis project Ga0228535, IMG submission 168457) | Enriched culture of PCE-dechlorinating microbial communities from Ithaca, New York, USA - SJ1 | ecosystem: Engineered > Modeled > Simulated communities (microbial... > Unclassified | place...
GGACGGGGAATCCCGTTTCGGCCGCCGCGGCGGCCGAAACGGGATTCCCCGTCCGGCCGGAGCCGGCGGCTAAATCTTGGCGGCGACGGCGCGGGCGACATCCAGCGTCGTCGAGGCGCCGCCCATATCGTAGGTCCTGGCGACGCCCTCCTTGATGACTTCGGCCGCCGCGCCCTCGATCACATCGGCCTTTCCCGTCTCCCCCATCCACTCCAGCATCATCTTGGCCGCGAGTATGGTCGCCATGGGATTGACCTTGTACTGTCCGGTATATTTGGGGGCGGAACCGTGCGTCGGCTCGAAGACGGCGTATTTGTCTCCGATGTTTCCGCTGCAGGCGAAGCCGAGTCCGCCGACAAGCTGGGCCGCGAGGTCGGAGATGATGTCGCCGAACAGATTCTCGGCCACCAGGACGTCATAATCCTGGGGGTTCTTCACGAGCCACATGCAGATGGCGTCCACGTTGGCTTCCTTGAAAGGCACGTCCGGGTATTCCTTGGCCATTTCGCGCGCCAGGCCCAGCATCAACCCGCCCGTCTCCCTCAGAACATTGGGCTTTTCGACGATGGTCAGAGAGCGGCGCTTGTTCTTGCGCGCATACTCGAACGCCGCCCGCAGGATCCGCGTGCAGCCCTTTTTGGTCATGATGCGCGTGGACATGGCGATTTCGCCGAGCGGCGTCGCCAGGAACGGTTTCATCTTGGGATGAACGGCCAGCGCATCCCTCACCGGCTGCGGAAGGGGGAAAAACTCGACTCCGGCGTACATCCCTTCGGTGTTTTCCCTGAATATCACCAGGTCGATATTGTCCCTGTAGTTGAGCGGATTGCCGGCGTAGCCCTTGCAGGGCCTGAGGTTGATATAGAGGTCGAATTCCTGGCGGAGCCGGACGATGGGGCTGAAATAGGAGAGGCCCTTGCCACGGAGTTCCGGCTTCAATTCGAGCTCGGCGTCTTCCTTCGGTTTCGAAGTGATGGCCCCGAACAAGCAGGCGTCGGTTTCCTTGAGCAGCTTGACGGTCCGCGCGGGAAGGGCGTTCCCCTCGGCGCGCCAGAATTCCCAGCCGATATCGCCCTCGAGATAGTCCGCGTCAAGCCCCAGCCTGCGGAGGACGATCAGGGCCGCCTCGATGACATCTTTCCCCACTCCGTCGCCGGGGAGAACGGCGATGCGGTATTTTGACATCGGTTTTTTCTCCTTTCTTGACGTATATCCCGCGTGTCTTCGGTGACGTGCGACGGAATTCTAATGGAAGAGCGCGTTTCCGTCAAATGCCCGAATCGGCCCGATGCGGACGAGCCGGGGCGGCGCGGCCGGGTTCTCTTCCCGGCGCCCCCGGCTTCCGGCAAACGGACGGCCGTCTTTCCGGGGCGCGGGATCACCCGGAAAAACGCGTCCGGCGCTTTCAGCCGGAAGCCTTCTTTTCCAGAATGCGCCGCCGCGTAAAGGCGATAAGCCCGCCGGCGTCGATGACGGCCTGACGCGCCCTGGGAAGCGGCTTCGTCCGGAATTCCTTGCCGCTCGTCCGGTTGACGATGACGTCCGCGCCGATCTCCAGCTCGTCGCCTTCCTCCGCCTCGATTTCCGGGCAGACGACGGTCCGGAGCCCGAGGTTGATGGAGTTCTGAAGAAAGATGCGGGCGAAGTCCCTGGCGACGACGACGAGCTCGTAGCCCTTGAGGCACGAGGCCGCCTGTTCGCGCGAAGACCCGCAGCCGAAATTCCTTCCGGCGACGATGACGCTTCCGGCCGGGATCTCCTTTTTTCTCAGCCTCGCGTTGAATTCGGCGAGGTCGGCGAACGCATATTGCGGAGTTTCGGAGGGAAGCACCGTGGCCATGTAGCGGCCGGGATAGATGATGTCCGTCGAGATATCGTCGCCCAGTTTGAGCTCTACCTTGGCCATTTCACTTGCCTCCTTTTCTCGGGTCGGTGATGACGCCGGTCACGGCGCTGGCCGCGGCCACGGCCGGCGAGCAGAGATACACCTCGGCGTTCGGATTGCCCATCCGGCCTTTGAAGTTCCTGTTCGTCGTGGCCAGCGCCGTCTCGCCGTCGCCCAGCGCCCCTTGATGAACGCCGAGGCAGGGCCCGCAGCCGGGATTCATGACCACGGCTCCGGCCTTGATGAAGGTGCCGATGTAGCCCAGATCGAGGGCCTGCCTGTAGATTCTATAGGAGGCCGGAAAGACGAGCAGGCGCGTCGCCCGGGAGACCTTTTTGCCTTTCAGGATGCCGGCCGCGACGGCCAGGTCGTCCAGCCGTCCGTTTGTGCAGGAGCCGATGACCACCTGCTGGATTTTCGTCCCGGCGACTTGTCCGACGGGCTTGACGTTGTCCACCGCGTGCGGACAGGCGATTTGCGGCTCGAGCTTGGAGACGTTGATTTCGATCTGGCGGTCGTAGTCCGCGTCGGGGTCGGGGCCGAAGAGCATGAGCGGCTTCCTGACCTTGGCTTCCTGGCGCAGGAAGCGGACGGTTTCCGCGTCCGGGGGCACGATCCCCGAGGTCGCGCCGGCTTCGACCGACATGTTGCACAGGACAAGCCGCCCCGAAGTGGACATCGACCGGATCGCCGGGCCGTGAAATTCGATCACCCGGAAATTCGCTCCTTCCGCCGAGATCTGTCCGATGAGATGCAGGATGAGGTCCTTCGGCAGGACATGCTTGGGGAACCGTCCCTGAACGACGACCTTGATCGTCCGGGGGACCTCCACGTTGAGCACCGTCCCCAGCGCCCAGACCGAGGCCATCTCCGTGGCCCCTATGCCGAAGGAAAACGCGCCGAGCGCGCCATGGCTCGTGGTGTGGCTGTCCGTCCCGACGACCACGGCGCAGGGAAGCACGTAGCCGTTTTCCGGCAGGATCTGGTGGCAGATGCCGCCTTCGTCGCCGCGGATGTCGTGAAACCTGGAGATCCCCTGGCGGGCGACGAACTCCCGGATCTTTTTCTGGTTCGTCGCCGTCTTGGCGCTCTCCGCCGGGATCCGGTGGTCGAAGATGACGGCGATACGGCCGGGATCCCAGACCCTCGCCTCGAATCCCGTGTCTTTGTAGATTTCCTGGAACTGGTTGATGACCAGCGCCGCATTTTCATGCGACATGGCCAGCCCCACGGCCGGCTCGACGACGTCGCCCGCCTTGACGGCGGGCTTGTCCGTCGCCACGGCCAGGATCTTTTCAACCATAGTCATGCCCATGTCCTAACCTCCGTTCAGGGAAAAGAGAGCCCGACGGCCGGGACTCCCCGCGAAACGGCCCGCGTCTTGAACCGGTCATGCGGGCGCTGCGTTCAGGCCCTCACCCTACGATTTTTTTCTCGCCCTTGTACTTGTCCTCGATTCTGCCTTGGGGAAGGAATTCGTCCTCCATCGCCCGGTACTCCTTCAAGCCGACGAAATCGGTGTATTCCTCGAAGGAGGACAGCCACTGCGTCTGCCCGGGAAGGGTGCCCGTCGGCGAGGCCTTGAGGGCCGTGAAGAAATTGACCAGGGCTTTGTGCGCCACCATGACGGACGCCACGGGAATCGAAACGCGGGCGACTCCCATTTTGGCCAGTTCGGGCACGGGGACGAGCGCGGTTTTCATGCCCGAGACGGCATCCATGAGATTGACCGAAACGGGCCCCTTGATGCCGGCGACGGCTTTTTCGATGTCGGCCCTCGACCTGATGGCGTCAATAAAGGTCAGGTCCGCTCCAGCCTCCAGATAGAGGTTGCACCTCCGGACGGCTTCCTCGATGCCCAGCCCGGCGAACGCGTCGGTCCGGGCGTTGATGATGAAGTCCTCGTCCAGCCCGTCCCTGACTCGGGCGCAGGCCCTGATCTTGCCCGCCATTTCCTCGGCGGTGATGACTTCCTTGCCGGCCATGTGCCCGCAGCGCTTGGGGAAAACCTGGTCCTCGATATTCATGCCGGCCAGCCCCATGGTGATGACCCGCTCGGTGACCCAGGCCGCGTTGAGCGCGTTGCCGCCGCCGGTATCCACGTCCGCCATGACCGGGATCTTGACCGCCTGGGCGATATTCCAGGACAGGTCGAGGATGTCCTTCATCCGGAGGAGTCCGACGTCGGGTTTCCCCAGGAACGCTCCGGACAGGCCGTAACCGGAAATCTGGACGGCTTCAAAACCGCAGTTTTCTATGACCTTGGCGCTCAGAACGTCGTGGCAGCCGGGAACGACGACCGCCCGCCTGTCCATGATGGCCGCTCTTAAAACCGTTGTCCGCCTCATCTCCCGCCCCCTCGAATCTTTCAAGTTAAGATGTTTCCCGTTATCAACTCTCCGTATAACAAATGCGGGGAACTTTTGTCAACCGAGGGCGGACGGCCCGAGCGCCGGCCTGTCCCGGGGGAGGATACTGTCATGGGAAGGTGCGCTCGCCCGCGGACTCGGTCGGGATCGGCTCAGGAATCCCGCCCGTCCTTGTATTTGCCCGAGTAATAATTCTTGAGGATGATGACGAGCTCTTTCAGAGAACGGAGCGAATCTTTCACGGCCGATATCTTGCTGCCGTCGATATGGGCCCAGCGCACGGGGATTTCGATCGAAGTATACCCCAGCCGCTTGGCCAGGAACAGGATCTCCGAGTCGTAGGCCCAGCGTTCGAGTCTCTGCATCCCGAATATCCGGCGGTTGGCCTCACTTCGGAAAGCCTTCATGCCGCAGGTGATGTCGGTGAAATTCATCCGCAGGACGATATTCGTCAGTCTCGTAAAGCCTTTTCCCAGGAACCGGCGGAACGGGCTCTGATGCTTGACGCTCTCGGTCAGCTCGTGCTTCTTCGTTCCCACGGCCACGTCGGCCGTATCCAGGGCGTCGATGAACCTTTGCGTCTCGCGGATGTCGATCGAAAAATCGGCATCCATGGTGATCACTTTTTCGCCGGCGGCGGCCAGCATGCCCGTCTTAACGGCGAAACCCTTGCCCCGGTTGGGCGCATAGCTGATGATCCTGATGGCAAGTTGGGGGTGGCGCGCCTGAGCCGATTCCAGGAGCATCCGCGTGCCGTCCTTTGAGCCGTCGTCGACGAAGATGAACTCGAGGCCCCGGGGAAAATTCTCGGAATAGAAGCGCAGCGCTTCCGAAAGGCGCGGCTCCAGCCGATGGTCCTCGTTGTAACAGGGGATGACGATGCTGACTTCGGTTTTCAACGGGAAACACCCAACTTCATTTGATGGTAGCGGATGATCGTCTCGAGAATCTGGTCCATGTCGAAGGACGGCGCGAATCCGATCGCGGACTTGATTTTGGACGTGTCGGGAACGCGATAGCGGATATCCTCGAACTCGCTTCCGTAAGCCTCCTCATAGGGAATGAACACGATCGGAGAACGACTGCCCGTCATCTTCTTGATTTTCTCGGCGACATCCTTGATCGTGATGGCCTCTTCGCTGCCGATATTGTAGATCTCGCCGACAGCCTGCGATTCGTTCATCAGCGCGACGATCGCCCGGACGGTGTCGTCCACCAGGATAAAGCTGCGGACCTGTTCGCCGTCCCCGTAAACCGTCATGGGCTCGCCCCTCAGGGCCTGTTTGACAAGCCGGGGGATGACCATGCCGTAGGCTCCCGTCTGCCGGGGACCGATCGTGTTGAAAATCCTGACCACCAGGAGGGGAAGCCCCTTTTTCCTGTGGTAGGCAATGGCCAGGTATTCATCGATAGCCTTGGAACAGGCGTACGCCCAACGGAGGGGCGTGCCCAGGAAAATGCTGTCGTTCTCACTGAAAGTCCGAGTCCCGTGCCCGACGTCTTTCCCGTAGACCTCCGACGTGGAGACGATGAGAGTCTTGCGGCCGTAAGCGTGGCTGGCGCTGAGAACGATCTCCGTCCCCATGATATTGACGTTCATCGTCTTGATGGGATCGTCGACGACGAGCTTCACGCCGACGACGCCGGCCATGTGGTAGACCTCGTCACACGCGCCGACGAGGTCATTGACCCGGTCCCTGTCGAGCACCGAGCCCAGCACCCAGCGGAAATGCGGATGAGACTCGAGATGGCGGATGTTGTCCAGGCTTCCCGTGGAGAGGTCGTCCAGGACCCAGACTTCGTGTTCCGCCCGGATGAACTCCTCGGCGAGGTGAGACCCGATAAACCCGGCGCCGCCCGTAATTAAAATTTTTTTCATCGCGAATGATCCTTATCCATATCCGAATAAGTCCCACTATTATACATAATTTCAAAAGAGGAGCAATACGCGAAGGAAACGGGAAACGGCAAGCGGGCGCGGCCGGTGAATCCTGCGGCGGCTTGAAACAAAAGCCGTTTGAGGATAATCTTTCAATACGGAAAGGAAGATCCATGAACACGAGCCTTCTTCTTGGGAATTTGCGAAAAAAAACCGCGTCCTGGACGGTATTCCCCTACGTGATGTTTCTGATCGTTTTCCTTTTCCAGCTCTCCCTGTTGACCCGGGCGAAAGCCCTCTACACGGTGATCGAAGCGCTCTTCTTCGGCCTTCTCGCCCTCCTGGCGGTCTTTTTCATCCGGGCGCCGCGGCGCACGAAAATCGTCATCCTCGTTTTCGGCCTCTTCATCGTCGGCCTTCGCCTGCCGTTTCTTCTCCATCCGACCGGGCTGATCACGACCTCGGACAACGCCCTGGACGCCCTGCAATCGCTCGAGATCCGGGACAATCGCACCATGCCCTTTTTTTTGCTGGACGCCGTCAAGCACATGGGGACGATCAAGTATCTCTTCGTCTCCTTTCTCTGGGATGTTTTCGGCGTCCATTACCTGCTGTTCGTCCTCCTGCAGCTGGCGATGTTTTCCGCGATTCTCTTTTTCATCTATAAAAGCCTCCAGCCGGCCGTCAACCGCAACGTTCTCCTGATCTTCGTGTTCCTCAATTTCGCCTTCGTCGAAACGCTCTTCGACAATTCCATGTCCATCCGCGCCGGGTCCTACATCGAAATGCTCTTTTTCTTTTTCTTCGGCGTTTTTCTTTTCGACTGGGAATTCCGGCGCCCGTCACGAATGTTCCTGTCCTATGCGTTCATCTTTTTCTCGATTTACCTCCACCCGCTGGCCGCGCTCTTCGCCGCAAGCTTCCTGGCATGCACTCTTTTGTTTTCGATCGGCGCGCGCGTTTTTTTCAAGAACGCGGCTCTCGCGGTGTCGGGCGCCGCGGCCGGCCTCTTTCATTGGGTCTACTATCTGGCCTTCCTGCCCAAGCCGGTGGCCGAGGGCGGCTGGGAAAAAATCGGCCTCCGGCCGCTGTCCGAATTGTCGCCGGGACTCATCGTCCCGGCCGTGAAAAACCTGGCCGAGGCGTTCCGGAATATTTTCGGCTACGAATTCTCTTATCTCATCACGTTTTTCAAGGACGAAAAAATCGAGCCCGTCGCGGTCTTCCTAAACAGGCTGACGATCGGCCTTGCGGCGGCGGCCGCGGCGGCGGGACTGGTCCTGTCCATTATCAAGATCGTCCGCTGGCTGGGGAAAAAGGACACGTTCGCCCCGGCAGGCTGGATCCACGTGTTCCTGCCCGTCCTCTGGACGGCCTGCTTCGCCAAAATGTTTCTCCTGAATCCTCCCCTGCTCGAGCCGCGGCATAATTTCGACCTCGTCTTCGCGACGGTATTCGGCATCCTCCTCGTTTTTTCCAGCCTGATCCGGATCCGGAGCGTCGTCTCGCTTCCATCCGGCGTGGCCGTGCTGCTGCTGGCCGCGCTGACGCTCCCCCACTATTCTTATTATCTGAAAAACGCCGGGCACAAGGATGTCTCCAACAGGGAACTCATGACGGCTCTCTACAGGAACAAGGTCCGGTATCTCGAAACGGACTTCATCATCGCCTATCCGGTTTATTTTCTCTCGAACCGGAGAATCCTCGTTTCGGACTCCCTGGGCCCGTTCACGATCAAGAATTTCTATCGCGGGATGAGGGCGGAAGTCGACGCCGTCCCCCGCTCGAGAAAAGCCTATCTATTTTTCAACGATGATTATCCCCGCCGCGAATGGCATAGGGAGTTCACCATGATCATCAAACACACGCTGCTCAGGCATTTTCACGAAGAGGGGATCAAGCATCACGCGTTCCGTCTCAAGGATTTCACGCTCTTTGTGCCGGTCCCCACGAAATCCGCGCCCGGAACCGGATCGCGGTGACGGCGCCGCGCGGGCCTCGAGGAAGCCGAAAGGAACAGGCCCGGAGCCGTGACCGTTCCTGATTCCCGAAGCGCGGCGCCCGATCAAGAGCGGAGCCGGCGGGCGAGAAGCGGAGAGGGGCCGGCCGGATTCGTCATTCCAGCCAGATTTTAACCGTCTCCCCGTTTTCGCTGATTTCGAGGAGCGACAGGGGGCCGGCTTTCGTCAGGTCTTCCAGCAATTCCGATAGTTTTATATCGCAGCGGCTTTCGTCGATGCGGAGGGGTTCATCGCCGGCGCACTTGGCGAGCGCTTTGACGACGAAGATGGGCAGCGTGATCTGCACCTTGTCTTTTTTCCCCTTGCCGTCGGTGATGAGGACCTTGAACCACCGGACTTCCTTGCCCGGCTGACAGCGCGGATTTTCCTTGACGGCTTTTTTTATGACCTGGATATCGTCCCGGCTCTCCGCCGGGCTTGGCGCCGCGGACAGAAACATGAGCGCGACGGCCGCGGCGGCCAGTTTCGTTGATATCTTCATGGATATCCTCCTTGGTTTCATGGAACTACTCGACCCAAATCCGGATGACGGAATTCTCTTCTTTGAGCTCGAGGAGGCTGCTTTTGGACTTGGCCAGCTCTCGCAGGATCCTGTCGAGGTCGTAGCCTTGTTTCCGTATCTTGGCCTTCTCCTCCTCGGGCATGGCCTGAAGCGCCAGGTCGGCCAGGGCCCAGGGGATGCTGACATCGACCGTTTTCAGCCCGTTGGCGATGACCTGGAGCTTGAGGAGACGCGCCCGGGATTCGGGCCTCGCCTCCTCCAGGCTCTTTAGCGCGTCGGGCGAGACGCGCAGGAGGGCGATGCGCGCCCGGTCGCGGAGCTCGACGTCGCGCTCTCTCTCGATGATGTTTTTCAGGACGGGCACGGCACGGCGCGCGATGCCCTTTTCCGGAATATAGCTCATCTTGAAGGCCGCGTAGTACCTGACGACTTTGTTCGGATGATCGAGACGCTCCTTGACCGCTTCCAGATACGGCTTTTCGCCGTTCTCGTAAAGCCTGGATGCCAGGTCGATGATGGAAATCTCGGAGTCCTCGACCAAGCCGGCGCTCCGTGACGCGTCCGCGGCGGACCGGATGAAGGACTCGTAGCCTTTCAAGGCCTCTTTTTCCCGGCCCTTTTGTTCACTGAGGCATTTCGCCCTGTAAAAAAGGGCCTGATCCGTTAAGGGGCTCCCGGGGTGTTTTTCCAGGAGCCCGTCGAGCTTTTCCTGCGCGGCCGCCCAATTCTTGTCGAAAATCAGGATCTTGGCTTCCTCGAACAGCCGTTCGTCGGCCTGGGCCTGGGCGAAGCCCGCCCCGCAAGCGGAGAGGAAGAGCAAAACGCCCATGAAAACCGATGTTTTTTTCATGTCAGACCTCACTTTGTTCAAGCTCTTCCTTCAGGAGATTGATCTTCAACAGAAGCTGCCGGTCCTCGATGAACCGCTGGATTCTCCTGAGCTCCGCCTCGGGAAGATCCCCGCTGATCTGAACCAGCTCGAAAAAGAGCATTTCAATCTGATCGCAGATGGCTTTCGCCTTGGCCATCTGCCTCTTGTCCAGCTGGGGATTCAAGTACTTTTTCCTGGCCAGCAAATCGCGGGCCATGCCGGAATTCAAAACGGCCTGGGCCGATCCCGGTTCGCCCGGAGACGACTGAATGAAATCCAGAATGATATACCGGCTTTTGTCCAAATAATCCAAGGCGTCACGCCGGGCCATGGCCAGTTCCACGCGGTCCAGGTACTCGGCGGAAGCGGAATAGCTCCGCCCCTCCAGCCTCGCGAGAGAGGGTTTCTGGAGGACGAGATAGGTCGCCGCCGAACCGATGAGAATGCCGAGCCCGATGCCGGCATAAACCGGCCCAAGATTGGGCCGAAAAAGCCGGCCCAAGATGCCGGCCGGCCGCGATTCGCGGACAGGCTTCTCCGCCTGATCCAGGGCCCTGCCGGCGATGCGGGCGGAAAGCCCCTCCCAGTCCACGGATTTCATGGTTTCGCCGATCCCGGCCCTGACGGCGTCCGCTTTTTCAAAGACGTCCTTCCATCCGGCCAGTTCTCTCCGGCAGGACTCGCAGCCGTCGAGATGCCCGGCGACGCGGGCGGCGTGGGGCCCGTCCAGTTCGCCCGAGAGATACGCCGCCAGGTTCTTTCTCGTTCTCCGGCAATCGTTCATGGCGCGCCTCCGGCATACGGACCGAGTTTTTTCCGCAGATTCCGGACGGCCTTGAAATGGAGCGATTTGACGGTTCCGATGGAAATTTTCAAGGCCGCGGATATGTCTTTATAGGGAAGCTCGTTGTAGTGTCTCATGATGAAAACCATTTTCTGTTGAGGCGCCAGGGCTCCGACGCCGCGCGACAGGATCTCCCGCCAATCCGACGCGGACGAATCGGCCGTGTCGGCCGGCGAGGCCACCTGGTTTTCGTCCAGGCCGCCGGGCACTTCCCATTCCCTTCTTCTTGCGTAATTTTTCCTGTAGTGGTCGATGCACAGATTCTTCGCGATCCGCAGCAGCCAGGCCTGGAAATTGTTGCCCGGCCTGTAACTGTCGATTTTCCTGTAGAGTCTCAAGAAGGTCTCCTGGACGATATCGAGGGCGTCCTCCCGGTCCCGGAGGACGGAATAGGCCAGGACGAACACTTTCTGTTGGTAAAGGCCGACAACCGCCATAAACGCCCTCCGGTCTCCTCGCCGCACGCCCTCCACGAGCGCTGCGAGTTCCTTGTCGTCCCCCATCCTGTATCTGTTCCTTCTCTCCAGTCGGTTTCACCCAGGAATATAACTCCACTCATCCGCCGAATTCAATGAAAAGGGGGCTTGCCTTCGTTGTTCACCGCCCGTTTTTTTCCGGTCATTGCGCTTCCACAGGTTACTACGATGGCTTTTTACGAAAGGTTCACCCCCGGCCGGGATAAAACCAAGGGGGCGGTATCATCAGCCGGCGCGGTCGTCCGGCGTTCAAATGCGCCGCTTCATGTAAATGGATGGATCGGGGGCGGAGGGAAAAAAGCGAGGGCTGTTCAGCGCGGGTGCGCGCTCCAGCGGGGAAAAAACCTCCCCGGCTCTTATCGAGGCGGGGCAAATCAGCGGATATATCGGAAACTAAAAACGGCGAATGCCTTTGCGGTCTCCCAAGCCGGGATGGCGGTCGCCGGGCCGTCTTTCAATCCTGGGCCGTGCGTCGTTGACGATGATCTTCCGGCCGTCGAATTCCGTCCCGTTCAATTTGGTCCGGGCTTCCTGGGCAGCTTCGGCCGTGGCCATTTCGACAAAACCGAAACCCCTTCCCTGAAGGATGTTGGTGGAAATCACCTCGCCGTACTGGGTAAACAGCTCTTTCAGATTGTCTTCCGTGGTTTTGTAGTTGAGGTTGCCGACATAAAGTTTTTGAGACATGAAAGAAACCTCCTCGAGCTCCCGCTACCGTCCTGGCCTCATGCCCTGCTGAGGCATACGATGCGACGAGTCGACTCATTCTTCCACAAGTGATTTCATAAATCAAGATTTTTTTCTGCCCGGCCCGGGCGGCGGCGGGGCGAGAGCCCGCCCGGAAGCGGCCGTGAAAAGCCCGTGCTTAGGGGGCTTCGTTCATGCGGTCGATCGCCTCCCCGGACACCGCGGCCGGCGGCGTGATCCTTTCGCCCGGCGGGGTTTTCTGTTAAAGTTGAAGGGCGGATGATTTCGATCACACCCATCCCCATGAATGAAGAGGAGGGCCGATGAAGAATAGACGCTACGTGGTGTGGATTCTCCTTTTTTTCTTCCTGCTGGCCGTCGCGGCGATCGTCTCGTTCCTATATTTCGACGTGGTCAAGCGGCCCGTTCAGGTCCGGGCGCATTCCTACCTGGAAATCGACCTTGGAGGCGAAATCCAGGAAATCGTTCCGGCCGATTTTTTGTCCAGCCTTCTGCCGGTCGCAGCACCCTTGGCCATGAACGACCTATGGATGAACATCCGCAAAGCCAAGAAGGACGACCGCATCGATGCCCTTTTCCTGCGGCTGAACCTCATGCTCTGCGATTGGGCGAAAGTCAACGAGATCCGGGAGGCGATCCTCGACTTCAGGAAATCGGGGAAGAAAGCTTACGCGTACATCGAGGAAGCCCCCGATTTTGACAAGGAATATTACCTGGCCACGGCCTGTGACCGCATTATCCTCCACCCGCTCGGCTGGCTCGGGATCAACGGCATCGGCGGCTACATCCCCTTTTTCAAGAACTCGCTCGACAAATTGGGAATCCAGGCGGAATTCGAGCACGTCGAGGAATACAAGACGGCCTACAACTCGTTCACCGAGAAGGGGATGACTCCCGCGCACCGGGAGATGATGGAATCCATTTACGGCGACCTTTTCGACCAGTACGTCGAGACCGCCGCCGGAGCGCGGGGCATGACCGGGGATGAATACAAAACGCTCATCCACCGGGCGTTTTTCCAGGGAGAAAACGCGAAGTCCGCCGGCCTGGTGGATGAAGTCCTTTTCGAGGACGAGGTCCTGAACATGATCCGCGGCCGGGGGCCGAGCCTCCATCGAATCGAGTTCGATGAATACACCCGGGTCAGGCCTTCGTCCCTGGGGATGGGCACCGGACGGAAGATCGCCCTGATCTACGGCATCGGGCCCATCCTCAGCGGGGAAAGCACGATTTCCTCGATGGGCAGCGCGACCGTCGCCCGCTGGATCCGCCGCGCGCGCCAGGATAAATCCATCGCGGCGATCGTCTTTCGCGTGGACAGCCCCGGAGGCTCTTCCGTGGCTTCCGACGTCATCTGGCGCGAAACATTCCTCGCGAAAAAGGAAAAGCCGTTTGTCGTTTCGATGTCGGACGTCGCCGGCTCGGGCGGCTACTGGATCTCCATGGCCGCGCACAAGATCATCGCCCAGCCCGAAACGCTGACCGGGTCCATCGGCGTTCTGGCCGGAAAGATCAGCATGGCCGGCTTATACGAAAAACTGGGCGTCACGACGGACAAGCTCGTCTACGGCGACAAGGCGGACGTATTCTCGACGTTCCGGGGGTTCACGCCGGAGGAGAGAAAGATCCTGAAGGACGAAATCCTGTGGACCTACGACAAGTTCCTGACCAAGGCCGCGGAAGGCCGGAACTTGGCCAAGGAGGAAGTGGACCGGTCGGGCAAGGGCCGTGTTTGGACGGGACGCCAGGCGCTCGATCTGAAATTGATCGACGGCCTCGGAGGCCTATCCGAGGCGATCGAAGCCGCCAAGAAGCTGGCCGGCATCCCGGCCGGGGAGGATGTGCGGCTCGTCGTCTGGCCGAGAAAAAGATCGCTGTGGAGCGCCTTCCTCGGGCGGGGAGGCGACAACCGGAACTTCGAGCTGCCGCGTGACGCGGACAAAGCCCTGGCGGCCCTGCGGCTCATGCAAAAAAACCTGATCTGGGCCCTCATGCCTTTCGCCGTGGAACCGCGCTGACGCGCCGGGAAGGGCCGCCGGCCCCGCATCCCCGCCGTGTTTTCCGCCGCGGAATTCTTCGTTTGACATCGAAGGACGGAATGGAAAAGATATCCTCTGTTTATTGAAATTCTAAAAAAGTCCAGCCCTTCATTCCGCCCCAATCGTGGAAACGGCTATGAAAAGGCGTTTTGGTTTTACGGCGACGTTGATCATCCGCCTCGGGTTCAGATCCGGCGCGCCGGGAGACTGGGAGGAAACGCGAACATGGTGGGCCGGGTGAGCCGCGATGTTTTTGCCGAACAGCAACGGCTGAGCCTGGCCCCAGCGGGTGTGAATAACGAATATGTCGTGACAACCGATGACGAAGCGACCGGGGCGGCCTTGATTTTCGTGGAAGGCGGCGGGCAAAATATGATCGTGATCGCCTCCGGTGAATTTCTCCGGGGCTTTTCCCCGGGACTTCCCATGGAGGTTTTTCATCGCGATGGGAATTGCGATCGAATTTGTCGGAAGTCATGGCCGGACGGCCTTAGAGTATCGCTGCCCGCGCGGCCGTCGCCGCCGGCAACGGAATGGTTCGACTCCGCGCGTTTTATCGCGGGGCGCATTAAAACGTGAGGGAGGATAATGGAAAGCCATAGGGATAAAGCTTTATACGTTCTTTCTTTCATGATCGTTTTTTTGAGTATAGCCGTCGCCGCCCCGGGCGTTTTCTATAAGACGGGCGGCGCGCCTTTTGAAGTCGCGAATCAGTACGGGGATATCGTTAAAATGTGCGGAGACGGCATATACGCTCGCGACTCTTATTTCCGGGCGCCCATTTTCCGCGGCTCGGACTTCGTCATCCTGTTCATGGCGGTACCGCTGTTAATCGTCGCATCGATGATGGACATGAAAAAGAAGACTCTGAGACAGCGGCTCCTATTGACCTCCGTGATCGCCGTATTCACATATTATTCCGCAAGCGTGGCATTCGGCGTGACGTACAATGCGCTTCATCTATTGTACATCGCCCTTTTCTCGGCTTCCTTTTTCGGCCTGGTCGTCGCCATGACCAGCCTAGACTACAAGAAAGTGGAAAAATCCGTGGCGCCGGCGTTGCCCTACAAGGGAATTTACGTTTTCTTGGCTTTAACGGGAACGGTGTTATTCGCCGCCTGGCTGCCGGACATCATCAGCGCTCTGCTTGCCAACCGTTCTTTGGCCATGATCGAGGTCTATACCACTGAAATCACCTATGTCCTGGACATGGGCATCATCGGCCCGGCGGCGGCAATATGCCTATGCCTGCTGAAAAAAAGAAACGGCATGGGGTACGTCCTCTTATCAATGCTCCTCACGATTTGCCTGGTCATCGGTGTCATGCTCCCCGTGCAAAGCCTATTTCAGCTGTCGGCGGGGATCTCCCTCCCCCTCCCGGTTTTGATCACCAAAGCCGGCGGCTTTGTTGCGTTGGCCTTGTTCGCGCTTTACCTTGATATCCGGTTCATGAAATCCGTTCAAGATTGATCAGCGAAGATCATCAGGCGGGCGGTTGAGACTCCCCATGGGATGAACGGCCGGCCGCGGTTCCAGCCCGCCGCGGCGCCTGATGGGCCGAAAACATCCCGCGCCTCTCCCCTCATCCCCCCGAACACGATAACGACATACGGCCGGGCAGCGGTCCGGCGGCGAAACGGCCGCCGGTCAATCAGCCGGGCCGGATACGGGTTCCCGGCTCATCATGATCTCCGCGGCTTCGCCTTCGTCCCCGGACAACGGCCGGACGCCGTACAGAGCGTATTCATCGTTGAGGAAAACCGGCTCCAGGAGAAGGCCCCCGCCGGGGGCGGCCCGGCCTTCTGCGCGTCCGGGCGGAAAGCAGGCGATCGGCGCGTCCCCGCTTCCAAGCCGGCCGGGGGGGTTCATGACCCAAATGACGGAAACGCCGTACTTGCGCAGGACATCGCCGCTTGTCTCCGGCCGGCCGAAAAAGCGGGAGACATCCTTCCGCCGGGCCGCGATTTCTCGCGGATGCAAATGAAAGCCCAGGTAGGAATGGACCGAATTCTCGAGCACCGCCCGCCGGCCGGAGAAATAGCAGGTGTAGCGGAGATCCTCGGGCTGCAGGACGACGGTATGAGGCGGGGTATTGTTCCGAATCCAATCGGCGGCCTCCAGGAAAGGCCGGCTGAAGACGCGCGGCTCCGGCGAGAGCACCTTGTTGCGGACGAACCACGCCGAGTTGGGAATGCTGAGGGCGCCGACGACGACGAAGAGCGCCAGTCTCGCCGCCGTTTTTTTGCCGGCGGACCAGCGGTTCACGCGCTCCGCCCAGAATATGATCACGGCTATGAGCCCCGCATAATAAACATAGCCGTTCAGCATGTTCCGCGGAAGCTTCCCGAGATAAATCGAAAAACCGAAGAAGGCGCCGACGCCGAGGATGGAGAAGAAGCCCAGGCACATCCGCGCCTCCTCTCCCCGCTTGGGCTTGAAAACCGCGCCCGCCGCCGATGGGAACGCCAGCAGGCTCAAACCGAAGCTCCCCAGAAGAAAGAGGACGATCGCCGCGAGCGACAGGAAAAGATTCCCGGCGGTCAAATCTCCCCCGGACACGAGGCCCGTCCAGGCGGAGGTCATCGCCGGCGCGTTCAACTCATGGAGCGATTTGCCGATCCAGTCCGTGACCTGGATCTTGAAGGTATAAGGCACGCTTCCGGAGCCGCCGGCCAATATGGGCGCGAGAAGAATCAGGCTGACCGCCGCCGTCGCCAGGAACAGCCGGAACAGGCCGGTGTCGCGGAATTTCGCCCAGCTGACGGCCCCGGCCAGAAAAAGCGCTCCGGCGGCGGGGCCGATCAGGAAAACCTTGAACTCCGCCGCGCCTCCGAAGAAAAAGGCCGAGAGAAGCAGCCAGGAAGTCCGGCGGAGGGCGAGATACCGGATCAGGCTCCAGAAACCCAGGAAGAGCAGCGCCAGCGCCGGGACAAGCGAATTGACGGCCAGAAAATCGAAAAGGTAGAGGGACCGGAAAATATTGCCGCCCAGCGGGGCCTTGAACGCCGCGCACAGGAGATAGGTCAGCCCGCCGCTCCCGAAGGTCACGAGGAATGTCCCCCACAGGGCGGCCGTCTCCGACCCGTAGAATTCCCGGAGAAAAATGAACGCGGCCGAAATGAAAAGGCCGAAGAAAAACGTCAGGAGAAGGCGGTGAAGAAGGTCGAAGAGGCCGAGACCGAGATAGCGATGGAAAAGCGCGGCGAAAAGATCCATCCCGTAGTGATAGCCCAAGGATTCGCCCGCGGCGAACGGCATCTGGGGAGGCACGGAGTGGGCGGTTTCGCGGACGACGGCGTTGCGGATGAAGCCGTCGTAGTAGTGCATGTTGACGACAACGGATCCGTCCGGACGGAGCAGCCCGTTGCGGAAATTATCGACGGAAAGGACCCCGAAAACCAAAAGCAGAATCGCAAACAGCCCGATGCCCGTCCGGGTCAGGCCGAAAGTCAGATTCCCGCTTTTGGGCGGCTTCTTGAGCAGGTGATAAACAAAATAGATCAGAGAAATCGCCAACCAGATCCAGAAGATGATCTCCAGCCGGAACATGCGGGCCCACTTATTGACCAGCGTCGCCAGAGTCATGCCCAGAGCCAGGCTGGAGACGAAGGATTCCAGCCTGGAAACGCGGATCCCCAGCAGCCAGACGGCCGACTGTCCCGGAATATAGACCAAGGCCAGGAACCCGGCCAAGAACTTCCAGTAATCCCCGGCCCGGACGCCGAAATGATGAAATACGGCCCGGCCGAACACGGCCGCGAGGGCGACAAACAGGACGAAGTGGGCCGCGCGGAACTTCTTTTCAGGCAGGGGTTCGATCATGCGGAAGTGCTCGGCGCCTTTCGGGGGAACGGCATCAGGTCACGGTTTTTTTGGAGCGGACGATCACTTTTTCGTCCGGATGCATCAGCCACAGGTCTTCGCGGGCTTTGCGCTCCACGGCCCTCGGATTCTTTTCGAGTTCTTCGATCTCCTTTTCCAGCTTCATTTTTTCCTGTTCCAGGCGCTTCATCTCCTGGAACATGACCTCGTACCTCTTGCGCGCCCGCTTGATGTCCATCCAGCCTTTTTTCCCGAAGAACGTCGTCACGAGCATGACCAGGAACAGCGAGCCGAGCCCGATGATAAAAAGCCGGCGCCCGAACGAGGGCCCGTTTTTTTTCCGGCCGCCGTCTCTCATGAAACGAGCTCCAATCCGCACTTGAGAAGGAATTCCGCTTCCTTCCGGGTCTCGGCCTCGGCATAGCCTCGGACGAGGGGCTCGGTGCCCGAAAACCGGAGGAGAACCCACCTGTCGCCGGCGAAATCAAGCTTGAGCCCGTCGATCGTTTCCACCGAGGTGATGCGGCGGCCGCCCAGGACGGCGGGCGGGCTTTTGATCAGCGCTTTCAGCTTTTTTTCCCGCGCGGCGGTCAATGGAATATTTTTCTGCCTGCCCACCATTTTTCCGTACCTTTTGAACAGGTCGGCCAACAGCGCGGACAGCGTCCTGCCCGAGGCGGCGATCATCTCGATCACCAGCAGGCAGGCGAAAATGCCGTCTTTTTCCGGGATGTGGTCCTTGACCGCGAGGCAGGCGCTCTCCTCTCCGCCGAAGATGATTTTCCCTTGCAGAAAGAGCTCGGCGATGTACTTGAATCCGACCGGAGTCTTGAAAAGCGGCAGGTCGAACTTTCGGGCCACGCGGTCGATGAGATGAGTCGTCGTCACGGAGCGGGCGACCCCGCCCCGCCAGCCTTTCCGGGAGGCGAAGTCGTCGAGCAGCATGGCCAGGACGAAATTCTGGCTGATGAAATTTCCTTTTTCGTCCAAGATGCCAAACCGGTCGCCGTCGGCGTCCGTGGAGATCCCGAGCTGGCAGCCCTTGTCCTTGACCAGCTTCTTGAGTTCGCGCAGGTTCTCTTCCGTGCAGGAGGGCGTCACGCCGCCAAAGTAGGGATCCACGTAGCCGTGGATTTCCTCGATGGGTATCCCGTTCTCCTCCAGGATCTCATCAAGATACTCACGGCTCGTGCCGTAGAGAAGATCCACGCCCACCTTGATGCCGGACTCCTTGATGAGCGGAAAATCGATCTTGTCCTGGATGAAAGCCAGGTAATCGGATTGAAGGTCGATCCGGCTGATGTGATCGCTGTTGGCATAGTAATGCTGGTGAGTGAATGAGGACTGGAGGCGCCGGATATCCGCCTCCAGGCCGTCCGTGATCAAAGGAAGGGCGGGTGCCCCGGTTTCTGTGTTGAACTTGAGGCCGTTATACTCGGGGGGATTGAAGGAGGCCGTGAAGTTGATCCCCCCGTGGCATTTCCTCCGGATGACCTGGAAAGCCAGGGCCTGGGAGGGGGCGTCCCTCTCGCTCAGGAACACCCGGATCCGGTTTTTCGAGAGAAGCTTCGCCGCCTCGAAGGCATAGCGATCGGAAAGGAAGCGGGTGTCGTAGCCGATGACGACGGACAAGGGATCATCCGGGAATTTTTGCTTCAAATAGTTGGCGATGGCCTGGACGACGATTCTCACGTTCTGGAAGGTGAATTCCTCCCCCATGACGGCCCGCCAGCCTGAAGTGCCAAACGTGATCATTGTTTAAAAAAAATTAACACAAGCCGACCCGAAAAGCAAACAGCCTCCGATTCCCGGCCTCTCTAGGGGCTTTGTCTCCGCTCGGCATCGCCCGTCATGGGGACGAAACGGACATCAAGAACCTGCCGGACTTCCGGCTTGCCGTTTTTTTTGGTGACCAGCGTCAGCGTCTGATAATACCGGGTGCCCCCCAGGGGAATGATCAGCCTCCCCCCCTCGCCCAGCTGCCGGAAAAGAAGCGGAGGAACGCGGCGGGCCGCGCAGGTGACGATGACGGCGTCAAAGGGCGCCTTCTCCGGCCAGCCTGAGTAGCCGTCGCCCTGCTTGACCGAAACGTTTTTATAGCCCAGCCGGCCAAGCAGCGCCGCCGCCTCCCGGGCCAGGTCCTCCTTGATCTCAACGGAGTACACCTTGTCCGTCAGCTCGGCCAGGATCGCCGCCTGATAGCCCGACCCCGTGCCGACCTCAAGAACCTTATCGCCGGGCCGGATGGCCAGGTGCTGCGTCATCAGCGCGACGATATAGGGCTGCGAAATGGTCTGCCCTTCTCCGATCGGCAAAGGATAATCGCTATAGGCCTGGCGCCTGTATGCCGGCGGGACAAAGAGATGACGCGGGACCTTTCTCATGGCCGCGAGAACGCGGGCGTCCGAGATGTCCCTGGCGGCAAGCTGCTCGCGGACCATTTTATCGCGGAGGGCCGGGAAATCCGGCTCATCGACCGCGAAGCCTGAAGGGTAAAGGAAGATCAGGAGGAGAAAAACGCGCTGGATTCGAGCTGGGCGCATCTTAAAATCCTGTTCCCGGGACTGGCAAAATTATACCCCGGGGACGGGGAAAAAACAAAGCCGTCGCGGCGGGGGGCGATCATCCCGGCGGATCGGAGGCGGACGCCGCGAGCATTTTGAAGCGGGGATGTCACCCCCGGCGATGAGGCGGCCCCCCCGAAATTCACCGGGGATATCCTCTTTGCGGGCGATTGACCGCCGGACGGCCCTTGTGGATGATGGAGGAAGCTGGACGGCGGTGTCTCTCCTCCGCGGCAAACGGAGCGAGATCCGCAGAAAAAAACGCCCTCCCGCAGGAGGTTTGGAGGCATTATTTCCATTTGACATGGTAAACTTTTTTTGTTATTAGGTAGTCACATCTGCATGGAGAACCGCTCGAGGGATAAATGAGGAAAAAGAAAGCTCTATATCCCGGTTCTTTCGATCCCATCACCAACGGTCACATGGACATCATTCTCAGGGGCCTAAAGATCTTCGATAAAATCTTGATCGCGGTTCTGGAGAATCCCAAAAAAGAGCCCTATTTCACGACTAAAGAAAGAGTAGCCATGATCCAGGAGATTTTCGCCGGCCGCGCCGACATTGAAGTTAAATCTTTCAAGGGACTGCTGGTGGATTTCGCCAGGGACAACGATTCCCCGATCGTTATCCGCGGATTGCGCGCTATCTCCGATTTCGAATACGAATTCCAGATGGGCTTGATGAACCGTAAACTGGACCCCGCGGTCGAGACTTTCTTTCTAATGCCGAACCTCACGTACTCCTATCTCAGCTCCAGCCTTGTGAAAGAGGTCTTCTTCCTCGGAGGAAGCGTCAAGGATCTGGTGCCCCCGCCCGTCGAAAAAAAGCTTCGAGAAAAGTCCAAAAAAAATAATATCCGGTAAATATTAAACCAAAGGCAGGCAAAAATGTTCGGAATGGCACGAGAAAAAGGATTGGTGGGGCTGGACATCGGCTCCTATTCCATCAAGGCCGTCGAGCTCAAATCCAAGAAAAAAGGAGACCGGGACGTCTACGAGCTGGCCAAGATCGGATACGAAGTCCTCCCTCATGATGCCATCGTCGAAGGGACGATCATCGATTCGGCCGCCGTGGTCGAGACCATCCGCCTGGTTTTCGAGGAGAACAAGATCAGCGGAAAAGACGTGGTGATCTCGATATCGGGCAACTCGGTGATCATCAAAAAAATCTCGCTTCCCGTCATGGAAAAACAGGAACTGGCCGAATCCATCATCTGGGAGGCCAAGCACAACATCCCCTACCCTTACGAGGAGACGAACGTCGACTATGCCGTGCTGAAATCCCGCGGAGGCGAGGACCGGAATCTCGACATCCTCCTGGTCGCGGCCAAGAAGGACAAGGTGGCCAACTACAGCAACGTCGTCAACCAGGCGCGCAAGAATCTCCAGGCCATCGAAGTGGACGTTTTCGCGCTTCAGAACGCGCTGGAAATCAATTATCCGGAATCGTTCGCCGAGAAGACGGTCGCTCTGATCAATATGGGAGCCAACATTTCCAATGTGGTGATCATCGAGAAGGGCGCTCCGCAGCTCTTTCGCGACCTGTCGCTCGGCGGCTATTTCTTCACGGAGAACATGCGGAAGGAACTGAGCGTCAGTTTCTAGGAAGCGGAAAAGCTCCTCAAGGGCATCGCGGTCAAATCGGTCTCGTCCGATGCCTTCACGACCGTCTTGACGATGAATATCCGCGACCTCCTGGACGAGATGGAAAAAACCTTTTCTTTTTACGAGGCCGGAGAGAAAAGGGAACGCAAGATCGAGCAGATCTTCCTCTGCGGCGGGCTGGCGAACGTCCCGAACATGATCAGCTCGTTCGAACACCGGTTCAGAATCAAGACGGATATTTTCAACCCGTTCCGGAATATCAACTACGACGAAAAGAAATTTGATCCTATCTATTTTAACGAGATGGCCCCCGTTTTCGGAGTGGCCGTCGGACTCTCTACGCGAAAGGCAGAGAAGTAAAAAATGATACGGATAAATTTACTAAAACCGGAAACCAAGGAAATCAAGGAAGGGCCGCCGGCGGGACTCCCGGAATACCGGGCGAAAAAGGGTCCGACCCTGGGGAACCTCATCATCCTGCTGCTGATCATCGCCCTGGCGGCGACGTATTTTCTCCAAAAAAAGGCGATCGACAAGGAAAACGCGCTGCTCGCCACGGCCAAGGAGGAAAAAAGCCAGCTCCAGTATGTCATTCAGAAGCTGGATGAGGTCAACCGCCAGAAATCATCCCTGGAGCGCAGGATCAACCTCATCAACCAGCTCAAATCCCAGCAGGGCGTCGCCGTCCACATCATGGACGAGATCAGCAAATGCCTGCCCGAATGGGTCTGGCTCACCGAGACCTCCTTCAACGGCAAGCAAATCCAAATCAAGGGGAGGGCGCTGTCCAACAATCTGATCGCCGATTTTATCTTCAACCTGGAAAACAGCCCCGTCCTGGAAAGCGTGAACCTGGTCTCCTCCACGCAGAAAACTTCCCGCCTCGATGAATATCTTGAATTCGGCCTGAACGCGATGGTCACGGGCACCCAAGCGCCGGAAGCAGCCGCCGCCCAGCCCCAAAAAACCAAGCAAGGGGGGAAGAGATGAAAAACTGGCCCTGGTACGGATATTTGATTCTCGCCGTCATCATTTTTTCGCTGGTTTTTTTCTTCTACTTCAAGCCGAAGAACGCCGAGCTCAAGGGACTGCGCGTCGAAAGGCAGAAAATCGAACAAGAGGTCCAGGACCTCAAGCTGAAAAAGCAGGAGCTCGACAAGATCGAAGCCGAATTGGCCAGCATGGGCAAGATATTGAAGGAGCTGGAAACGATCATCCCCAAGAAGCGGGAGATCGCCGACATTTTAAAACAGATCCAGCAGCTGGCATTCGACTCCCGGCTCGATATCGTCAAGTTCGCGCCCAAGGGCGAGATCGTCAAGGATTTTTACTCCGAGTGGCCTCTCCCCATCGAAAGCCGGAGCAATTTCCACAACCTGGCGATGTTCTTTGACCGGCTGAGCCGCTTTTCACGCCTCTTCACCGTCGACAGTTTCAGCATCAAGGCGCTCCAAAAGCAGACCGATGAGACGACGGTCTCGGCGAGCTGGACGGCCAAAACTTATATTTTCCGTGAAGAGAGCGCCGCGGCGCCGGCGGATAAAAAAGCCGCCAAGGGGAAGAAGAGATGAGGAAAACACTGGCATTCGTCATCGTGCTGGGACTCTGGGCGTTTTGGAGCGCGGCCCCGGCTTTGAAGGCCGGTCCTCAGCAAGAATCTTCAGATCTCTTCAACCAAAAAAATTATACCTATGAACCGGCGGGCCGGAGAGATCCCTTCAAGAGCCTGCTGGGAGGCAAGGAAATCAAGGAAAAGCCGGCGGCCGGCGCGATGACCCAGCTCTCCATCGACGACATCAGCCTCACAGGGATCGTTAAAAGCAAGGAAAAGCTGACGGCTATCATCAGCGGACCGCACGGATTCCCCCATTTCATCAAAACGGGAGACCGGCTGGCGGATGGCTATGTCCTGTCCATCCAGGAAACCCAGGTCGTCTTCCGCAAGACCAGTGACCGGGGAATTCCGCTCATGAGAGCTAAAGACGTCATCAAAGAAATAAATCCGGAGGAGCGTTAACATGAAAAGGACAATATACGGCCTCTTCATCACCTTATTGTGTTTCCTCTCAATCGCCGCCCTGGCCCAAAACAAGAACTTCCTCGTCAGCATAAATAATATGGAAGTCCAGCCGGGACCTCTCGCCACCCGGCTGATCCTGAATTCCGACTCCCGGCTGCCCGTCGAGAAATCCTTCTACAAGCCCGGACTTCCCCCGACCATCGTCGTCGACATGGAGAACGTCACGCCGGCGGAAGCCCTGCGCGCGCCAGCGGCCGACCCGCAGCTCATCGAGGACGTCAAGGTCGAGCGGCTCGACGGGGCCAGGGTCCGTCTGTTCATCCGCCTCAAGGAGAAGGTCCCCTACCGGATTTTTTCGGACCAGGGACGGACCGTGGTTGAGCTCACCAAGATCCAACGGGGACAGGCCAAGTACACCATCGATCCGGAGATCCAGAAGCTCCTCGACCGGGCATCGTCCGAACGCCTCGTTCTCGAAAGCATGGACATCACCGAGCTTCCGGACCGCGTCACGTTCCGCGCCAACCTGACGGGAAAAGCGATCACCCAGGCTTTCGCCCTGACCGATCCGTCGCGGCTGGTCGTGGACCTGTTTGACACGGTCTATACCGACCGGAGTTCCGTCTATCCCGTGGAAAAAATGGGCGTTGACAAGCTCCGGCTCGGACAATTCGCCGAAAATCCGCGCCCCATTACACGCCTGGTTTTCGACCTGAGGGAATCCGGCCTGTATTCGCTGCGCTCGGAGGCCGGCGAGCTCGATATCACGTTTTTCAAGAGCCCGGCGGCTCCCGAGGCCAAGGCGGAGAGCGCTCCCGGGACAACCCCCGCGCCCGGGCCCGGCGTGAAGAAAGCCGACGCGCCGGTGCTGAAAGCGGAAAAGCCCCGGGTCCAAGAGACGCCGCAAAAAGCCGCGGAGCAGAAACCTCCGGCTCAGCCCGTGACCGCGGCGGCCGCGCCCCCCAGGGCCGTGGAAGCCAGGGTCCAGGCCGATCCCCAGGAAGAAAAATTCAAGCCGAAAACCCTTTCCGCCGAGGAAGAAAAATACTCCGGAGACATCATCAGCCTGAAATTCAAGGATGCCGATCTTCGGGACGTCGTCCTCTACCTGGCCGAATTCGCCAATCTGAACGTCGTCTTCGACCCTGACGTCAGGGGAATCGTCACCTGCAACCTGGAAGACGTCCCGTGGGACCAAGCGCTGGACATCGTCCTCAAGCAGAACAAGATGGGAAAGACGATCGAGGGCAACGTGCTGCGCATCGCGCCGATCGGGGTTTTAACCCGGGAGGATGATGACCAGCGGAAGCTCAAGGAAAGCAAGGAGATGGCGGGGCCCATCCAGGTCAAGACGATCACGCTTTCCTATTCCAAGGCCAAGGACGTCCAGGCGCTTCTTCGCAGCAAGATATCGAACCGGGGGGAACTGATCATCGATGAACGGACGAACACCCTCATCATTTCCGATGTCAAGGACAGACTCGAGCTCCTGGAAAAATTGATAGCCGTTCTTGACACGCCCACGCCCCAGGTCTCCATCGAGGCCAGGATCATCGAGGCCACGGCCACCTTCATCCGGAACCTGGGCATCCAGTGGGGCTTCAGGGGCATCTCCGACCCCTTCTACGGCAACCAGACCTCGCTCGTGTTTCCCAACAAGATCGCCGTCGACGGCGCCATGATCCCGGTCGGCACGGTGACCAAGGGAATCGGAGGCCCCCTGGGCGGCTACGCCATCAACCTGCCCGCGCCGGCCTTCCAGGAGGTCATCGGATTCTCCTTCGCCAACATTCTGGATACCTTCCGGCTCGACGTCGCCCTGTCCGCGCTGGAATCCTCCGGCAACGGCCGGATTATCTCCTCGCCCAAAGTGACGACCCAGAACAACCAGCCGGCGGAAATCGTCCAGGGCCGCCAGATCCCGGTTCAGACCGTCGCCAACTTCACGGTCACGACACGGTACGTCAACGCCGCCCTGGAGCTCAAGGCAACGCCCCAGATCACGGCCGAGGGCACGATCATCATGACCGTGGAGATCCAGAACAACGCGGCCGATTTCGCCAACCTGGTCAACGGCATCCCGCCCATCACCACCCAGAGCGCCAAGACGACGGTCATGATCCCGGACGGGGGGACGACCGTGATCGGCGGGATCTACAGGACGGAAGACTCCATCACGCGCGAGAGAGTCCCGTTCCTCCACCAAATCCCGATTCTGGGAAATCTCTTCCGCAACTTCGCCCGAACCAAGTCAAACCGGGAATTGCTGATATTCATCACTCCCCGGATTATTAAATAGGAGAGGATGAGAGCCATGAAAAAAGCAAAATCGAGATTAAAGATATTGGCTGTTCTTCCCGCAATACTCTTGCTTTTCTCCTGCAACCCCCTCGAAGACAATTCCACATCCGCGAGCATGATAATCATCGAGAGCATCCTGGGAACCGATTCGACCGGGGCGGAGACGCATTTTCTCGAATCCGACGTCGTCAAGAATGGCGAGGCCTCGGGCACGCCGACCGTCTACGCCGATACGGCGACGGCCTCGCTCAAAGCCAGTTTTCTCGATCCGGCCCCCATACTCGGTCCGAGCCAATACGGCGACATTCAGCTGACCCGCTACGTCGTCTCCTACTCCCGGACCGACGGCAAGAACCGTCAAGGGGTGGATGTCCCCTACTCCTTTGAAGGAACGATTCCCGCGCTGCTCAAGACGGGTTCCAGCACCAAGGTCTCATTCATCGTCGTCCGGGGAGTGGCGAAAATGGAGCCCCCGCTCGTCAACCTTGTCGAGAACCGGGCCGAAGGCGTTTTGAAGGTTACGGCCAAGATCGAGTTCTACGGCCACGATATGACCAACCACAACGTCAAGGCCACGGGCTATCTGGACGTTCACTTTGCCAATTTTGCGGATTAAGTAAGGATGGCGAACATGAAGGCTAAACACATTTTTGTCGCTTCGTTGATATTGGCCATGGTTTTTCTCTCCGCGTCCTGCGACCGGAGCGAGGTCACGGAACCCAACCCGCTCGGGCCTTCCACCTTTGCGACGCTCCTCAAAGTCTCCTCCAGTCCGAACGTCCTCTTCGCGGGAACATCCCGGGGGAGCACCGTCATATCGGCGACCCTCAAGAAATACGACGGCACCGCCCTCTCCAACAGGACCGTGTATTTCGAGATCTGCGATGCCTTCGGCTCAAAGCTGAACCTCGGCTTTTTCGAGGGCAACGAGGCCGTCAAAACAAAGACGACGGACGGATCGGGGGGAGTCGCGGTGACGTATTACGGCCCGCTGTACACCGAACTCACGCAAAACACATCGGTTTACATCTGGGTCAGGAGCGCCATGGACGGCAATGAATTCATTTACGAGTTCGCGCGCCTGGATATCATCGCCGACCTTTCCGACATCGCGTTCAAGGTCCAGGCCTACCCCAACGTCATCTATGCCACCGCCGCCCGGCCGACCTCGGAGGTGATCGCCACGGTCAAGTTGGGCGCCAAACCGCTCGTCGGGCAAAAGGTTTACTTCGAAGTGCTGCCGGCTTACCCGGGATTCTTCACCGGGAACTTCCGAACGACGTATGCGCTGACCGACGCCAACGGGCTGGCGAAGGTCACCTACCACGGACCGACGAAATCCGAGATCAACTGGGACATCGGGGTTTGGCTCCGGGGCCAGCTCGAAACGAACACGACGAAAGCCCCCGAGACCATGGTCGTCGAGGATATTTACATCCGCGTCATCCGCCAGCCCTAGTCCGGCGCGGCGGGCATCGCTCAGCCGAAAAGGCTGACCGTCTTTTTCAGCCGGACGGAGGCCAGGCTCTCGCGGAGAGCCCGGTGCAGCGTCTCCCGGCTCTTGGATTTGACGATGATCTGGATCCGGGAGATGCCTCTCACCCTGGCCACCGACGCCACGGCCGGCCCCAGGACCTCAAGATCATCCCCGTATTTTTCAAGGGACGCGCGGAATGCCCTGGATTTTCGTCCCAGGGTTCTCAGGTCACGCCCCAGGAGGATGATTTCGGCCATGAAAGAAAAGGGCGGGTAATTCATGATCCGCCTGAACTCCATCTCCGGTTCGTAAAACGACGGGTAATCCCCGGAAACCGCCGCGCGGATGCTGTAATGCGACGGCGCGGCGGTCTGGATGATCAGTTCCGACTGGGGGTCGTCCTTCGCGAAGCGCGCCATCCGGCTGACCGCCAAAAACGTTTTTTGGCTCGCCTGGAAATCCGAATGTCCGAGAAGGGTTTCGGGAAAAAGGACGGCCGCCAGCGGCGCCTTGGGCGGCAGGGCCCGATGGGCCAGGAACTCGGTGCCCAACAGAATGTCGATTTTTCCTCCGCGAAAATCCGAGAGGACGTTTTCCGCGGTCCGTCGTCCGCGCAAAGTGTCCGTATCGAAGGAAAAAACGCTTCTCCCGGGGAAAATATTTTTCAGCTCTTCCTCGACGGCCTCGATGCCGAATCCCGGTTTTTGAACGAAGGGGCTTCCGCACTCCGGGCATGTCCGCCGGAAAGGCTCCCCGGCGTTGCAGTAATGGCATATCCAGCGGCTCTCTTTCTTGTGATAAGTGAGGTTGATGTCGCAGCGCCGGCAGCGGGGCGTGTAGCTGCATTTGGAGCAGTACAGAAAGGAAGCATAGCCCCTCCGGTTATAAAAGACGACGACAGGCTCCTTTCTTTCAAGCCGGGCGGCGATCCGTTGCCGCAGCACCGGGGAAACCAGGCCCTTTTCCCTCCGGTCATCGATGAAAAGGACCTTCGTTTTCCGGCTTTCGTCTCCCAGGGAGACCACGCGGCCTTCCTTCCGGGCCTCGTGATAGGTCTCCACGGAAGGGGTCGCCGACCCGAAAACGACAACCGCCTTCTCCTCCTCGGCTCTGAAAAAAGATCCCCGGCGGGCATCGTAGGCGGGATTCTCTTTTTGCCGGTAGGATTCGTCATGTTCTTCATCGACGATGATAAGGCGCAGCCGGTCGACGGGAGAGAAAAGGGCTGACCGTGACCCGATGACCGCATCGGCGTCTCCCTTCCGGATCTTCAACCATTCTCTTTGCCTGCGGCCCGGAGACAGCTCGGAATGCACGCAGGCCACATGAAAGCCGGTGGTCTTCTCGATCTTTTCGGCGACGGCTTCGGCCAGGGCGACCTCGGGAACGAGGAAAAGCGCTTTTTCCCCCTGGGCCGCGACAATCCGGAGCAGGCGCAAGTAGACGGCCAGGCGGCCGTCGCGCGATCCCGTGAGACAGTAGAAACCGAAGCTCTTTGCCCGGATATCCCGGTCGATCCGTTCCAGCCCGGGGCCTGGGCCCGGGCCGAAGTCCAGTTGGAGCTGGGCCGGCCCGCTTGAGGGCTCCGGCGCGGGCCGCCGCTTTTTTCCGGGACGGACCATCTTCTCGCGGGCGGCGATGAGCCCTTTTTTCTGGAGGCGCGCCACGAGGGCCGCCGCGTTATCATCCGGCAATTTTTTCTTGAGGTAGAGAAGCGTATAGGAGCCTCTTTCCAGAATCCGCAGCAGCTCCAGCTCCCTGCCCGTGAGATTTCCCCGGGCCAGCGCTTCCTTGCCCGCCGGCGAAAGCTCCAGGCGGGTCTGCGTCCGGACAAGGAGCGCCGGCGGAAGCGACGCCTGGAGCAGTTCCCCCCATGACGAAAAATAATGGCGGCTCAGCCTCCGGGTCAAGGCCAGGATCTGCGGCGAAATCGACGGCGTCTCGTCGAGGACTTCCTGAATATCCTTGACTTCATAAGCCCCGGCCGGAGGCTCCGGGACAACCTCCACGATAAAGCCGGTCATCGTCCTTCGCCCCAGGGGAACCAGAACCCTGGAACCGATCAGCGCTTTGGCTTCAAGGGCCCGGGGGATCCGGTAATGGAACGTTTGATCGAGCGGGAGCGGAAAGACGACTCCGGCGGCCAGGGTCATTTTTTCCCCAGAACGGCCATCACTTCCTGCATGTCGATCCAGACCATGCGCTTGAGTTCCCTGTTCCCTTCGTTGCGGATGAGGTAGGCGGGATGAAACGTCGGCCTGACACGGATGCCCCGGAAATCGTAGAAGCGGCCGCGCAGGCGGGTCATCGCGGAAGTGTTGGGGACAAAGACGTCCGCGGCCACCTTGCCCAGAGTCACGATGACCTTCGGCCGGACGATTTCGATTTGCCGGAGGAGGAAAGGAAAACATGCCTCGATTTCCTCGCCGTGCGGAACCCTGTTTTCGGGCGGCCGGCACTTGACCACATTGGTGATATAGACCTCCGGCCTCTCGTATTTCATGGCGGCGATGATCTTCGTCAGGAGTTGGCCCGCGCGGCCGACAAACGGCCGGCCTTGGACGTCCTCATCGTGTCCGGGCCCCTCTCCGACGAACATCAGGTCCGCTTGGATGTCGCCCTCGCCCGGCACGACATGCGTGCGCGATTCGCAGAGAGGGCAGGAGCGGCACTGGAGAATCTCGTCACGGAGAGAGCCGTACAGCTCCGAGTCCGCCTGCGGGGATTGCCGCGGAGAACGGCTCCTCGCGGGCTCCTCCTCACGGACGCCCGGCGGCACGACGAAATCCACCCCCAATCCGGTCAGGAAATCGATTTGGCCGCGCACTCCGGAGACGAGATCGTCAGTTTTTTTTCGCACGGAGCACCTCGATCCGGTCCAGGATGACCCGGCTCACCTCGCGTTTGCTCATCAAGGGGACCTCGAAGATCTCCCCGTTTCTCTGGACCAGCGTGACTTTGTTTGAATCCGATTCAAAACCGATGCCGCTCTGCGCGACGTTGTTGGCGACGATCATATCCACTTTCTTGTCTGTCAATTTCTTACGCGCGCGGGCCAGCAGCTCCTCGGTCTCGGCCGCGAACCCCACCAGGATTTTGCGGCCTTTGTTGGAACCCAGCTTGGCCAGGATATCGGCCGTCCGGACGATTTCGAGCGAACCGGGCAACCGGGCTTTTTTGACTTTCCTGGCGGACGGCCCGGCGAAACGAAAATCGGCCACGGCGGCCGCCATGATGACGATATCCGCCCTCGGATAGTTTTCGAGAACGGCGGATTCCATCTCGCCGGCCGTTTCGACCCTGACCAGACGGGCATCGGCCGGCGGAGGAATCGAAACGGGTCCCGAAACCAGGATGACCTCGGCCCCCCGGCCGAGCGCCTCCCTGGCCAGCTCGTAGCCCATCTTGCCGGAAGAGCGGTTGGAAAGGAAACGCACCGGATCGAGCGGTTCGCGGGTCGGCCCGGCCGTGATCAGGATCACTTTTCCTTCAAGGCTCTTTGTCCGCGCCAGGATCTTCAACCCCTCGCCCACGATCCTCTCGGGAGACGCCAGGCGGCCCCACCCCTCGTCTTGGCAGGCCAGATAGCCTTTTTCGGGCTCGACGAATTCCACGCCCCGGGATCTCAGCGCCTGCATATTGACCTGCGTTTGAGGATGGAGGTACATCGATTCATTCATGGCCGGGGCGACCAGAACCGGACAGCGGACCGCCATGAAAAAGGTGGACAGGAAATCGTCGGCGACGCCCTGCGCGAACTTGCCGATGATATTGGCGGTCGCCGGAGCCACGCACAGCAGGGAGATTTCCCTGGCGAGGGAGATATGCTCCAGCTTCCTCGACACCCGCTCGTCGAAAAGATCGACGATCGCGTCCTGGCCGGAAAGGGAGCTGAAGAGGAGCGGAGAGATCAGGGAGGTCGCGTTTTTTGTCATGATGACCCGGACCTGGAAGCCCTTCTTCTGGAACCCGCGCAGCACCTCGCAGGCCTTGTATATGCTGATGGACGAGGACACGCCAAGGGCGACATGGCTCATGGAACCCTCCGGGACAGGTCTCTCCGGGCCACTATCTTGACTCCTTCACGGAAAAGCTCCGCAGGACGGGCGTCAGCGTATCGCCGAGCGACTCCCGCCGGCACGGGGCCGCCAGGATGATGGCCTCGAGCCTGCGGGCGGCTTCGTCCCGGTCGTCGTTGATAACGACGAAATCGAATTTCCGGTACGAGCGGATTTCGCGGCGGGCATTCTGCATGCGGCGATCGACATCCTCGGGGGTATTCTCGCCTCTCGCGAGAAGGCGGCGCCGGAGTTCGCCGTAATCGGGAGGCATGACGAAAACGAAGACGGCCTTGACCGCGCTCTTCAGGATCTTCTCGGCCCCCTGGACATCGATATCCAGGACGAGGCCGATTCCTTTCCGGCTCTTTGCCCGCACCTCCTCCCGCGAGGTCCCGTAGAGATTCCCGTGGACGCAGGCCCACTCGAGGAATTTCCTCGCGCGGATCATCTCGCGGAAGACTTTTTCATCGACGAAATGGTAGTCCCTGCCGTCCTTTTCGGATTTCCGCCGGGGACGCGTCGTGTAGGAAACCGAAAATTGAAGCCCTGTGAGCTCCTGGAGCGCTCTCCCGATAAGAGTGGATTTACCGCACCCTGAGGGTCCGCTCACGACATACACCATAGGCCTTTCCCTCCCTGACATGCAGCCCCCTTGGGGGCTTTACTCGATATTCTGGATATGCTGCCGAATGCTTTCGATCTCGTTCTTGACGGCCAGGCTTTCCCTGATGATGTCGATATCCTGAGATCTGGAACTCGACGTGTTGGCTTCCCGGTATATTTCCTGGACCAGGAAATCCATTTTCTTCCCGACCGGTTTCGAGACCTTGGGCCCCAGAAGCCCCTCGAAGGTCGTCAAATGGCTTTTGAGCCGCACGATCTCCTCGGCCAGGTCATAGCGCTGGGCCAGAAAAGAAGCCTCTTCGGCCAGCCTCTCTTCCGAAAACGAAGAGCCGTGGTTGATGTCCCGGAGTCTCTGTTTCAGCTTTTCCTCGATGCGCCGGG
>Ga0228535_1001583_pt1 | contig 32413 bp, 29 predicted proteins | sample SJ1metagenome_FD_168457 | JGI IMG/M metagenome (GOLD analysis project Ga0228535, IMG submission 168457) | Enriched culture of PCE-dechlorinating microbial communities from Ithaca, New York, USA - SJ1 | ecosystem: Engineered > Modeled > Simulated communities (microbial... > Unclassified | place...
CGATTCCACCTCACGATGGACACCCTTGGTGTTCGGCTATACCCTTCCCGCTACCGGGTGGGTTTGGGACTTTCACCCATTAGAACGTGCGCTCACCGGGCGCACAAGAAAAGCCGTGCTTTCTTCTTGTAAGAAGCATGGCTTTCTTGTTAGAGTCGAATCGCTCCGCGCTGGCGATACATAGCAAATAGCAAGGGCAAAAGGCCATTGTGGTAGGGTATAAAGAGTCCCTCGGCAATCATTTTCTCTACCTGATTTAGGGTCGCCCATTGAACGGCTTGAACTTCTTCTTTCTGAAGGTGTAACTTGCTGATTTCTACGTCTTTTTGGATCAAATAGATATCATCGAAGCCACCTTCAAAGCAGATGGTTAGGAAAGGCCGTTGCCTGCTCAAATCCAGTTCCAACCCCAATTCTTCCAAGGTCTCCCGTTCAGCTGCCAAAAAACTGCTTTCCCCTTGGCAAGCACTGCCTCCCACACTGACATCCCACAAATTCGGCCATCCTTTTTTGAAAGGTTGCCGTTGTTGAATCAGCATTTCACCTTTGCTGTTAAAAACGCAAACATGGACAACCAAATGAAATCTCCCCTTGGGAAGTGGCTCCCCGCGCACTCCAGTCTCTCCGGTCAGGTTTCGGTTTTGGTCATACAAATCCCAAATCTCCAGAATAATCAACTCCGTTCTGTTTTCTAAAAAGGTCTATTGTTATTTTGCTTTGATGAAGGGTTTTTGATCATGCATCTCAAATGTAATCTATAACTATCAGGAAAGAAGGGATTCCATGTCTCGTATTGCTTGGATCGGAACCGGTGTTATGGGTACCTCCATGGCCACAAACTTAAGTAAACAAGGTCATACAATCACACTCTTTAATCGCAGCCCAGAGAAGGCGATTCATGCGGCGACTCTCTGTAACGGAACCGTCTGTTCCGGCATTGCCGAAGCCGTCAAGGACGCTGATTATATTTTTAGTATTGTCGGTTATCCCAAAGATGTTGAAGAAGTAATGTTGTCGGAAGGCGGCATCTTTGATTCGGCAAAGAAAAATGCTCTGATTATCGATATGACCACTTCTCTGCCCTCTTTGGCTGCAAAGTTATACACGATTGGAAAAGAACGTGGTCTCCGGGTTATGGATGCTCCGGTCTCCGGCGGTGATTCCGGTGCAAAAAAGGGAACACTCTCGATTATGGTCGGTGGTGATGCTCAAGACTTTGAAGAAGCCAAGCCCCTTTTTGCCTGTCTGGGTACTAATGTCGTTTACATGGGACCTGCCGGTAATGGTCAGCATACCAAAGCTGCGAATCAAATCGCGGTAGCCGGTGCCACAGCTGCTATGACCGAAGCAATTGTTTACGCCAAACGAGTCGGGTTGGAACCCGAGCGGATGCTGGCTGCCATTGGCGCCGGAGCTGCAGGAAGTTGGCAACTGCAAAACATGGCTCCGCGTGTACTAAAAGAGGATTTCGGCCCCGGATTTTTTATTAAGCACTTCATTAAAGACATGCGTATCGTCAACCAAGAAATGGACGAACGCGACACCTACCTGAAAATGCTGAATACCGTGTTAGCTTTATATGAAGAAATGGCCCAACAAGGTCTTGAAAACGATGGCACCCAGGCGTTGATCAAACTCTACAAAACGCAAGAACCCACTGAATAGTTTTAAGAAATGCAGCCGGAAAGCTTGATCAAGCTTTCCGGCCATTTTTATTCGTGCTTACTTCTCAAAGACGATCAAGCCAAAGACTTCAAGCATTTTAAGATACGCCAAGACATGTTCTACTTCACAAGAAGCGCTTTGCATGCGAACTTTTTTGGCGATTTCCCAAACCGAATCGATTCCATTGACATGGAACTGAATGAGGGCTTCTAACCGATGTGCTCCGGCCAAATGGGCACGCACCGTTTTAACATAATGTTGATACGCCTGTTTATTCTCAGGATTCAACCCACAATAGTCATCGGGTTTATTGACCGGTGTCACATATAATCGTTTGGGGATCTGGGCATAGAGTTTGGCAATGGATTCTTCAGGAGTGGCATTCAGATCCCAGGCTTTATGCAATTGGGCAACTAATGCTTTGATGACTGCGTTCTCTTTTTTAATGCTCTGCTTCAGTGCTTTTCGTGCATCTCCATGGAAAAAACGAAGCAAGGTCTCGTTATCAGCCAGAAAACTGCTTTCGAGTGCTTTCATGCGCTCAGCGAGCAGCTCGGCACTTTGTTCTCCTCGCAGATACGCGTGGCGATGATCTTGGATTTTTTCCAACAACCTCTTTTGATTGCGCAATAAAACTTCTTCTGCATCTTTTTCGCTGAGATTTGCGAGTGTAGTCACGAAGAGCGCCGCAAAACTGGCTGATTTATGCAGTACAGCGGGGTCAACAACATCGATACCGTCTCCGCTGGTATGATAATTTACATCCGGCCATTGTCCTAACATCAACGTAGGTATATTGACCGTGGGATCGCTGAATATGTAGTGATCACTACCCGGGTCGAAGGCCGAAGTTGTGCTATTAAAACCCGATACGCTATCTACCCCAGAGTGAGCAGGTAGCATGTTGCGGACTTCATCCATGGCCAAGGTCGCCAAACTCATGATGAAAGAGGGTGTTGATGCCGGTAGATCACTGATTGTCAATGGGCCGTAGCCTGCTGATTGGCGCCCGCCTACCATATCGAGATTCAAACCGGCTAAGCTTTTGTGCCATTGGCCTTGGCGATGATTCAGCCAGGCATAGGTTCCGGAAAACTCCGGCACAAAAAGCACTCTAATACTTCGTTTAAGCAAAGGAAGATCGCCGGAATCTTGTAATCGTTTGATTACACGCAAGACTTCCATGCCGCAGGCAACGCCGCTGGCATTATCATTGGCCGAACTTCGGGGATGACAAAGATGAGCCACCAGCAAAATTTCTTCACTGGTCTCCCCTTTGATCATGGCCTCGACTACTTCTATAGAACCGTCGTAAAGCGAAGCATCACAATAACAGCGAACTTGCACATAGGGGTTCAGTGAGGAGTCCTTTTGATGCGCTTTTTCTTGTAGGCGGCATCGCTCCGCTAATGCATCGCCTTGACGCGGGGTCAGAACATAGCCAAAGGTAGCAACTTCATCGGGTGTGTGTTTCCACCAAAAGGAAGTGTAATTGCGAATATCATATAAGTCCTGACGTGTTCTCACTCCGGGCAATTCGTAAATGCAATCGGTAATAATGCCTAAAGCACCTCGTTCATGGATTGCCCATTCAACAAAGGGAGCAAAGGGTTCCTGAACAAAAATCAGCTTTCCCTTTAAATCAACCTTTGCATAAGCCTCACGAGACGTCCCTTTTTCGATCAGAACCACATCTAAATCTTGGTTGCGATAATCACACGCATGACTGCGTTGGATGACTGATATTGGATCCGCTTGGTAATCGGCAAAGTATTCTCCGGTTTCGGGAAGATAAAGCCATGCATCGCGACAGGTCCATTCCTGAAAGCTCTTGGCTGTAAGATTCCAATGGTCCGCTTTCGCCGGTGACGAGAGAATTCTGCTCTCGATACCTTGACGTTTTAACTTGGTATTGACCCATTGTGCGGCTTCACGGAAACCGGTAGAAGCTTGAATACGGTGGAACTGGGCAATTTCAGTAACTCCGAAATACAAGGCGGTTGGATTGATCGTTCTGCGAAACAAGTCTGCGTATTGTTTCATGATTTCCCCTCTTTCTCTTTTAGGCTCTTTTTGAAATCCGACAATAATATACCATTGCGATTGCTTTTTGTCAAATTAAACCTCCCTACATTATTCATGCAAGGAGGTCGTTTTTATTGGAGGAGCAGTGACACCGGACAATGATCCGAACCCAACACATCTGCATGGATACGAGCATCCTGTAATCGAGGAGCAAGTTCTTTCGATGTGCAGAAATAGTCGATCCGCCACCCCGCATTGTTCGCACGAGCGTTGAACATATAGGACCACCAGGTGTAGGCATCCCTTTGTTCCGGGTAGAAATGGCGGAAGGTATCTATGAAGCCCGAGTCTAGCAATTGTGTAAATTTCGATCTTTCTTCATCGGTAAAGCCGGCATTTTTACGATTCGAAGCGGGGTTTTTTAAATCCATTTCGTGGTGTGCCACATTGAGATCACCGCAGAGAATGACTCCTTTTTTCTTTGATAATCCTGCAACATATTCTCGAAAATGATCTTCCCAACGCATCCGTTCATCTAGCCGGGCTAATCCAGCTTGGGAGTTTGGGGTATAGACGGTAATGAAATAAAAATCTTCAAACTCAAGGGTGATGCTGCGACCTTCTTGATCAAAAGGCTCTATGCCAATGCCATACTCGACACTCAGCGGTTTCTTTTTACTGAAAACGGCAGTACCGGAATATCCTTTTTTCTGGGCATAATTCCAGTAACACTCGTAGCCTTCCGGGTTCCAGTCAATTTGACCTTCTTGCAGTTTGATTTCTTGAAGTCCTATGAGATCGGCATTTGTAGCATAGAAGAACTCTGCAAACCCTTTTTGCATACAAGCCCTTAAGCCATTGACATTCCAAGAAACAAATTTCATACGAATCACTCCTCGTAAAATGTGGAACTGCTACATTTCCTATTATTCACAGCCTCTTTAGACTCCTTCTTTTCAATAGGGCGGAACTCCAGCACTTCCCTCTCCACCATAAAAAAAGAAGCACCGGTTTGGTGCTTCTTTTTTTATGGCGGAGAGGGTGGGATTCGAACCCACGGTCGCTTGCACGATCACTGGTTTTCAAGACCAGCTCCATAAACCGCTCGGACACCTCTCCATGTCAAGCTTGAAAATTTTAACACAGACAAAAGCAAAAGTCAATATTGGAAAAAAACCTCCCACAAAATCCTTGCTATGCAGACATATTGATTCTATAGATAAATCACTTTTTGGCTTGACTTTCTATGCGAATAGGGGTAGTATGAGCTGTAATATATCAAAGAATGCTGAAAACCTGTTGAGGTTCATATCTATTTCTATTCATTCCTTCCATTTATTTATTAATGTAAGCAACACAGGATGAAGTATAATACACATTATCCTGTAAATCTCCAGAAAGCAGACCGGCTTTCTCTTTTTTTGTGATTTCGTCTTAACATTTTCATCACATTTACCAAGGAGTGATTTTCGTGTTTTTACTATTATTTGTGCTTTGGTGGATCTTCAGCGGACCTTTAACCGTAGAAATCATCTTAGTCGGTTTCTTTTTATCCTTGATTTTGGAGTTCGCTACGGTAAAGATCTTAAATTATCGCTTCAATGCCGACTTAAGTGCTGCCGTTCATACCGCACTCTGGGCACGCTACTTCCGCACCTTGGTCGTGGAAATCGTAAAATGTTGCCTTTCGGTTTTGCGCTTGATCTGGACTCCAAACTTAGAAATCAAGCCCATGCTCCGGCGCTTTCCAAGTAGGATCAAAGCCGAAGGAGACATGGTGGTACTAGCAAATTCTATAACCTTGACACCCGGAACTATTACAGTACAAGTTCAACCGCATCATTTTATCGTACATGCCCTCGATGCTAAATATATGGAAGGTATTGAGAGCTCTGATTTTGTTAAAATACTAGAGGAGATGGAAAAAAACGATGCTACCAAATAATATACTCTCCGGTTTTCTCCTCCTTTGTTGTATCCTCTTAGCATTAACTGCCATTGCCAGCCTGATTCGAGCGATTCGCGGACCTCGGTTTACCGACCGCCTAATGGCTGTTAATATGATCGGCACAATGGTCATTGCAATCATGTGTATTTTATCGGTCTATTTGAAGCAAAGTTTTCTTATTGACGTTGCGATCGTTTACGCGCTCTTGAGTGCTTTATCGGTCTTCGTGCTTGCCCGATTGGTCATTGTACGCCGTTATGGACAAATCGAACGAGAAAAATCCACACCTATCTTAGAGGAAGGGAGCGTTAACCGTGCTGAAAGCCTTCACTGATCTTCTTGGTGTATCCTTCATTTTGATGAGCATGTTTGTCTTTGTTTCCTCTGTGATTGGGGTTTATCGATTCAAATATGTGTTAAATCGTATGCACTCGGCTGCCCTTTGTGAAACTCTGGGAATGATGCTGTTGGTGATTGGGCTTACCTTCCTTTTGGGAGCTTCTTGGCACGCAGGGAAAATGATCCTGATCGTGATTTTTCTCTGGCTCGTCAGTCCGGTCGCCAGCCATTTGATTGCTCGGGCAGAAGTTTTAACCCATGCTCACATTGAAGATGAATTGGAGGTCGTCGACGATGATCATCGCTCTTGAGTTACTCCTGATCGTCTTCCTCTTTATCTGTGCAATCGGTGCTTTCTTATCGGAACGGCTTCTGATTGCTGTTGTTATTTTTATGTCCTATAGCTTGGTCATGAGCGTGATTTGGGCACTTTTGCAAAGTCCAGACTTAGCAATTACCGAAGCAGCCGTTGGAGCCGGAGTTTCCGGAATCCTCTTTTTTATTACCCTGAAAAGGATCCATGCCTTGAAAGGTACAAAGGATGAGTAAACCATGAATACAGAAATCGGCTTTTTTAAACGATTAAACGATTGGGTCAACGGGGATGAAGATCGTATCTTTCCAAGCAAAAACGAATATGATTCTCCGGAGTTGCCGGAACCCCCAGTTGCAAAGTCTTCCCTGCCCAATAAAGATATCTTGTTCCTGAGCAGTTACCAAGTCATTGCCATAACCGTTGTTTTGGGCTTGGTTTTTGTTTTGTTGTACACCGTCTATAAGCTTCCTCTTTTTGGAGTTGCCGATAACCCGGCGGTCAATGAGGTTGTGGAACGGTATGTTGAAAAAGGCTTAGAGGAAACCGGTGCAGTCAATGTAGTTGCCGGTATGATTTTAGATTATCGTGCCTTTGATACCCTAGGTGAATCTTCGGTTCTCTTGTTGGCGATCACCAGTGTAATGATGTTGTTATTACGCGACGAAAAAAATATCGACCCTGAAGAAGATCTCATAACCGAACATGAAGCCGTATTCGAAGATCAATCCCGTGATGTCATTTTACAGAACGTTACCACGATTCTACTCCCAGCCATTATGCTCTATGGCATCTATGTCATCCTCAACGGCCACTTATCTCCCGGCGGAGGATTTTCCGGTGGGGCTATTTTAGGTGCCGGTCTAATCCTGTATGCTACTGGATTTGGCCATAATCGGGTTCGAAAATTTTTCTCCATGAAAACCTTCCGTGCCCTAACGACCACAGCGTTATTGAGCTATGGTTTATTGAAATCCTATTCGTTTTTATTGGGTGCGAATCATCTGCCCACTCATATTCCTTTAGGGATTCCGGGAGCCATCTTCAGTAGTGGATTGATTTTTGTACTGGATATTTGCGTGGGCCTGATCGTCGCCTGTACCATGTATGGCTTTTACGCTGTCTTTTCAAGGGGGGAGATTTAAGAATGAATATCATCTCCGAGTTGATCAATGATCGCTTCATGATTGCTGCAGTCCTTTTATTTGGCTTAGGCTTCATGAACCTCTTGTTACAGAAAAATCTAATCAAAAAAATCATTGCCTTCAATGTCATGGACTCTGCTATTTTCCTGTTTTTGGCTTCTCAGGGATACATTAATGGTCGCATCGCGCCGATTATTACCAATGGCATTTTAGATTCCGAGGTTTATATCAATCCCATCCCCAGCGGTTTGGTTTTGACAGGAATTGTGGTCTCGGTCAGCGTTACTGCTTTTTTTCTGGCACTCACCGTTCGCCTCTACGGTATTTATAAAACAGTAGATTTCGATGAAATCATGTTACTGGTCGATAAGGAGGCGGAATAATTGCTGCCCTTTTACTATAATATTCCTGCTATCAGTATCTTGCTGTGTATGATTGCGGGTATGATCATGCCCTTACTACCCAATGGAAAAGTAGCTTTAAGAGTTGCCATGGGTGTCAGTGCCGGAGTTGCTCTTTTGTCTGCTATTTTGATGATCAACATCATCCCGGTCAACGAATACTTCACCTACATGATGGGTCACTTTCCGGCTCCGTGGGGAAACGAATTGTCGGCTGGTCCTCTTGAGGCTATGATTGCTTTCATCTTTGGTTTAGTCATGTTCCTTTCACTGGTGGGCGGTTCACACACCATTTTTTATGATATTTTACCCGGCAAACAAAAAATGTATTTTACCATGATGAGTATGCTGTTGGCATCACTATTGGCCATGACTTACACCAATGATATCTTTACAGGATATGTCTTTATTGAAATCAGTACGATCGCCGCATGTGCCATTGTTGTGGCGCGCGATACACCCAAAACCATTGGTTCTACCATCCGTTATCTAACTTTGAGCTTGTTGGGTTCCGGTTTGTTCTTGATTGGCGTAGTCTTACTGTATTGCATCACCGGTCACTTGCTGATGCCCAACATTCAAGAACAGGTTTTACGTCTGGTCTCAACCGGATTATATACCGTACCTCTAACCGTGGTTGCCGGTCTCCTGTTTTCCGGTGTCGCCATTAAGAGTGCACTCTTTCCCTTTGGCGGTTGGTTACCTATGGCCCATGGTGGCGCTACTACCGCATCGAGTGCTGTTCTTTCGGGTCTGGTTTTAAAAGGCTATATCGTCATGTTGGTCAAAATCTTTTATCGAGTTTTCACGATTGACGTGATCCGCGATTTGAACGTGACCAATATTATGTTTGCTTGCGGCTTAGCCGGTATGATTTACGGTTCCATTGAGGCGTTCCGCGAAGAACATATCAAACGGATGTTGGCTCACTCTTCTATGGCACAAATTGGATATGTTTTCATGGGTCTAGGATTGGATGTCAATTTGGGCGTGGCTGCCGCATTTTTGCAAATTATGGTGCATGCTTTCGTCAAACCTTTGCTCTTCCTTTGTGCCGGACGATTATCGGAAGTCTATGACCATGAGAAAAGCAGTTATCGTTTGCGGGGTTCCGCCCACAAAGACTGGATTGCCGGTATTGGCTTTACCTTGGGTGCCATGTCCATGGTGGGGATTCCCTTATTGGGAGGATTTACGGTCAAGTATTATTTAGTCACCTCTGCAATGATGAACCCTGCAAAATTATGGCCGGCTTTGATCACCTTAATGATCAGCGCTGTCATGAACGCCCTGTATTATATCCCTGAAGTCATTGCAATTTGGACACGCTGTGAATTATGCACCCCTAATCCGGTAGACAGTAATCGTGGCTTTGATTGGATCGCTGCTCCGATTCTGTCTGCAGCAACTTTATTCTTTGGTTTGAATGGTTATTCATTGATACAACTCATCCAACGCGGCTTGGCTTTATTGTAAGGAGGATCCATGATGTTAAATCTTCTACCGATGATAACGATCCTCCTGATTGGATTACCCACTCTTATGGGGTTGATCCTGCTCTCCTTAAAGCCCAAAAAGCCGCAAGGTTGGATTATGGCTACCTTGATCACGACCTTTGTCATTGCAATTTCAATGTGGCAACGCTCCACCGGCGGCATGACCGTGGTCCAATTCACCGATCAGTTATCATTCAACTTTGCCCATGATTCGATTAGTAGCTTTTTTCTGACCCTGGTTCAGTTGGTTTTTATTCCAGCCATGCTGTTCTCATTTGAATATCACAATCACGATGAAAAAGCGTATCGGGTTTATGGGTTTACCTTGTTGACCTTAGCCGCCCTAAATGGCTTATGTCTCTCAAACAACCTTCTAACCTTTTATTTGTTTTATGAGCTCGTTACCTTAGCTTCCTTCCCTTTGGTCTTGCACACCGGAACCATTGCCGCCAGAAAAGCTGCCGTTGTCTATTTAGGCTACTCGGTAGCCGGAGCCGCTTTGGTATTGGCGGGCTTTTTCCTGGGAGGTGCTCCCCTTTTAGCGAATTTCAGCATGGGTGGCGTTGCCGTCTCTCAAGGATTGATGACAAGTTATGCCTGGCTGCTGATCGTTTTAGGATTTTCCTGCAAAGCGGGTATGTTCCCCTTACAATCTTGGTTACCGATCGCCCATCCAGAAGCACCGGCACCCGCCAGTGCTCTCCTCTCAGGCATTATAACCAAAGCCGGTATTTTGGGGATCTTACGCACGACCTATTATTTGATCGGGACTGATCTGCTAATTGGAACAAGAGCTCGCAATGTCATGCTGACCTTATCGCTGATCACAGTTTTCCTAGGTTCCATGCTCGCGTTCAAAGAGAAACTCTTGAAACGTCGATTAGCTTTTTCTAGTGTCAGTCAACTTTCTTATGTGATTTTCGGAATGATGATGATGACTCCCACCGCGTTGGAAGGTGCCGTTTTGCAGGTTTGGTTTCATGCCGGTGCAAAGATCACCTTATTCTTGGTCTCGGGAGCGATCATTCATTACACGCATCAGACGCAAGTCTTAGATTTAAAAGGCATTGGCAAGCGCTTTCCTATTGTAATGGGATGCTTCACTGTCGCTTCCCTGTCACTGATTGGGATACCGCCGTTGGGAGGTTTTATTGCCAAATGGCAATTAGCGGCGGGTGCTTTACAACCCGGAACCGGTCTCTTTGGTTGGTTGGGTGTAGTTGTGTTGTTAATTTCGGCGATCTTGACTGCCGGATATTTATTACCGATTGTAGCTGAAGGCTTTTTCCCCGGGCTAGATTATGAAATGCCAGCTGGGCCAAAACCCGGTTGGAAAATGCATCTCCCCTTGTTAGCCTTAGCTGGCTTCCTACTGATCGGTGGCCTATTCCCTGTGTTCTTGATGCAACCGTTGCAGAGCCTTCGTGCTCTCTTGTTTTAGGAGGTGAAAGAATGCCGAATTTCATGATTCTGTTAGCCATTCTTACACCATTGATCGGCGCCAGTGCGATGACACAGCCCTTTATGCAAGATCGTGATCGTCGCGAGCGATTTATTATGGGAATCGTGGTACTGACCAGTCTTTTCACGTTTGCCTTGATCATCAAACCTCCCACAGAAATGTTGAAGCTATTCCGATTGACTGAACATCTAACGATTGCTTTTCATGTCGATGGTTTATCCCGTTTATTTGCCGCCATTGTTGCTTCACTTTGGCCCTTAACCACGCTCTATGCTTTCGACTACATGCATCACGAGGGCGGTGAGCAACGCTTTTTCGGCTTCTTCCTGGTTGCCTATGGCATCGTTCTTGGAGTCGCTTTTGCCGGTTCTATGGTCACCATGTACCTTTTCTTTGAACTTTTGACCTTATCTACCCTGCCCTTAGTCATGCATCACATGGATGCAAAGGCTCGCTATGCCGGCTTGAGATACTTGATTTACTCTATGACCGGTGCTTCCTTGGGCTTTGTCTCCGTTATTTTCTTGTCGGTATATGGCAGTGCGGATTTCTTTGTCTTAGGTGGCATGCTCGATGCCAAGCATATTATTGGCAATGAGGCTTTGTTGCAAGGTGTTTTCACTTTGAGCTTTTTCGGTTTTGGGGTCAAAGCTGCTTTGTTCCCCGGCCATGGTTGGCTCCCTCTTGCTTCGGTAGCACCAACCCCCGTCACGGCCTTATTACATGCGGTGGCAGTCGTAAAAGCCGGCATCTTTGCTTGTATCCGCTTGGTCTATTATGGGTATGGCACAGACCTCTTACAAGGCAGTTTTGCTCAAACTTTGACCATGATGGCAGCGGTATTTACAATTGCCTTTGGCTCAATCATGGCCTTACGGACCGATCACTTCAAACGACGTTTAGCCTATTCTACGATCAGTAATCTTTCTTACATCCTTTTCAGCGTCACCCTAATGACCGATCGGGGATTACAGGCCGCAGGATTGCATATGATTTACCACGCAATTATAAAAATCACCCTGTTCTTTGGTGCCGGTGCTGTCCTAGCAAAAACCGGTAAAGAATATGTCAGTCAATTATCGGGTATGGCGTCTAAAATGCCAATCACCTTTGCTTCATTTACCTTAGCATCGTTAGCTCTAATGGGAATTCCACCTCTGCCTGGTTTCTGGAGCAAGTGGTCCATTGGTAGTGCTGCCGCCTCCCTAGGAACACCGATTGCCTATATGGGAATCGCCGCCTTGATGTTATCGGCTCTGTTGACCGCTTTGTATCAAATGGGCGTGGTAATCCAAGGATATTTCCCGACCGATGAGCAGGAAGCGGGTCCCTTGACCCCACGTATGTCACGAAAGCAACGGCGCTCTCCGCGTTATGTCTTACGAGCCGCCAGAGCTGCCTATAGCGGTCAATTTGAATCCCGTAATATGAATCTGACCCTTCTGATACTGAGTGCCACGATTCTGATCATGGGGTTCGCAGATGGCTACGTTGAACAAATCGTTCGCCAATTCTTATTCTAAAAGGGACTTGTAAAAAAAATCGGAGTTGATGATATGAATTTCTTGCTGCCAAGTCTTGTTTTTTTGCCGATCCTGGCTGCTCTGATCATGCCCATTTTAGGGGAAAAGCAAGCCCTTTGGCGAAATCGATTCATGCAAATTGCTACGTTCGCGATTTTTGCTCTCAGCCTGCTTTTGCCACAGTTTTCAGAAGCAGTGAGCTTACCAAATTTGGTTGGCGTGGGTTTGCACTTTTCTGCCGAAAGTTTGCAAATTGTGTTAGCCATATTGGCTTCCTTTGTCTTTTTACTGAGTGCCTTGGCTTCTCCCGCTTACTTTAAAGGCTACCCACATGTGACTCGATATTCATTCTTTTTCTTGTTGACAGAAGGTGCTTTGCTGGGAGTATTCTTAGCGGCCGACCTCTTTACGCTCTTTATCTTTTTTGAAATCATGTCCTTCACCTCATGGGTCTGGGTAGCGCAGAATGAAACGGTGAAAGCCAGCAAAGCAGCCTACACCTATTTGGCAATTGCGGTTGCCGGTGGTATGGTTTTACTCTTTGGTCTCATGTTATTGCAAAGTCACCTGCACACCCTAAACTTCCACGAGCTGCATCATGCCATGGAGCATGCAGACCCTCAAATCCTGTTTTTAGCAGCCGTTTGTCTCTTGGTTGGATTCGGAGCAAAAGCCGGATTGTTTCCATTGCACATTTGGCTACCGAAGGCTCACCCGGAAGCACCTGCTCCGGCCAGCGCCTTGCTCTCGGGTATTTTGACCAAAGCCGGTGTATTCGGTGTTGTTTTACTGGCGCTCTATGTGATGCCCGGTAATGAAGCGTTTGCTCTTCTGCTCTTAGGGTTAGGGACGATCACTATGCTCTTGGGTGCCTTCTTAGCCTTGATTTCAGATGATCTCAAACGCACCTTAGCCTGTTCCAGCCTGTCTCAAATCGGTTTTATTATGGTGGCTGTTTCCTTGCTTACCGCAAACCACGACACTACCCTAGCAGCAGGAGGAGCACTCTTACACGTTGTCAATCATGCGCTTACCAAGTTGGTCTTGTTTGTCAGTGCCGGTGTCTTCTACAAAAGGTATCATACAAACGACCTCAATCAGCTTCGAGGTGCCGGACAGGGAAGTTGGTTCCTCATGGCATGCTTTATGATCGGTGGTTTGTCGTTAGCCGGAATCCCCGGCCTAGCCGGTTATATCAGCAAGACTTTGATCCACGAAGCCATTGTTGAAAACATGCATGTCTGGCAACATTCGCTCTTGTCTTTTATTGAGGTGCTCTTTTTACTGGCCGGAGGTTTGACCTTAGCCTATATGACCAAGTTGATTGTAATCTTGTTTGTTCAAAAATCGGTTGCACACGAAGATCCTCATCAAGACACACATGGTCATGGTGCTGTGAAACCCGATCTGGCAACCGGTGCTGCCATTGGCGTTGCCACACTTGGGCTTGTCGTCTTTGGTGCTCTGCCGGATCTATTCTACAACGAACTACTCCATTATACGGCCGACTTCTTTCATGTTCACCCTCATGCGATTCACTGGTTCTCATGGATTAACCTTAAAGGCGCGCTGGCCTCCATTGGAATCGGCATCGTTCTCTTCTTCCTGGTTGTTCGTATGCTCCTGACCACGCGTGACGGTAAATCGAGCGTGCGTGTGATCCCTGCGTTCATCGATTTAGAACGTGATTTTTATCTACCGGTCATTCAAACGTTGGTCTTTGTGGGAGCACTTTTCGCTCGACTTTTCCACTCTGCCTCCGGTTGGCTATTGACCTTGATCCAAGAAACCATCTTCTCGAATAAACGTCCCCATATCGTAGAAGGCACCGATGATCATTTTGCGCTATACAGCCGCGGTTATGTTTCTCCCAGCAAGTATGCGCAGACCTTAGCACAAGAACTGATGCTCTTTGGTATTGGTTTGATCATTACCCTTTTCTACCTGCTCGTGGTCAACGCCGGAGTGTAACAATACCACAAAAAAGTGAGCATCTTCCAAAAACGGGAGATGCTCACTTTTTTGTGTTCAATTATTCTGCATCGAGTTCCGCAATCGCTTCCAATTCAAGCAAGCAACCATAATGCAAGGTAGAAACCGGGATCAACGCTCTGGCTGGTTTGTGATTACCAAAAAAGGCGGCATATTCTAGGTTGATTTCGTCCCAAAGCTGAATATCGCTGACATAAATACGACAGGAGACCACAGCTTCTTTACCAACCCCGGCACTGTGCAGAACCAATTCCAGATTGGCAAACACTTGCCTTGTTTGTGCCAGGATCCCTTCAGGAATCTTGTCGGTGGCCGGATCCCGTGGTAATTGTCCCGAAATATAAAGCATACCATGGCTGACAATTCCCGGCGTATAATGACCGGCTTGTTTTAAGGAGTACGGTGTGTGAATGAATTTCATTGGCCATTCCCTCCTCGTTTGCGGGGGGCTTCCAACCATTCTTTCCCGCCCATATAAGGCTGAAGCGCGGTAGGAATATGGATTCGCCCATCTGCTTGTAAATTATTCTCCATAAAGGCGATCAGCATGCGCGGTGGTGCGACGACTGTATTATTAAGGGTGTGGGGGAAATAGGTCCCCTCTTCCCCTTTGGCTCGAATCGCCAATCTTCGAGCTTGTGCATCGCCTAAATTAGAGCAGCTGCCGACTTCAAAAAACTTCTGCTGTCTGGGGCTCCAGGCTTCCACATCGATGCTTTTGACTTTGAGATCTGCCAAATCCCCAGAACAACACTCTAGCGTACGCACCGGTATGTCTAAAGAACGGAAGAACTCAACCGTATTGCTATACATTTTCTCAAACCACTTTTTGCTTTCTTCCGGATGACAAACCACGATCATTTCTTGCTTTTCAAATTGATGGACCCGATACACCCCTCGCTCTTCAATGCCATGAGCGCCGACTTCTTTGCGGAAACAGGGGGAGTAGCTGGTATAAGCAATGGGGAGCTCTGCTTCATCGGTGATGCTGTCGATAAATTTGCCGATCATGGAATGTTCACTGGTACCGATTAGGTATAGGTCTTCGCCTTCGATTTTATACATCATATTGTCCATTTCGGCAAAGCTCATTACCCCGGTCACCACACTGCTGCGGATCATGAAGGGAGGAATGCAATAGGTAAAGCCGCGGTCGATCATGAAGTCCCGAGCATAGCAGAGTACGGCCGACTGCAATCTGGCCACATCACCTTCTAAATAATAGAAACCGGCACCGGTGGTTTTACGAGCGGAATCTAAATCTATGCCTTGCAGTTGTTCCATCATCTCAAGATGATATGGAATTTCATGTGTGGGCACGACGGCTTCCCCAAAGCGTTCGATTTCTACATTCTCAGAGTCATCTTTGCCTAAGGGAACAGTTTCATCGATGATGTTAGGGATAATCAGCATTCGTTGCCTGATTTCATCGGGTAGGACCTCTTCGCGGTGTTTGAGTTCTTCTAACTGGGCAGCAATCTCCGCAACCTGCTGTTTCATGGCGTCTGCTTCTTCGCGCTTGCCCTGACCCATCAGTTTACCGATTTCTTTACTGACACTGTTGCGTTGTCCTCGTAAGGTATCGGCTTTGGTCTTGCATTCCCGCAGCTGCATGTCCAATTCAAAGACTTCGTCCACAAGATTGATCTTTGCCTCTTGGAATTTTTTGCGCATGTTTTCTTTGACTAAATCCGGATTGCTGCGAATGAGTCGAATATCGATCATGGTTCTTCACTCCTTTTCTGCACGAAGAGATATAAAAAATCCTTCGTGCCATACGTTTTACTGCATGGGACGAAGGATCTCCGCGTTGCCACCCAACTTGTTGACAGAGTCTGTCAACCTCTCGAAAGCACGATAAAGGGTGCCACCCTTCGAATTTCATCGATTGCTCCAAGAATGGATCAGCTCCTGCCTGTCATGGTTCACACCAACCACCATGTCTCTGAATCAGGGTAGAGAGCATTGTTCTTGTCATTGCATCCTTGATATTGATTTATTGGTCTTAGTATACAACCTTACAGAGAGAAAATCAAGCGTCTTATTCGTAGCGCAGGGCTTCAATGGGATCCAATTTTGAGGCGCGATTCGCTGGATATAGTCCAAAGAAGATGCCGATGCTGATCGAAAAGGTGAGTGCCATAATAATAGCCGAAACCGATATGTAAGGAGCCCAGCCGGCGAAGGTACTAATCCCCAAGGCAATGCCGATTCCCAAAAGCAATCCGACCACGCCGCCAAATAAGGATAATATCACAGCCTCAATTAGAAACTGAATCAGAATATCTCGCCGTTTGGCACCCATGGCTTTACGAACGCCGATTTCCCGGGTTCGTTCCGTCACCGAGACCAACATGATATTCATTATACCGATTCCACCCACCAGCAAAGAAATCCCGGCGATCCCGGCTAACATAATGGTCAATGTTTGGGTCGCAGTATTGATCGTTGCCAGTAAATCATCCATGGAACTAATAAAATAAACGTTGGTGCGATCTGCTCTACTGCCATAAAGAGCTCGTAATGAGCTTTCAATCTCTGCCATTGCCAATTTTGTGCTGTTGCTGTCGGTCGCTGCAAAATAGATGTTTGAAATCGTGGTTCGGCCGATCAAGCGTTGCAGGGTAGTCAAGGGTAACAGAATCACTTCGTCCATGTTTTGGCCCATAGAGCTCCCTTTTTCAACAAGGGTGCCGATGACTTCAAAACTCTGTCCACCGATACGAATCTTCTCACCCACCGCGTAACTGTCACCAAAAAAATCTTTGGCAATTTGGTTCCCGATCACCACAACTTTTCGATAATACTTGAGATGCTCCTGGCTGAAAAAATCGCCTTCTAAAATAGTTCGATTACGCACGCTGAGGTAGTCTTCTGTGACTCCTTCTACGGTTTTGCTCTCTGCGGTCCCAGCATAGCGAATTGATTGTCTGGAGGTCACGCTAGGAACTGCAGAAGCCACATGCGGACTGTTTTCTTTCATAAATTCTGCTGCTTGTAAGCTGAAGCGAAAACTGCTACTGTTTGAGTTCAGCATGATTAGATTGGTACCCATGCCACTGATCTGGTTGGTGATTGTATTCTTCCCGCTTTCCCCCACTGACAACATAGCAATGACCGCGGCCACCCCAATGATGATCCCTAAAGCGGTCAAAATTGATCTCATCTTGTTGACTAAAATGCTCTCCCAAGCAGAACTCGTCGATTCTGAAAAATTCATTGTGCCACCTCCTCATCGGGGGGAGGAAGTTTAGCTAAGCGCTCTTTGGCGGAAACCGGATGAGCATTACTCTGATCTGAGACGACCCGTCCGTCCAGTAAGCGAATAATCCGATGACATTGTTCTGCAATGGCTGGATCGTGCGTGACCATGATCAAGGTTCTGCCCTGCTGATTCAACTCCTGCAAAATCGACATGATTTCCAAGCCGCTACGGCTGTCTAAATTCCCGGTTGGTTCATCGGCTAGAATAATCTTGGGATCGCCTACCAAAGCTCGAGCAATCGCCACCCGTTGTTGTTGCCCACCGGAGAGTTCTTTGGGCTTATGATGCAAACGGTCAGCTAAACCCACCCTGCTTAACGCTTCTGCAGCGAGTTGACGACGTTGCTCTTGTTTGAGGCCTCGATACAAGAGGGGCAATTCCACGTTCTTTAAGGCCGAAGAACGACTCAGAAGATTAAAGTTTTGAAAGATAAAGCCTACGGTATGGTTCCGGATTGTCGCTAACTGATCATCACTCAAACTTCCAATCTCTTCCCCGTTTAGTCGCCAGACGCCTTGATCGGGTCGATCTAAGCAACCCAGCATATTCATCAAGGTCGATTTCCCCGAACCTGAAGGCCCCATAATCGCGACAAATTCTCCGGAAGCGATGCTCAAACTAACTCCACGAAGGGCGTGAACCTTGGTATCTCCCATGAGATACGTCTTGCTGAGTTCCTGCATTTCGATCAGAGGTTGTGACATGGTTCGCCCTCCTTTCCTTATTGGATCCGACCGATCTTGGTTGTGATTACCTTTTCTCCTTCTTGAAGGCCGTCTAGAATCACCACCATGGTTTCAGTAGTGCGACCAATGGTCACGTATCGTTCTTCCATACCTCCGCGATCATTCAACAAATACACCATTTTTCGGTCTGCTGTTTCTCCCCCGGCTTGTAAGGCGGACTTAGGGATTGCAATCGTATCTTCTAAGGTGAAAATCACTATGTCAGCAGTGGCGGTCATCGCCGTTTTGATCAACGTCGGGTTGGGAACATTCACGGTAACCGCATAGGTAGCAACCCCATCTTTAGCAGTTCCCTCTTGAGAAATCCGGTCGACTACGCCCTGGTAGATTCGGTCGGGCAAAGCATCTAAGGTTACATTACAGCTCATACCAACTTCGATTTTAGCGACGTCAATTTCATCGATATTGACAACCAATTGCATCACGCTCATGTCGTAAAGTGCCGCCAACTGACTGTCCGCAACGACCTGATCCCCGACATCGAAATTGGGTCTGACAAAGACTTTACCGGAGATCGGGGCCTCTACCGTGAGATAGCCATAATTACGCTCCGCATCGGCTACATTCGCCTCGGCCTGCACCAGATTCACCCATGCCTTTGCCAATGTTCCTGCTGCCGGATTCTTGATCATGGCTCCATAGGCAGCTTGTGCCGACTGATAATTGGCAGCTGCTTTCGCCTCGGCTGCAACAATCTCCTCATTTTGCAAAGTTAAAAGAACTTCTCCGACCTGTACGCGTTGACCGATTTGAACATGGATTTCTTGTATCTTACCACTCACTCTTGCACTATAACGGTGATTGCCTTTGTTGTAGAGATCTTGAAATTCTTTTTCGGCTTGCTTTAAATTTGCCTCTGCCAAATGACTCCTCAGTGTCATCAGCAATTGCCCTTTCTCAACAATATCGCCCTTCTTAACCAAAACCTGACTGACGGTTGCAGAGGACTTTGCACTGATCGTGGTTGCTCGTACATCTTGCAAATCCTTCAATGCTTGTTCATAGGCAACTACCAGATCATCGTTCTCCAAAACCGCTATTAAATCACCTTGGTTCAACCATTGACCATTCTTCGCATTAACAGAAATCACGGTGCCACTTGCCTTTGAGGTCAAGGTTTGCTGAGTGCTGCTTTTTAAGTTACCTCGAAGCCCATAGGCACTGCTGACGTTCTCACTACTGCTGAAAACCGAGGCGATGACGCTCATGCCCACCGTCAAGCGCTCATCCTCTTGGTCAAGAAGAAGGGTGACCGGATAAGATACGGTGCCATTGACCAGACTCCAAACCTTTGAAATAGAGGAAACCTTGCCGGTGAAGGTCTTGTTGACGGCATTGATGGTCAAATTCGCCTGGTTACCAATCTCAATACCGTTGATTTGATTTTGAGGAACCATCACCTCTACTTCCATGAAACGATGATCGCCCAAAATCGCTACCAAGGTTTGTAAATTGACCGTATCGCCTACACTAATCCCCAGATCACTGACCCGTCCGCTTATAGGGGCACGAATTTCTAAGCCTGCTAACGCCTCTTTGCGGTTGGCAAGATTGACTTCCGCTTGGCTGATTCGTAATGCGTAGGCCGCGGAGTCGCTACGATCTCTTTCTGGTTCATCGAGTTTAAGCAAGGTCTGACCGGTTACAACATCTTCAGCCACAACCACAGGAATATCGACGACCGTGCCGTCGTATTCAGCTACAATACGCAAGGCATCGACTGCCTTCTGGGCTTGTTCCAGATTAAATCGAGCCTTCTGTAACAGGATTTCATTCTCCGTCTCTACTCCGCCGTCGTCATCGCCCACGTAAACTAAAGGGGTTCCTACACTGAACGAATCGCTCACTTTCAAAGGCAGGTCGGTAACAGTACCATTTGCTTCGGCTTTCACGACTAAGTTCTGCTTGTTCTCAATGGCTGTCTGATACGTTGCTTTGGTCTGGGTGATCAACAGAGCTGCATCTCTTAGATCCACGGATCCACTCAGATTCTCCAGCGCTAATTTATCATAATTTTGCTTTGCTAAAGCATAGTTATATCTTGCCAATTCCAAGGCGGCTTCCGTTTGCGGACTTTCGATGACAAACAGCAGCTGATCCTTCTCGACCATCTGCTCATCTTCAACCAACACTTGGCTCAAATTCCCCATAACACGGGCATATAAGGTTGCTTTATCAATGGCTTGAATGCTTCCCGAACCCGTGATCGTTTCTTGAAAGGAGCCTTTGGTCACTGTAACACTGCGCAACATAGCCGCTCCCGGCATAGCAATACCGGTGCCACGATTCTGAGCCCAGAGCGTTATAGCAAATAAGCCGATCAGTACAACGATTAGCCCAACCATCCAACCCTTTTTTCTCTTGCCGAGTGCAGTCCATTTGGATTTCCATTTTGATACCATGAAAGACGCCCCTTTCGCCTCAATTCTCTGTTTTTGATTATACAAAATCTGTATAAAAAAGAAAATGAACGTTGTGTGAAATTTAGTACATTATTTGAAAGATTCACAAAAATGTGCTATTCTATAAGATGATAGAATCTTGTGAAACGAGGTGTCGAACCATGAAACCCCGCGTACTTATTGTGGATGATGATCCGAATATCAGAGAGCTTTTAGCCCTTTATCTTGAAAAAGAAGGCTACGAATGTCATCATGCTGCCGATGGCGATGCGGCCATTGAACAGGCCAAGCTCCTACAACCCTCTCTCATGTTATTAGATATCATGCTTCCCAAAAAAGATGGCTGGCAAGTCATTCGAGAGATTCGCAAAACCATGGATTTTCCGGTCATCATGATCACGGCCAAGGGAGAAGAGCCGGATAAAGTCACCGGACTGGAAATCGGCGCCGATGATTATGTAACCAAACCCTTCAGTACCAAAGAACTCATGGCTCGTATCAAGGCTGTCATGCGCCGCAGTATCAAAGTTGATTTAGATGATCAAAAAGATGAACTGCGCTTTGGCAATCTTTATATGAATCTGATTCAAAGAGTGATCACCATAGATGAAATCATTGTTAATTTGACACCCAAAGAAACGGAACTGATCTGGTTTTTAGCCAAAAACGCCAACCGGGTGTTCAGCCGCGAGCAATTATTAGAACACGTTTGGGGGTACGAGTATTTTGGAGACGCACGTACCGTCGATGTTCATATCAAACGTCTCCGTGAAAAATTCAATGTTGCCGAACCGAGAGGCTGGTCGATTAAGACAATCTGGGGAATCGGTTACAAATTCGAGGTGACTGAGGCGTGAAGAAGCTGCATGTTCGCAGTTTATTCAAAAAACTTTTTGGCAGTTTCATCATTGTCATTGTGGTTACCCTGTTGACATTAGGTGTATTCTTACCCAGCCAATTGGTCAATTATTTATCGCAAGCTGCCAAAGTGAAATTAGAAGAAGAAGCTCGCTTGATCATCCCCAGCATTGGTGTCTATTTTGAGGGGCAAACCAGCTACGACGTCATGCAGCAGATCTTGACTACCATTGAATACTTTTCCGATGCCCAGGTTTTTCTGGTCGATCGCTCCGGACAAGTCCTGGTGACCTCAGCAGGTTACAATGCTAATTTCAGAGGTGAAATACTGCCTGAGAACGAGATTCAAGCCTTGATGCAAAATCAACAGATTTCTCATCAGGGTTATAATTCGCGCCTCGATCAATACGCTCTGACCTTGGCTTTCCCCATTGTTCATAACAATAATGGCATTTATACGACCATTGGTGCCCTATATATGGAAACACCCTTGGCTGTTTTTGGTACGTTTTCTTCTCTGATTCAAAAACAAGCTCTCCTTATGGTCGGCTTTAGTGCAATTACGGCTTTGGGACTCGCTTATTTCTTTACTCGAAGTATCACACAGCCCTTGAATGCCCTGAATATTGCAGCCCAAGCCATGGCCCGCGGAAATTACGCTGTAACGATTGCTTATCATGAGGAGGATGAAATCGGGGATTTGATCCATAGCTTCAACAACCTCTCTCAATCGCTACAAATAAGTGTGGATTCATTGATTACTGAAAAAGGCCGCATGGAAAATTTGCTCCGCTCCTTGACGGAAGGTGTGATCGCTACTCAAAACGACGGTAGCGTGGTTTTATTTAATCCTGTCGCCCAGCAACTGCTGCATGTCTCCTCTAATATCCCATTACAGGGGAAGCCTTTGAGCGCTTTGGATTTGCCGGCGGTCTTGGTTGATTTTCTTACTACCTATGAAGAAGACATTATAACAAAAGTTCTTTCTTTTACACCGGATCAATACGTAGCTGTTACTCTGTCTCCTGTCCTAGAACGCAGTGGCAGAAAAACCGGCACGATGATGGTTTTAAAAGACATCACCGAATCGTACACCCTTGAGCTACAACGCAAGGCTTTTGTTGCCAATGTTTCTCATGAGTTGCGAACACCCTTGACTTCCATTCGAGGCTTCGTGGAAGGAATCCTTGATGAAACCATTCCTTTAGATGCCTCCGCTCGCTACTTAGGTATCATCCAAAAAGAAACCGTGCGCTTGTCTCAAATGATCCAAGATCTTTTGGAGCTTTCTTATATTGAATCCGGTCAAATGGTTTTGCGCCCCACGGAAATCAACTTGATTCCGATGTTGCAAAGAATGATCGAGCGCTGTAAGAGTGCCAGTAAAAAACCGCATCAGCAATATATCTTTCGTTTCGATCAGGAAAATCCCTGCATTTTGGCAGATCCGGATCGCTTAGAACAAATTTTTACCAATTTGCTTTCAAATGCATCGAAATTCGCTCCCGATCAGGGACAGATCAAGATTATTGGTATTCGTGCAGATAATAAAATGGAGATTACCATTCAGGACAACGGTCCAGGTATTGCGGAGCAGGATTTACCCTACATCTGGGACAGATTCTACAAGGCTGATCAATCTCGGAGCAAAGAAGGAACCGGGTTAGGGTTACCGATCGTCCGGTCGTTGGTTGAAGCCCATGCAGAGACGATCACCGTCAATAACGACCCTTTAGGAGGCTGCTGCTTTACCTTTACCATGCCACTTTGTTCCACAAATTCACAACAAAAGAACGGCTCCTACGAATCGTAGGAGCCGTTCTTTTGATAAAATTATTTCTTTAAGTTATAAAATGCTGCCATACCCGGGTAGATTCCGCCACCCAGTCGTTCTTCAATACGCAGTAATTGGTTGAATTTCGATACGCGGTCTGTTCGGCTGGGAGCTCCGGTTTTGATTTGTCCGGCATTGGTAGCAACGACGAAATCGGCGATTGTCGTATCTTCGGTTTCTCCGGAGCGGTGCGAGATCACCGCCGTATAACCGGCTCGTTTGGCCATTTCAATACAATCTAAGGTTTCAGTCAGGGTTCCGATTTGGTTCAGCTTTATTAAAATGGAGTTATTGACTCCCATGCGGATCCCGCGAGATAATCTCTCCATATTGGTTACAAAAATATCGTCTCCCACCAATTGGATCTTGGTGCCCATAACTTGGGTCAACAGTTGATATCCTTCCCAATCATCTTCGGCCAACCCGTCTTCGAGCGAGATAATGGGATATCGTTCGGCTTTATCGGCCCAATAGGCAACCATTTCAGCAGAGGTCAAGGTCAATCCGTCACCGGCCAAATGATATTTACCGTCAGCAAAAAACTCGCTGGCTGCAGCATCTACAGCAATAAAAATATCTTTACCAGCATGATACCCTGCTTTATTGATTGCTTCGACAATGACTTCTAAGGCTTCTTCGTTACTGGACAAGTTTGGTGCGAAGCCGCCTTCGTCACCAACTGCTGTTTGATACCCTTTTGCTTTCAGAACAGCACGAAGGTTATGATACACTTCTGCACCCATACGCAAGGCTTCCGTCCAAGATGGGGCACCTACTGGCATCACCATGAATTCTTGAATATCGACATTATTATCGGCATGTTTGCCGCCGTTGAGGATGTTCATCATGGGAATCGGTAACGTTCTAGCGGAAACTCCGCCAATATATTGATACAAAGGAAGGCCTACCGCTTCTGCAGCCGCTTTGGCTGCTGCTAAAGAGACTCCCAAAATTGCATTAGCACCTAATCTTTCTTTGTTGGGGGTGCCATCTAAAGCGATCAGGGCTTCATCGAGGGCCGCTTGATCTAAAGCATCCATGCCAATGATCTCTTCAGCGATCTCATCATTCACATTATGTACTGCTTTCAAAACGCCTTTTCCCATATATCGTGTTTTATCGCCATCGCGCAACTCGACTGCTTCGTACGAGCCCGTTGAAGCACCGGAGGGAATCGCAGCGCGTCCTAAAGCACCACACTCCAAAGTTACCTCTACCTCGACCGTAGGATTGCCACGGGAATCCAAAATTTCTCTGGCAAAAATGTCGGTAATGATTGTACTATTCATGATCTTCAATCTCCTTTTCTTGATTCCAAATCAACGAAAGCCCCGTCATCTCTTGTGGTTGTTTTAACGCCATAATCTCCAAAATCGTAGGGGCTATATCCGCCAATCTTCCCTGGTTTCTCAACCGGAGGTAGGATCGGTTCGATACCATGATAAAGGGAACCGGATTACAGGTATGCGCAGTATGAGGCTCTCCGGTACCTTCATCTAGCATTTGTTCTATGTTGCCATGATCTGCGGTAAGCAGTAGCACAGCATCTTTTTCTGCTAGATCTTCTACCAACTTTCCCACTACCCGGTCTAAGGTTTCCATGGCTGTTAAAGCCGCTTGCCAGTTCCCTGTGTGACCCACCATATCTCCGTTGGCAAAGTTGACCAAAATAAAATCATATTGATTGCTTTGAATCGCCTTTGTCAGTGCCTCGGATATCGCCGGAGCACTCATTTCGGGTTGTAAGTCATAAGTGGCTACTCTGGGTGAAGGGATCAGCAGTCTCTTTTCTCCGGGAAATTCTTTTTCGGCTCCACCGTTAAAAAAGAAGGTTACATGGGCGTACTTTTCGGTTTCAGCTACCCTAAATTGGGTTTTACCGGCTTTTGAGAGAACTTCTCCCAAGGTTTGGTTCATATCGACCGGACAAAAAGCCACCGGGAATTGGAGATCTTCTTGGATCTCGGTCATAGAGGCGACTTCAACCTTTGGCCAGATCGAGCGATGAAAACCCTTGAACTTAGGATCTGTTAAGGCATACGCCAATTGTCGGCTTCGATCCGCTCGAAAATTAAAGAAGAAAACGGAGTCCCCGTCACGCAAGGGCTTTGCCCCCGGTAATACGGTGGGTTCAACAAATTCATCGGTTATATTTTGAGCATACGCAGATTCTATGGCTTGTAAGGCTGATTCGGCGGTAAGCCCCCGATTTTCAGTCAAAGCACGCCAAAATTTCTCGGTACGATCCCATCGCTTGTCACGATCCATGCCATAAAAACGGCCACTCACCGTAGCGATTTGTCCTACCTTCCAGATCTTGAGCGCTTCTTCGATTTGCATCAAATAGATAGCGGCACTCTGTGGCGGAACATCACGTCCATCGAGAAAGGCATGCAAATATAGGTTACGAAAATCTAATTGATCCGCGATCTCTAAAATTTTGATCACGTGTTCAATATGACTATGGACTCCTCCATCGGAAAGAAGGCCAAAAAGATGCAATGCCGAATTGTTGGCTTTGGCTTTCAAAATCGAATTGCGAATCACCTGATTTTGTTCAAAAGTGCCCGAAGTTATGGCGCGATTCAGCAAGCCCAGCCATTGATAAACCACCCGACCGGCGCCTATATTGAGATGACCAACGTTACTGTCGCCCATTTGCCCCGGAATCAAGCCCACTTCGACCCCACTGGCCTCTAAGGTCGTCCAGGGATATTGCGAAAAGAGTGCTTCTAATTGAGGGGTTTTTGCTGAAACAAAGGCATTGGCTTCTCTCGAAGGGGATAAACCCCAGCCATCTAAAATACACAAGACGACAGGCTTAGGTGTTCCTTGCATGCTTCACCCCTCCGGCTTGGTCCAGGATGGCTAAAAAATCCGTGACTTTTAAGCTGGCACCGCCAACCAAGGCCCCGTCGATCTCACTGATCTGGAGGTATTCAGCAATATTACTGGCTTTGACACTCCCGCCGTATAATAAGGTAACCTCTTCGGCTTGCTTTTCATCTCTCTGATAAGCTATTTCTTGACGAATCTGTTGCATCATTACTTTGGCAGTCTCCGGATCACAATGCACACCGGTGCCTATAGCCCAGACCGGTTCATATGCAATGGGAAATAACCCTGCTTCAGGGCTTAGTTCTTTCAAAACCGAAAAAACTTGTCGTCGCACTACGGTTTCTGCTTGGTTCGATTCGCGTTCCTCCAAGGTCTCACCGACACAAAGAATCGGTGTTACTCCTGCGGCAAGCAAAGATACAACCTTCTCTGCAACATCATCGTCGCTTTCGCCATACCCTTGCCGTCGTTCGCTGTGACCTACCAAACAATGGCTACAACCGGCACTATGCAGCATCGGTGCTGATATATCACCAGTATACGCTCCAGAGGTTGCTGCATGTGTATTTTGACCGGCAACGATCCAATGACGCTCCCGAAGCTGTTCGACAGCCAAAGGAATCCATAGAAACGAAGGACAAACTCCAGCGATAAGATGTGCCGGTAGCGGATATGCAGCCAGTTTTTGCAACAAGTCATGAGCTTCCGGATACAACAAATTCATCTTCCAGTTGCCGATGATCATTTTTTTCTTCATTACACTCTCCTACTTGTTACTCAAACAATCGATCCCGGGGAGAATCTTTCCTTCCAAAAATTCCAAGGAAGCTCCGCCCCCGGTAGAAATATGACTCATCCTTTTAGTTAGACCCGCCTTTTCCACTGCAGCAACGGAATCGCCGCCACCGATGACTGAAATGGCTTGTGAATCAGCAATAGCCTGTGCAATGCCATACGTACCTTTAGCAAAAGCCGGAATTTCAAAAACGCCCATCGGTCCATTCCAAACCACTGTTTTGGCTTCTCTCAAGACTTTAGCATAATTTTCAATGGTTTCCGGTCCAATATCCAGTGCCATTTCTTTATCTTCTAATTCACCGGGCAATACAACCTTTGCAACGGCCGATTCAGCAATGGCATCGGCAACCACCAAATCGACAGGCAACAACAATTGCACCTTCATTTTTTTGGCTTCTGCCATAATCTCTCGTGCTAATTCTGTTTTATCGGTTTCGACTAACGACGAACCCATGGATATCCCTTGCGCCAATAGAAAAGTGTTCGCCATGCCGCCACCGATAATCAGAGCATTGACTTTCTTGAGTAAGTTCATCAAAACTTCGATTTTATCGGAAACTTTAGCGCCCCCGATGACTGCCACAAACGGGCGCTCCGGTTGCTCTAAGGCTTTCCCCAAATACTCGATCTCTTTTTCCATGAGAAAACCAGCACCGGAGGGCAAATAGTCTGCAACCCCAGCTGTGGTTGCATGGGCACGATGCGCCGCTCCAAAAGCATCATTAATAAATAAATCGGCATAGGAGGCAAGCTCTTTGGCTAAGTTTGGGTCATTTGCTTCTTCACCGGGATGAAACCGACTATTCTCCAGCAATAAAACCTGGCCTGGCTTTAATGAAGCAGCTAGTTTTCTTGATTCTTCACCAACGAATTCCTTACTGTAGAAAATGGAATGTCCTAAGCATTCTTCAACACGAGCAGCCACAGCGGTAAGACGGAACTTGTCTTGGACCTTGCCTTTCGGTCTGCCAAAATGACTGGTCAATATCGCAGAACCACCTTGCTTTAAAATGTACTCTATAGTAGGAAGAGCTGCCCGAATTCTGGTGTCATTGGTGATCTGACCAGCATCATCGGTTGGCACGTTAAAGTCGACACGCAGTAAAACCTTTTTACCCTGCAATTCGTAATCTTTCACTGTTTTCTTTTGCATACTAAGAACCTCCTTTGTAACAAAAACAAAGCGGTAGATGAAACCGCCCTGTTTATGCGAATTCGTCTTTAGAACCCTTTCGCTGCAATATAAGCTGCCATTTCACAGAGTCGGCAGGTATAACCCCATTCGTTATCGTACCAAGCAAGAACTTTGACTTGATGATCCCCCATGACCATGGTCAATTGGCCGTCGACAATGGCACTGTAATCAGAACCTTTGAGGTCAACAGAAACTACAGGATCATAAGTGACATGGAGAATACCTTTCATGGTGGTTACGGCTGCTTTTTCAAAAGCTGCATTGACACTCTCGACCGTGACCGGTTTTTCAGTGTCCACAACAAGGTCGACAATTGAGACAGTAGGAGTAGGAACCCGTAAAGCTAAGCCATTTAGTTTACCCTTTAATGCCGGCAAAACTTGTGCTACGGCTTTTGTGGCTCCGGAGGTGGTGGGGATGATCGACAACGCCGCTGCTCTGGCTCTGCGCAAATCTTTGTGTGATTTATCTAAAGTAACTTGATCATTGGTATAAGCATGGATGGTAGTCATTAGGCCTTTTTCGATTCCGAACACTTCATGCAATACTTTTGCTACCGGAGCAAGGCAATTGGTGGTGCAGGAAGCATTGGAGATCAGAAAATGCTCTTTGGGATCATACATTTCTTCATTGACACCCATAACCAGGGTGACATCTTCTTTCTTACCCGGCGCTGACAACAGGACTTTCTTAACGCCGACTTTTTGATACAGCATGGCCTTTTCACGTTCGGTAAATTTACCGGTGCAGTCAATCACTAAGTCTACGTTCAAATCGGACCAAGGCAAATTTTGCGGTTCGCGCTCTGAAGAATAACGAATTTTCTTACCGTTCACGATCATCAAATTTTCTTGTGTCTCTACGGTGCCTTTCCATGGGCCATAGTTGGAATCATATTTGAAAAGATGTGCGGAGCTTTCCACGCTGCCATTACTGTTGATTGCTACCAGTTGAAGTTCAGAATGGTCTACCAGCATTCTTGTAGCCAAGCGGCCGATGCGCCCAAATCCATTGATGGCGACTTTGATCATAAGAAATAACCCCTTTCATAAGACAATATTCACCCCTTTAATTCGATTTTGAAAGGTGAATTCCTCTATTTTAATACATCAAAGGGGTAAATGTTCGTGTTGGAAACCGTTTTCTTTTGACAGTGTACTATCCTAATTATGTAATGTCATAGATTGTCAGATATTAGAAAGCGTGCTTCTCCCTCCAGGAGAAGCACGCTTTTGTATTTTTTTTGAAGAGGTTAGAGCAAACCTAGCCAGTTACCAAACAAGAAGGTAAGACGACCGATCAACAGGGAGATACGAGCCATAACGGTGTTTCCGAAAGATGCTCCGAAACCAATCATAATCGCCAAACGGCCATAGTTGGCTGCGTATTTGAAAATACCCTTATGTTCTACCGTGAAGAAGAAGTAAATCAAAACTCCTAAAACGATCGATACGAACAAAATGTTGTTGATACTCTGGGTTAGGTTGAATGATCCATTTGTCATCGCCACTAAAGGTTTAATAGCAGAAGTCATTTGGTTCAAGAAAGGAATGACCTGACGAGCAGACAACACCAATGCGGCATTGTAGCCAATCCAGAAACCCATGGGGATACGAGCGATCCAAGCATAGGGACGATACATGTTGAAATAAATCAACAGACCGACTGCCATGGGGATGATCTCCCACCAGGTGCCTTTGGTTGGCATACTGGTGATTGCCGGTTTAATGGTATTATTCCAAGTTGTGATAATACCATGGGCAGCAGAAGCGCCTACATATAAATGCTCGGCAATTCGATACAGTGGGTTTTCTTTATATAAGATCGAAAATAACATCAGGGTGATCAAAGCGGCTAGCCAGTTACCTAATGTTGGTGTTAAAATGGATTCCATTATTGTGTCACCTCCTAGTTATTTTGAGTCGCCTGCAGCTTTTGAAGCAAAGTAGCCAAGATTACCTAAGATTAAGAAGATAATGATAACAACATGGCCTAAGGATTGGGAGTCCATACCGCCGGTTGCGGAGCCCAATTGATTGTGTAGTTTTTCAACCCAAGCAGCGCCGGCCAAACCACCAATGTTGCCTACCAGCAAGCCAGATTGATAATAGTTAACCATGGTTGGAGTGGAAACCGAGGTGCAGGAAGAAAGAATCGCTACGCCTTCGGTTGCATTCCATTGTTGAATCCAGGCAGTGGGGCCTGGGTCACCGGCATTGTAAGACATGACTGCATCAAAATCAGCGGCTTTGGTGACGTTTTTCATCATTGGGAAGCTACTTAGATTTTGGCCGTTTTTATCGATTCCGCCGTTGAAGGCTTGATGTAAGTCGGTTCTAGCTTGTTCCATGAAAGCCGAGAAACTGACCACAAAGCCTAAATTAATGTAATTTTCACCATAAACAGCACCATGTTGTTCAGCAATGGGGTCGATCCACAGAGAGGAGAAGTTATTGCCTTCTGCCCAAAGTGCCATTAAGAATACATTGTGGCCTTTTGTGAACGATAAATCCGCCAATATTAAAGCAGCAGGTTTACATTCGGTCATGGCTGAAGCCGATAAGTCAAAAGAATATAAGACATTGGATCCGGCCGGTAAAGCAGCAATGTAATCATAGGCTGCTTGAGCAATGATATCTTCCGGTACCGGTAACCCGATGGGAGAGAACATGGGGAACGAGATTGCTACGGCCATTATAACATACAGGATTCGACGATCGATTCCCATTAAGCGTTTATACCACGGCATATTGTTTGTACCTCCTTTTCGTTACAACATTTACTAGACTACTCCGCCATGTAACCACGTTCGATACCGAACAGGTTGCGAGCACCTTGCGCAAATGCACCTAATGCGACACCCAAGGCGACACCACGGATGACGGGAGTGTTGAAATAGTCCATAATCCAAACTTTGGTTTTGGGTAACATCGGAGAAATCGCTGCACCAATCGATGTTGAACCCAACATAACAAACGAAGCGGAAATCAACAATGCGCCGGCTTCCATACTACGAGCACGGAATGCACGGTATGCTGCTGAACCGATGTAGAAACAAAGTAGGGAGAACACGGTGGAGCTTCCGGCTACCGCGGTGTTCTGATAGAACCATTGGTAAGTTGCGCTGTTGTGGCCACCTTCTAAGAAGAGACCTAAAATCATTAATAATGCAAATCCGAAAATTAAGATGATACTGTTGTACCAACCTTCCCGTTTGCGCGCTACTCGACGAGAGTGAACACGAATCAGGGAAATTCCGCCTAATCCAACCGCTGTTGCAGTAGACAAAGTAATACTTCGAACTAAATAATCTTGTACCAGCTTGTTAAACGCCGGAGAAATAAAAATATCTTTCAGGATAACAATCAATCCGGTGATCAGAGTGATTGCTGCCGGCAAAGTTCTACGCATAGATTACACCTCCTGTTTTTACGTTTTCTTAATACAGTTTCAATAAATCGATGATAATGTTGCCTTTTCCACCGGTAATGGAGACAAAGGTCGAAACCAAAACTCCCAACACGATGACGGCCAAGGTGAATTGTTTGCCCCAGTCTTGTACGATGATGGTGGCTAAACGAACTCGATCTTGTCCTAAATAAGCTCCGGCAACATAGATTTCTTCACCGATTAAGCAGTAGTCACAGGCTACGATAAAGAACGGTGTTTGAGAAGTAGAACTGGTTGCAGCAACCTGAATGGCGCCTGCAATGTTTCCGGCTTCTGCAAAGACTAAGGATTCGGCATAGAATAAACCAAACATGACTAAAGCAGAGACGCCTTCACGGTTCATAATACCAACCACACCGGCTGCATAACCGAATTGGTCACTGGTTAAGAATCGAACATCATCTTCACGGTAGGCATCGGGTTTACCAACTTCAAAATATGCCGCACGAACAACAGATTCGGTAACCGGTTGTACGGTCGGGGTACGATTACAAACGATTAGTCTGGCATCGTATTTGGCGATTAATTTTGCAACGTGACCTAACACGTTGAAAGAGGCTAAGGTATCTGCTGCATCCAAACCACCGATTCCGGGGCTATACAACACCGGGCGGCCCATTTCTGTAGCACGACCAACAACTTCGTCAACTGCATCCAAACCGGGGATACGGCGAACTTTAGGAATTGCGCCACCGGTTCGGGCTTGCTTTACCATCAT
>Ga0228535_1001584_pt1 | contig 32366 bp, 30 predicted proteins | sample SJ1metagenome_FD_168457 | JGI IMG/M metagenome (GOLD analysis project Ga0228535, IMG submission 168457) | Enriched culture of PCE-dechlorinating microbial communities from Ithaca, New York, USA - SJ1 | ecosystem: Engineered > Modeled > Simulated communities (microbial... > Unclassified | place...
AATTTTGCTATAGTCTATATCAGCTCGAAAGAAGGCTTTCTTATGGCTGATCTCAAGCATGACGCATCGCGTGCGGCCGTTATTGCGGACCTTTTGAAGGCTCTTGCACATCCTGTGCGATTGCGGATTGTCGCGCTCCTCATCGAAAATGAAGCGACTGTAAGCGCGCTCGAGCAATTGCTCGGTGTCCCGCAGTCTGTCGTGTCTCAACAATTGAGAATTCTGCGCATGGCCGATCTTGTCCAATACCGCCGAGTCAAAGGCTTTGCCACATACAGCATCAAACAACCCCGCCTGGTCGACCTTATTCATTGTCTCGAAGGCTGCCGAACTCACGACTTCTAGCCGCGCCACACCTATAACTCTCTCCCAAGCATTCATTTCCCAAAGGAGGAAGTATGGATATCGAGAAAGAACTTGCCGACATCAAAGCAAAGCTTGAAGCGATGCCCGGCAAGGAAAACAAGCTTTCGATGGTCATCTTCTCGGGTGATCTCGACAAGCAGATCGCTGCGCTCATTATCGCGACAGGAGCCGCGGCGATGGGCATGAAAGTCGTGCTGTTCTACACCTTCTGGGGCACCTCGGCGCTTCGCGATCCCGCAAAAAAGGTGAGTGGCAAGAGCTTCATGGGGAAAATGTTTGGCTTTATGCTCCCGAAAGGCAGAAACAAGCTCAAACTGTCCCAGATGCACATGGCTGGCATGGGAACCGCAATGCTCAAGGATCTCATGAAAAAGAAGAACGTCGCCAGCCTCGACCAGCTCTTTGAGGCTGCAGGCATGCTGGGCGTGCAGATCAACATCTGCCAGATGTCCATGGATCTGATGGATCTCAAACGCGAGGAAATGATCGACTATCCCCATCTCAATGTGTGCGGCGTAGCGACATTCCTGAACGATGCCAAAGAATCGGCGATTCAGCTTTTTATCTGATTTTGCAAATTTTATTTTAAGAGGAGAATAGTATGTCAGATTACACAGTCGCAAAAACACTCGATTGCAAAGGGCTTGCATGCCCGATGCCCATTGTCCGGCTGAGCCAGGAAATTGCCAAGATTAAGGTTGGCGAAGTCATTGAAATGTTCACTACCGACCCGGGTTCGCTCGCAGATGTCCCCTCCTGGGCGAAGTCGACCGGCAATGCAGTCCTGGAAAACAAGCAGGAAAGCGGCGTCATTCACTTTTTTGTCAAACGCCAGAAATAAGGTCGCATCATGGATCCGCAAGCAGTCAGCGCCGCAAGCCAGGCTGTCGTGCATACAGGCTTCGCGCTCTTTTTGGACAAGCTGTACTACTTCATCATGGTACCGCTTGTGTATATCTCCATTATCGTGATGATTGTCGGCATTGTGGCCAAGATCGTGTCGATCGTGCGCGCCCCAATTCCCGCCTTTTCGCTGAAAACATATCCTGCCAAAAAGCGCCCCTTCCTCGCGGCGCTCGCGGACACCTTCGGCATGCCAATGATCCGGAAAGAAAAGCCGCTGTTCTGGTTTTTCCTCATGATGTTCCACATCGGAATTTTCTTCCTGTTTTTTGGGCATCTCGATCTGTTCCCGGGCGTGAACCTGATGCCTCCCCAGTCGCGCCACATGATCGGCGCGGGAGCGGTTGGCCTATCGGTCACAATTCCGACCTTCTACTTCCTGTTCCGGAGGTTCAAAGGTCAGGAGCGCCACATCTCGGTGCCATCGGATTATCTTCTGCTTTTGCTTCTGCTGTTTATCTTCCTGCTGGGCGACATGATCAGCTGGGGAAATTCGTGGACCGCGAATGGATTCGTTATGACAAAAGCGGACTTCAAGAACTATTTCGGTATTCTGAAAAGCTTCTCCTTTGCCGATCCGCGCACGGTGCTGCATGGCTCGCATTATCACTTTGTGGTCCTGCACGTTTTTCTTGCTGAATTATTTATGATGATACTGCCATTTACCAAAATCGTGCACACCTTCTTCAGTCTGCCCCTGAATCTGCTGAGGAGGAGGTAAGCCATGGAAGCAGCAACACAAGAAGCACTGAAAAAGCTGTTCGAATCCAAGCTGAACAAGGCCATGCGTCTGTATCTCGACACCTGCGCCCATTGCGGACTCTGCGTCGAGGCTTGCCATGTCTACCAGGCGATGCCCGAAACGAAGTACACGCCCGTCGGCCGCGCCGAAGTAGTCCGCAAGCTCTTCAAGCGCTATTTCAAGGTGCAAGGCAAAATAGCGCCCTGGCTCGGCGAAGTCATCGAACTCGATGACAAAAGCGTCGATATGGCGTACGAAGCTGCATTCTCCTGCACCGGCTGCCGGCGATGCGTCACTGTCTGTCCCTTCGGCATCGATACCCAGCAGGTCATGAATATTGCAAAGCTTCTGCTTATCGGAGCTGAGAAACAGCCACAGATTCTCGCTATGCTCTCGGACATGTCCATCGCCAAGGGCGAAACATGGAAGGAAACCGCCAACGACTACATCGCAGCCCTCAACAACCTCGCGCCCGAAGTCGAAGCACTCGCACCAACCCCGCCGGAACGTCCAGCCATTCCCATAGACGTTGAAAACGCCAATGTCATGTATGTCGGGCTTTCCGGGAAGCATTCGATTGTTCCTGCGGCGGCAATTCTGAACGCAGCGCGCGAAAACTGGACCATCAGTCATTTCGAGGCGGTGAATTTCGCAGCCTGGCTCGGCGATGGAGAAAAGCAACGCCTCATCGCAAAACGAATCATCATGGAAGCCGAGCGCCTCAAAGTCAAGGAAGTTGCGGTTGTCGAGTGCGGCACGGCAACCAGAGTACTGAAATTCATGACCGGCTCCCATCCCTTCAAGATTGTGTCGATCGTCGAGCTCATTGCCCGCTATATCGAGGAAGAGCGAATCAAAGTCAAGCCCGGCACAATTTCGGGAACACTTACCTACCACGACCCCTGCCAGCTCGGCAGAAATGGCGGTGTCATGGAAGAGCCGCGCTATATCATCGGCAAGCTGACGGACAAGTTCGTGGAACTCACGCCCAACAAGGAAGCCAACTGGTGCTGCGGTGGCGGCGGCGGGCTTATTTCGCTCGGCGAGCATGAATTCCGTATGAAGACCGGCAAGGTCAAGGTTGACCAGATGCGCGCTTCGCAAGCCGACACAATCTGTACAGCCTGCGAGAACTGTCATACCCAGTTGACCGAGCTGAACGAACATTATGGGCTGGGCATGAAGGTCGAGTCGCTCACCAATCTGGTCGCGCATGCGCTGACGGGATTCGGGGCCTAGCCAGGGCGCTTTTGCCGACCCATTTGTCGATTAGCTGAACTGATTTTTACTTGCAGTAAACCGGCGTGCTTCGGCTGCGCGCCGCTTATCACAGAAAAAACGGGCTGTTCAGGATTCCCCCTGAGCAGCTCGTTTCATTTGCAGCAATTCCAGCAGTCCGTCCTGCATAACAACCTCGGCCCTTCCGCTCTAGCGCCCACATTACTGCTATCAATTGACTGACAATTTTATATTAAATTCTGTCACTAGACTGACAATATTTTACAAATTCGCAAGTGCTTAGCATGTGCGGTCTCCAATAGAATTGGACAAAAAAACGCCATCAAAGCGGCTAACCTTGATGGCGCAAAAAATCATCCAAAGAGCGGAGCCAGTTCGGTAACCTAATATGTAATTCAGATTTCCGGGTGCCGGCTTCCAATCTCGTCCAGCCAAATTTACATCGAGCCACCGAACTCTTTCATATCTATAAATGCGCCGTGCCAGTTATGGTACCAGATCTGTCCGGTATAGCCATTTACTCCCAGCATTCCATAGGTTTTGCCGTCTTTCAGAACATGGATCGTATAGTAGCCATAGAAGCGATCTGCTCCATCTTCGACTTTAAGCCCTGTATTCTGGGCATCCAGAAATTTCTGAGCCAGATCATGAGCCTTGGCCTCGGAAATGGTCATCGAGTCAGTTTCGCTTTGAGCAATGAAATTGCCCCCCATCATCGAACCAGTCATGCGGCCATATTTCTGGTTCCACATCATATTCGGGCCCGGTTCCGGAGAAACTGCACCGGTATACTTGTTCAAAAGCAACTCGAAGGCCTTGTTTTTGCCTTCTTTTTCCGCGATTTCAACATAGAAATGATTCGAAAATTCCATGACTTCGGATACTTTGAGACTGTCATAGCCCAAGGACAACAGATATTTCTGCGCCTGATCCTTTGCTTGTTCGATACTCAAAGGCTTCGCGTCTCCAGGTGGTATGTAATCCCAATTTCCCATCATGCCAGACCCGCCATAGTAGTTGCCGCCCATCATGCCTTGCGCAAAGAGCGCACCAGCAACTATCAGAGCTATCAATAATGATACAACGCCAACTCGTTTCATAAAAACCTCCATGATTCATATGCATTCATCTTTTGAAAGGATACAAAACCCATATGAAGGAAGTGTGAACGATTGGTGTATTTTGTTTGGTATTCCCTGCTGAACGAGGGAGAGATCGAAGAACAATTGAACAGTGTCAGAACACATGCGATAATAGTTTAAAAGGATGAATTGCGCTCTGGAGGATAAAGAAGATGAAACCGATCAAGGTGCGCGTGTGCGTCGGCACAAATTGCTGTTACGCCGGTAGTGAAACGCTCCTGGATATGCTGGAAAACGATGTCGATCTGAGCGCCTTCATCGAGGTCGAAGCTGTACCTTGCAAAAACAAAGCGTGTGATGGCGGACGGAATTCACCAGTAGTGGAAATTGAAGACGAGGTCCTCTTTAGCGCAACGCCAGAAATAGTGATGGAAGAGATCGAGCGCCTGGCTACAGCCCGGATCATCGAGGAGGCGCAACGTGCCTGAGGTATTCGAGAGGATGCGCGGTCTCTACACGCCTTGCACCGATATCAGGCGCAAGATATTCGTCGGTGTCACGAGGTTCGTCCTGACAGGCAAAAAACCCGAAGACATCGACTACCTGCCTTTTAATATCATCGATATGGGTAAGCCTACCTACCGCTGTTGCTCTTACCGTGAGCTCTCCATAGTGAAACAACGTATCCGGCTCGCCTTTGGCCTCCCCCTTATTGAAGAGAGGGACAACACGCCCGTATCGGCAGGGATCGGAGAAGCCTTTACCGACAGAAAAGTCATTTCGGCCCCCTTGGTCAATGTGATACGCGCTGCGTGCGAAAAGTGCCCAGAGGATAAAGTCATCGTCACAGACATGTGCCAGTCTTGCATGGCCCATCCTTGCTCCATCGTATGTCCCGTAAACGCGATTTCCTTCCCGGATGGAGGCAAAGCTTTTATCGACCAGAAAAAATGTGTCAAATGCATGAAGTGCGTCAAAGCCTGCCCCTACCAATCGATCACGCGCATGGTCAGGCCATGCGCGGCAGCCTGTGGCGTTGATGCCATCCACTCAGATCCAGATGGGTACGCCACAATCGATCAGGACAAGTGCGTCAATTGCGGCTTATGCACGGTTTCCTGTCCTTTTGCCGCGATTTCCGATAAAACCGAGTTGGTCCAGATACTGCACCAACTCATGGGCCCGGAGGACCGCCGCCCTTACGCAATACTCGCACCTTCTTTCGTTGGACAATTCGGCCGACTAGCTTCGCCTGGAGCAATCGTAGCAGGTCTACGCGCAGTGGGATTCAGGGGCGTACGAGAAGTAGCCCTGGGAGCGGATTGTGATACACTTCTTCTGGCGAAACGGCTGGCCGAAAAGTCCAGCCCGGACAATCCGCAACACAAAACTTTCCTCGGCACTTCGTGCTGTCCCTCATGGGTCAAGACCGCGCGCCGGCATTTCCCCGAATTCGCAGACAATATCGCTGAGAGCTTTACGCCCATGGTCGAGACGGCAAAGATCATCAAGGATCAGGATCCATCGGCCCGTGTGGTCTTTATCGGCCCCTGCATTGCCAAAAAAGCCGAGGCGCTTGAGCCTGAGATGCGGCCTTACGTTGACCATGTCCTCACCTTCGAGGAACTGGCGGCCATTTTCGTCGCTAAGGATATAGATCTGGCAGAAATCACTCCAGTCGAATTCCCGGATGAAGCGAGCGCGCTTGGTCGAGGGTATGCCGTGGCCGGAGGAGTAGCCACAGCGATTGCTGAGACTGCCCGGCAGAAGTACGGCGAAGAGAATATTGCCGTCGCCAGGGCAGATACGCTTCGCAACTGCAGGGCCATGCTGGCTGACATCAAGTCAGGCAAAACATCGCCCGAACTGGTCGAGGGGATGGCCTGTCCGGGAGGCTGCGTAGGGGGTCCAGGCACGCTGATTGGCATTCTGTCAGCGCGCAATGAGGTGGGGAAGTTCGCAGGCTTAGCGCCAAAAAATCCAGCAACCCTGACAAAATAATCTGGCCGCTTGCACCTATGAATAGGTTGTGTTGATTCTATGAATATTTCGTGAACTGCGCCTCCTTCAGCAAATTTCTATATATATTCCATTATATTCCATGAAGCAAAGGAGCTAACTATGATGATATGGGGCTACGGTCCAGGAATTTTTGGGACGTATGGATGGGGAGGAATCATAATGGGATTATCCATGATGGCCATCCCAATACTTGGCGGAGTATTTTTGTTTCGGTATTTTCAGGAACGGCGTGAAGAACCACCAGCCTGGAAATCAGCCTTAGAAGCACTTCGAAAGCGCTATGCCAGGGGAGAAATTACAGAAGAAGAATACCAGAAAATAAAATCGGATATCATTAAATCTGAATTTGAAAATTCCTTGCACTCGCATTGATGGCACAGACGATCTGCAGGGGTATACCCCCCTGCAGACAAATTATAATAAAACAGCGCATGCTCAAAAATCGTCGATCAGTTCCCAGCTCGACCCCTGCCGCTTGCCCGCCACATTGTCCGCGGTCAGATACCCCACCGCGCCGCTCTTGAGCAGCTCTATGGCTTTGTCGATTTCAGTAATTCGGAAAATGAACACCGCGTGGTTGTCACTCTTCTCGCCGAAACCGTAGACATACTCGATGTTGAGGCCATTGGCTTTGAGCACCTCGAGGATCTTCATAAAGCCGCCGGGCCTGTCCTCAGCCTTGAGCGCAAAAACCTCGACATGGTTGGCAAAATACCCGTGCTCCTTGAGCAGCCGCATTGCTGTGTCAAACTTGTCGACAATGAGATGAACCGTGCTGAATTCCCGGCTTTCCGTCACAAACAGGCTCCGGATGTCGATATCGCCCTTGTGCAGCAGCTTTGCAAGCTCGAAGAGCTGCCCCGCAGTGTTTTCCAGGACGACGTTGATCTGCTTGATTTTCATGCCATCACCTCGAATCGCACGCGATATGAGTATATAGCAAAGTATATGTTGTTTGGAGGAAAGGGGGAAGATGTTCATGAAGGATTCTGGAGGGGTCCCATGCCGCAAAAAAAAAGGCGCTGTTCCACGAAGGGAAACAGCGCCTCAATCTACATGCCCCGCTCAGTGCATTGCTTGCTCTGATTTCGTCTGTTCGCCCATCATTCCGTCCATCATCATCTGCATCATCTGATTCATCATCATGTCCTTCGGCATTGTCGTACCAGCTGACATAGTTGTTCCTTCCATCGATGGCAAGCCAATTGCACCTTTTTCTTTAAGGTACTGAGCTGCTAATGCCGCATGGGTACGGGAAAGCACTGGAGAATCATCTCCGCCGAGCATGATATCTATTTTTTCATGCTTCTCGTCATCGCCGATGATCTCGCCCATGACAGCGTCCCCAAGCTCAACAAGAAGAACCGAAGGAACGTCAGCAACTTTTACCTTTGCAAGCTCGGTCGCTTGCTGTCGAGCCAGGATGTCGGCAACAATTGCATCGACAGAACGCGGCTCATGCGCCATTCCTTGCGCAAATGCAGAAAGCGCAAACGCAACTGCAAACAATGCTACTCCGATAACTCTTTTCATACAACACCGCCTTGAGAATAAAGATTGGAACAGCCGTTCTGGCTGGTTGATCAGAGGATACAGAACAATTATGAAGGAAGCATGAACGAGCGATGTCGATTTTATGGTTCCTGTGTCTCGCTCCAGCGCTCCCGGCCTCCGCATTCACATACGCCGCTGCCAATCCAAAATGCATTCAATTTCCGCGCGATTTTCATATTCCATTCATATTTGTCGAGTACAATCATGGCATGAAGCTCGGCCTTCAGGGGAATTGCCGGCAATATGGGCACGACCGCAAAAAGAAACTTTCCGGTTGCATAGCGGGCATCAGCATTACCAAGCGAATTATTTTTGCGGAAATTTCCGCAAAAAAATATAATTATATCGGAGGATAGAGTATGAAAGGTTTTCTTGTTTCATTATTGCTTGCAGTGACGGTCTTTGGGGCTTTCGCTCAGGACATCGAACTGCCCCGCCCCGCGGTTAAGAGCGGGGTCGATCTGCTTCAGGCTATCAAGGACAGAAGGGTTTCGAAAGCCTTCGTGAAACGGGAGGTACCGGCTTCTGAACTGTCGACGATCCTGTGGTCCGGTTTGGGCATGAGAGCTGCCGATGCGGTCTCCAGCGCAACCAAAGCCGGAAGGAACATATCTTTCTCCGGAGATAACGCCTACATCAATGTCTACGTGCTCACGGAGAAGGGAGCCTGGAAGTATTTTCCGTACACCTACAAGCTGGACTTCATCGCGAAGGGGGATTTGCGCGCCACTGTTTCAAAGGCGTCCGTACCCGATGCTGCTATTATGTTCCTTTTCACGGTCGATAACGCGTTGATGCCTTCCTTCCTTAAAGGCAATCCCGGCATCTTCCAGCAAATGGCCAATGCCACTGCAGGTTTTGCCGCGCAGAACATGGCCCTTGTAGCGAACACCTATAAACTGGCTACAGTAGTCCAGTACACCCTCTCTCCGGCGGGAGCCGCGTCCGCGCTGGGGCTCGGAAAGGACGAAGCACCCCTCTTCATCATGCAAGCCGGCTATACTGAGTAAGCACCATTTCCCTACCCACGGCGGCCCATTTTCTGCTATACTCTACGGCCTGATGAAGGACAGGATACACATCAGGAATAATGCCAAAGGCAATATTCTTGTACGTTATTCGCTTCTCATTGCGGCTGCCGTGGCTGTCACTACTATAGTGACAGGCGTAATCCTTGTAACGGTACTCGAAAATCACTATATCCGTCTGCATGCCAGTTTATACGCGGAATTATCTTCCACTGTGCGAGGTGAAAAAAACTCTTCTGAGGCTTTCATCGCAATTTTGAACCGCTTTCCGCATGTGCGCAGCACGGCTATCTGGACCGCCAGTGGGGCATCTGTCATGGCTCCCGAAACGGGCCCGCTCTCAGGAGTCGGCCCTCTCTCCCGTACCGCTGGGAAAAACGCGATGAATGGAGCATTGAAGGGGAAGCTTGGAATTGTCCCGGCGCCAAATGAAGGGTTGGTCATCCTGATTCCGATACTGACCCACGAGGGAGCGGTAGAAGGAATCGTCGGCCTATTGGAAGACGACACGGAGCTTCGCAAAGACATACAGTTTGTTCAGCTAACTGTTGCCGCGACGGTCGTGTCAGTAGGTGTTCTCTTGTATGCCTTGCTGTTCGGAATATTCCTGAAAGCCTATCAAGAGCAGAAAAAAGCGGCGGATCGGCTCAGGAAGACCTTCGATGTCATCGTATTCGCCATGTCTTCTCTAGCCGGTCTTCGAGACCAGGAGACGGGCGGCCATCTTGAGCGGACTCAAGCCTATACAGAGGCGCTCTTGAATGGTCTGCGCCGATCTGCAAAATTCCGGAAAACCTTGGATAAGGATTACATCAAAGACATCATTACCAGCGCTCCGCTCCACGATATCGGAAAAGTGGGTATCGCAGATTCCATTCTGTTAAAAAAAGGAAAATTGGAGCCGGGTGAATTGGAATCCATGAGACAACATACCGTCCTCGGTGGCGACCTTCTCGCCAAAGCTGCGAATAAGCTTCCATTCCCCTCCTCGCTGACAGTTGCCGAATCCATTGCAAGGCATCACCATGAGCGTTGGGACGGTTCAGGCTATCCCGATGGACTGGCTGGCGAATCAATCCCTTTAGCTGCACGAGTAGTCGCTCTTGCCGATGTATACGACGCGCTCCGGTCGACTAGACCATACAAAAAAGCCTACAGCCATGAAGACGCGGTACGCATCATCCGCGAAGGTCGGGGGACGCAGTTCGACCCCAACCTGGTGGATGTTTTCGCGAATGTTGAAAGCAGGTTCGCAGAAATCTTCGATACAATGAAGTTCGATTGAAAAGGGACGTCCGGCAGCGTGCAATTCGCAGGCGGCCGGACGCCCCTTGGCCTGTTCTCCAAAGGCCCTGGGGCAAGCGGTACTTAGTCCAGCTTCACTCCCTTGATCCTCAACGCATTGCTCAAAACAGAAACAGAACTCAAAGCCATTGCCAGACCGGCGATAATCGGGTTTAAAAGCCCGAGCGCTGCGATGGGAAGTCCTAGAACATTATAAGCAAAAGCGAAAAACAGGTTTTCCTTAATGTTTCGCATGACGGCGACGCTTAAGGCTTTGGCGCGCGCGATGCCTGTGAGGTCTCCCTTTACGAGGGTGATGTCGGCGCTTTCCATGGCCACATCGGTTCCTGTGCCCATCGCGATACCCACATCCGCCTGTGCAAGGGCTGGAGCGTCGTTTATGCCGTCTCCGGCCATGGCCACGAATGCGCCCTTGGCCTGCATTTTCTTGACTGTCTCGAATTTGTCCTCGGGCAGGCATTCAGCCACGAAATCGTCGAGCCCGAGCGATTTTGCCACCGCGCCAGCTGTCGTTTTGTTGTCGCCTGTCAGCATTACGATGTGTACTCCGAGATGCTTCAGGCGTTTTACCGCATTGGGAGTGGATTCTTTGATCGGATCGGAAACACCAATGATACCTGCAATACGGTCTCCTTCGATCACATACATGACCGTATGGCCTTCGGCTTGCAGATTGCGTTCGTAGTCGTCATTGCTTTCAGTTGCCGGCTCGCCTAACATTTCCCGCACCAGTTTTGCATTTCCCACTGCAGCGATCCGCCCATCCACGAGGGCCTTTGCGCCCTTTCCGGTGACCGAGGTAAAATCCGTGGTCGGCGAGAGAGCTAAGCCCTTCTTGTCGGCAGCGGAAACTATTGCGGCGGCGAGGGGATGCTCGCTGTTCCTGTCTACTGAAGCCGCGAGACGCAGCACTTCATCTTCTGAAAAATCGCTATAGCCTTTTACGACGGTGACGGCTGGCTTGCCCATGGTAAGCGTGCCCGTTTTGTCCACCAGCACCGTATCGACTTTCCGCATCTGTTCGATTGCTTTAGCGTTCTTTATGAGGATACCGGATTTTGCGCCTTTTCCCGTGCCCACCATGATGGATACAGGCGTTGCGAGTCCGAGCGCGCAGGGGCAGGCAATGATGAGCACCGCGATGGCGTTGACGATTCCATGATCCCATTTCGAGAATGCGAAACCCCAGATAAAAAGGGTCGCCAAGGAAATCAATATGACCACCTGGACGAAATAGGCCGCGACGGTGTCTGCCAGTCTCTGGATGGGAGCCTTTGAGCGTGAAGCTTCGTTGACCATCGCGACGATGCGCGCGAGGAGCGTGTCACCGCCGACTTTTTCAGCAACCATAATGAAGCTGCCGTTGGTGTTGATCGTTCCTCCGGTAACCTTATCGCCCTGACCTTTTTCGACGGGTACAGGCTCGCCCGTGATCATCGATTCGTCGACGACGCCACTGCCTTCGCAAAGGGAACCGTCAACAGGGATTTTTTCGCCGGGTTTCACGCGGAGCAAATCGCCTACCACTACCTCGGCAAGGGGAATCTTCATCTCCTTGCCATTCCTGATCACGAGGGCTTCCGCAGGAACGAGGTTCAAAAGTTCCTTGATCGCGCTATTTGTCTTCGCGTGCGCGAGCAGCTCAAGCATCTGCCCAAGAATCGTGAGTGCGAGAATAATGACAGTAGCCTCGAAGTAGACGGGCACAAAACCATCTGCGGTCTTGAGCGAGTCCGGAAAAATTCCCGGGGCCAGGGTGCTGACGACGCTGAAAAGCCAGGCCGCGCCGGTACCTAAAGCGATGAGCGTGAACATATTGAGATTTTTGGAAATGACGCTCTTTATTCCTTTTGCGTAGATGAAAGATGCAGACCAGAACACCACGGGCAAGGAGAGTACCAGCTGGATGAGGAGATTCGTTTTGCGGGAGAATAAGCTGCCGATAAATTCGCCGAGCCCGGGAATCAGTTCGCCTATCGAAAGGAAGAGCACAGGAAGGGCAAATAGCGCCGATAGAATAAATTTGCCCCTCATGGCCTTAAAAGCGGCCATTTCCTCGTCTTCCTCTTCGCCGCTCGGCGCACCGAAGGCTACGACCTTGACAAGATGCATCCCGCAGACAGGGCAGTCTCCGGGCTTCGGATAGGTCTTGTCTCCTTCGCATCGCATCGCGCAGATGTAGGCCTCGGCTTTTCCGGAAACGGGCAGCGGTACAGGCATGGCGAGATTTCTTTCCTGGAAGGTGCACTGGCAATTCGTCACACAGCGGCCGTCGCAGTTTTCCGTCCCGCAGATGCAGAGGTTCCTTGCATTGTGATGACTATGGTCGTGGTGACTTTGATCATCAGCGTCGCCACCGTGCTTGTTGGTATGATCGTGATGCTCATGCCCGTGGCTGTCGTGATGATGGTCATTACCTTGGCTGCTTGCCTCTTCGACTGGAACAAGCTTCATGCCGCACACCGGGCACTTGCCCGGCTTGTCATAGGTCTTGTTTCCCTCACATTTCATGAGACACGCGTATTTCATAAAAACCTCCTGCTAATGATCCTGCCACATAACAGAATACATCCATAGTATGGGCCGGTCCATATATGTTTTCATCGTGCTGTGAAAACCTGATGAATCGTATATGCACTTTTTGTGATTTCAGCCTGAAGACGGCTTGCCTGCATTGACCAGTCCAATTCTGCCTTTGTATGTTGGACAACGAAAGATATTCTGGAGGTTCTATATGGGTGCAGCCCTTTTGATAACATTTCGAGAAACACTGGAAGCCGCTCTTGTAATTGGTATAACGCTTGCCTTTCTCGCAAAGGCTGATCTGAAACATCTCAAGCCAGCGGTATGGGTCGGGGCCGCTGTTGGCGCAGCTGCGAGCGCCGTTGCTGCGTACCTTTTCATCGCGATTCTTGGTGGATTTGAAGGAAAGGCCGAACAGATCTTTGAAGGAATCATTATGCTCGCCGGCGCAATTCTTCTTACAACCTTGATTCTGTGGCTAAACAAGAAAGACATGAAAGCAGCTATGGAATCAAGGGTTATGGCAACTGCGAGCGCTGGCAGCTTTTGGGGCATCGCGCTTCTTGCATTTGTCTCAGTTCTCAGGGAAGGAATCGAGACTGTTTTGTTCATCAGTTCCACGCTGAGAAGTTCCGGCCTTGCAGGATTCCTTGGTGCAGCTGCTGGAATTGTCCTTGCCATTGCATTTGGATCGGTATTTTTCCGTTCAGGGGCTCGAATGCCTCTCAAGAACTTTTTCGCTGTGACAAACATTCTTCTCCTGCTTTTTGCGGCCGGCCTGGTTGGCCAGAGTGTTCACGAACTGAACGAGGCCGGTATTGTTCCCCCTCTTGTCGAAAAGATCTGGAATCTCAACCCGCCCAGCAACGGGGAAGCGTATCCTGCGTTGCACGAAAAGGGTGCGATCGGAGGATTTCTGAAAGGTCTCTTCGGTTACAACGGTGATCCCTCGCTCACTGAAGCCTTAGCATACCTCGCCTATCTCATATCGATCGGCACAATCCTTCTAAGGCGAAATAATAAATTCAAGAGCCAATATTCCCTCTGAAAACATAGCAAATGCACCATCAATTCACTGAGTGTTCATATTTTTCTGCTAGCGTATGCCATTGATTCAAACAGAATGAGGTGAAATCGATGGGCATGAAAAGAGCGGTGTTGTTTGTGACTGACATGATCTGTTCCGCCTGCGAGACGCGGATAGCGAGGGCCGTGAAAGCCATCGATGGCGTGATCGCAGTGAGAGTAACGCTCAAGGGCGGCCGTGTTGACATCGAGTATGATGGCGAAAAAACGACAACCGAAGCAATAAAGGCCGCTATCGAAAATGCAGGGTATACAGTCGGGAATAACAAGAACGCACCTACGATGATCGCTATAGGAATCGGTTTTATTCTCGTATCACTATATATAATCGCGAACGCATCAGGACTGTTCAATTCTATTCCTGCAATTGACTCCTCACTCGGCTATGGTATGCTCTTCATAGTCGGCATTTTGACTTCTGTTCACTGTGTTGCCATGTGTGGCGGCATTGCCTTGTCGCAGAGCGTAGCACAGCTGGATGGTTGCCAAATGCGAGGAGACACTTCCCGCGTTCTGCTTGCAGATGAAAAATATAAAAATCTTATTCCGGGCCTTCTGTATAATTCAGGGCGCGTCGTCTCCTACACCATCGTGGGCGGCGCGGTAGGCGCACTCGGATCAGTATTCAGCTTTTCTCCTGTCGCAAAAGGAATTATTGCCGCTGCGGCCGGTTTCTTCATGATCTTTTTCGGACTCAAGATGCTCGGCATTCTGTCCGCTCTGCCGCGAATTCCCCGCGTGATACCAGCTCCCATCCAGAACGTTGCTGACCGCTTCTCATCCGCACTGAGAAATCGCGGACCCTTTGCAGTTGGGCTCCTTAACGGTCTCATGCCGTGCGGGCCGCTCCAGACCATGCAGCTGTATGCCCTTGGCACAGGCAGTATTTTAGCCGGCGCCCTATCCATGTTCATCTTTTCAATCGGTACAGTGCCGCTCATGCTTGTTTTCAGCGTTGCAGCGGCTTTCATTCCGAAAAAGTTTGTCCCCGTAATGGTCAAGGCAAGTGCCGTTCTAGTGATATTTTTGGGGCTGATCACCTTCAGCCGGGCAGCATCTCTCGCTGGAATTGCATTGTCGGGGTTCCCCTCGTTCGGGTCTGGGCTGGTGCAGCTCTCCAATGGCTTGCCTGAGGCGCAAACTGTCAGGCAGTCGGAAAATGGAACCAATGGAGGATTCATCAAAGCAAACCTCCAGGGCGGCGTGCAGACTGTGCTCACTGATTTTGGCTCCAGCGGGTATTACCTGCCTTTTGCGGTTCAGGCGGGAATTCCAGTCAAATGGACAATCAGGGTGACTGCAGATGGACTGAATGGCTGCAACAATCCAATTACCATTCCTTCCTACGGAATCAGGAAAACGCTTGAGCCGGGGGACAACCTTATTGAATTCACGCCGGAAAAAGAGGGTGTAATTGTGTACACGTGCTGGATGGGGATGGTATCTAGCCGCATTACAGTGGTGAAGGATCTTGCCCAGGCGAATTCTCTCCCGGGGAGCAAAGGATTGACGCCTTCCGACTTGCTCGCAAATGGCTTACAGCAAGGAAGCGGAGGCATATCGGGTTTGAGCGGATGCTGCACGGCGCAACCTCCTGTCAACCAGCCATGAATGCATAATGAAACCACTGAACTTTCACATTGCATTCACAGGACATAGGTATAATTCCCGTCAAAGACGATAAGACCATCAAAGAGGAATACGCATGATCAAAGTAGCACAAATGCAAATAAACGGCATGACATGCGCTGCATGCGCTCAGGCTTCGGAGCGCGCGGTGAAAAAGCTCCCCGGCGTAGAGGAAGCGGCTGTCAATTTTGCAACCGAAAAGCTTTTTATAAAGTTCGATGACGGAAAACTGGGCATAGACGAAATCAAGGCAGCCGTAGCAAAAGCAGGGTATGAGGCTGTCGAAATCGCCGCTGAAAAAAAGGACACAAAGAGCCATGCTGCTATAGATGAACATCAGGCCGCCAAGGAACGCGAAATCCGGATACTGTGGACCAAGTTCATCGTTTCCACTCTATTTTCCGCGCCCCTTCTCTATATCGCGATGGGTGCAATGCTGGGCTGGCCTTTGCCTGCAGTGATCGATCCTATGCATTATCCCCTGCGGTATGCGCTGATAGAAATCGCTCTGGTGATTCCTGTCATCGCGGCGGGACATCGTTTCTACAGTGTCGGCTTCAAAGCAATAGTGCATCGCAGCCCCAATATGGATTCTCTCATTGCAATGGGAACTTCGGCGGCGATTCTCTACAGCCTCTTCTCAGTATTGAATATCGCCAACGGCAATTTCAAAGCTGTCGAAAATCTTTATTTCGAAACAGCCGGTGTCATCATTACCCTCATTCTGCTCGGGAAATCTCTTGAAGCCGTCACGAAAGGAAGAACCTCGGAATCGATCAAAAAGCTCATGGGGCTTCAGCCAAAGACAGCGACCATCATCAGGAACGGCATCGAAGTTGAAATTCCAATCGATGAGGTTGAAGTAGGCGACATTATTCGAGTCAGGCCTGGTGAAAAGATACCTGTCGATGGCGTCATAGTGACCGGCCGCACAGCCATTGACGAATCCATGCTCACAGGCGAGAGCATGCCTGTCGAAAAAGAAGTTGGTGACAAGGTCATTGGCGCAAGCATCAACAAAAACGGATCGATTACGTTCCGTGCGACCAAGGTCGGTGCGGATACTGTCCTTTCGCACATTATCAAACTCGTCGAAGATGCGCAGAGCTCTAAAGCGCCCATTGCCAAGATGGCTGATATTGTTTCCGGCTATTTTGTCCCTGTTGTCTTTGCCATAGCAGTAATCGCCGCTGTTGTCTGGCTTTTGCTTGGCCACACACTGGTTTTCGCACTTACCGTCTTCGTTGCAGTGCTCACCATTGCGTGCCCCTGTGCTCTTGGTCTTGCGACGCCCACAGCAATCATGGTCGGCACGGGCAAGGGTGCAGAGCATGGCGTTCTGATCAAATCCGGTATCGCCCTCGAAACGGCACACAAAATAGACACAATCATTTTCGACAAAACCGGAACAATTACAAAAGGCAAACCGGAGGTCACTGACATTTTGCCGGTCAAAGGCTTCAGCGAAGACGAAATCCTTGGTTTTGCAGCCTCAGCTGAAAAAGGGTCTGAACATCCTCTTGGAGAAGCTATTGTCCACGCAGCTGAAGAAAAAGGTATTGCTCTCTATGAGGCGAGCGATTTCAACGCTGTTCCAGGTCAAGGAATAGAAGCAACTGTTTTGTACAAACATGTGCTTCTCGGAAACGCCAAACTGATGGCTGCGAACAATATTGAACTAGGTGAGGGAACCAGCGCAGCCGACCATCTCTCAGCCCAGGGCCGAACCCCGATGTTCATAGCTTTGGATGGAACATATGCCGGCCTTATAGCAGTTGCAGATGTCGTAAAGGAATCGAGTGCCCACGCTATTGCAGCCCTCCACAGCATGGGCATTCAGGTTGCCATGATAACCGGCGACTCTAAGAAAACGGCAGCGGCAATAGCCGCTCGGGTTGGCATCGATCGCGTTTTGGCGGAAGTTCTGCCTCAGGATAAGGCCCTCGAGGTCAAGAAACTTCAAGCGGAAGGGAGAAAGGTTGCCATGGTAGGCGACGGCATTAACGATGCCCCCGCACTTGCGCAGGCAGATATCGGTATTGCAATCGGCTCGGGCACCGATGTGGCAATGGAGAGCGCGGATATTGTCCTTATGCACAGCGATCTTATGGATGTGCCGACTGCGATCAAGCTTTCCAAAAATGTCATCCGGAATATCAAGCAAAACCTGTTCTGGGCCTTTGGCTACAATGTCCTTGGAATCCCGGTTGCAGCAGGAGTGCTCTATGCGTTCGGCGGCCCTCTCCTTAATCCTATCATCGCCGCTGCTGCGATGTCCCTCAGCTCGGTATCGGTGTTGACAAATTCGTTGCGACTGAAACGGTTCAAACCGTTTGAATGATAGTATGGAGGTAGTAGTATGAAAAAACTGCTTACAATCGAAGGAATGAGCTGCGGACATTGTGTCATGCATGTAAAGTCCGCGCTCGAAGAAGTACCCGGAGTAGCGAAAGCGGAAGTCGATCTGATCAAAAAAAGCGCAATGGTTGAAGGCGAGGACCTCAACGACATTGCGCTAAAGCATGCTGTTACAGAAGCAGGCTACCGTGTAAGCGCAATTTACGGCAGGCACTGATCCTGGCGATCGGCTTTTCGCGCAAGAAAATCAAGATTCGGGCATGTTTTCGCGGATGCGAGGCATGCCCGCTGTCGTTTGCGGAAAATTGGTTCTACCATTATATTTCGGTTATATACCCGTCCTTGCTTGTGGAGGTTCATTGTGTCGGCAAAGATTCTTGTCGCCGATGATGAAGAGAAAATTGCAAAAATGGTGGCAACTTACCTTGAGGCTTCAGGATTCCAGCCAATCCTCGCGTATAATGGATTGCAGGCTCTTCACGTTTTCAGGGAACACCTTCCTGATTGCATCATCCTTGACATCAATATGCCGGGACCAAACGGGCTCGATGTCGCTCGCGAAGTAAGGAAAACATCATCAGTTCCGATCATATTCCTCACAGCCCGAGCTGATGAACTTGACAGAATTGTCGGGCTGGAATTGGGTGCCGATGATTATATTTCCAAACCTTTCAGCCCGAGAGAACTGGTAGCCCGCGTCCGGGCCATTCTCAGGCGAACCATGCAATCCGGCAAGGATACCAGCCAGACAGAACTGCTTCGACACGGGCCTGTAGAAATTGACTTGAAGAAGAGGCTGGTTCGAGTTTCCGGAGAAACCAAGGATCTCACGACCATACAGATCGACATTCTCAGCTTCCTCATGCGCGAACCAGGGAGAGTCTACAGCCGAATGGAAATTCTTGAAGCATGCATTGGTTCCGCATACGAAGGATACGAGAGAACTGTCGATGCTCATATAAAAAATATAAGGAGAGCTCTGGGCGATGACAGCGATAACCCTAAATTCATAGCTACGGTGAGAGGTGCCGGCTACAAATTCATGGAGCAGCCAGAATGAAACTCAGGGTTCGCTTGTCGATGTACTTCCTGCTGGTAATCTGCGTTGTCGCAGGGAGCTCTCTGATTTTTATCCAGCATACGACCGAAAATCTCTTTCGTTCATTCATTTTTTCGGGCGATTCCGAAAAAGCCAAAATCTATGCGACGATTCTTGCAGATTACTATGCAGAGAACAAAGGATGGCAGGACCTTCAGTCTTTTTTATCAGAAATACCGCAAATTGCCTTCTCGGGAATCGACAGGCGCATTCATGGCGAGCAGGGTACACTCCGTATTTCCGGGTACCCCGAGAAAACCATCAGCGCGCTTCTCTCGGACCGGATCGCGGTAGCTGACAAAAATGGAGTCATTGTCGCGGATACTGCCGGCAAAATACTGCACACAGTTCATCCTGCCTCGCATCTCAAATATGGAATCCCGATTTTTGCGGGCTCAGAGCATGTCGGGACTGTACTTGTCGGGTCAATGATCGATTCATCCATTACAGGAATCAATGAGCGTTTTTTGAGCTCGATAGTCACGTCTCTCATTTGGGGTGTATTGATTTCAGCAGGCCTTGCCCTGTTTCTCGGCCTCATTTTTTCCGTCCAGGTGACGAAGCCCATTGTATCTCTTACCGGTGCTGTCCATCACGTTGCCGAGGGGGACTTGTCCATTGTTGTAAATGCGGAGGGCAATGACGAGATAGCGGATCTTGCAAAGTCATTCAATCGGATGATCGAAGAACTGAAACGACTGGAAAATGCAAGAAAACAAATTATTGCAGATTCAGCACACGAGCTCAGAACACCTGTTACCCTTATTCAAGGAACCATCGAGGGAATGATTGACGGAGTCTTCCCGATCGACATTCCGACGCTCAAGTCAGTTCATGAAGAGACTGTGAGGCTTTCTCGTCTCATTGACATGCTGCGGGAGCTGGAGATTATCGAATCCGGCAAACTTGTCCTTTCGCTGGAAACAATAAATGTCATGGATATCCTTCACAAAGCCGAAGCTCTTTTTGCTTCATCAGCCAAGGAGAAGGATATTGCCCTATCAGTTGATCCCCCCGACGCGCCGCCCCTTATAAAAGCGGATTATCTGCGCTTGAGCGAGGTTATCTATAACCTCATCTCGAACTCGATAAAGTACACCCCCTCAGGCGGAAGAGTGCGCCTGCGCACCAAAAATGACGAAAAGCGGGCTATTACCCGCATCTACGTTGAAGATTCAGGGCCTGGAATCCCGGCTGAGGAACGAGAGCGCATTTTCGAGCGCTTTTACAGGATAGACAAGTCCCGTTCTCCAGATAGGGGAGGCCGGGGGCTTGGCCTCGCCATTGCGAGGGAAATAGTAAAAGCGCACGGCGGAAATATTGCTGTGACAGATTCCGAATTGGGCGGGGCCGCTTTCATTATTGAAATGGAAGCCGCCAGCTGAACCCTATAAGGTATATATTTGACAAATACCCTATGAGGTATTATCATTCTTTATGCCCTATAAGGGATACAAACATGTGATTCGATGCAGGAGCAGCGTATGACGTATCTCGTCACCACTACGCATCAGCTTGCCATGGCCCTCAAAATCGCACGGAAGACGCTCGGCCTGACGCAGGCGCAGGCGGGCGCTCTGGTAGGCCTTCTCCCTAAGACAATATCAGCTCTTGAAAATCACCCTGAATCCTGTTCCGTCGACAGCCTGCTCAGACTCTTATCTGCATTGAATCTCGAGCTATCACTGTCTCCCAAGGCTTCATCTGAGCCTGAAGGATACTTTCAGGCATGAAGCCCTTTGCGAATGAACTCTGGTTCCAGAAAGCCCGACGAAGAGAATTCATCAATATCACCGAATAGGATAATAAGCGAATGGGGACGCTTTTGAAGCCTATTTCCGTACTCATGGGTTTAGCGGCTGGCATGCTCTTCGGCGTTGCCACACCGATCAGTAAGGTACTTCTCAAGGAGTTGAACAGCTTCCAGCTCGCGGGGCTTCTCTACCTCGGTGCTGCACTCGCGTCCCTTCCGTATGTACTTAAACATCACAAGAAAGAAATCCAATGGATAAAGACCACGGACCGAAAGCGGGCAATTGTTGGAATCGTCATATTCGGCGGCTTGCTTGGTCCGTTGTTCCTGCTCGTAGGCTTGAATCTCGCCGCCTCATCTTCGGTTTCCATATGGCTGAACATGGAACTCGTTGCGACGGCTATACTCGGCGTTATATTCTTCAAGGATCACCTCGATAAACCGGCTATTATCGGCGTCCTGCTCACTTTCGCGGCGGGCGTGATTGTGACAATCCAAGATGGTTTCGGCAGTCTCGTACCAGCCATATTCGTGACCCTCGCCTGTTTCAGTTGGGGAATCGACAATCACCTGACAGCAATCGTGGACAGTGCATCCCCGAAGATGATTACGTTCATCAAAGGGCTTTTTGCTGGTTCGACCAACCTGCTCATCGGCTCCATTATCGCGGGGAAGGGATACCCACTGCAATTCCTTGGAGTCGCCCTTCTCGTTGGCATCGTATCTTATGGCTTGAGTATTGTCCTATATGTCACCTCGGCACAGCAACTCGGGGCGACACGAAGCCAGATACTCTTCTCCACCGGACCGTTCTGGGGAATACTCGTAGCCTTCATCGTCCTTGGTGAACCAGTCTCGGCTTTTTCGATTGCGGCAATCGTCTTGCTGGCTCTCGGTATCCTGTTCACGAACCTGCTCGTACATGACCATTGGCACAGTCACCCTGCGGTGACCCATGTCCACCTACACTATCATGATGACGGGCACCACGACCATGAACATGCTGATGGCGTTCAGGTATCGGTTTGGCACTCACATCTCCATACCCATGCAGAAGTAAGCCACATCCATAAGCATTACCCCGATCTCCATCATCGCCATGCCCATGGAGCAAACGGATGATGCTTTTTCTCGCCAAATTGTTGTCAAAACCATTCGATTCTTTTTATAACTACATATATAATATAGAAATAACAATTATGTATTTTTGATCACACTATTCACATAACGGCCAGTGTGTTCATCAATGATGACAAGCCAGGCCTTCACCGCGAATTCGACGGGATGCGGCGCAAACAGGTGCTAATGAAAATCATCGGGGAGTGAGAGGGGTCTTCGCGGCTAAACGAGTAGCTCGCAAGTAAGTACGCGGCTTTGCCAAGGCGCAATTTACACTGCGCTCTCGAAAATCATACTGTAATATCGGTCAATTTTCGCACCCAATTCCATGATGCCAAAATTCCGCGCCTCCCGGATCAGCTCCTTGCCTTTGAAATAGACAAGGACCGCGGGCACGGAGTAGACCGAGAGCTGGCCGCGGGCTTCGGGGATTGCATCGATATCGACATAGTACATGGGCAGGTTCGGGAAATGCGACTGAACCAGCTCGATCACCTTGGGCTTGAGGCTTTTGCACACACCGCATGAAGGGGTCGAGCAATAGAACAGCACTGCCTCGTTTTGCTGGATGAGTTGCGTTATTTCGTTATATGACTGAACAGGTTTCACAAGGATGAAATATAGCGAAAATTGAATGAATAGCAAAGGGCGGCCGCTGCGGTGCAGGGGCGCCCTTAAAAATCACAGCGCTTTGTGGCAGAACCACCAGTCGTATCCGTCGTACTCCTTGAGGCGGGTAGCGGCTTCAGTAACGGTTTTAGCCGGAGAGATAATCACGCGATCCTTGATGAGTTCGTTATTGGGCCAGTTAGCAGGGACTGCTACATTATTTTTGTCGGCGACCTGGAGTGCTTTTACCGCACGCAGGACTTCTTCCATATTGCGTCCGATTTCCTGTGGATAGTAGATGACAAGGCGTACTTTGCCCTGTGGATCGACAACGAATACCGCGCGAACGGTGTTGGTGCCTTTGCCGGGGTGCAACATGCCGAGTGCGTTGGCAATGCTGTCATTCGCCGCGGCGATGGGGAAAGTGATTTCTACTCCGAGCTTTTCCTTGATCCACTCGATCCATTTGATGTGGCTGAACACCTGGTCGACCGACATGCCAATAAGCTTGACGCCGAGTTTTTCGAATTCGGGCATGAGGCGCTGGAAGCCGACGAATTCGGTTGTGCAGACAGGCGTAAAGTCTGCCGGGTGGCTGAATAGAACGAACCAGCGCCCCTTGAGGTCGCCAGGCTGGTTCATGACGCCCTGTGTCGTCTGCAGGGTAAGGGTCGGGAAATCGTCTCCGAGCAATGGCATGTGGAAGTTTTGCTGTTCCATTTTGAATCTCCTTGATGGATGAGATAGGGCCGGCTCGATGCCGGTCCAGCGCTGCTGAACATCGTCTCTGCCAATAATGCACGAGCTTGTTCAGCGAAGCGCTTGGGCTTACATGTGTCACAAGCAACCATTGGATATACAGCAAATATTGTGCCAAAATTTTAGTATTAATGAGAAAATAGCAATAATTCTATTTATTTCATGTTTTATAATGGATTATAAAAAGAATACAAGCACGCGCGCCTTTCAAAAAACCACTGAAAATTGATTTTTCGGATTGACGATAACGATATTTCGGTGTATATTGACTATATGTCGTTTAATAACGATATTTCGTTGCAACAGCGTCCGGGTGCCCAGCCACTCGAGCTGCTCAGCCCCGAACGCACGATGGAGATTGTACTCGAGGCTCTTCGGGAGCTTGTTGAATATGAGCTTGCTGTGGTAATGAGGCTCGAAGCGCCGGATCGACTTGTGGTGCGCAAGGCTGTCGGACCACTCTATACGCCGCGCCTCGAAGGGTATTCAATTTCGCTCACCCGGCGCCAGGACATCGCTCGCCTGCTCGAACATAAGGAACCAAAGCTCTTTGGTGAGCACGAAGCACATATTGATACCTACTACGATATTCTCGATCTGCCTAATGGACACTCCTGTCTGGTAGCGCCCCTCTATATCGAATCCACGCTGATTGGGCTTTTGACGCTGGATCATCGGGCATGCAATCGATTCAGTCCTTCTATTGTACGCTTTATTTCGACAATCTCCAAGCTTATTTCTGTATCGATGGTGCAATCGGATGCTTCTCGTTCGCTCATGGAAAAGACGCGGGAGCTTACCGAAGAGCGCAATCGTCTTCTGGACGAATCAGCGGATGCATTCAGGGATCTGGTTGGCGTTTCGGCTGTCTGGCGGCGCGTTCTTGATGCAGTTCGGCTTGTGGCAGTCGCCGATGTGCCTGTCTTGCTGACCGGAGAAACAGGAACAGGGAAAGAACAGGTAGCGCGCAAAATTCATCAGCTGTCGCATCGTGCTTCTGGCCCTTTTATCGCAGTAAACTGCTCTGCACTGGTTTCGAGCCTGGCGGAGAGCGAGCTTTTCGGGCACGAGAAAGGTGCCTTCTCCGGCGCAGTCGCAATGCGCCGTGGGCGATTCGAGCTGGCCGATGGAGGAACACTCTTTCTTGACGAAATCGGCGACCTTCCTCTCGAATTGCAGCCAAAACTGCTCCGCGTTCTTCAGGACGGTAAATTCGAGCGTGTGGGAGGCGAGCATTCAGTCGCGGTGGATGTGAGAATCATCGCTGCGACAAATATCGATCTCGAGTCAGCGATTGCCGCCGGAAAATTCCGCGAGGACCTATGGTATCGGCTTCATGTATTTCCCATCCATTTGCCGCCGCTGCGCGAGCGCGACGAAGATGCCGCATTGCTAGCAGAGTATTTCGTATCACAGATCCGCAGACGGCCTGGCTTTGAGTCTCTGGCTCTTTCTCCTTCTGCGATAGAGCGGATTCTGGCGACCGAATGGCGTGGGAATGTCCGTGAGCTCCGAAATGCTATAGAACGTGCGGCCATCCTGGCTCGGGGAGGTAGTATTCTTGCTGAACATCTTGTGCCAGCAACCAATGCTTACCAGGCCCGCCAAGCTCAAGGAGCATACCAGGCCGATAGCGCTGCCACCTCAGCTTCAACAGCTATTTCTGAGCCGTCTTCAATATATTTCCCGCCTCTTGATGATGCCTTGCGAGCCCACATCATTGCAGCGCTTAAAAAATCAGGGGGAAAAATCTATGGTGCAAATGGCGCTGCATCCCTTTTAGGCATGAAGCCGACAACCTTGCAAAGCAAAATGAAAAAGCTTGGCATTCGCAGCAGCAGCTTTTCTGCGCCACCTGATACAAAGCCATAGAGAAGTACGCGGGACCATAGAGTTTTTGGGCATGCGCGGCTTTGCGCGTGCGCTGCTTCGTGCACTCGCGGTTTCAATATTTATGCTGCATTCTTGACACTATATGCAAATCGCCATATCCTCACTATGAAACCATTCAGCCTACGGCTGTTTGGGCAAAAGGAGCATGCATATGAAGAAATCATGGCCTGTTTTCGCTTCGGTCATTCTGATTGCAATCGTTGCGCTTGGCGTTGCAAGTCTTTCATCTTGCGCAAAAAAAACCACTAAGATCACGGTCGCAACCGATGCTACGTGGCCGCCCATGGAGTATGTCGACGAAAACAAGAACATCGTTGGATTCGATATCGACCTTGTGAATGAAGTAGCAAAAGCTGCGGGCTTTGAAGTCGAAATCAAGAACACCGCATGGGACGGCATTTTCGCAGGTCTCGCCGCGGGCAATTATCAGGCCATCGCGTCCTCGGTTACGGTTACCGACGAGCGCAAGGCCACGATGGACTTCTCCGAGCCCTATGTGAACGCTGGCCAGGTTCTTGTCGTGCGCAAAAATACCACTGGCGTTACTACTCTTGCTGACATGATCGGCAAGAAAGTCGGCGCTCAGATTGGTACCACAGGCGCCATCGAAGTCGGCAAAGTGCAGGGAGTCGAGCTCAAGACCTACGATGAAGTCGGTCTTGCGTTCGAAGATCTCGCAAATGGAAATATCGACGGCGTCGTTGCTGATTCGCCCATTGCAGCCAATTTCGCGCTCCAGAATGCTTCCTATAAAGAGAAACTCATGATCGTCGGCAAGCCCTTCACTGATGAATGGCTCGCCTTTGCTTTCAAGAAAGGCGATACCAAGACGCAGAAGCTCTTCAATGATGGCCTTGCTAAGGTCAAATCATCCGGAAAACTCGACGAACTCGTAAAGAAGTGGCTGCAATAGGATGATGAAGGGCTCTCCTCTCTCCGGACGGGACTCGAAAAATCCCAACCAGACAACTATCAATGTCACCGATGGCACCCTCATCCCGCTCAAGGATGAGGGGAGCCTTTTGTCGGCATGGAATATATCGTTTTTCGGAGCAGTGGCGTTGCTCGTTATCCTCCCGCTGTTCAGCCCCGACCCGTACCTGCGCATCCTTTCATTCGTCCCGGACGGGCTTGTCGCTACTTTCTCCGTCACCCTCATTTCGATTTTCTTTGCGCTGTTGATCGGGCTGTTCGCGGGCCTCGGGCGCATTTCGCAAAAGCTGTTTATCAACCGTATTGCCACGGTGTATGTTGAAGTGATTCGCGGCATTCCTCTGCTTGTGCAGCTGTTCTACATCTATTACGCGCTTGGCCCGCTCCTCAGGCTGAAAGGGCCCCCTGCCGCTATTCTTGCCATGTCGATCTGCTACGGAGCCTACATGGCCGAGATTTTCCGCGCAGGCATGCAGGCTATTCCAAAGGGACAGATGGAAGCCGCCCTTGCGCTTGGCATGTCCCGTTCAATGGCAATGCGCAAAATAATCATTCCCCAGACCGTCAGGATTATCCTGCCGCCTATCGGGAATGAGTTCATCGCGCTCCTCAAGGACTCATCTCTGGTCTCAATCCTTGCAGTTTCGGATCTTCTGCGCCGAGGTCGGGAATATGCATCGACATCCTTCAGATATTTCGAAAGCTACACGGTTATTGCGCTCATTTACCTTGTGATGACGCTCTTTTTCTCGCGTCTTGTGGGAATGATGGAAGAAAGGCTGAGGCATCGTGGAAAAGTACATTGAAATAAACAACGCTGTAAAAAGCTTCGGCTCTGTGAAGGCGCTCTGTGGAGTCAGCCTTACGGTTAAAAAGGGCGAAGTGGTCCTCGTCATTGGGCCTTCGGGCTCGGGCAAGAGCACGCTTTTGCGCTCAGTCAACCGCCTGGAGCGCCTCGATTCCGGCGAGATTTTCATTGATGGCGAGAGCGTCACCGACCCGAATGCCGATATCCGCCATATCCGCGAAGAAGTCGGCATGGTCTTCCAAAGCTTCAATCTTTTCCCGCACCTGACTGTGATCGACAATATCACCCTTGCGCCTATCACTGTGCTCAAAAAAACCAAGGACGAAGCAATCGACCAGGCACGCAGCCTCCTTGCAAAAGTCGGTCTCTCCGATAAAGAAAAAGCCTGGCCCGAACAGCTTTCCGGCGGCCAGCAGCAGCGCGTCGCCATCGCTCGCGCCCTCGCCATGAACCCGAAGGTCATGCTCTTCGACGAGCCTACCAGCGCTCTCGACCCCGAGATGATCAAGGAAGTCCTCGATGTCATGACCGAGCTCGCGCGCGAAGGCATGACCATGCTCATCGTCTCCCACGAGATGGGCTTTGCACGGGCCGCCGCGAACCGCATCATTTTCATGGATGCTGGGCAGATTGTCGAAGAAGCCCCGCCCGAAACGTTTTTTACGTCGCCGCGCGAAGAGCGCACGCGGAAGTTTCTGGAGCATATTCTGTAAGCATCTCTGCAGGAATATGCGCCGCCGGTTCCAGCCAGCGGCTTTTTTATTTGCAGAAGACCCACTCGATAGGCTATTCTTTTGCAACCTTTACTTCGAAATCGGGCGTGATATTCACCATAATCCTTTGAAAATCCGCTCACTCTTCGAAAGAGCAGCCGAGGAAGGTGCATGGATTCATGACCCCTTCGATTCTCACCTTCATACCATGAAGGCTGAGCTTTGCTCTTTAAGCTTCATTTGCTATACTATTCGTAAAAGGGTCGCTTTTTTGTTTCGCGCGATTCAATCGCTTTCCGCAAAATATTGCGCAGGCAAAAAATCATCCCACAGCAAGATATTCGAAGGAGCCCCCATGCCCAAAAGAACACACAGTCCATTTCTGCTCGAGGCCAAGCCTGTTCTGGGTGAGGTCATCGAGCGCCTCAAGCCTTGGTTCGATTATATCAGCGTGCTCGCCACTGACGACCGGGGCCTTTCGTATTTTGCACTCCCCGGCGAGACACGCACTGCGGAGCCTATGTGGGTTCAGCGCGGTTTCGTCTTCAGAGCGCAGCGCGAAGGCAAGGTTGCTGAATATGCATGCGCGGTCCTGCCGGGAACTTCGGCCGCGAAAATCGCAGATGCCGTGCGCGCTCGCCTCGACAGTCTGCTTGCCGATCCCACACTTATAGCATTCCCGCAGATTCCGGATGAACCAGCTGCTGCCGAATTTCTCGGCGAAATCGAGGAAGACCCTTTCGCTGCTGACCCCGAGGATGTGCTGAGCCGCCTGGCTGCCCTGCGCGAGAAGCTCACCGACGGCAAAGTAGTCGTCATGGCGCAGTCGCGCTATGAATGCGTCAATGTATCGCGGCTTTTTCTTTCGCCAAACCGCTCGCTCATGCAAAGCTTCTTATGGTCGCAGGCCTATCTGTTTGGCGTGGCCCGTCGCGGCCAGATGTCGAAAATGTCTTACAGGCCCGCTTCCGGCAGAAAAGGCCTCGAAATTCTGCGCGGGCTCGAAACCTCTGTCCCCGAGCTTGCACAAGAGCTTGCCGACCTTCTCGAAGCGGTGCCCATGGAGCCGGGCGAATACGAAGTCATCCTCGATCCGGACATGGCAGGGACGCTGGCGCACGAAGCCTTCGGCCATGGCGTCGAAACCGATATGTTTTTCAAAAAACGCGCCAAGGCACTGGAATATCTTGGCAAGCGCGTCGGCTCGGACCTTGTGACCATGTACGATGGTGCCGCGGGCGTCGATCAGACCGGCTCGTACCTGTTCGATGATGAAGGCACGCTCGCCACCAAAACTTGTGTCATCGAGAACGGCATTCTCAAGGGCGGCATTTCGGACACGCTCTCGGCGCTCGCGCTTGGAATTCCGCGCACAGGCAACGGCCGGCGCGAAGCATATTCCCACAAGGCCTACGCGCGCATGACGAACACCTATTTCGCGCCGGGAACTTCGACACTCGAAAAGATGATCGCATCGGTCAAGCACGGCTGGCAGCTCTCCCAACTCAATTCGGGCATGGAAGACCCGCGTAACTGGGGCATTCAGCTCATCTGCATGGTCGGGCGCGAGATCAAAGACGGCAAATACCCTGGCCGCGTCGCGAGCCCAGTCGTCTGTTCGGGCTATGTCCCCAATGTGCTCTCTGCGGTGAGCATGGTATCGAGCGATTTTGAGCTTGGAGGGTCTGGTGCCTGCGGCAAAGGTCTCGTCCGGCGGGCCGTATGTCAAAACAAGAATGAGGTTAGGATGATGATTACTACAATTCGCGAGGCGATCGCCTCCATCAATGCTCATGACACAACAAAAATCTCTGACTGGCGCCTTGTCGAGCGCAGGCTCGAGCGCCAGGAACGCTATTATGTCGCCAGCAAGGCCGAACAGGCCCGCACAGTCGACGAAACGCTGTATTCGCTTACGGTATATGTAGATACAATCGCGAGTGGGGCAGGCGGCTCGGGAGGCACAAGCAGCGGCGCAGGCACGGGCAGCCTTCCTAATGCCGCAAGCGGATCAGCAAGCTCAGAAGGCACGAACAACCCAAGCGCCTCGCCAGCCCCCAAAAAATTCCGCGGCGAAGCCACAATCACCATCCAGCCCACCTTCTCCAGAGCAGAATGCGAGGCCAAAATTCGGCAGGCCGCCTTTGCGGCTTCGAAATCGCGCAATCCCTGGTTCGAGTTGCCAGGACCCTCAGCACCCAAAACCTCCGTCCCTGTATCCGGATTTGAAGCTCTGTCCCCCGCGGAGCGCATCGAAACGGTCCGCCATGCATTTTTCTCAGCAGCAAACCGCTTTGGCGGCAACGCGCGCATCAACTCGCTCGAGCTTTTTATCACAAAAGAAACAAAGCGGCTCCTCAATTCGCGCGGCTTTGATTTTGCATCGACCATATGGAGAGGTTACAGCGAATTCGTTGTCGAAGCGGACAGTTCCTCGGGCACTGTCGAGCTCTTTGATGATATTGAATTCTCAGAGCCCGATGCCTCCAGGCTTTCGGAAGCGATTGAAACCCGCCTTGCTCAGGTGCGCGATCGGGCACATGCCGCACCAATGCCTACTCTCCAGGGCCTTCCCGTCATCCTGCGCGGGAAAGAGGCCGAGGAAGTTTTTGGCTGGTTTTTCCACAACTCGCGCACGGAAATGATCTACTCCAAGGCTTCCGCGTTCGAGGCCGGCAAGAGCGTCCAGGAATCCGACAAAGGCGAAGCGCCCGTCGAGCCGCTCGATGTGTTTGCAGAGCCTGTAATTAGCGGCCTCCCCTCCTCTTCAGCCTTCGATGCGGATGGCTTTCCGCTCGAGCGCACTGCGGTCATTGAAGATGGCATACTCAAGACGCTCATTGGCTCCATTCGCCATGCAGACTGGCTCGGCGTGCCTCGAAAAGGCGCATTCGGGCTCTTTTCGGTATCGCCGGGTACGATGAGCCTCGACGAGATGCACGCAGCGCCCTACCTTGAGCCAGTGATGTTCTCGGATTTCCAGCTGGATCCTGTAACCGGCGATTTCGGCGCAGAAGTGCGGCTCGCTTACTATTTCGACGGCGCAAAGGTCGTCCCCGTCACAGGCGGCTCGATCTCGGGCTCACTGAGCGCGCTTCGTGCGGCAATGCGCCGCAGCAAAGAAGTGGGTCTGGCTGCCCATTCGCTCTGCCCGAAGGCTGTCATGCTCCAGGGCGTGATTATCACCGGCGCTTGCTGAAATTTGGGTTTTCCGAGGCACCTCAAGGCCCTCGGCCCGGATCTTACCGAATCGCTTTGCGCAGCGCTTCGATTTTATCGGTCTTTTCCCAGCTGAAACTGTCGCGGCCAAAATGCCCATAGGCTGCGGTCGCGCGGTAGATGGGATTCTTGAGCTGGAGCGTTTCGATAATGCCTCGCGGCGACAGGTCGAACACCTTCAGGATGGCCTGCTCTATCGCGAACTCATCGACCTTTGCGGTTCCGAATGTTTCGACGAGCACGGAGATCGGCTCTGGCACACCGATTGCATACGCGAGCTCGAGCTCACAGCGATCCGCGAGGCCTGCAGCGACCACATTTTTTGCGATATATCGCGCCATGTACGCCGCCGAGCGGTCTACCTTAGAGGGATCTTTCCCTGAGAACGCCCCGCCGCCGTGCCGCCCCATGCCGCCATAGGTGTCGACGATGATTTTGCGCCCGGTCAGGCCGGTATCGCCGGCAGGGCCGCCGATGACGAAGCGGCCCGTTGGGTTTATAAAGTACCGCGTCCGCTCGTCAAGAAGGCCAGTCGGCGCAAGCACTGGCTTAATCACCTTTTCGATGAGCGTCTGACGAATTTCCTCATATTCGAGATAGTGTCCGGAGCCATTTATCTCATCGTGCTGTTGAGAAAGGACCACAGCAGATATGCGTACAGGCTTGTGCCCGTCATATTCAACCGTAACCTGGCTCTTGCCATCGGGGCGCATCCAGGCGATCTCTTTCGCTTTGCGGACAGCGGAAGCTTTCTGAAGTATCTTGTGAGCCAGGATGATTGGTGTTGGCATGAGCTCGGGCGTTTCATTGCAGGCAAAGCCGAACATCATGCCCTGATCGCCAGCGCCCTGCTTGCCTTCGTATTCCTTGAGGCCATGCCCTTCGACTCCCTGCGCGATGTCCGGCGACTGGTTATGAATCGAATTCAGCACCGCCATCGAAGCCCAGTCGAGGCCGTACTCAGGATTGTCATAGCCGATTTCACGAACCACCGAGCGCGCGACTTCCTGGATATCGACATAGGTATGCGTGGTTATCTCACCGCCGACAAGGACGAGACCGGTTGTCGTAAAGCACTCGCATGCAACGCGGCTATGCTTGTCTTTGGCCAGGCATGCATCGAGTACTGCATCGGAAATCTGGTCACAGATTTTGTCAGGATGACCTTCGGAAACAGATTCGGACGTAAAAGGACGAAGAAGAGGTTGTGTCATTTGAGCCCTCTTTAGCTGGAATTTCTTGCCCGCCCGCAATTCGGATAACTCGGCGGGACCAGGCCACTTGGAAGATTTCTGCTGGTCTGGTTTTCTGCGCAAGTGTAACGAGGACCTCAAATTTGGTCAAGTCGCGACCAATTCGCCGACTAAAATATTTCATTTTCATGCAAGTGAAGTCTCCTGAAAAACCCTGATTTTGCTTTCATGCGACTTGAGCTGCATGGTTTGGCACAATATTCTGCGCTCTCAGCAACCTGGAGATAAGGGAAACAAGCGGCGCAAAAAAGGCGCTCGCCGTCTTTCGCAAGAGCCTGCCCAGATTCATGACGAGGAACACCATCATGATCGTGCTTTCACTCGTCGCTTGCAGCCTAGTCATGCTCCTGTCGAGGCTATAGCGCCGTTTG